>JAEEGI010000467.1_pt1 | contig 125876 bp, 117 predicted proteins | sample 8958751 | NCBI WGS metagenome assembly JAEEGI01 (sample SAMN16246545, study PRJNA631951) | gut metagenome | biome: gut microbiome; feature: rumen; material: KS-attached | host: Bos | place: Iran: Karaj | collected 2018-10 | reverse complement strand
GAAGGTATCAATATTGTCTGCTGCCATAATTCTTGTACTCTCTGGGAAAAATAAGCTATCCACCAGACTGTATCTGGTGAAGAAGTTCCAATTTCTTATTGTGTACTATTTTGCGTTGTTTTGGAACTGCTTTTTTCTAGAAGATGACGACAAAAGCTATTCTTCTGGTACGAACGGTAGTTCCATCGGCCTGAAAATCGATTGTAGATCTTCTGTCGTAATCTTAAACTGCTCGGCCTGTCCTAGACTTGAAGAAAGCATGGCATCTGCCAGACGATGCTTTTTCGCTTGAAGGCGTTGAATCTGTTCTTCCAGCGTGCCCCTTGCAATCAGACGATAAACGAAAACCGGCTTATCTTGGCCAATCCGCCAAGCACGGTCTGTCGCTTGGTTCTCAACTGCCGGATTCCACCAAGGATCATAATGGATGACCGTATCGGCTGCCGTCAGGTTAAGCCCCACGCCACCTGCCTTAAGGCTAATCAGAAACACACTGACTTCCCCGCTCTGGAAGCGCCGGATAGCACCTGAACGATCAACCGTTTCCCCTGTCAACAACTCGTACTGTATGCCCCTTAACATTAGTTCTTGCTCAATCAATGCCAACATACTCGTAAACTGTGAGAACACTAAGATACGCCTGCCTTCCTGAAGAAGCTCAGTTAACATCAACATCAGCTCTGTCAATTTGGCTGACGCATGGGTCTTGCGATAACTTCCCTTCAAAAGACGCGGATCACAACAAACCTGTCGCAGTTTCAGGAGCGCTTCTAAGATAATCACCTGGCAATGGGCAATCCCCAACTTAGCAATCTCTTCTTGAACCTTACGATCCATCAATTCACGCATCGACTCATAAATCTGTCGCTGCGCTGCGCCCAAATCGACGTACCGTACTATCTCAGTCTTCATAGGCAATTCCCGGGCTACGCGATCTTTTGTACGGCGTAACAGGAAAGGATGGATCCGTCGATTCAAGATCTGTTGCTTAGTCCTATCTCCCTGACGTTCAATAGCATGACGGAAGCTACTATTGAATGCCTTTTCAGTGCCAAGAAGACCGGGTAGCAAAAAATGGAACTGCGACCACAATTCGCCAAGATGATTTTCAAGTGGTGTCCCTGTCAAGCAAAGCCGGTGGGTTGCAACTAGTTTTGACACGACCTGTGCTGCTTTGGAACGATTATTCTTGATGTATTGGGACTCATCCAAAATGATCATATGGAAATGATGCTGTATCAGTTCATCGCCATCCCTCGGCAACAACGCATAGGTTGTCAATACAATATCACTGCCATCAATACGATTGAAATGCTGCGCCCTGTCTTTCCCATGTAAAAGCAAAACTTCTAACGAGGGTGTAAATCGTTTTGCTTCATCCTGCCAGTTCCCCATCAAACTGGTCGGAGCAACAACCAAGGCGGGCGATGTCAGCCTTCCTGATTCCTTTTCAAGGAGGATGTGCGCCAAAGTCTGCAACGTTTTGCCAAGCCCCATGTCATCAGCCAGAATGCCTGCTAAGGAATACTCCCGCAAATACTGCATCCAGGAAACCCCTTCAACCTGATAATCGCGCAATGTTGCCTTGAGTGTTGCTGGCGGCATTACCGTCTTAACACCGTTGAATTCCAAAAGTTTACGCCCCATTGCAAGGAGCGGTTCCGCGTTTATCCATTGCAACTTAACGGCCTTTTCCAATTCTGCCAAGCGCGCACTGTCAAGGCGATGCATAACCAGTGCTGTCTGGCTGTCATCCAGATAATACAACTCACCCAAAATTCGCAAAATTGGCGCTACAACCTGCCAAGGGAGTGAAACCCGACTCTTATCGGGCAATGTTGCCAAGATGACTTCTTCTGCGCCATGTTCATCAAGCCCTTCATAAGCAAAGGCTTCAGGATATTGCTTAAGCAAAGGAACCAAAAGTGGGAAAAGGGAATAATGCCGACGCCCAACAACAACCCCTAACTCTAGGGAGAAATGATCCCTGTCTGATTCACCATGTGCGATAACATCCGCATACCAGCGTTTAACTGGCTGCATGTTGTACCGAAAATCCGGAGACTTGGTAATACGCCACCCTTCCGAACGTAACTTCGGTAACGTCTCTTGAATAAAACGAAGCCATTGAGAGGGCTTATCCAGTGCCAATACCCCAGGTACCGTCCGTAAAGGATATTCTGTTTCCAGCGGCTGGCGGAATCCCACTTGGATTAAGGCATCAGCACATGCTTCCTCTGTTAAAGTATCACGGATAATCCGTTCAATCTCACCTTTTCCAACCTCCTTAATGATTGGTAATGCGGAACCATAATAAGCAACCTTCCCCTCGTAACTGAACGAAAGTTGGACATAATCAAACCATTCCGGTAATTCAGACTCACTATGGAAATACGGCCTACATCCAAGGTACAAAACAGGTTCAGGAAAAACGTCATCAAAAACTGTTTCCTTCAACGGTTCCGGCAGAGGAATATCACTTTCAAGCCCTTGTTCAACCAGCAGTCTAGAAACTTCTAACCGTCTTGAAAGGGGGACAACCGGCATATGAGTAACAATTTCATGAAGATGTGTAAAAGGCACACTTTCAAGCCGCGGCGAAAGCTTAAGCTTCCCTGAGGATAGGTTATCGATATACCACGCTGGTTCTGTCGGCAATATATAGTCAATCATCCCAGAAGAACGGCGTTTACCAGTCACATTCGCAAACCGCCACCTTAGGCGTAACTTGGTTCCAGACTCATCCCATACTAGATCTGCCGCACGTTCTGGAGACATGACCAACGGGAAGAAAAGGCCGGTTCCAATATCCGCCCTTGTATTCGACCAAAATAGTTCCCCACGTGTCATCAACATTTCAATCAATTGCCCCCCAAGATTCCCCTGAACCTGGGCCAAACCCGCACTAGATGAAGGCACTCCGCAACTTAAAGCAGCAAACAGTCGGACTGTATCAATATTCCTATCATGCAGGCACGCAGGCTTCTCCTTAATCAATGAATCGACATCTGTAATAACGGTGGTACTTGTCAGTTGTCCGCTTCTTTTTGTACGAACGCGACAAAGGCTCAGGAATATCTGCCTATCCGCCGGATCTGGAGAAAGTACAAACAACAGTTTTTCTGATAAATCCTGCTTCGCTATCTTTGCGGCCAATGCTTCAGGTGCATTCGGGTTTAGTGTTTGATAGAGTTTATTGACCCAACCAGCCAAAGGTGAATTCAATGCAGCATCGCGGTTTGATAGTTCGTCTTGGCGAACGATCGACAATAAGACTGCGGCAACATGATGACAATTCAGTACCTCGGGACAAGAACAGGTTCCTTGGAACTGGATGCCAGACGTCGTCGACTTGATGAAAATGTTCTGATGGTAAGCGGTATTGTTTGATTCCTGCACTTTTGCCCGGATTAAATTTCCTGAGCGCTGAATCTGGACGACGCATTTTTTTTGGGCATAAGCCAACCCAAGTGAGTAGGTCTTGGAGTCAAACTGACGTTTGATATCTTCCAGCGTAAATCGCATTTTGCCCAATATAGCCATCAGTATGTGTATTTAAAAAGCGAAAGTCTCCCATTATGACCGAATCCACCCAAAAAAGGTATGGCCTAACAAATGAAACTGGACAAAACCACCCATGAAGCGCAATAACGTCTGTACCAATCTGTTAAGATGACTGCAATTGTTAAATTTTTAGGCACGCTAGCTATGGACGTATTCGAACTTTCTTCCAAACGTTTCACAACAAAACATTACGACCCCTCTCGGAAAATATCACCGGACGATATGGGAAAACTGAAAGAAATCCTTCGGTTGACACCGTCTTCTGTCAATAGCCAACCTTGGCATTTCATCATTGGCTCAAGCGATAAAGCCAAAAAACTCATCAGACCTGCTATTATGGATTTCAATTGGCCAAGAACTGATGACTGCTCTCACTTTGTCGTCCTATGCATCAAGGAAGATCTTGATGAATCCCACCTGAACGCCGTCACTGCCCAAGAAAACGCAGATGGCCGCTTCCCTAACGAACAAATCAAAGAAGAAGGTGATTCAAAACGTAAATGGTACGTCAGCATGAAACGCGAACGTGGCCAACTACGTTCATGGGCAACACATCAAGTGTATATCGCAATGGCTTCACTCCTTTACGGTGCAGCCAGCTTGGGCATCCAATCAACGGCTATTGAGGGATACAACCCAAGCAAACTGGATGCCATCCTGAGCCTTCGAGAAAAAGGACTGCGCAGTGTCGCCATCGTCACGCTCGGCTATGGAGCCCTTGACGACAGCAATGCTTCGCGTAAGAAGTCGCGTCTACCAGCTGAAACACTCTTTACTGAACTCGATTAACATTTTACTGATGACTGCCATGTCGATTGAAAAAAGGCTCTCCGATGAGCTGGGAGCCTCTATTGTTCAAGTTTCAGCTGCCATCTCCCTTCTAGATGATGGTGCCACAGTCCCTTTTATTGCGCGTTACCGTAAGGAAGCAACAGGTGGTTTAGATGACACGCAATTGCGTCTTCTACAAACACGCCTCAATTACCTACGCGAACTAGAACTACGCCGAAAAGCAATCATTGACGCTATCAATGCTCAGCAGAAAATGACGCCTAGTTTGATGGCGGCCATAGAAGCGGCACAGGAAAAAACACAACTCGAAGATTTGTACTTACCATACCGTCCTAAACGAAGGACAAAGGCAAAGCTTGCAACAGAAGCAGGACTAACAGATTTGGCAGACCGCCTGCTGGAAAATCCAACACTGGATCCCGAAACTGAAGCTATCAGTTTCCTACGTACACCGTTCGAAACCACTGATGGCGAAAATCCCGGTGTGCCAGATGTAAAAGCAGCCTTAGACGGTGCTCGTCAGATACTCATGGAACGTTTCTCTGAAGATGCAACGCTCCTCACATCAGTCCGCCAATACCTAGACAGGCACGGCGTCCTAGAATCCAAAGCCACTGATAGTGCAAAAAGTAAAGACACGGAACTTCGCTTCACCGACTACTACGACTACGCGGAACCCGTTAGCCATATTCCTTCCCACCGTATGCTCGCTATCTTAAGAGGCCGTCGCGAAGACATCCTCTCAACACGCATCCGTCTCGACTCAGAAATAGAACCACCTAAATGGAGTGACCCACACAACCCTATAGAATCGCTCATTGCAAAAAAAGAAGGCATTGCGAATCTGGGGCGCAAAGCTGACCAATGGCTCATAGACACCGTTCGATGGACATGGCGTGTCCGCATACTCCCCCACATTGAGACAGAATTAATGGCCAAACTACGCGAACACGCAGAAGACGATGCCATTCTTGTCTTTGCCAAAAACCTACGCTCTCTGCTCTTGGCTGCCCCAGCAGGTGCCAAAGTCACCATGGGGCTTGATCCTGGCATACGAACAGGCGTGAAAGTCGCTATTGTCGATAGGACTGGGAAAGTACTTGCCACTAATACGGTTTACCCCCACCAGCCGAAAAATGACTGGCAAGGTGCCTTACGCTCACTCTCAAAACTGATTGAACAATACGATGTCGAACTCATTGCCATTGGCAATGGCACAGCCTCACGTGAAACAGACCGGCTTGCAAAAGAACTTGTCAAAAGCCTTAAGAACCGCAAAATCATCAGTGTTGTCGTCTCAGAAGCTGGCGCATCAGTATATTCAGCATCAGAATACGCCGCTCAAGAATTACCTGACATGGATGTTTCCCTGAGAGGTGCCGTATCCATTGCGCGCAGGCTCCAGGATCCTCTCGCTGAGCTAGTGAAAATTGAGCCAAAGTCGATTGGCGTTGGACAATACCAGCATGATGTTGCACAAACACGCCTGAACCATTCGCTTGACGCAACGGTAGAAGACTGTGTCAATGCCGTAGGGGTTGACGTCAATACCGCCTCCGCCCCGCTTCTGGCCAGAATTTCAGGTTTAACCTCTGGGATTGCCAACAACATCATCCGCTACCGTAATGAACACGGCCCGTTTCCTGACCGCAAGCACCTGATGTCCGTCCCACGCTTCGGCACAAAGACATTTGAACAGGCTGCAGGCTTTTTAAGGATTACGAAAGGGTCTGAACCTTTAGACAGCACATCCGTCCATCCGGAATCATATAGCCTTGTGCAAGATATCCTCAAGGATTTAAAACTTGATATCCATGAGGTTCTTGGCAATACAGCTCTTTTAAAGAAAATCCATCCCGAACGCTATGCCAACGACCAGTTCGGCATTCCGACGGTGAAATACATCCTACAGGAACTCGAAAAACCCGGCAGGGATCCCCGTCCTGAATTTACCTATGCAAAATTCAAAGAAGGCGTTGAAACGCTAGACGATCTTAAAGCAGGCATGGTGCTTGAAGGTATCGTCACCAATGTCACCGCCTTCGGCGCATTTGTGGATATTGGTGTTCACCAAGATGGCCTTGTGCATATTTCAGCCCTATCAGACCGTTTTGTATCGGATCCTCATCAAATCGTAAAAACAGGGCAGCTTGTCAAAGTCAAAGTACTAGATATCGACATCCGACGCCGGCGCATAGCCCTATCAATGAACCTGAATGACGAGCCCGCAACCCTCTTGCGCAACCAGAAAAAAACGCTTGCATCTCCTCGCAAAATCGTCAAGAACACCAGCTCTCCCCAGCCAAAGTTCAATACCTCTCTTGCAGAAGCTTTTGCACGCATCAACAAGGAGAACCGCTAGTGATGAAGACAATGCCTTCCACGAAAAGCCCCTTTATTGTCGCTATCACAGGTGCCAGTGGAGCCGTCTACGGCACCACACTACTCAAACGCCTTAAAGCCATTGCAAAGATAGAAACACATCTTGTGATTTCAGACGCAGCATCAAAGACCCTATCCCATGAACTAGAGCTCTCTCCTAGGGAAGTACAAAAACTCGCTGATTACACATACAGCGTCCATGATATCGGAGCTACCATTGCCAGCGGCTCCTTTAAAACTATAGGCATGGTCATCGCGCCATGCTCTATGCGAACCCTAGCAGCTGTCGCACATGGTTTATGCGACAACCTGATTTCCCGCAGCGCAGATGTCACATTGAAAGAACGCCGCAAGCTCTTACTGCTGACAAGGGAAACGCCCTTAAACTTGGCTCACATCCGAAACATGGCCTCAGTAACAGAAATGGGCGGCATCATCTTCCCCCCAGTACCAGCCTTCTACAACCACCCCAAAACAATAGACAACATCGTCGAACAAACCATTGGGCGCGTCCTACAGCTTTTTGGCATTGTGGACGAGAATCAGATAACTTGGGATGGCAAGCAATAAGAACCGGAACTAATAATGGGAAATAACAATACTCCCTCTCGAGGCGCTTGGGGCTCGCGGATCGGTTTTATTCTGGCCGCCGCTGGCTCGGCAATCGGTCTCGGATCAATCTGGAAATTCCCTTATATGGTAGCCCGTAATGGCGGCGGCATTTTCCTGATTCTCTTCCTACTCATCAGTGCAACCTTAGGCGTCGCACTCATGACAGCAGAAATGGCAATTGGTTCCCTAGCTCAGCGCGGTGCGGTCGGTGCCTATGACCGTCTGGGCGGCAAACGCTGGAAGATATTCGGATACCTGAATGTATTCTGTGCATTCATCCTTCTTTCTTTCTACAGTGTCGTTGGCGGATGGACTATTGCATACTTCTTTAAATTCATGCAAGGATCATTAGCAACATCTAACGCCCAAGAACTGACCCAGATTTTTGAAACGTTTGTTGCCGACCCGATTGAACCCCTGCTCTTTCACGGGCTCTTTATGACTGCCACGGCGTGCGTCATCATAGCCGGTATCCAGAAAGGCATTGAGCGCGGCTGCAAATACCTGATGACACTACTTTTCCTACTCATACTGATCCTGATCGGCCGTGTAATGACCCTACCAGGAGCCATTGACGGAATAGTCCTATTCCTCAAACCAGACTTCAGTAAGGTCACTTCTGAAATGCTCATCGATGTAACGGGATTAGCTTTCTTTTCCATGTCCATTGGTATGGCAATCATGATTGCTTATGGTTCCTACGCAGGGGAAGACATCCCAATCCACCGCACCGCATTAAATGTCGTCTGCCTAACTGTCAGCATCAGCTTCCTGTGCGGTTTGATGATCCTGCCCGCTATCACTGTTTTCGGAATCGACCCGCAGGCAGGCCCTGGGCTGACATTCATTTCGATGCCAGCCATATTTGAACAGATGTCAGGCGGCACTCTATTCGGGCTTCTTTTCTTTTTCCTGCTTATTATTGCGGCACTCTCTTCTTCAGTTTCACTATTGGAGCCTGTCACAGGATTTTTCGTTGACGAATACAACGTAAACCGCACCAAAGCGACGGTCATTGTGGCATCGCTGATGTTCATCGTTGGGATAGGCGCATCGCTTTCCTTTGGCATCTGGAAAGACTATACGCTGTTTGGCAAAGGTTTCTTCGACCTACTGGATTTTGCCAGTTCGAACCTTTTAATGCCGATCTGCGCCATTGCCGCTTCCCTTTTAGTAGGCTGGAAAATATGGCCTGTTTTCGCTAAACGCTTAACTGGCAACAAAAATCCCTTGTGGTTACGGCTGATGAAGCCCTTCTGCCGCTATATAGCACCTATCGTCATTGCCATCATCCTGATTCAAGGACTGAATTAATATCGGATAGTTCCCAGCAATATACGTGATCTTAACCGAAGATATCGAAATATCCAGCTATCAAAAGGACAACAACCAAGACTGGCAGAACACAGCGAAAGTACCAAAAGAGCGATTTCGATAACCTCAACCCTGCCCCCGTATTGACCTCCGCCACAAACCGATCCCACTGCATGCCGCGCTTAGCTGTCACAAACAGGACAAAAAGGACGGAGCCCAAAGGCAGTATATTGTTAGAGACAATGAAATCCTGCAAATCTAAGATTGTACTGTCACCTCCCATCGGATGGATGAAATCCAGTACATTGAACCCCAAAAGGACAGGGATTGAAAGTGCCGTCAGGACGACAAAATTGATGATGACGGAACGCAACCTGCTGATATTAAACAATTCCGCAGCCAGAGTAACGACATTCTCATAAACGGCAATCAATGTTGTCATAGCGGCGAAGAACATGAAAAAGAAAAAAAGTGATCCCCACAACATCCCACCAGATATGTTGGAGAAAACCGTATTTAACGTGATGAAGAGCAATCCAGGTCCCGCAGAAGGCTCAACACCGAAAGTAAAACAAGCAGGAAAAATAACAAAACCCGCAAGAACAGCCACCATCGTATCCAAGATGGCAATCCATATAGCTTCTGAGACAACTGTACTTTCCTTACCAGCATAGGTACCAAAAATCTCAATAGAACCAATCCCGATGCTAAGGGTAAAGAATGCCTGTCCCATCGCACTCCAGATGATTTTGAGAAGCCCCACCTTCGCAATACGTTCACCGTCCGGAACCAAATAATAAGAAATCCCTTCCCAGAAACCCGGCAAGAAAGCCGAATGGATTGACATGGATACCAGCATGACAAAAAGAAGAATCATCAAGGGCTTTGTCACTCGCTCGACACCTTTGACGACTCCCATAGCAATAACACCAAAGGCAGCAACAGAACACAGCAACATACTGATGAACATCACAAAAGGCGTCGCGAGCATCCCTGCAAACTCTGCCCCTGCCTGCGCTTCCGTAATACCCTCAGGAAAACCGCCTGAGGCAAAACGGACGCAGTAATACAGCAACCAACCCGTAATCAGCCCATAAAAGGACATCAGGACATAATTGCCAGCAATCATCCAGTATTTGTTATGGCGCCATCCTGTCTTTTCACCAGCCAAAACTTCAAAAGCACCAGAAAGCGACTTGCGGGATGCGCGCCCAACTGCTATTTCGATGATAAGAAAAGGCAACCCAACTGCAAACAGGAATCCAAGATATATCAGTACAAACAATGCCCCACCACACTGTCCTACCACATATGGAAAACGCCATACATTACCCAAACCGATTGCGCAACCAGCCGCAACCAACAGGAACCCAAAGCGGGACGAGAATTTTTCGCGTTTTGTTTCTGTATCCATGGCCTAATCCAATACCATCAGAAACTATGAGTAATACCAAAATTGATACCTGTCATGGAATCACTAGCTGTTCCATTGGTGTTGTAGAGTCGACCAACCCTACCATTCGAGCTGTCTACGTACGCAAGGATGGAATAAAGCGTAGTATGCTTGGATAAGGCATAATCATAGCCAAACCCATATTTTTTGGAATGTCCATGATAATCTCCCTCACTGTCCACCCGAGCCCAATTGAACGTGATTTTGAATGTATTACGACCACTCGTATGTTTTACCCCAAATGTCAAACTATCTTGGCATAAACTATGTTCTTCTTCAAAGAACTTCTCCATAACAGCCCTGCTGATTTTATGTGTATGGTACCCGAACGTTAACGTCATATCGTCAAATAACAGTCCCGCAGCAGCATTCCATCCCCAAGACTTATCAGAATCCTGAATGCGTTCGTAGTCAGCTAGCAAGAAGAACTGACTATTCTCATAAACGGCACCAAGGACAAAACCATCATTAGCATACGACTTGTTATAGTCGCTATAACGTTTCCCTTTGCCAACTGAATAGCTCGCATTAATGCGAAGCCCACGCCAAATCGGACTGTCATAGCGGATAGAATTAGGGGTCTGACTGGCACTTAGAACCGTCATATTCCCATATGACAAAGCAATACCATCAAAAATGAAGGGATCTACTTTGCTGTAATTCTCACCAGAAACATTGCTCACACGTCCCAATAGCACACGCCCCCATGCCGGATTTTGAATACCGACGTTGGCAGCACCCTGCCAATCGACTCCAGGCGTATCATGAAGACGATCGATTGCATTATTGCCAAAGCACCTTGCACCATCACTGGAATCCCAGCGATGTTCTAGATTAAAGACCGCTTGCGTACCATTACCTAGTTCTTCCGTGCTCTTGTAGCGCAACAGGTTGTCATGATTACGCATCATATGCATATCAGACTCTGTTTGCTTAAGAAGCCCCGTATCCAATTGTCCATTGATAGTGACGTGCGTCTGCGCATAAGCGCTCCCGACCAAGCCTACTGCAATCGCAATAAGCAACCTCTTCATAAACCCCGCTTAAACTCCATAATAATGATTTTGGATAAATCACTAGTTAAAAAGCGATTCTGTACTTAATTTTTCCTAACTAGCCGGCAACATAATGAAAATCTTCTCAAAAGGTCTATACTTTTCTGAACCTATAAATGCAAAAAAGCCCGGGAAAACTCACACCCAGGCTTTCTTTTAAAGTTCACCGACTCTTTTTCATCGTGCCGGTTTCCAGCAAACGCCGGTGCCAAGAAAGCGCTTCCTCAAGCACATGCGGTGTCTGACCACCACGTCGATTGGCTTCTTTCACATAATCAACCAACATATCCTTGAATTCCCCTGTCACACAGTTGCTGATGATTGTCTGTGCACGTTCACGTGGCGCCAACCCCCTCAAATCCGCCAAACCCACTTCGGTGACTAGGATATCAACATCATGCTCCGTATGGTCGACATGCGGAACCATCGGAACAATACTGGAGATAATGCCGTCTTTAGCAACGGACTTGGTAACAAACACGGCTGTGTGCGCATTGTGTGTAAAATCACCAGAACCGCCAATCCCATTCATCATATGAGTACCCATCACATGAGTGGAATTGATATGGCCATAAATATCTGCTTCAAGCGCCGTATTGATGGTAATCAATCCCAATCGCTGGACAATCCCTGGGTGATTGGAAATACGCTGTGGGCGGATGACGACATTATTCTTGTAACGCTCAAAATGATCAAAGACCTGATGGCTCATCTCATCCGTCAGGGTAATTGCCGTTGAAGACGCAAAATCCATCATACCCGCATCAATGAGTTCAAAGGTCGAATCCTGCATAACCTCAGAAAACATCGTCAGATGCCCAAAAGGCCCTGTGCGAAGTCCAGACATAACAGCATTAGCAATCGTTCCAATACCAGACTGGAGTGGGCGCAGACTACTGGTTAAGCGACCATGCTTGATTTCACGTAAGAAATATTCGATAAGGTGCCCCGCAATCTGCTCAGTTTCCGCGTCTGGCGGCAGGTTTGCCGATGGGGTATCCATTTCATTGGAAACAACAATAGCAACTATTTTTTCGAAAGGTATCCTGATACCAATTTCACCAATACGATCGGATGGCTTCATGATGCCAATTGGCGCAGCATTCGGGAACCTGTCGAAATAGGCAACATCGTGAGCACCTTCCATCGCGAGCGAGTAGGCCAAATTGATTTCAATAATGACCTTATCAGCCATCTGTGCAAAAACTTCATTATTGCCAACAGATGTTGTCGGGATAACCATCCCTTCTTCAGTAATGGAAACAGCCTCAAGGATTGCCACTTCCATATGCTGCCCACGACGACGGATGATTTCAGCCGTTTCAGAAAGATGGCTGTCTATATACATCAGTTCACCACGGTTGATTGCATTACGGAGTGTACGTGATGTTTGGAAAGGACCACGATGGGAAAGTGCATGCGCTTCGGATAGCGCTTCATCTACATCATTACCCAGGGAAGCACCTGTATACAGCGATATCTTCATCGGGTTTTCCTTCGCCTTACGAGCAATGGCGTGAGGAACAGACTTGCCACCACCTGCCAGCGTAAAACCACTCATACCAACCAACATACCGTCAGCAATGTACTCAGCAGCCGCATCAGCCGTGGTGACTTTTGCACGCAGGGATGGAACCCTGATACGTTCTTTCAAGATGTCGCTATTCATAACTTTACCCGCAGATAACAATTAGATTAAGTCTTTTAGCCCAATTTTAAGTTAATTTGTTGAAAATACCCTCATATTGGAATGCCCTCATCAGGTGCGGTTTTCCCGATTTCTGGTAGCTTGTGATACGGTATATTTATCCAGCCACACTATGCAGTTGCTTTTTTGCAACTTCCAAACACGAGCTCGAATTTAGAAGTATACCAATGACATGATTAAAATCAATAGTCACGCACTAAAAAGCTATGATTTTGTTGGATTTTTTTGATAAGAAAGAAACCTCTCCCACAGAATAACCAAAGCAGTAAATAATGCGAATTAAGATACTTTTCGGAGAGGATAAAGGCAAATTGATGAATTTTGATGTCTTTTAGAAGAAATGGTGCCGGCTGCAGGACTTGAACCCGCCACCCCATGATTACAAATCATGTGCTCTACCTGATGAGCTAAGCCGGCACAAAGAAGGGTTATTGTATCTTATTTTACCAACTTCAATGTTGGTTTTTTCTGACTTTTTTTAGAGTTATCCTCGTCAGGCGCATGTTCAGGCTCAGATGTCTCAAATGGCATCATCTCCTCAGGCCCCAACTCCTGAGGATAGATACCGGCAATGTTTTCGATTGGAATGTAGACATCCATTGATTTACCACTAAAACGGGCTTTGAAACTGATACCAACATTGTCCATAAAGAGGTCAACAACGGCTTCAGGAGATATATCTAAGACTATGTGCTCATCCTTGACATACTCCCTTGGAACCCTAGCATACGCCCCCGGTTTAGCAACAATAAAGGGCGAATGCCCATTGTCAACTGTCCATTCATAAAATGCACGGATCAGATAAGGTTTAAAAGGATTCAGCTTGGGCATTGCAACTCTCCTTACCGGCGCATAATCTTTTCCTGTGCAGTCAGCGATTCAATGAATGCTGGACGCGAAAAAACAATTTGGGCATATTTCTCGACAGCAGCCGCAGATTTCGGCAATTCAATGCCATAGTGCTGCAAACGCCAGAGCAACGGGGCAAGTGCAACATCAGGCATCGTCAGTTCATCACCCATCAAGTATTTTGAACGTTGCAAGGGCCCGGAAAGCATCATCAAGTTTTCGCGGATCTCAATGCATGCTTTTTCTTGCGCAACTGCCGCATTTTCCGAACGGTCATTTTCCAATGTATCGACATGGCGGAAAAACAGCTTTTCAAGGTTAAAAAGCATAAGACGCGCTTTGGCCCTAGTCTGAGGATCAGCTGGCATCAACTGTGGATGTGGAAAACGTTCATCAATATATTCATTGATGATATTGGACTCGTACAGAATCAAGTCACGTTCTACCAAAATCGGTACCTGACCATACGGGTTCATTGCAGAGATTTCTTCAGGTTTGTTGAAGAGGTCAACTTCCTTGATTTCGTAATCCATGCCGCCTTTCTCACACAGGACAAAACGGCAACGATGAGAAAACGGGCAGGTCGCAGAAGAATAAAGCTCCATCATGTTACGGTTCCTTTAAGGTAGCCAAGATGCCAACAAACACACAGTCTGTCCCTCATTGGGGACATTACCGTAAATGATTATTATAGATGACTGGGATGGGCTTTTGAAGAGGAAAACAGGGTTACACGGGATTGTAAACGTCAAAGAAAACGTGATTTACGCCAAACTTCTCTGTCAAAAGCTGTCCCAACGCGCGGATTCCATACGTTTCAGTCGCATGATGCCCACAAGCAAGATACGCTACACCATACTCCCGTGCTTCGTGCACTGTTTGTTCAGATATCTCGCCTGAAAGGAAGACTGTTGAACCCGCATTAACCGCATCAGTCAGCATGCCTTGCGCTGCACCGCTGCACCATGCAATCCGACCAATAGATGCATCCACATCTCCAACAAGCATAGGAGGACGCCCTAAAACCTTCTCTATGTGGGCTGCAAGTTCACCAACGCAACCAACCCCCGCCTTTTCAACAGTCCCAAACCATCCTAAATTTTGCCTGCCAAAGCGACCATCTGGCCTAAATCCCAAAACCCTTGCCAGCTGCGCATTATTACCAATAACAGGATGCAAATCCAGCGGCAGATGATATGCTAAAAGATTCAGGTCATTTTCTAGGATTTTCTTCAAACGCTGTTTCTTGATTCCCGAAATGACCGGCTCTTCTCCTCGCCAGAAATAACCATGATGAACCAGCAACGTATCCGCCCCACAAGCAATCGCTTTGTCAATAAACGCCTGTGAAGCCGTTACGCCGCAGGCAATCAATTCCACAGAGGAACTTCCCTCAACCTGAAGACCATTGGGACAATAATCCTGGACGTCAGAAACCTTCAGTTCATCTGCTAAAAACCGAATAAGTTCACCTCGTTCCACAGTTGTTCCCCATAAAGCTTACGCTGGAACCTTCAAGGCAGGACACCAACAAGCTTAAAATGAATCAGTCAGCCTTTTTCCAAGGACGGACGCCACCCATCAGATGGATATGCAAATGGTAAACATCCTGACGTCCGTCAGGACCGGCATTGATGACAACACGGAATCCTCCTTTAGTGATCCCTCCTTCGCCTTCTTCTACCTGAATACCTTCCTGCTTTGCCAGTTGCGGAATGAGAGCCATCATTTCACCCAAGAGCGCAGTATCCTCTGCTTTACAGTGCGACAGTGTTGGAATGTGGCGCTTCGGAATAATCAGGAGATGTGTTGGTGCCGCCGGATGAATGTCGCGAAAAACTTTAATGCGTTCGTTTTCATAGACGACCGTAGACGGCACTTCACCACTTGCAATCTTACAAAAAATACAATCGGGCATTGTCACTTCCTCACGACATACAGCCTTTTAAGCTGTCTTTTTACGATTAGCCTTTTCAACCAGACCAGAAAGTCCTTCCCGCCTAGCCAATTCAGCCAGAACATCATCTGGTCCCAAGCCAAAACGAGCCAGCATCACCAAAGAATGGAACCACAGATCAGCAACTTCATAGGTCAACTTTTCAACTGGCATCTTGTTGCGTATATCCTTTGCCGCCATCACTGATTCTGTCGCCTCTTCTCCGACTTTTTTCAGGATTGCATCATCCCCCTTTGCAAAGAGGCTACTGACATAGGATTTCGCAGGATCACCGCCATTTTCAAGTTTCCTTGACTCAATGACCTCCGCAATGCGTCTTAGGACTTCGCTCATTTATAGATCTCCGAAGGATTCTTAAGAACAGGATCGACTGTTTTCCAGTAAACCCGCCCATCATCTGAAATCAATTTTTGAAAAAAGCAAGAACGACGCCCGGTATGGCATGCAAGCCCTATCTGCTGAACCAAGAAGACGAGTGCATCGCCATCGCAATCCAGCCGGATTTCCACAATCCGCTGAGCATGACCAGACTCTTCGCCCTTACGCCAAAGCCTTTTCCGAGAACGGCTCCAGTAAACTGCATTGCCCGATTTCAAGGTCTCCATGAGAGACTCTTGGTTAACCCATGCCAGCATCAGGATGTCTTTCGTATCGGCATCCTGTGCGACTGCCGGAACCAAGCCATTTGCGTCCCATTTAATGGCTTCAAGCCAATCCTTCTCTTTCATAAACGTACCGGAATGCCCCTTTCGGCCATATACTGCTTCGCCTGTGCAATCGTATAGGTTCCATAATGGAAAATACTTGCGGCAAGGACAGCATCTGCATGTCCAACCTGCACGCCATCAACCATATGCTGTAGATTCCCAACGCCACCGGAAGCAATGACTGGAATATTAACGGAGTCAGAAATACGGCGAGTCAGTTCCAGATCAAATCCGCTTTTGGTTCCATCCCGATCCATACTGGTCAACAGAATTTCGCCGGCACCAAGCGACTCCATCTTTTTTGCCCAAGAAACCGCTTCAAGCCCTGTTGCATTACGCCCACCATGCGTAAAGACTTCCCATTGCTCAGAACCTGTCTGCTTTGCGTCAATCGCAACTACAATGCATTGTGAACCATACCGACTCGATGCATCAGCAACCAACTGGGGATTGGTAACTGCTGACGTATTGATACTGACCTTGTCTGCACCTGCATTCAATAAACGGCGCACGTCCTCAACCGTCCGAACCCCACCTCCCACAGTCAGAGGGATGAAAACCTGAGACGACACTGCCTCAATGATATGCAGAATAATGTCACGCTTATCACTGGAAGCCGTAATATCCAAGAATGTAATTTCATCTGCCCCTTGGTCGTTGTACCGCCGTGCAATCTCAACTGGATCACCAGCATCTCGCAACTCAACAAAGTTGACACCTTTTACAACACGTCCAGCAGTAACATCAAGGCAAGGGATAATTCTTTTCGTCAACATGGCTATCGCTCTTTCCTGGAATTAGCCCTGTTTTTTTGCACTGAGACTATCTGCCAAGGCCTGACCTTCCTTGAGATCCAACGTCCCTACATAAATGGCACGTCCACAGATAACACCGGCAACGCCTTGATCCTCGACTTCACAAAGTTTTTTGACATCATCCAAGTCATGCAAACCACCTGATGCAAAAATCGGCATACTGACTGCATTGGCTAATTTAACCGTGGCATCGATGTTAATCCCAGCGCCCATACCATCACGGCCAATATCGGTATAAATAATGCTATTAACCCCATAGTCTTCGTAACGTTTTGCCAATTCAATGACATTGATACCGGTCAACTTACTCCAACCATCAATCGCAACATCACCATCTTTTGCATCAAGGCTGACAAGAATCTGGCCTGGGAAAAGTTTGCAGGCTTCCTGAAGGAAAGGCGGATTCTTAACAGCTGCCGTACCGATGATAATGTAAGAAATCCCATTAAACAGATAATGTTCAATGGTATGCAAATCACGAATACCACCGCCTAACTCAATCGGAATATCCACACCATTTTCAGCAGAAAACTGCTGAGTAGCCTTAATGATGCTCCTAATGGGCTGCTCATTGACTGGTTTACCAGCAAAAGCACCATTCAAATCCACCAGATGCAACCTTCGGCCACCCTGTTTGAGCCAATGGAGCGCCATTTCGGCTGGTTCATTCGAGAACACTGTCGCCTGCTCCATATCGCCCTGTTTCAGGCGGACGCAGGCACCGTCTTTCATATCAACAGCGGGAATAAGAAGCATATAAAAATCCTCAAGAAATCTTGTTAAAAAATACGCAGTCAATCAATCATGGGTTCCATTGCAGGAAATTCCGGTAGAGTTGCAATCCGACCGATGCACTTTTTTCTGGGTGGAACTGCGTAGCAAAGATATTATCCTTCGCAACAGCACTACAGAATGGCTCACCATAATCTGTCATGCCCACGATATTTACGTCATTCGCAGGCACAGCATAGAAACTATGTACAAAATAAAAGAAACTCTTATCTTTGACACCTTGCCACAATGGATGGCTACCATACTGTGTGACCTGATTCCAACCCATTTGTGGAACCTTGTAACGCGAACCATCTGGTTGCAAAGTCCCATCTAACCGGAAACGAACAACCTTTCCTGGAATCAAACCAAGACCGGGGGTACCACCTTCTTCACTCCAGTCAAAGAGCATCTGCTCACCAACGCAAACACCAAAAACCGGCTTTGACGATGCAGCACGCATCAAAGCTTGCCGTAAACCCGATTTTTCCAAGGAAACCATACAGTCTGGGATAGCACCCTGTCCAGGTAAGACAATACGATCCGCGTCATCAATATCAGCAACTGTTCCTGAAATACGAACATCATCTTCAGGCGCAACCGCCCTGAGTGCTTGAGCCACAGAGCGGAGGTTTCCCATGCCATAATCGACAACGATAATCTTCTGCATAAAGCCAACTTTCAAAACCAAGAACCCCTACGGGTTACAGCAACCCTTTCGTTGAAGGAACCATACCAGCCGCACGTGGATCAACTGCCACAGCCATTCGCAAGGCCCTGCCAAATGCTTTAAAAACAGTCTCACACTGGTGATGCGCATTATCTCCACGCAAGTTATCAATATGCAGTGAAACTGCCGCATGGTTAACAAGCCCTTGGAAAAATTCCCGAATGAGATCCAAATCGAATTGACCAGTCATCTGGCGAGCAAAATCGACATGGAACTCCAAATAAGGACGCCCCGAAAAGTCGATGACAACACGTGAAAGTGATTCGTCCAACGGTACATAAGCGTGACCATAACGGCAAAGACCCTTCTTGTCTCCAACCGCTTTAGACAACGCCTGTCCCAAGGTAATCCCAATGTCCTCAACCGTATGATGATCGTCAATCTCCCAATCACCCTCGGCCTGCACTGTAAGGTCTAGCAAACCATGGCGGGCTACTTGATCCAACATATGGTCTAAAAAAGGGATACCAGTCGACAAATTACTCTTACCGGTTCCATCCAAGTCAATGGAAATCCGAATTTTAGTTTCATTTGTATTTCGGACAATCTCTGCAGTTCTGGACATAAGTGTCATCCATCTAGTATTTACAGACAAGCCTTAAAAGCTGCCAGGAACAAGTCGTTCTCTTCTGGCGTGCTAACAGTGATACGCAAGCAATTTTCCAACAATGGATGCTGTCTACTGACATTTTTAATCAATATTCTCCGTGCGACAAGTCCATCAAAGACTGCATCAGCATTTTTGACACGAATTAACTGGATATTCGCCTGCGACGGGAAAACCTCAACATCCGGCATCGCCGCCAGTTCACCCGCAAGCCTTGCACGCTCTTTGCGAATCGCTTTTGCCTGTTCATTGAAAACAGCAATATTATCCATCGCCAATTCAGCGACAGCTTCCGTCAGTACATTCACGTTATAAGGTGGACGTACTTTGTCAAATTCTGTTAAGAGTTCTTTTGCCGCTGTCATATATCCCAAACGGATACCTGCCAAACCCAGCTTAGAGACTGTACGCATAACAACCAAGTTCGGATAATCCGCAAGATAAGGCAACATGGTGAAATCGGTAAAAGGTTGGTATGCTTCGTCACTGACAACAATGCCGCGACCTTTCATCGCATCCAAAATACGGAGCACGCCAGATACCTCAAACAAACGTCCTGTTGGATTGTGCGGCATTGCCAGAAAGACCAACGTCGGATTATGCTCCTCAATTGCGGCCAGCATTGCATCAACATCAAGCGTCAAATCCGATTTAAGGTCTACACCGATGAAATCCATCCCTGCTAACTGGGCATCAACGGAATACATCACAAAACTTGGAACTGGAACCAGCATCTTCGCGCGCTTTTCCTTTGCTGCGCAAGCCATAGTCACTATCGCTATCAATTCATCAGACCCATTACCTAAAAGGACTTCATATCCTTCAGGAATGCCCATTGTCTTGCAGATTTTTTCCTTCAGATTTGTATAAAGTGGGATTGGGTAACGATTTAATGCAACTTGGGAAAGCCGTTCTGCCATTGCCCTTTTCAACCAATCAGGCAGGGAATAAGGGTTTTCCATTGCATCAAGCTTAATGAATCCCTTAGCGTCTTGTACAGCATAAGCAGACATCGCCCGGACATCCGGGCGAATAACTTTCTCAATTAATTCTTCCATCACCGTTTAGCGCCTTTCCTATTTTTTCAGCCTAAATGCGGCACTTCCTGCATGTGCTTCAAGTCCCTCTCCAGTTGCCAATTCAACGGCAACTTTCCCGAGAACTTGTGACCCTTCCGAGCTCGCCCAAATCATGGCTGACCGCTTCTGGAAATCGTAAACTCCCAATGGAGATGAAAAACGCGCTGTCCGGGAAGTCGGCAACACATGGTTTGCCCCAGCGCAATAGTCACCCAGTGATTCACACGTATAACGCCCCAAGAAAATAGAACCGACATGGCGGCACAGTCCCCCCCATTTTTCTGGTTCTTCAGCTGAAATCTCAAGGTGCTCAGGTGCAATCTGGTTGGCAATTTCGCAAGCCTCTTCCATATTCTTAACTAATACCATCGCACCTCGCGATGTAAGGGACTTCGTAATAATTTCCTTACGCAATCTTTCAGGCAGAAGCTTATTAACGCTTTCTTCAACGCGATCCATATAAGCCGCATCAGGCGTAATAAGAATAGACTGAGCCAATTCATCATGTTCTGCCTGTGAGAAAAGATCCATTGCAATCCAGTCTGGATCTGTCGTTCCATCACAAATAACCAAGATTTCTGACGGGCCTGCAATCATATCGATACCGACTGTGCCAAACACACGACGTTTTGCTTCGGCAACAAAAGCATTACCAGGCCCCACAATCTTGTCGACACAAGGAATTGTTTCCGTTCCATATGCCAAAGCAGCGACTGCCTGTGCCCCCCCAACCGTGAAGACGCGCGTCACACCTGAAATGGCTGCAGCAGCTAACACAAGCTCATTGCGAACACCATCTGGTGTCGGAACTGCCATGACAATCTCTTTTACACCCGCAACCTGGGCAGGAATCGCGTTCATCAAAACAGAAGAAGGATAAGCCGCTTTCCCACCTGGAACGTAAATCCCAACGCTGTCCAAAGGGGTCACTTTCTGTCCTAACTGGTTACCCATTTCATCTGTAAAAGAGAACCCTTCCGAACCACAGGAAGCCTTTTGGTACTCATGGTATTTGCGGATACGGTCCGCCGCCACTTGCAAAGCCTGACGGCGTTCCGGCGACAGTGATTCCAGAGCACGTGTACATTCTGCCATAGGAATTTCAAGCGCCTTCGCGTCACTGATATTCAAACGGTCAAAGCGATTGGAATATTCAAGAACTGCCTTGTCACCATTTCGCCGCACATCGTCTAATATGCCAGCAACAATCGCATTGATAGATTCATCTGTCTTTTGTTCAAAAGCCAATACATTAGCAAGACTGACCTTAAAATCGGGCTGAGCGGTACTCAGCCTACGGAGTTTTATAGGCATCTGACTCCCCTTTCACTTCCTTATCATTTTTATGCCTTTTCAGGGCTTTCCTGTGCAACAGAGGCCTGCTTAAAAGCTTCGAGGATTGGCTGCATTTCCTTGCGCTTAAGCTTTAGGGACGCCTGATTGACAACAAGGCGAGAGGTAATTTCCTGAATGCGTTCGACCTCAACCAAATTGTTGGCCTTTAACGTATTGCCTGTACTGACTAAGTCGACGATGACGTCCGACAGGCCAACCAAAGGTGCCAGCTCCATAGAGCCATACAACTTGATGATGTCTACATGCAGACCTTTCTTTGCAAAATGTTCGCGTGCAGCATGGACATACTTACTTGCAACACGTAACCTAGCTCCACGACGTACTGCTGCTTCATAGTCAAAGCCTTTGCGAACCGCAACGGCCATGTGGCATCTTGCAATCTGCAAATCTATGGGCTGGTAAAGACCCGTAGCACCGCTTTCCTGAAGGACGTCCTTCCCAGCAACCCCAAAATCTGCCGCACCATATTGCACGTATGTCGGTACATCCGTTGCACGAACAATGATAACCCGCACCTTGGGCTTATTCGTCGGTAAAATCAGCTTCCTGGATGTTTCTGGATCCTCCAGAACTTCAATGCCTGCGGCCTTTAACAGGGGGATTGTTTCATCGAAAATCCGTCCTTTTGAGAGAGCCAGAACCAATTCCTGCTGACCTTCTCCTTCTTTATTTTCCTGCTCACTCATTCTTCACTGACTCTTACGATATCCGCACCAACAGCCGCCAACTTCTTTTCCATCTGGTCGTAACCACGGTCTAAATGATAGATTCGGTTAACCTGCGTCTCTCCTTTAGCGGCCAGTCCAGCAATCACCAAAGATGCGGAAGCACGCAAATCGGTTGCCATAACTGGGGCGCCAACCAACTTATCAACACCTGTAACAAAGGCAGTATTTCCTTCTGTCCTGATTTTTGCCCCCAATCGGTTCAATTCCTGCACATGCATGAAGCGATTTTCAAAGATAGTCTCAACTACATGGCTTGATTCTGCAGCCAAGCAATTAACCGCCATAAACTGAGCCTGCATATCGGTCGGGAACCCAGGATATTCTGTAGTTCGGAAACTCACCCCTTTAGGACGCCTGTCCATCTGGATACGGATTGAATCACCACCACAGGTCAAAACTGCGCCCATCTCACGGATTTTTTGCAATGCAACGTCTAAGATGTTGTCACATGTATTGGTCAAAACAACATCCCCTCCAGTCGCAGCAACAGCACACAGGAATGTTCCTGTTTCAATTCGGTCTGGAATCACATGGTGGGTCGCACCATGCAAGCTTTCAACACCATGGATAACCAGTTCATCCGTTCCAATACCTTCAATCTTGGCTCCCATCTTCACCAACAGATTTGCAAGATCAGTCACTTCTGGCTCGCGCGCTGCATTCTTGATGATGGTTACGCCTTCGGCCAATACAGCAGCCATTAAGAGATTCTCGGTGCCTGTCACCGTAATCATGTCGGTAACAATACGTGTACCCTTAAGGCGTTTGGCCTTTGCATAAATATAGCCGCCTTTGATTTCTACTTCGGCTCCCATCGCCCTGAGCCCCTTGATATGCTGTTCAACCGGCCGAGAACCAATCGCGCATCCTCCAGGAAGAGAAACCCTCGCTTCCCCAAAACGAGCCACAAGTGGGCAAAGCACCAAAATGGCAGCCCGCATGGTCTTGACCAGTTCGTATGGCGCATCGAACCGGTTGACGTTCTTGCCATTCAAGACCATTTTTTCGCCTTCCTGCCTGATGGAAACCCCCATCTGCCGCAGGAGATCCAGCATCGTCTCAACATCCTTTAGACGGGGAACGTTAGTCAATACAACGTCATCTGCCGTCAGCAACCCTGTACACAGGATAGGCAATGCGGCGTTTTTCGCACCGGAGATTGGAATCTCGCCATTGAGGCGTTTTCCACCATGAATAATCAATTTGTCCATTTATAAATTTCAGTTAAAGAATGTGCAGAAAAGGCTAAAAACGCAATTTATAACCTTTCCGCAGTAAATGTAAGGTGAATACGGCAAAAAAGCAAAAAAATATGCTGACTATCATCAAACTTGTCCATGGATTGACATCAGAATGTCCAAAAAAACCATAGCGGAATCCATCAACAAGGTAAAAGAAAGGATTGAAAACCGACACACCCTGCCAAAATTCCGGCAAAGAATGGATGGAATAAAAGACGCCTGAGAGGAACGTCGCCGGCATGATCATGAAATTCTGGAAAGTCGACAGGTGCTCATACTTCTCCGCCCATATCCCAGCAACTATACCCATCGTACCCAAAAGTGCTGCCCCACCAATACCAAAGAACAGAACCCAAAGGAAAGAATACATTGAAGGCACTATAAAGAAAACCGTAACAATAAAAACGCCTATGCCAACAACGATTCCGCGCACAACAGATGCCAGCATATAAGCAAAGAAGATCTGGGCATACGAAGCCGGGGAAAGCAACATGAAAATGATGCTCCCATTGATTTTCGCCTGTATCAACGAAGATGATGAATTGGCAAAAGCATTCTGCATCAAAGTCATCATGACAAGGCCCGGTACCAAAAAAGCGCTGTACGCAACCCCTGGATACACTTGGACGTAGTCTGAAAGAGCATGGCCAAAGATCAGCATATAAAGCAACGAAGTCAAAACCGGCGCCATAACGGTCTGAATAGATACCTTGAAAAAACGCTTAACCTCCTTGCCAAACAGGGTACTGAATATCGTAAACACCATCTCAGTTCCTCCCTGTTTCCATCAGTTGCAGAAAAACGTCTTCAAGATCAGGCTCTTGAACCTCAAGTGCATTAACCGGGACTTGGCACTGCCCTAATTCAGCAAGAATACGCCCAATTTCCGCATAGTGACGAATGCGCAAAACCCATTTCCCACTCTGACCTGTCACTTGACTCTTAACCACTAAAGGCATCAAGGTTTGAGGCAATTCAGCCCCTAACTGCAAAACAAGCTGCGTTTCAGAGAACTGATGTATCAATGCCTCAGTAGAATCCAAGGCAATCACCCTTCCCTCTTTGAGCATAGCAATCCGGTTACACCACGTTTGCGCTTCTTCAAGGTAATGGGTCGTCAATACTACAGTATGCCCTTCGCGATTCAAGCGTCCGATGAACTGCCAAAGACTTTGCCGCAATTCAACATCAACACCTGCCGTCGGCTCGTCTAGAACAATGACTGGGGGACGGTGTACCAAAGCTTGCGCAACAAGCAACCTCCGCTTCATACCACCAGAAAGCGCTCGCGTATTCACGTCAGCTTTATCCTCAAGTCCTAGGCTAACCATGACTTCATCAATCCATGAATCATTCCCTTTCAACCCAAAGAAACCAGACTGAATACGTAAAGTCTCACGGACCGTAAAGAAAGGATCAAAGACAATTTCTTGGGGAACAACACCAAGCATCCGCCTTGTCTGACGGTAATCACGGATGACATCACACCCCATAATCCGGATACTACCTGAGTCAGCGAATGCCAAACCCGCCATAATAGAAATTAATGTCGTCTTACCCGCCCCATTGGGACCCAAAAGTCCAAAGAACTCTCCCTGTTTGACTTCAATCGATACATCATCAAGCGCCCGCAACATTTGATAGCGCTTACTGACATGGGAAATTTCTATGGCATTCATAGTAAAAGGGATTACCCCGGAAAAAGGAATACCACCCTTCAGGTGGCATTCAGGTAGGCTTGATTAAGCGCGAACGACCAAATCCAAGAGCTCCGTGACACCATAAAGATCAGCAAGACTGACAAGGCTTGCTGGCACATTTAGGAATCGGATTTTTCGACCTGACCTCAAAGCCGCACGCTGCCAAGCAAGCATTACCGAAACGCTGGCGGAATCAACCTGCTTAAGCTCAGCAAAATCAAACGTCTCTTCGCCTTTGGAAACAGCAGTAAGCCCTTCTTGAAGAAGGGCTTTCGCATTAGAGAAATCAAGTGTCGTAACAGCAAATGCCATACGGTATTGCCTTACTTGTGACCGTTTTTCTTAGCCAAGTTGGCAATCAGGCCATCGATACCAGACTTCTTGATGATGCCGGTAAACTGGGTCTTAAAAGAAGACGAAATCAGCCAAATATTGGCGAAGTTTGCATCGAAAATCTTCCAGCTGCCAGACCTCGCTGTCAAACCAAAGAACAGAGGGGTACTTGTACCGTTGTTGTTGATACGGGCAGGAACAGTCGCTGTGTTATTACTGTTATAGACGACGCTATAGACATCCATCGTGGTTTTGCTATTGACCTTACCCAATGCTTTTGAATAAGAACGAATCAAGAGCTCCTTGAACTCTGCTGCAATCTTGCTTTTCTGGCTGTCTGTTGCCTGATACCAGTATTGTCCGCAAGCCACAGATGACGCTGCCGTAAAATCAACATACGGCGCAATACTATTGCGTACAAGGCTATTGATCTGCGCAGAAGATAATCCCTTAGGAGCATTGGCAGCTGCTGATAAAACACTCTGCTTAATTGCGTTAACGACGCCATTAGGCGAAGACTGTGCCTGTGCCATAGAAGTGAATGTCAAAAGGGCCAGAGCCATCAAGGCCAAGAACCATTTCTTAATGCTTTTCATTTTCTATCCTTTAAATATTGATGCCTTTATCCTGCCTTTTTTTCCGCAGCATCCGCTGGTACGGGTACTGAATCAGGTGTTTTTGCTGGAACAGGTGCAGTCTGCGGACTTGTCCCATCAGCTGGTGCAACAGTTGGAGGCTGAGTCTGAGGTACAGAAGGCACTTCAGTTGGAGCTACGGTACCCGGTGCTTTTGCCGCTGCTGGGTTGAAAAACGGATCTGTCGTTTGGGTTTCCCATGCTGCGGCCGACTTACCTTCAATCATCGCACGCCGACGCTGGAGATATGCATCACGACGGAATTCATATTTATCCAAAGCAACTTCATCGGCAAATTCAGATGCATCTAAGAGATTTGCACGGTAATTAACTGCCCTAAGGACAATACCGACATTACGAACACGGATCTTGCGGACGTATGACCAAGGGTCACCATACCATTCGGCGGGCAAAGCAATCGTATCGCGGACTGTAGAATCACCCAAAATCGGTAAAACAACATAAGGACCGGATCCAACTCCCCAAATGCCCAAGGTCTGCCCAAAATCAGCCTTTTCTTTCTCAATACCCAGTCGCGTACCCACATCAATGAGACCACCAATCCCAAAAATGGTATTGGCCGTTACACGTGCCAAATCCTTGACACCACGTTCCGCATTACCCTGCATGAAGTGGTTTGCCGCATACCAAATATCACGGATATTTCCGAAGAAATTGGTCACACCATCTCGTACCGGTTCAGGGACAACCTTGGTATACCCTTTTGCAACAGGACGGAAAATATAATCGTCAAAGGCCTCATTGAAGGAAAACATCGCTCGATTGTAACCTTCAAAGGTATCACTTGGCGCATCAGAAGCTACCTGTTCAACAGTCGACGATGTTTTCTTTTGTGGAACATCTCCTACACCAGAAATCTCATCTGGCGCATCAGCAAAGGCATGACCAGCCATCAAGGGCAAAGCCATTGCTACAGCTACAACCAGCGGCTTAACTAGGCATTTCATAAGTGTTTCCTTCATTCACTGGCTTTTGATGCAACCAGTGCGTCAATCAGTTTTTCCAGCACCATCGCATCTTCAGATCTGACGATTTCATCTCCAGATACGAGGCCTGGATGTTCAACCGATGGATCACCTGGCTCAATTTCTAAACCGATGTACTGCTCACCCAAAAGACCAGATGTCAGAATCTTAGCCGTAGTGCCATCTTTGGGAAAAGTATACTTTTGTTTCAGCTCAAGGGTAACGACTGCACGAAAATCTTTGTTGTCGAATGAAATATCTGACACGCGGCCAACAACCACCCCAGCGCTCTTCACGGGAGCCCGCGGCTTCAACCCGCCAATATTGCTAAACTTTGCTTTGACCGGATAAGTACTCTCAAATGAAAGGGAACTCATGTTACCTGCCTTCAGGGCAAGGAACAGGAGCGCAACGGCACCCAGCAGGACAAAAAGCCCCACCCAGATATCAAACGACTTACGTTGCATAGTTACCTCTATCTTTACTTCAGCTTCAGGTAATTCCAGTGGGTATTATAAAAGATTACATTCCTAGGGAAAATCCCGCCCGCCTGAAGCTTTGTTTTTACGAATCAGTTGAACATCAATGCCGTCATAATGAAGTCCAACCATAAAACCAATAGGGAAGAAAGCACAACCGTACGGGTTGTAGCGCCCGACACCCCTTCCGGGGTTGCCCTGGATTCATATCCCTGAAAAAGCGCCATGAAGGTCACAGCAAAACCGAACACTACGCTTTTTATAACCCCATTTCCAATATCATCCCAGACATCAACACCCTCTTGCATCTGAGACCAGAATGCTCCATCGTCCACACCGATTAGCGACACGCCAACAATATAACCACCGATAATACCCGCTGCGTTGAAAAGGATAGACAGAATTGGCATCGAAATGACGCCTGCCCAGAAACGCGGTGCAAGAATCCGCTCAACAGGATTAACAGCCATCATTTCCATAGCAGTCAACTGTTCCCCCGCCTTCATCAACCCAATTTCGGCAGTCAGCGAAGTACCTGCACGCCCCGCAAAAAGCAACGCAGTTACAACCGGTCCCAGTTCGCGAGTCAATGACAAGGCAACCAGAATCCCCAATGCTTGTTCTGAACCATAACGAACCAGAACGTAATACCCCTGAAGTCCCAGCACAAACCCAACAAATAGGCCTGATACCGTAATGATGATTAGTGACTTGTTGCCAATGAAAAAAATCTGGTCCGTTATCAGCCTTGGTCTTGCCAACAATCTGAAAAAAGCTCGGAACACCGATAGAAAAAGCCGTGCTGCATAACCAATGCTTGAAACAGTTTGTCTCGCCTTGTAGCCCAAATCTGAGAGCATATTCATAATGCCTCCTTTAGACCAAGGTCTTCGGCCATCGATCGGCCTGGATAGTGAAATGCAACAGGTCCATCCATCTCAGCATGAACAAACTGATGAACAAAAGGATCTGAAGACTGTTCCATTTCCGCAGGTGTTCCGTGTGCAAGAATCCTTCCATCACAAAGGAAATAGACGTAATCTGCTATTGAGAAAGTCTCAGGGACATCATGCGAAACTAAAACTGTCGTAGACTGCAAGGCATCATTCAGATGCCTAATGAGGTTCGATGTCACCCCCATCGAAATGGGATCAAGCCCTGTAAAGGGTTCATCGTACAAAATCAGTTGCGGATCAAGTGCAATGGTGCGCGCTAGGGCAACTCGCCTTGCCATCCCTCCCGATATTTCGGAAGGCATCAACCATGCAGCACTACGAAGGCCTACCGCATCAAGTTTCATAAGAACCAAGTCATGAATCAGTTCCTCTGGCAAATCAGTCTGCTCGCGCAAAGGGAAAGCCACGTTTTCAAAAACGGAAAGATCCGTAAACAGTGCACCATGTTGGAAAAGCATCCCCATCTGGCGACGCTGACGGTAAAGTTTGGCTGTATCGCTGGTATCAATGCGTTCACCATTAATCAGCACTTCTCCTCTCTGTGGGGTAACCAAGCCCCCCAACAGACGAAGAATGGTTGTCTTCCCAGATCCAGAAATACCCATAATGCCAATGACCTTCCCTTTTGGGAAAGTCATTTCCAAATCAGAAAGGATTATCCGATCACCATAACCGAACACCAAATCCCGTATTTCAGCGATATTGGACACAACACCTACCGTTTTTGCAAAACCAAATTGTAATTCTAATCCTCTAAAAGCGAAAACCAGAAACTTTTTGAAACAACCCCTGCTATCAACGTGAGATGGGCTTATAGCGCAGACGCTTCGGCGCTGCTCCTGCTTCCCCTAGACGCTTACGCTTATCAGCTTCATATTCCTGATAATTTCCTTCAAAGAAGGTAACTTGAGAATCACCCTCGAAAGCAAGGATATGCGTTGCAATCCTGTCCAAGAACCAACGGTCATGCGAAACAACAATCACAGTACCAGCAAACTCAAGAAGTGCATCTTCCAATGCACGCAACGTTTCGACATCCAAATCATTGGACGGCTCGTCAAGCAGAAGGACATTCGCACCTTGCATCAGGGTCTTTGCAAGATGTAACCTGCCACGCTCCCCACCAGAAAGCATCCCTACCTTTTTCTGCTGGTCTGTTCCTTTAAAATTAAACCGCCCTAAGTATGCGCGAGCATGCATTTCAAACTTGCCAACAGTAATCAAATCATTCCCGCCACTGATTTCCTCAAAGACCGTCTTGTCATTAGATAGGAACTCACGAGATTGGTCGACCATCGCCAGACGAACCGTTTTGCCGATAGCAATCTCACCAGAATCTGGCTGTTCTTTACCAGCAATCATCTTGAACAAGGTCGACTTACCAGCACCGTTTGGCCCAATCACACCGACAATAGCACCAGCTGGAACAATGAAACTCAGGTTGTCTATCAGAAGCCTGTCGCCGAAACCCTTGCTGACATTCTTAAATTCAATAACATCGTTTCCTAAGCGTTCTGCCACAGGAATAAAGATTTCCTGCGTTTCATTGCGTTTTTGGTATTCGTACTCAGACAACTCGTTGAACCGCGCTAAACGAGCCTTACTTTTGGCCTGCCTACCCTTCGGATTTTGCCGAACCCATTCGAGTTCCTTGGCAATGGTCTTTTGGCGTGCCGATTCACGCTGTTCTTCCTGCTTCAAACGCAAACTTTTCTGATTTAACCAAGAACTGTAGTTGCCTTTCCAAGGAATCCCTTGACCTCGGTCAAGCTCAAGAATCCATTCTGCGGCATTATCAAGAAAATAACGATCATGGGTAATTGCCACAACGGTACCTGGGAAACGGTGCAGGAACTGTTCAAGCCACTCAACAGATTCAGCATCCAAATGGTTGGTCGGTTCATCCAACAAAAGCATATCAGGCTTGGATAAAAGTAAGCGGCAAAGCGCGACTCGACGCTTTTCGCCACCAGAGAGCACACCAATTTTCGCATCCCAAGGAGGCAACCTAAGCGCATCTGCTGCAACCTCCATCTGCTGCTCAACATTATTACCATCGCCTGCAGCCACTATTGCTTCAAGGCGAGCTTGCTCTGCTGCCAACTTGTCGAAATCAGCGTCAGGTTCAGCATACGCAGCATAAACAGCTTCGAGCTGCTTTTGAGCATCCATAACTTCTCCCAAACCTGACTCAACAGCCTCCCGAACAGTCTGTTCTGGATCTAATTGCGGTTCCTGTGGCATATAACCAATCTTAAGTCCAGGCATTGGACGGGCTTCACCTAGGATATCCGTATCAACCCCAGCCATAATCTTCAACAGCGTTGACTTTCCTGCACCATTTAACCCAAGGACACCAATCTTGGCACCAGGGAAAAATGATAATGAAATATCCTTCAGGATCTGACGTTTGGGTGGCACGACCTTGCCGACCCTATTCATTGTGAAAACATATTGAGCCATCGAATCTTTTCCTGTTGTGGGAAAGGCACCACCTTGCCATCCCGAATCGCTGAAAAGGTGAAAATAGCATGAGGCACACAGTTCTGCAAATATAAAACAGATTTGCTCCTTCGCTACACCGCTTCAACCGCCCGCAAGAATAATTGTCAAACCCTCAAGGAAACAAACCAACAATTGGGGCAATTGAGCAAAATTCAGCGACATTTGGTTGCATTTAAATGCAGATTGTCCTATCTTTGGCGTTCCTAAAATAAAAAAGGCATGGCATTGTCCCTAAAACCCGCAAAACACAGCATAGCAGCGATGACGGTTGCCGCCGTCGGTGTCGTTTATGGCGACATCGGCACGAGTCCACTTTATACAATGAAAGCGGTCTTCGGTGAAACCAATGGCCTCGCCCTGATTCCAGCAAACATCATCGGGATTGTCTCGCTGATTATCTGGGGACTTATACTTGTTGTCGGACTTAAATACGTCTACCTGATGCTCAAAGCAGACAACCGCGGTGAAGGCGGCATCCTGGCCCTGTTAGCACTTGTGCACACTTCTCTGCCAAAAGGACGCCCCTTGTGGTACCGGATACTCCTGCTCATGGGCGTTTTCGGTGCATCCCTCTTTTATGGTGACAGCGTCATCACACCAGCAGTTTCCGTCCTATCGGCCATGGAAGGTTTTGAGGTCGCCACCCCGTTTTTCAAACCCTATGTAGTCCCTTTAGCGATAGTTATCATTGTCGTCCTTTATTCCATCCAGTCAAAAGGAACTGAAGGCATCGCCAAATGGGTAGGTCCCTTGATGCTACTTTGGTTTGGCTCCCTTGCAGCCATGGGCATCGTCAACATCATCCGTGCACCAGTTATCCTCCAAGCCTTTAATCCTTGGTTTGCCATCAATTTCATCAAGACCAGTCCTGGCATTGCGTTTATTGCGCTTGGCGCTATTGTCCTGGCATTGACGGGGGCTGAAGCCCTCTATGCCGATTTGGGTCATTTTGGTCCGACGCCAATCCGGCTTGCATGGTTTTTCATCGTATTCCCAGCTTTAGCACTCAACTACATGGGGCAAGGAGGCCTGCTTATCGTTAACCCAGCAGCCATCGTAAACCCTTTCTTCCAACAGCTTGGCGCATGGAGCATCTACCCGTTGATTGCCCTTTCGACCATTGCTGTTGTCGTGGCATCGCAAGCAACCATTACCGGCGCCTTTTCTGTCACACGCCAAGCTATTGGTCTCGGCCTCCTGCCACGCATGAAAGTCGTGCATACCTCTGAATCCGAAATCGGGCAGATTTATATGCCCACCGTTAATTGGCTTCAGATGACCGTCGTCTTGATTGCCATCCTGCTTTTCGGGTCTTCTGACAACTTAGCAGGCGCATATGGCATTGCCGTGACAGGTACCATGACCATCACATCGTTGTTGCTGTTTTTCGTCATGCACAACTATTGGAAACGTAACGTCATTATTTCCCTATTGCTGGTCTTCTGCTTCTTTATTGGCGACACCTTCCTGTTTAGTTCCAACGTCATGAAAATCGCCAGTGGCGGTTGGTTCCCATTGGCTCTGGCGACAGTCCTCTTCACCATCATGCTGACTTGGCGCCGTGGAAGAAGGATTATTGAAAGAAACCTGCGACTGCAAGCCGTTCCTTTAAAGGACTTCCTTGAGACACTTTTTATCTCACCGCCCCAACGGGTTCCTGGAACTGCCGTTGTACTCAAACGGGACAATGATGGTGTTCCACTCGCTCTACTGCACAACCTTTCCCATAATAAGGTCATCCATGAACGTGTCTACTTCTTAACCATCCATACCCATGACGTACCTTGGATTCCCCCTTGGGAGCGTATCAAGATTACCGACTATGGCAACAACTGCTGGATGATTGACGTACATTACGGGTTCAAGAACGAACCAGACATTCCTTTAATCTTGGAAGAATGTGGCCAGCAAGGACACCATTTTGACCTGATGCAAACCTCGTTCTTCGTCTCACGGCTATCCTTGATGCCATCCAAGCGGTCGATGATGGTACGCTGGCGCGAACACCTGTTCATCTGGATTACCCGAAACGCACGCAGTGCTGCTGACTACTACCAGATTCCGACAAATCGTGTCGTAGAAATGGGGACTCGGCTTGAAATCTGACAAGGTTTTACATATCTGGAAAGCAGGACGTTGCTGAATCCTGCTTTTCTACCGCACGCATCCTAAAGGTACGTTTCGTTTTCCCTACGAGTCCCAAAACGGGCTATGAACTTGCCCCTGAATTTCTCGTAGTCAGCACCACGGTACTGCCGCGTCTCGATTGGGCAGACTGAAATACAAGCACCACATGAAATACAGCGGTCTGGATCGGTCGTTATCTCATCCCCGTCAATGGTAATCGCCTGGACCGGACAGATTTTTTCACAGATGCCACAGAAATCACAGTCATCTCCAGAAGAAGGTTTCATTGGCACCGTTTTCAATGGCATAAATGGGATGTTACCTCTGACGTCTGGCGCTTTGTAACCTTCAGCAGACTGTAAATCGGCTAACTTTTTCACACAGGCCTTAGTAAAGGCAGAGACTTGCGCAAGATCATCCGCATCAGGACGCTCGTTAGCCACCTCTGGAAAAATGGAATGACGCGCAATGAATGCGGCTGCTCCAAGGACGAAGAACCCCTGCTCTTCCAGCATGGTTTTGACTTCCAGAAGGGCATCATCATACTCCCGGTTGCCATAGACCACTATCGCAATCGCAGGCGTTCCCTGTCCTCTCATCCGCCTCAAGCTTTCTGCCGCCAACGCAGGAATACGGCCGTTGTAGACCGGCATGGCAACAACCATCAGATTGTCCGACTCCACCTGTACTTCCTGTTCAACAGGTTTACGCAGCAGGTTGTAATCGGTCTTGCCAACTGGCAACGTATTCTTGACTGCCCGGACAATTCTACGGGTTGTGCCTGTCGCACTGAAGTAAATAAAACTGGCCTTGTTAAACTGCATCACGTCTCCTCATTGTTTTTGTTATGCAGCCAGTATAGGCAATCCATCCCAGGCATTACCATCGTTTCCCATAGGTTGTCGCAGAAATACCACCTAATTTACAGGAAATTGAAAATGAGAATTATTCTTTTAATCAAACAGTTGCAGCTTTAGGCTTTCAGCCGCAATGCAACGTTATAAAGCAGATTCTTTTTGAGCCCTGTTATCTTAACTGCAGTTGCAACCGCACCACTGACCGGCATAGATTCAAGCAGGATGGACAGAATCCGCTTGGCCTCATCCTCACCACTCTGACCCTCGTCGACCTGCACCCCTTCCACAAGGATTACAAACTCCCCTCGGGTTCGGTTGGGATCACTGGAAATCCACTCTCCGACAGCTGACAAAGTTCCCCGCCAAGTTTCCTCAAAAAGTTTCGTCAACTCGCGCCCCACCATCACCCGGCGGTCGCCTCCAAAAACCTGGCTCAAGGAATCAAGCATCTCCTTGATACGATGGGGAGCTTCGTAAAAAACCAAGGTCTCTGGTGTATTCTGAAGAGCCCGCAGAAAGGTGAGGCGCTGCGCATGCTTTATGGGTAAAAAACCGACAAATCGAAAACCATTATCCGTAAAACCAGAAATAGACAATGCCGCAACGGCCGCAGAGGGGCCTGGAATCGGAACGATATGGCACCCAGCTTCGCGTAATGAATCAACAATCCGCGCGCCTGGATCCGATATCCCTGGCGTTCCTGCATCAGAGACCAGAGCAATACGCTCACCGCGTTCAAGACGGGCTGTCAATTGTCCTGCAACCTCACGTTCGTTATGCTGATGCGCTGCAAGCAATGGTTTGGATAATCCATAGGCAGAGAGCAAAGACCGCGTATTCCGTGTATCCTCACATGCCACAACATCGGCAACCTCCAACACCGTTAAGGCTCTCAAACTGATATCGCATATATTCCCGATTGGTGTACCAATCACATATAATGCACCTTCAGGAACCTGTTGGCGGGACATGGTGTCCATTAATGTCTCAAGTTGCATGGCGTTCCCCAAGATTAATGTACGTGCAGAGTTTGATTTTGCCGAGGCGAGTAACAAATTTCAAGCAAGCCCGAAAAAGGGTAGCAAGTGAAACAGCACTGTTTTGGCTTGGCAAATAACAATTCTTTACCCTTTTTAGGGCTTGGTGTTGTAGGATAAATGCCAATCGGCTAGAAAACCCATCTGCACAACTGGACATCCTGGCAGGAAGAATGATGAAAACACGTATCCTTGGACATTTCAACGAAAGCATTGAACTCAAGAAAAAAGCGGCTGAAGAACTGGCTGAACCAATCGCACGTGCCGCACAATGCATGTACGACGCCCTCACCCAAGGCAACAAGATTCTCGCCTGTGGCAACGGGGGGTCTGCTGCCGACTGTCAGCATTTCGCCGCAGAACTTGTCGGCCGTTTTGAACGCGAACGGATGCCTTTACCTGCTATGGCACTCACGACCGACTCATCCATCATGACGGCCGTTGGCAATGATTACAGCTACCAAGACATCTTCACTAAACAGGTACAGGCATTCGGACAGCCTGGCGACGTCCTGCTGGCTATCTCAACTTCCGGCAACTCTAGCAATGTCATTGCTGCTGTCGAAGCCGCCCATGAACGGGAAATGCATGTTATTTCATTGACCGGTAAAGGTGGCGGCAAGATGAAACTCTTGTTAAATGAAGACGATGTGGAAATCTGCGTTCCACACGACAGGACAGCACGCATCCAGGAAGTTCACCTGCTGACAATCCACTGCATCTGTGATGCAATTGATGCAGCCCTTTTTGGAGAGAACATCGATGAATAAAGAAAACTTACATTGGAAAAACACGCTCACAAAAATCCTCCTTGCCGGCGCTTTGAGCTGCTCCTTAACAGCTTGTGTACCGGTTATGTTGGTCAGTGGCGCTGTTGGCGGCAGTATGGCAGCAAGTGACCGCCGCACTGTCGGCATGCAAACCGAAGATAAAATCATCACCCTTAAGGGGGAAAACATTGCTTCTAAGACCTCAGGTGAAAAAGGCCATGTCAACGTCGCGTGCTTTAACCGCAAGATTCTCCTAACTGGCGAAGTTGATAGCGAAGCCACCAAACAGGCCGTCGCCAATGAAATCTCCGGGATTGAAAATGTCCAAGCAGTCGTCAATGAAATCGCCGTCATGACACCTTCCACTATGGGGTCACGATCGAACGATTCCCTGATTACCAGCAAGGTCAGCGCTTCTTTCCTTGCTGAAAAAGATTTGCACTCCAATGCCTTCAAAACAATCACCGAACGCGGTACTGTCTACCTGATGGGACGTGTCACAGAACGTGAAGGCGATCACGCAGCCCAGGTTGCCGCTGGTGTCAATGGTGTTGAAAAAGTCGTTAAGGTCTTTGAATACATCACTGAAGAAGAATTGCAGAAGATGTCTGTTGTCAAACAGAGCAATAACAACACGGAATGGGATACACCACCAGACGAACTCCGATAATTTCATGCGTTGGTCTGGATGGCTATTCCAGCCAGACCAACAACTTTCGAACCGCTTCTTCTACAGCCTCAAGGGTAGGCACTTCTGTTTCACCGCCTAAACTGATAACCCTTGGTGACCAGTCGCAACAAGTCCGCCAACGTGGAATGTTGCAATAAATCTGTACAGTTGGAATATCATAAGCAGCCGCCAAATGCGACAGACCGGTATCTACGCCGACAACAAAAGACGCCCGCCCCGTCACCGTAGACATATCAGTAATCGATAGGCGGGGTAACACAACCGCATCTTCCAAATCCGCTGCAAGCCTTTCCGCCTCAGCCTTCTCTGCGGGATTGCCCCAAGGTAGCAGAATCTTGAGTCCTTTTTCATGCAACACGGCACCAATCCTGATCCAATTCGGATGCGCCCACTTCTTCGAATCGCGCGATGTCCCATGGAAAAAGAGGGCATAAGGTTGCTCTGGAATCCACTCATAATGCGCTTGGGATACCGTCAAGCCAAAGTCAGGGGGTGTATCAATGACATAATTCAACGCCTTTGCAATCATTTCACGGCTTCGTTGTACCACATGGATATGCTTCTCCATCTTGATACTCTGATCATGAAACAACCGTGAAATCGGTTCGTAGCTTGAACCATCGGTCTTATTGCCTAATCCAACTTTCTTACCCTCGGGCGTTGTCTGGGAAAAACCCATAATAATGCCCGTTTTCAGCAGCCCTTGTGTATCAAAAACCCAGTCGTAGGCCTGCACTTTGAGACGGTTCTTGAATGCCGCAAAATCTGCCCGTGTCGAAGAAGAAAATGGATGCTTGCGCCAACGACGCAATGCGAAAGGAATCACCTCATTGACATGCGTATTTTGCTTAACCAATCCAGCAAACCCCTCCTCTACCACCCAATCAATAACGGCATCAGGGTAGTGACGATGGATATCAGCCAAGACTGGCAGGTTATGAACAACATCCCCTAATGAAGAGACACGCACAATCAGAATTCGCATTTAGCAGAAATAAGCTAAAAAAAATCAATACTCGTAGCTTGAAACAAGAGAACTGACATCGGTTCACATTTAACAACAGAAAAGCCTTGCTCACTTCTCATTCAAGCCCTACTTCAGTGATGATAGCATTAAGTGGCATATCAAACTGTTCCACAGGGAAGTCAGTTTTCAGGCAACTGTACGCCACACCAAGTGTCAGTACATTATCCTGCCCTTCAAGCGTCCGGTCAAAGAACCCACCACCATAACCTAACCTGTAATGCCCAGCAGTATATCCAACGCATGGAATGATCAATACATCAGGTATTGGAATGCGTTGCATCGCTTTGGGTACAGGAATACGGAAAGCACCTTCAACCAATTCGTCACCTGGCCGCCATGCAATGAATTCCAAAGGACTGTCTTTGGTTGATACATAAGGCAAAGCCATCTGAATATTGCCAGATAGCATTTCATAGAGCTCTTTTAGATTGGGTTCATTGCGGATGGGTAGGAAAACGCTAACGGACTTCACTGCTTTTTCCTGGAGCCACGATTGAATCTGCAAACAGAGTACATGATCATACTGTTTTTTCAGGTCTTCTGGGATAGCCTGACGAACAGCCAGCAGCTGCTTACGGCGCGTTTTTTTATCCTGAGCTGCATCTAAGTCAAAAGAATGTCCTGCATGAGGTGCTGACAGTGATAAACTCATAAATTCGTTATCCGTGTTCAAGGAATAGGATTATGTGGAAAAGTTTCAGAAGCCTTCTGTTGTTGTTAATGACCTTTGCCATGATTTCATGCGCAGAAGCATCACGTGAATTAACAACAACGCCTGAACAAGATGAAGCCTTCTCACAATTACGGGATGCCGCCCGTAAAAACAACCCAGAAAGAGCAGCAAAACTAGCGGAGTCCTTACAGGATTATCCAATCCCGTCTTACGTCGCGTATTATCGGCTGAAATCGAATTTACGCAACACTACGGATGCAGAAATCATGGCATTTCTTTCCCAATATGACGGCACTGCCATTGCAGACCGCCTGCGTAACGACTGGCTTTTGCTGTTAGGGGAACGTCGCGACTGGGCGACTTTTGACCGAGAATACCCTAAGTTTGTCGTTGACGATGATGTCCAGGTGAAATGCTATGCTTTAATGTCCAAAGTTGCAAAAGGCACAAATGTAGTCCCAGAAGCCAAGGAACTGCTAGGGCTGAACATAAGAAAAGCAGGAGATGCGGCTTTTTCCCTTTTAAGTGCTATGGCGCAACAGAACCAATTAAGCGTTGACGATGCTTGGTATTTTTCGCGCATAGCTGCAGCAACCAAACAGCCCAATCTAGCAGCACGGATCGCCACCCTAGCAGGTGCCCCTCAAGATGCCGTTACTCGTGCACTGAACAATCCTGATGCTTTCCTGTCAAAAGGCCCAGGAGAAGACCGCACCAGCCATGAAGCCTACATCTTTGCGCTAGGCAAAGTTGCAAGCAAAGGACGCTCACAGGCAGTGGCGTCTCTCAACCGTTTCCAAGATGCCCTCTCCGCCCAAGAACGCGCTTTAGGTTGGAGTGCCATTGCCGTATTTTCAGCCATCGATCTTGAACCTGAAGCAATGGATTACTGGAAAAAGGCCAATACTGCCAACATTTCGCCTTACGCCCATGAATGGCGTGTACGGACAGCACTCCGACATGAAGACTGGCAACGCGTCTTGGATTGGATTGCTTTGATGCCAGACTTCCTTAAACGCAATCCAACCTGGGTCTATTGGAAAGGACGCGCCCTGAAAGCTCTTGGTGACAATAGTGATGCCAAGAAACTGTTCAAGTCTATTGCTAAAGAACGCTCCTTCTACGGCATGTTGGCTGAAGAAGAGCTCAACGGCTGGGTTGTCATTCCCGCCAGCTCATACCATGTTTCTAACAGTGAAGTAGAACAAATGGCAGAAACCATGATCTTAGCAAGGAAGTTCTATACCATGAACTGGCAGTTTGAAGCTGTCCGCGAATGGAACTGGCAACTACGTCGTATGAAAGAGGATCGTTACCTGATTATTGCAGGAGAGCTCGCAAAAAAAATCGGCCGTACCGACCGGATGATCAACACGGCAGAACGCACCCAAGACACTATTGTCACCTCACAGCGCTTCCCGATGCCCTACAAGGAATACTTTGAGGAGGCTACCAACGAACTGGGGTTGGATTTGGCATGGGTCTATGGCTTGGTTCGACAAGAATCACGCTTTGTCATTGTGGCAAAATCCAATGTCGGCGCACAAGGTCTCATGCAATTGATGCCTGCAACCGCAAAATACGTTGCAAAACGCCTTGGCATGTCCGACTACCACGGCGGCAAAATCACCGATATGGAAACTAACATCAAGCTAGGTTGCGCTTATCTAGACATGATGTTGAATGACCTTGAAGGCTCTCAGGCCATGGCAAGCGCTGGCTACAACGCTGGCCCCGGTCGTCCAAAACGCTGGAAATCGACCCTGCCGCGCGCCGTTGAAGGAGCCATCTTTGCAGAATCCATTCCTTTCCAGGAAACTCGTGACTACGTCAAGAATGTCCTTTATAACGCAACCAATTATGCAGGTGAGCTTGGTAGCCATACTCAATCCTTGAAGAGGCGCCTTGGCACCATTGCCCCCTGACAGCAAGCTTTTACAAAACTCTATATAATCGGAATAAGGAATTTAGACAGAATGCCAATACAGCGGCAAGGAGTGATCCTCCTTGTCCCATCCCTAAATGTTGAATAACCGTTGACCAGGGAACGTTATGGAAATCTACAGCGTAGGCGGTGGTGTCCGCGACATGATCATGAACCGCCCCATCCACGATAAAGACTATGTCGTGGTCGGTTCCACAGTTGAAGAAATGCTTTCGCTCGGCTTCAAACCCGTCGGGAAAGATTTCCCTGTTTTTCTGCATCCTGAAACAAAAGAAGAATACGCACTGGCAAGAACGGAACGTAAAGTCGCACCAGGTTATAAGGGATTTACCGTCCATTCCGACCCGACCGTCACCTTGGAAGAAGACTTGGGACGGCGAGACTTGACCATCAACGCTATGGCAATGGACAGTGACGGCAACATCATTGACCCTTTTGGCGGACAAGAGGACATCAAGGCTAAGGTATTCAGGCACGTTTCCAAAGCCTTCCGCGAAGACCCTGTCCGAATCCTAAGACTTGCCCGCTTTGCAGCGCGCTACACAGACTTTACTGTCGCACCGGAGACCATGAAATTAATGCAAGACATGGTTGAAAGCGGTGAAGTGGACTCCCTCGTTCCTGAACGCATCTGGAAAGAACTTTCTACAGGCCTGATGGAAAAAAAGCCATCACGCATGATTGACCTCCTCCATGACTGCGGTGCCTTAGCACGAGTCTTCCCAGAAATTGAAGCCCTGTGGGATGTCCCGCAACCTGAAAAATATCATCCAGAAATCTATGTCGACCGACATACGATGCTGGCTATCGACTATGCTGCCAAGAAAAACTACCCTCTACCAGTCCGTTTTGCAGTCCTGCTCCACGACTTAGGCAAGGGGACAACACCCTCAAACCAATGGCCACACCATCGTGCCCATGAAGAACGGGGAGCTGTCATCGTTGATAAAGTCTGCCGCCGCCTGCATGTTTCCACTTTCTACCGAGACGTCGCAGTTATGACAGCCCGCGAACACGGATTCATCAGACGCAGTATCGAACTCCCTTCCAAATTATCGGTTATGGTTCTCGAACGATGCGATGCCTTCCGTCGCCCCGAACGTTTCAAGATTGTTGTCGATGCGACAGAATGCGATTTAAGGGGACGAGGATATGGCGAAAAGAGCACAGAATTCATCCCATTTCCTCAACGCGAATACTGGTCTACGATTTTAGGCGCTGTACGGAGCGTTAACGCTGGGGCTATCATCCAGTCCTTAGGCGATGAAGCCGATAACATTGACCTGCAACGCTTCCTCCACGATGCGCGAGTCGATGCTGCCTCAGATGCTGTCATTGAAATGCGTTTTGGAAAACCCGAGAAGCAAAATTCCTATTCTGCGCCAACTTAGTCTCCTACTCTTCTCTGGTAAGTACATGGTTTCCAATCTGTGGTAGGCACTTGCCAACAGGGAACGTACATTCGCACCTTGCGCTAGCTCTTCCAAAAAAACAAAAAATCACATATAATCAAAGATTAACTGTTTTTTAGGGCGGCAAATTTCCCGCTTCGCACAAATATGGCAATCAAACATTACCTACAGTTTTCTGACCTGACACTGGCTGAATATGAGTACTTAATCCAACGCGCCAGCATCATCAAGAAAAAATTCAAAAACTTTGAAACCTACCATCCGCTCCTCGACCGGACGTTGGTAATGATTTTTGAAAAGAATTCGACGCGCACCCGTTTATCGTTTGAAGCAGGGATGCACCAACTTGGAGGCACCGCCGTCTACCTGAACACCCGTGACAGCCAGCTCGGTAGGGGAGAGCCTATTGAAGATGCCGCCCAGGTTATGTCCCGCATGTCGGACATCATCATGATCAGGACATTCGGCCAAGAAATCATCGAACGCTTTGCGGCCAATTCCCGTGTCCCTGTCATTAATGGACTGACTGATGAACACCACCCCTGCCAGGTTTTTGCAGACGTCTTCACCTACATCGAACACCGCGGCTCCATCAAAGGTAAAACTGTAGCCTGGATTGGCGACGCCAACAACATGCTCTACTCTTGGCTTCAGGCAGCAGAAGTCTTTGGTTTCCATGTGAATGTCTCTACGCCAAAAGGTTACGAAATCGATTACAACTGGGTTTCCAAAGATCATAGCCACTTCACCCTCTTTGACGACCCTTCCGATGCTTGCGAGGGAGCTGACCTGGTCACTACCGATGTTTGGACAAGCATGGGATGGGAGGAAGAAAACGAAATCCGCAAAAAAGCATTTGCAGGCTGGAATGTCGATGCTGCTAAAATGGCGCGCGCAAAACAAGATGCCCTTTTCATGCACTGCCTGCCTGCACACCGTGGTGAAGAAGTTGAAGCTGAAGTCATTGATGGGCCTCAGTCCGTTGTCTGGGATGAAGCTGAAAACAGACTTCACGTCCAAAAAGCATTGCTGGAATACTTCGTAAAAGGCAAAGTTGAATAATATAACTTCCAGTGCTTTCCCGACTGCATAAGCATAGCATTCGGGAAAGCCCTGCTTCCTCGCTAGAAGATTATTTCCGTTTCGGGCAAATCACCTTAAAATGTGCCTGTTTACTGGCAGAGCTTTGAATTACCAACAAAGTCCCTTCCATACTCCATATAAATGACACGAAAGAAGACTATGAGCGATGTTAAGAAAGTCGTCCTCGCCTATTCCGGCGGCTTGGACACCTCCGTCATCCTGAAATGGTTACAGGATACTTATCAATGTGAAGTCGTCACCTTCACGGCAGACCTAGGACAGGGTGAAGAACTGGAACCAGCCCGCCAGAAAGCGTTAAAATTTGGCATCAAGCCTGAAAACATCTTCATTGACGACCTGCGCGAAGAATTTGTCCGTGATTTTGTTTTCCCAATGTTCCGTGCAAACACCATCTACGAAGGTGAATACCTGTTAGGCACCAGTATCGCACGCCCACTGATTGCAAAACGCCTGATTGAGATTGCCAAACAAACTGGTGCAGATGCCATTTCCCATGGCGCAACCGGCAAAGGCAACGACCAGGTTCGTTTTGAACTCGGCGCATACGCCCTGATGCCAAACGTCAAAGTCATTGCCCCATGGCGCGAATGGGATCTGACCTCCCGTGAAAAACTGTTGGCTTATGCTGAAGCAGCCGGCATTGAAATCGAAATGAAACACAAACAGGGCGGTGCACCATATTCTATGGACGCCAATATGCTCCATATCAGCTACGAAGGCCGCTACTTGGAAAACCCAAATGCAGAACCAGAAGATTCCATGTGGCGCTGGACATGCAGCCCTGAAGAAGCTCCTGACCAGGCTGAATACCTGGACATCGAATATGCAAAAGGTGACATTGTCGGATTAAACGGCCAAAAAATGTCCCCTGCTTCTGTTTTGATGGAACTGAACCGCTTAGGTGCTAAACACGGCATCGGCCGCTTGGACTTGGTTGAAAACCGCTACGTCGGCATGAAATCCCGCGGTTGCTATGAAACCCCAGGGGGTACCATCATGCTCAAGGCACATCGCGCTATTGAATCCATCTGCCTAGATCGTGAAGTTGCACACCTCAAAGATGAATTGATGCCTCGCTATGCATCCATTATCTATAACGGTTATTGGTGGTCTCCAGAACGCGTTGCACTGCAGAAACTAATTGACCATACCCAGGAGCACGTCAACGGGACTGTCCGTGTCAAACTGTACAAAGGCAATGTCATGGTAGTCGGCCGTGACTCTGCAACCGATTCACTCTTTGACACCACCATTGCTACTTTTGAAGACGATGCAGGAGCATACGACCAGAAGGACGCAAACGGTTTCATCAAGCTGAACGCCCTGCGTATGCGTATTGCTGCAAACGCCCGCAACCGGAAGTAAACAAAACCAACCGAACCGATCTCGCCAAGCGGCCTGGCTTATGCTAGGCCGTTTTCCGTTGTTACTCACAAGAAGAACAAGAAGTTGCATATTCACATCCCCCCATTGATAATGGTGATCATCTTGTGATTAAAAATGAAAGGCATTCTATGCTTGGCATTATCGGTGGAAGCGGCATCTACAACCTTAATGGACTGACAGACGCGCATTGGGAAAAAGTCACCTCCCCTTTTGGAGAACCCTCAGACAGCCTCCTTTTCGGGAAATTGGATGACGAAACACTAGTTTTCCTCCCCCGCCATGGCAGAGGCCACCGTCTCCCACCTAATAACATCAACTACTTGGCAAACATTGACGTCTTAAAAAGGGTTGGCGTCACTGATCTGATTTCAGTCAGCGCCGTCGGTTCCCTGCGAGAAGAACTGAAGCCCGGCACATTTGTGATTATCGACCAATTCATCGACCGGACGGTTTCCAGACAACGCTCGTTCTTTGGCACAGGTTGCGTTGCCCATATTTCACTTGCCCATCCGACCTGTAACAGGCTTGCGCATATTATCTATCAAACAGCACAAAACCTTGGCATCGAAAGCACCATTGGAGGCACCTACCTCGCCATGGAAGGACCTCAGTTCTCGACGTATGCAGAATCCCAACTCTACCGAAGCTGGGGCTGTGACGTCATCGGAATGACAAACATCCCAGAGGCCAATCTCGCACGTGAAGCAGAAATCTGCTACACCACCATTGCCATGGTCACCGATTATGACTGTTGGCATCCAGAACATGACAATGTCACTGTCGAACAGATTATCAAAACCTTCTCTGGCAACGCCGTCAAGGCACAACAATTACTTGCCGCTGCCATCCCAATCATCCTGAAAGATAAAACAGGCACATCATGTCCCTGCCGTCATGCGCTTGATTCAGCATTGATTACCGCACCAGAGAAAAGAGATCCCGACTTTGTCAAAAAGTTGGATGCCGTTGCAGGACGAGTCTTGAAGGGCTAAATATGTCAGACGAACAAAGAGAACTGTTGATTGAGACAAGCCGCAAGCTTATTTTAAACGGCATCAACCGGGGAACAAGCGGCAATGCCAGCCTCAGATGCCACAACGGATTCTTTATCACGCCCAGTGGCATTGAACCGAATAAGATGTCCATCAATGACATCTGCCTGATAGACTGGGACGGTAACCTACTTGAAGGACAAAGGCCAAGCAGCGAATGGCGAATGCACCGTGATGTCTACATGGCAAGGCCCGATATCCAGGCTGTCATACATACCCACTCAACCTTCGCTACAACAGTCTCCTGCCTCGAAGAAGACGTTCCGCCCTTCCACTACATGATTGCCGTAACAGGGAACAACACGATTCCTTGTGCTCCTTACGCACTTTTCGGAACACAAGAACTGTCTGACGTTGCGGTAAGTACCTTGGACAAAGGATATGCCTGCCTACTTGCCCACCACGGTATGTTGGTCTCAGGTACCAGTTTAGATCATGCATTAGCCGTTACAACCGAAGCAGAAGCCCTATGTGAGCAATACTGGCGACTTCGGTTAACAGAAAAGATTATTACGCTTAATGATGAACAGATGGACGCAGTTCACGACAAATTCAAAGCATATTTCAAAAGATAAAGGCAAATAGCAAATGACAAAGAAATTGACCGACTTTATACGAACCATACCTGACTACCCTAAAAAAGGGATTCAATTCCGAGATATCACGACACTATTAAATAACCCAGAAGGCTTAAAGCTGGCCATCGATTCCCTACTTGAACGTTACAAAAACCAAAAAATAGACCGGATTGCAGCTATTGATTCACGAGGTTTTGTTATGGGCGCCCCACTAGCATACCTTTTAGGTGTCGGTCTCGTCCTTATCCGCAAAAAGGGCAAACTACCAAGCAAAGTCTTCAGCGAAGAATACGACCTGGAATACGGACACAACACTATTGAAATCCACACTGATGACATCCAGCCCGGCGAAAGGGTTCTGTTGGTTGACGACCTGATTGCAACCGGCGGAACAGCTGCGGCTGCTGTCAAACTCATTAACCGGTGCGGTGGTAAAGTGGTCGAATGCGCCTTTATAGTTGACTTACCCGATCTCAAAGGCAAAGAAAAACTCGCATCGCTCGGTTGTTCTTCCTTTGCACTTTGCGCATTTGAAGGAGAATAACGATGACAGGCTCAGTTGAAACCTTACGCTGGAATGGCCAGTCCATTGAAATGATTGACCAGCGCTTGTTGCCACACCAACTTCAATACCGTTCCTACAACAGTGCACAGGGCGTCGCTGATGCCATCCGAACCATGGTCATACGCGGCGCTCCTGCCATTGGTGTCGCTGCAGCTTACGGCATAGCACTCGAAGCTAAACGCCTAGCAGGCAGCTCGCCAGACACATTCATTAAGCAAATGGAATCAGGTTTTAACGTCCTAGGCACAAGCCGCCCAACAGCTGTAAACTTGTTCTGGGCTCTCAACCGGATGCGAAAAATCCTAGATAACATTATCCAGCTCCCTCAAGAAACCATTGCCGAAATGCTCATAGCCCAAGCTCACTCCATCCTGAAGGAAGATATTGAAGCCAATCGCCGGATGGGTATCTTCGGCGCATCACTCTTACGCGACGGTATGCGTGTCTTGACCCATTGCAATGCAGGCGCCCTCGCTACAGCAGGACACGGCACAGCACTCGGTGTGTTCCGATCTGCGGTTGAATCAGGCAAACGCATTTCAGTTTTCGCCGATGAAACACGACCTGTACTCCAGGGTGCTAGGCTTACCGCATGGGAAATGGTACAAGAAAGCATTCCTGTCACTTTGATTACAGACAATATGTCCGGCCACTTGATGAGCCAAGGCGAAATCGACGCTATCATCGTCGGCACAGACCGGGTCGCAGCGAATGGAGATGTCGCTAACAAAATCGGCACGTATATGGTGGCCGTGCTCGCAAAACGCCACAGCATTCCATTTTATGTCGCCTGCCCGCTTTCCACGATTGATCTGAACATTCCTGACGGAAAAGCCATACCCATTGAAGAAAGGCCTGCTAATGAGGTCAAAGGCTTCGGCGAACTACACTGGGCACCAGAAGGCGTCTCCATTCGAAACCCCGCCTTTGATGTCACGCCAGCAGAACTTGTCACAGCCCTGATAACCGAAGAGGGCATTATCGACAACAAGATACTTATTAGCGGCAAATTAACTGAATTTGTTGAAAAATACAGAAAATAAGCATCAAATAAACGACGGTTCCGGATTCAGTTCTATACCGAACTTTGCTTTGACATCTGCTTGGATAGCTTTAGCAAGAGTTGCAATTTCTCCACCTTCAGCACCGCCGCAGTTAACCAGCACCAGTGCCTGGGTCGCACACACACCTGCGCGACCCAACTGCTTTCCCTTCCAGCCACACTGATCAATCAACCATCCTGCAGCAATACGGAAGCGACCATCGGATTGGGGATAAGAAGGTATATTAGGATGCGATTCCCTCAGCTGTGCAAGCGTTTCAGCTGATACTGTTGGATTTTGGAAGAAACTGCCTGCATTGCCCTGCACATTAGGATCAGGCAACTTGCGTTGCCTGATTGCGATAATTGCCCGGCTGATATCTTCAGGAGTCGGGTCAGAAATACCTTCTGCCCGCAAGACTGACGCAACATCGCCATAACCAATATTAGGCGTCCAGGCTTTGGGCAGAACAAACGTTAGGTCAATAATAACCAGACGGTCTTTCATTTCGTGCTTGAATATACTATCACGGTAAGAAAACGCACAGTCCTCACGGTCCAGTTCAACCATCTGCCCAGAATGAAAATCAAATGCCCTAAGCGAATAGAAACAATCCTTTAACTCCACACCATATGCACCGATATTCTGAACAGGCGCAGCACCCACCGTTCCAGGAATCAATGACATATTTTCCAATCCCGGATAACCATTGCGTAGCGTCCACATCACAAAATCGTGCCATAATTCACCCGCACAAACACGAATATAGGTCGATTGTCCGTCATCTCGCTCTACAGCCATCCCCTTATTGACCATCTTTAAGACAATCCCCTCATAACGACTGGATACAAGAAGCAGATTACTACCTCCGCCTAATACTAAGCGCGGCAATTCCTTAAGGAATGGATCACGGTAAACTGCTTCAAGATCCTGAACTCCTCGAACTTCAAGAAATCTTGCAGCAACCGACTCAATTCCAAAAGTATTTAACGACTTGAGGGAAACATCTGTTTGAATGGCCAATTGGGTATCCATAAATGTCAATAGTGCTGTTAACAAAACTTAGCAAAGCAGGCTAACGCTCTTATGTTAATGACCCTTAAGGGAAAATGGCAACGATTTCCAGCATAATTACGGGACATTCGATATCAACAACCACATTAGTCCCTGCCAATACACCTTATTATCCAAACCGAATCTGTCCTTTTACCAACCAGAAACGGCAAGATCTCCTTCATCTTTCAGGTAAAATGAGATTTTAGTCGATGACCGCCCCACAGGGCTTTATAGAAAGGATTGCTATGCCATCTTTTGATGTTGTTTCTGAAGCAAATATGGTCGAAGTCCGCAATGCCGTAGATCAGGCCAACAAAGAAATCAGTACCCGATTCGACTTCCGTGGCAGTGATGCGCGCGTGGAACAGAAAGATGCTGAACTCACTGTTTTTGCTGATTCTGATTTCCAATTGGGTCAGGTTCGAGACGTGTTGACCAACAAAATGACCAAACGCAAAGTTGACGTACGCTTTCTCGAAGAATCTAAGATCGAAAAAATCAGTGGTGACAAAGTTAAACAAGTCGTCACAGTCAAGAACGGCATCCAATCAGACATGGCCAAGAAAATCGTCAAGCTGGTCAAGGACAACAAATTGAAAGTCCAAGCAAGCATCCAAGGCGAAACAGTCCGTGTCACGGGTAACAAGAAGGATGACCTACAAGCGACCATGCAGATGCTCCGTGAAAAGGTCAAAGATATCCCACTGGAATTCAACAATTTCAGGAACTGATTCCCAACGCCGAAATCTCAAAACATGTCCTCCTGCCGGGGGACATCCAGATGTTTATTTCTGTACCTTCGCATCGCGGCGTCGACGAACTGCTTCTGCCAATTTCCCAAGTAGCACACTGCTATCCTGCCAACCCAGGCACGCATCAGTAACAGACTGTCCATAGGTCAGGTTTTTGCCATCCCCCAAATCCTGCCGTCCGGCCACAAGGTTAGATTCAACCATTACACCAATGATGTGTTTGTTACCACTTGCAATGTTTTCGCCAATGTTTTCGCAAACGGGAATCTGGTTTTCGGCCTTCTTTGAACTGTTGCCATGAGAAGCATCAATCATTATGTTCGGAGAGATGCCATTAGTTTCCAATGCATGGACTGCTTCATCAACGCTTTGAGGATCGTAATTCGGCTTGAAGCCTCCTCGTAAGATAATATGGCAGTCTTGATTACCTTGGGTCTGAAAAATCGCCGTATGGCCACTCTTGGTAACCGACAGGAAATGATGTGGATGGGACGCCGCTTTAATGGCATCAATCGCAATCTTCACATTGCCATCCGTACCATTCTTGAAACCAACTGGACATGAAAGGCCTGAAGAAAGTTCACGATGAACCTGTGATTCCGTTGTACGCGCGCCGATCGCTCCCCAACTGACCATATCGGCAATATATTGTGGGCTGATCATATCAAGAAATTCAGTTGCGGCAGGTAATCCCATCATATTGACCTTCTGCAACAGTTCCCTTGCAATATGGAGCCCTTCATTGATGCGGTAACTCTGATCTAGGAACGGATCATTAATCAACCCTTTCCAGCCAATCGTCGTCCTTGGCTTTTCAAAATAAACGCGCATCAAGATAATCAGGTCATCCTTATAGCGTTCGCGTTCTGCCCTTAACCGTTCCGCATATTCAATCGCCGCTTTTGGATCATGGATTGAACAAGGCCCGATGATGGCAACCAAACGGTCATCTTCTCCGTGTAACACCTTATGAATGTCATCACGGCATCCAGAAACCGTAACTGCTGTCTCTGCACGGCAGGGGAAGGCGCTAATCAAGTGCGATGGCGGCGTCAGTTCCTTCATGGCGACAATGCGCAGGTCATCAATTGGTTTTTGCATGGTAGTTCTCCCAAATCTCTCGATATAAAAAAGACCGCCAGTTTTTGCTGGCGGCCTTCGGTATTCTTGTCAATTCCTTAAAATGAACCCTATCCTTTCACCGCCCGCAGGGTAAACGGCTAAAGAAAAAGAAATAAAATCGGGTGTAATTCAACATTTTAAGAAAACTTCCTATCAATCGATTTTTTCATTGTAAACCAGTTTCTTTGTACTGACAAAACTTTTCCAACATCACACCGTTCCACCAACCGTCACATCTTCCAATCGGATGGTCGGCATGCCCACGCCAACGGGGACACTCTGGCCCTCTTTGCCACAAACGCCAATCCCAGGATCAAGCTTCAGATCGTTGCCAACCATAGAAACGCGCTTCAAGACATCTGGCCCATTACCAATCAGGGTTGCCCCCTTGACTGGGGCGCCAATCTTACCATTTTCAATCAAATAGGCTTCACTTGCCGAAAAGACAAACTTGCCGCTCGTAATATCAACTTGGCCGCCGCCAAAATTGACCGCATATAGCCCTTTCTTAACAGAGGCAATAATCTCTGCTGGATCATGCTTTCCGCCCAGCATAAAGGTATTTGTCATACGCGGTATAGGCAGATGTGCATAGGACTGTCTTCTTCCGTTTCCTGTTAGCGGCATCCCCATCAGACGTGCATTCAAGGAGTCCATGAGATAGCTCTTCAACACACCATTTTCAATCAGGACATTTTTCTGTGTCTGGTTACCCTCATCATCGATGTTGAGTGAACCGCGCCGACCCGCAATAGTCCCATCATCAATCACTGTAATATTGTCAGCAGCTACCTTCTGACCAAGCATACCTGAAAAGGCACTGGCACCTTTACGGTTAAAATCTCCCTCAAGACCATGACCCACGGCCTCATGAAGTAAAACTCCAGGCCACCCTCCACCTAAGACAACAGTCATCGTTCCTGCAGGGGCAGGCTCTGCACGTAGCATGACCAAAGCAGAATGCACAGCCTGATCCACATACTGTCTGATCAATTCATCCGAAAAATATCCGTATCCGGTCCTTCCTCCGCCACCGCTACTGCCAATTTCACGGCGCCCGCCTTCTTCAGCAATCACCGTCACGGACAAACGGATCAATGGCCTGATATCGGCAACCAGCTTTCCATCGCTTCTGGCAACCAAAACCACATCATATTCTGCAGCCAACCCTGCCATCACTTGGACAATACGCGGGTCGGACGCTCTTGCCAGTTTTTCGACTTTCTCAAGCAAAGCCACCTTTTCTTTTGCTGTCAACGTTTCCAAAGGGTCAAGAGGCAAATACAAGGAACGGGTATCCAACGCATCCATATCACGGGGAAGAGCAACGATTCCTTCACCCTGCCAGCCAATAGTCCGAACTGCACTTGCAGCAGCACGTAACGCCTTCAATGAAATATCATCAGAATAGGAAAAAGCTGTCTTATCACCAGAAACAGCCCTAACCCCAACTCCTTTATCAATATTGAACGTGCCTGATTTAACAATGCCATCTTCCAGACTCCAACCTTCGGTTTTCGTAAACTGGAAATACATATCGGCGTAGTCAACCTTATGCGTAAAGATGTCGTCCATCGTATGCATCAGGTACGCTTCATCCAACCCGAAAGGCTCCAGAAGGACACTTCTTGCCAAAGTGAGGTTATTTGCGGAAAAATCGTCTGCTGACATGGCATCCTATCCTGAAATTCAAAATATTCTGTTACTTTATAGTCGTCTATGTTTCAATGCAGGCAACTTCTCCCTTATGGACGATATCAATCTGGCATCGATATCACCGATAGCCATCCCCTCCCCTTCGATACACACGGAACGTATCTGCCCCCAAGGGTCGATCAACATGGAATGCCCCCAGGTACGACGACCGGTCGGATGGCGTCCACCTTGTGCTGCCGCTAGGATATAAGTCTGGTTTTCAATGGCTCGTGCCCTGAGCAAAATTTCCCAATGCACCTGCCCTGTCGTGTATGTAAAAGCTGCGGGAACCACCATCAACTGGCAATCACCCAACTGGCGGTACAACTCTGGGAAACGCAGGTCATAACATACCGAAAGGCCAACGCGTCCTAATGGCGCTTCAAACGCCGTCACAGAATCACCCCGACTGATAACAGCCGATTCATCATAAGCTTCACGCTCAGTCGCAAACCCAAAAAGGTGGATTTTGTCATAACGGGCAACAACCGTACCATCAGGCCTATAAACCAACGTTGTATTCAACACCTTTTCAGGTTCCGGCGCAACTAAGGAAAGTGTCCCTCCTATCAGCCATATGTTGTACCTTTGCGCGACACTTGCCATGAATTCCTGTATGGGTCCGTTACCAAAGGGTTCAGCATCAGCCAGTTTCTCTATATCTTTTCTGCCAATTGCAGGCCAATATTCTGGTAGAAGCACCAACTCTGCACCTTTGCCTGACGCCTCTGCAATTAACCTTTCCGCAACAACCATATTCTCGCTGACTGTCGGCGTCGACACCATCTGGATTGCAGCAACCTTTGTCATTCTTCCTCCTGATCTTTCTCTTTCACTACCGGCTTACGCTTGAATACTTCTGGAACTTCATCCAACTGTGTAATGATAGGATCTCCCCATTCTCCAGTGATATGGTAATAGAGTGTGAAATTATGCTTTAACGGTTCTCTTGCAAGCGCTTGCGCAAGGAATGTCCCAACCCCAACAACCGGATTAATAATCCCTACCGCAATGGATGCCCCTGCCGCATTAATTTCAGGTTTGACTTCAGCAATCATATCCATCGTCATCTCAACGATGTCGATTTCTCCCTTCAAAGAAACTTCAGCCGGCAATCCTGTCACCTGCAAGTTTTCTGTCTTCATGATGCCATCTGTAATTGCATAATCCCCAGCAGCACTGTCATAAGAAAACCCTTGAGCCGCAATATCCCTAAAATCCATCCCTGCGCGACGCGGTAATGACTGGAGGCTAAAGATACTTAAAAGCTTGGCTACGCCTGGCTTAACCTTCAAGAATTGCCCATTAGTATGATTAGACGAAACTTGGCCAGACATTGAGGCAAAATCTGGAACAAACGGCAATCCCTGCCACTTAATGTTTCCCTTGTATACGGCAACACCGCCTTTCAACAGCCCATCGAAGAGCAACCGCTTTAAGAAGTTGCCTTCATTAGAAACATCCAACTGGAAATTAAGCGCTGTTGTCGCAGCCTCTCCAGGTAATGCCGTCCATTTCCCTGTTGCTTCAATAAAGGCATCTTCGTTGCTAATCCGGAGTTGCTTGATGACCCATTCATTGCCATGACGTCGTCTTACACTATCAGCCTTCAAAATGCCTGCCCCCAACTCATGGCGATCTAAGAGCCCCAGTTTTTCAGTCTCAATATCCATCGTCGGCAATGAACCGCGGTACTCCGCCCCCTCACCAGAACCGCCACTGCTCGGCCTGATTGACTTCCATGGCACGTCAAAATGCTTGAGCCTTGCCTGCAGGAACCCATGCGGATAGTCCGCATTGTTCTCGACATAAACGATATGACCATCTAAGACATCTGCCTCCGCATCAATCTCCCAGCGGCCATGCAGCCGAGAACCATCCGCTTTCACCGACCTTCCCCTGATACCAAAAGCATCAAAGGTATCCGCCTTCAAACTGAACCAATGCGGCTCAAGATACTGAAGAAGACCGCCTCCTGAAGAACCTCCTCTTGGTGCAGCATGTCCCGCACTGGCATAGAAACCAACAATAAAATCAATCCATTCGTCTAGGTCAAAATATCTGACATCGGCATTGACCATCAACCCTTCACGTGGAATAACTGGGCAATGGATGCCAAATCCACCTTGTGCAACGCGCCAGTAATGGTCATGCCCGGCCTTGGTACGGATATAGCGCGCATGGCGCCCATGGCCATAAGTAACCGCCAATTCATCATATTTGACACTCCCCCTTGAAGGCATGTCTTTCAGGTGTACTGCCAATGGGGTTGCCGTCCCAATATGCTTCCCTAAAGGCGCCGGCAGGTTAAGGCCAACCCCTTTGAGATCAGACTTAATCAGGACACTACCCTTTTCAACATCAACAGAAAACGGCGAATGTCCCACCATGGTGGCAGCCAAATGCCGCATCGCACCAGTGGTATAGGTCTTGCGGACGCCTTGGCCGCTCAAAACCCCTTCGGCCTTGACATGGAAAGCATCGCCTTGAGTGGTTCCCCCATGGATAGAAACAGGTTCATGCAAAAACAGACCCTTCACATCATTTAACATGAATCCTTGGTGCGTAAAATGGAGTTCTCCCTGGGTTCCCGCCACAACAGGAAGGTCTTCCAACAGGACGATATCATTCCCCTTGAACTTGAGATGACCATCGACCGTCGTCCCTTTCAGATCCTTTAACGGCAAATGAATCTTGATATCGACACTTCCCTTTCCTGTCGCTGTCGTATTCTCCGTCAAGTGCCCAATCATTTCATAGACAGGTGATGCATTCACAAACGCCAGCTGGTCTTTCATTGGGCCATCAGAGAACCCTTTGATTTCCAAAGTCGGAGGGCCAGCCAGTGTCTCAGGAATCACCACATCCACATCATGTAGGTTTGCCCCTTGGGTTGACGCCGTATCAGCATGGACGGTAATGGTCTTACCCTGCATACGAAACTCACCTTGGATATGATCTAAATCAGGCCACAACGGTCGTTTACCATCCAGGGAACGGCTAAATGGCGTGTAATTCATTGAAGCATCAACCAATTTGGCCCTAATATCAAATACCCCCTCACCATTAGGGTAGGGAATTTCGCCAATTTTTCCTTTAATACGCGCCGTTGCCTTGCTAACCTTCCCTGCTTTTAAAGCGGCTGCAAGCCATTCTGCCAACGCCTTAGGTGTCTGGATTGGGATGTAATGCTTCACATCGGCAACAGCCAGGTTCTCAACTTCAGCACTTAAGTCAAGGGAACCCGCCCCACCATTTCCTGCAGCAGCATTACGCGTATATTGTCCAGACACTTTGCCTGTCAGCCCCTTCTGTCGGAAATCCATACCCTGGATATCCAAGACAAGGCCTGTGTCATCAGACTGTTTCCAAAGAAGGTCGGCCTTGAGCTCGTCAAACACTAGAGCCCGTTCTGGAGGATAGGTCGGCAGTAGCACTTTGGCCTGTGTTGAATCCAGGGAGAATGTCCCACCATCTGGATTAGCCTCAACCTTACCCGTCAAACCTACAAAGCCCAAACCAGCAGGCAAAAGCCGCTGGGTCTCAGTCAGATCTGATTTTGCTTTCTCATGGAAAACCAAATTGGTGAATGTCCCTTTGACTGACCATGCCGCATCGCCTGACTGCTGCCAGTTGAAAGCAACATCTGACAGATTCCCGCCAAACACATAGCCATCCAGACGCCGATAAACGATCTCTTCCAGCGGCAGGAATGGCATGAGCATCCCCAAAGTCCCGACATCCAAGTTTTCTATGGCAACCGACAGGGAATCAAGTGCTTTTCCTGCTGAATCCAGGGTAAAGGCTCCCTTCAATGCGAGCGTCTGTACGCCTGGGAGGCTGGGCGTTGCCTGAAGGGCGAAGTCATGGCTTCCCCCACTGTTTTCCAACGTGCCTGAGATACCGGTAACCTCCAGCTGCGGTTTTTTCTTTAACTCATCACGCCAGTGGAGCGTACCATGGATCACTTTGATTTCCGGCTGCTTCATCAGCCATTGGCTAAACCCATTGTCCTTGTGGTCATCAGGATCAATCAAAATCCCTGCCACATGGAAACGGCCAGCACTATCACGGCTCGCATCAAGGTCAGGACGGTCTACCAGCAACCGGTTAAGCCGTACATCCATCGCCAAGAGCGATTTCCAGGACACCACTGCATCAATACTCTGCAAGTCCAGCTGTTTCTTACCCATCTGATCCGAAATAGTCAGGTGGCCTAACGAAACACTCGGGTTTATCCCTTGCCAATAAGTTTCAATCCGGTCAAAACGCACCTGTGCCTTGACAGCCTTGCTGGCTACTTTCTCAATGTCATGGTGATAACTCCCGATATTGGACATCAGGATATAGACAGTCACGAACAAACCCCAAAAGATCGCCAAGACCAAGCCAATAAACCCGCCCCCAAACCAGACAAGCTTGGGATACCTGCGATAAAAAGGCGCAAAACCCCACTCCAGGGACATCTTGGATGTTCCCGTATCAGGACGCTGCTCTTCTTGCTGCGGATTCTGCTGCATTACTAAATACCAGATGGGTTCACTCGATAAAATACCATAGTGGTAACGGATTTTTAAGTCTGAAAGAATAGCATCTGCTATGCTTGCAAAAAACAACCGTTACGATTCTTTACATCATGGATAGTCCTTCATTGATTCCAGCCGAAGAAGCATCCCGTTTTTACCGGAACTGGCTCAACGCTGACAGGAAAAAACGTCAACTTCAACTTGATTCTATCGTTCAGAATCCTTTGGTGGAAATTAACTTTGCTTCGTTACTCAAGCAAGAAACAGATGCGGGTTTCACCACCAAGCGCGCCATGCGCAGACTCCGGAACCTCTTGGTATGCGCCATCATCTACCGCGACCTCTCAGGCAAAGCAAACCTATCTGAAGTCGTCGAAACCATGACGCTTTTTGCTGAATTCACCGTACAGACACTGCTTAATGAACTATACCGCGAAATGATTGATGCACACGGTATGCCAATTGGCTCATCATCTGGAAAACGACAGGAACTCATTGTCCTAGGAATGGGCAAGCTGGGGGGACGTGAGCTAAATGTCTCGTCTGACATTGACCTCATTTTTGTTTATCCAGAAAATGGGGAGACGGTCTCGACCCGCGAGGGTCGGCAACGACTCCTGTCAAACCAGGAATTCTTCATCCGACTGGGTCGACGCCTTATCTCCGCAATTTCCGAAATTGAGGAGGACGGCTTTGTTTTCCGCGTCGATATGGCTCTCCGTCCAAATGGCAATTCCGGTCCTCTAGCCGTCAGCTTTGGCATGGTTGAACAATACTTCATCGTGCAGGGACGCGAATGGGAACGCTACGCATGGATCAAGGCAAGGGCCATTACCGGCAACCCAGAGGATATTGCAGCTCTAAACACCCTTGCATTTCCCTTTATCTACCGGAAATACCTAGACTTCAGTGTCATCGAATCCATCAGAAGCCTGCACCAGCAGATTCGAGCTGATGTCGCCAGACGTGAAAAACTCCACCCTGAACACAGCAATGACGTTAAACTCGGCCGTGGCGGCATCCGCGAAATTGAATTCTTAGCCCAAATGTTCCAGCTGATCCGGGGAGGACGGGAACCCGCCCTTCAGGACAAATCCACCCGTAAAATCCTGAACATCCTCGCTGAAAAACGGCTGATGGACATACCGACCGTCGACAGGTTGCTGAGTGCCTACACATTCCTCAGAAATATTGAACACCGCATCCAATACCTTGAAGACGCCCAGACCCATTCCCTTCCCTCCAGTGAGGAAGACCGCCAGATTATTGCAAAAGCAGCCGGATTTGCTTCCTTTACAGAGCTGATGGCTACCCTTAAGGAACACCGCGACTTCGTCTCTGAACATTTCAATGCTATCTTCGGTGAGAAACAAGAAGCAATGGATCCAGACGAAATGGTCATCCCACCATTGATTTCCAGCCAAAACGATGAAGACCAACTGAACGTCCTACGCACAAAACTGGAATCCATGGCCTTCCCCGAAGCCGATGCAGCTGCAAAACGCCTCCAGGCATTCTGGAAATCGCACCGTATACAGGCGCTCTCAGATGCCAACAGCGAGAAAATGACAGCATTAATCAATACGGTGCTCTCAGGTATCCTGGAATATGCCCACCGCCCACTGGTCACTTTGGGGCGACTGCTTGACTTCCTGGAAAGTATCTCAAGACGTACGTCTTACCTGTCCCTCCTGATGGAATACCCCGTTGCCACCTCGCGCCTAATGCATATGCTGGATACCAGCGACTGGGCAGCCCAATACCTGACCCGTCATCCAATCCTGCTTGACGAGCTACTAGACGCAAGAACACTGATGGAGCGCCCCGACTGGGAAGCCTTCAAGCTGGACCTGAATGCCCAGCTGCAACCGCACAGGGGCGACACGGAACAGCTGATGGACATCCTAAGGGAAGTCCATCACACCCAACTCTTCAGGCTCTTAGCCCAAGATCTTGGTGGTGAACTCACAGTTGAAGAACTGGCTGATGATCTGTCTCGGCTAGCAGATATCATGGCTGAAGCGACTCTACGCGAAGCCTGGCTCTCCATGCCTAAACGCCACCGTGAGGTCCCAAAATTTGCAATCATCGCCTACGGCAAACTTGGCGGCAAAGAACTAGGCTATGCATCAGACCTCGATATCATTTTCCTATACGACGATGATGCCCAAGAAGCACCGATGTTGTATGCGCGGCTTGCACAACGCTTTATCACATGGATGACAAGTCCGACGTCTGCGGGCACACTCTTTGACATTGACATTGCACTAAGACCAGATGGCGCCAGCGGCCTTCTTGTCTCGAGTTTTGATTCTTTTTCGCACTACCAAGAAAAATCTGCCTGGCCTTGGGAACACCAAGCTTTAACGCGCGCTCGTTTTTGTTGTGGTGATACTTCTATTGGTGATCGATTTGAAGCCTTACGGAACAAGATACTGCGCCAGGAACGTGATTCCGATACATTGAAAACAGAAATCATTAAAATGCGCAGGCGTATTTTTGATGCGCACCCGAACCATTCAAACCTCTTTGACATCAAGCATGATGCGGGCGGTATGATGGATATTGAATTCATCGTGCAATACTTAGTTCTTGAATACTCACTCAAATACCCTGAATTAACAGGAAACCTCGGCAATATTGCCTTATTGAAGATGTGCTCAAAACTGGGGCTTTTCAAACAGGTTTCTGGGGAGACAGCTGCGGGCATCTACCGCCATTTCAGGCGGCTACAACATGAAATCCGAATGCAAGGCGCCAGCGAAGCAAAAATCGCCTTAGGCTCTGTTGAGGGTGAAACCGAAGAAGTCAAAAAACTTTGGAAAGAGATTTTTGGAAAGGAATACACGGATTGAGATGGGAAACTAGGCAAACACCAGCCCAGTTTCCCCATGTAAACACTAACCTACCTGCCGATAGAGTACATCGTTCTCGTCACGGACATGACGCGACATCAGAAGTGCAATTGCTTCCTTGATAGAAACGTCATCAAAGAGCACACTGGCAACCGCATTCGTCAAAGGCATTTCAACCCCCATCTTGGAAGCCAGTTCGCGTACCGTATGAGCACAATTTACCCCTTCGGCTACATGCCCCAACTCTGCAACCACGTCTTTTAGTGTCTTCCCTTTAGCCAACCCAAGACCAACACGCCGGTTCCGAGAAAGATCTCCCGTACAGGTCAGAATCAAATCACCAACCCCTGTCAATCCCATGAAGGTTTCGAGTCGACCACCGAGCGCAATACCCATACGGGTTATCTCGGCCAATCCACGCGTCATCAAAGCTGCGCGGGCATTCAATCCCATTGACAGACCGTCTGCAATGCCTGTTGCAACTGCCAGGATATTCTTCAAGGCACCTCCGACCTCAACGCCAACGACATCGTCACTCGAGTAGATGCGCATCATCCCTGCGTTCATAGCACCAATAACAAGCCCCCTCAACACTTCAGACTTAGATGCTACCGTCAGTGCACAAGGTAACCCAGCCGCCACCTCTTGGGCAAACGAAGGGCCAGAAAGGACACCAAGATTAATATCCATATCTTGGATAACTTCACCTGCAACTTGGCTCGGTAAGAGTCCAGTATCACGCTCGAAACCCTTGCAAAGCCAGATGACATTTTTGACAGGATAGTCCTTTATTTGGGTCAACACCGGCCTGAGGCCAGCTACCGATGTTGCCACAATAACAAGTCCCGCAGCGCCAGCGCCATGATTGGCCGCCAAAGCAAAGTCACCAGTCAAGTGAAGGGAATCCGGCAACTTAACTCCAGGCAACCCCATATTGTTCACACGGGATTTTTCTGCCTCTACAATCTGCTCGGTCTCGCGTCCCCAAAGCAGTACGCGATGCCGATTCGCCAAGCTGACCGCCATGGCAGTTCCCCATGCTCCGGCTCCTAGAATTGCAATATTCATTTTTTATAGGAAAGCGCTTTTACTGTGCAACAGCAGGGGATTCTGCTTGAGCTGCCTGCTGTTGCATGCGTTCACGATAATGGGCTTCAAAATTGATTTCAGCCAAGTGGATTGGAGGGAAGCCGGCCTTGGTAATAGTGTCTGCAATGTTTGCACGCAAGTAAGGATAAATGATGGCTGGACAATTAATACCCAAAACAGAATCCATTGCTTCTTCTGGAATGCCTTGAATATTGAAGATGCCACACTGTTTTCCTTCTACAAGGTAAGCAACCTTTTCGCCAATCTTTGCCGTAACAGTCGCCGTAACAGCCGCTTCATGGAAGCCATTACCCAGTTCGTTATAACTGACATTGATGGCAACATCAAAAGCAGGTGCATCTTTTTCCAAGAAAATCTGTGGAGAATTAGGCTGTTCGAGGGAAAGATCTTTCAGATAAACACTCTGAATCTGAAAAATCGGCTGTTTAGTTTCTTCTGTCATGGTTACTCCAATCAATTCATAAATGACACATCCTGAAGTAGCGGTACCAGTTTACCCGCTCTATCCAATGCGGAAAGCCTGTCGAAACCACCGACATGCGTCCTGCCGATGAAAATTTGGGGTACCGTACGCAAGCCGGATTTCACTATCATTTCATCGCGCAAAGCATCATTGCCATCAATCAGGATTTTCTCGATGTCTTTAACGCCACGTACTGCAAGGAGTTTTTCAGCCAACGTACAGTACGGACACTTTGTTTTAGTATACATAACGACCTTTGGCATCACGATATTCTTAGGTCATCACTCACTTAGTAATCGGCAGGCCTTCCTTCGTCCATGAAGTCATACCGCCTTTAAGGATATTAATCTTGGTAAATCCATTTTCTTTTAGGATTTTAGCTGCTGCCGCTGAATCTTTACCCTCATGATCAATCACGAGAACCGGCTGTTTCTTAAAACTCTCTTCAAGTTGTCCAACTTGGTCTTTGAGGCTCATAAACGGCATAGAAACCGCATTCAACAGATGCCCAGACTGATATTCCTTTCTCGTACGGATATCCAGAATGGTCGTTTTCCCTTTATTAATGAGTGTCGTTGCTTCACTGTTGTTCACTTTTGCAGTTGTACGGATATAAGGCCAAAGCAAAGCACCAATGCAATAAGCAATGACACCGATAAGAAAAATGTTGTCTCTGATGAAATTCACTGAATTAACCTGCCTAAAGTCAAAGATAAAAAACGCTAGACATTATAAAATAGAAAAGCATCAAGCATTGGGGTAACTTCTCTTGTCTTCCGATTATGCACAAAATTGTCTTCATGCGTCATGGGCAGTCCACTTGGAACTTTGAAAACCGCTTCACGGGTTGGACTGATGTGGATTTGACGGAAAAAGGCCGCCAGGAAGCTGCGATGGCAGGCAGTATCCTACGTGAAGCGGGTTTTAAATTTGATATTGCCTATACTTCTGTACTAAAACGAGCCATCCGCACCCTGTGGATTGTCTTGGATGAAATGGATGCCATGTGGACGCCAACCGTCTGCGACTGGCGTCTGAATGAACGCCACTACGGTGCTTTGCAAGGTCTCAACAAGGCTGAAACCGCTAAAAAAATCGGTGAACACCAAGTTCATCTGTTGCGCAGAAGCTACGAAACAGCAGCTGACCCATTGCCCGAGGATGATGTCCGTACATCTTTTGCCAACCCAGCCTATGCCGGCTTATCAAAAGACCAAATCCCATTGACTGAAAGCCTCAAAGATACTGTTGCAAGGGTAAAGGACTTCTGGGACAGCGTCATTGTTCCTGAGTTGAAAAAAGACAAAACGATCCTCATTGCTGCTCATGGCAACAGCCTACGTGCCCTAATCAAGGAACTTGATGGCATCAGTGATAAGGATATTGCGCTCCTCAATATCCCAACAGGACAACCTTTGGTCTATGAACTGGATAACGACTTAAAACCTATCCGCCACTATTATCTGGGAGACCCTGAGAAGATTGCAGCAACTACCAAAGCAGTCATTCTGCAAGGTAGCTCTGGAAACTAACCTGGCTATATAGTTACTATCTAACAGACCTAGCGCTTCCTATGACAAGCGTTTTTTAGAAAAAGGCACCGTTGCTCCAGCGGTGCTTTCAAGATTTATACAGGTGTATCAGACATGGGAAATAAAATTCGGAATTTCCTGATTTTCGCTATAGGTATCATTGTTGGTGCCTTTGGCACTGCCATGGCTCAAAAGCAGCCATCAAACCTGCCCGTTGAAGAACTCCGTCAACTTTCAGACGTTTTCGGCATGATTAAATCAGATTATGTTGAACCGATTGATGACCGTAAACTCCTCAAGGAAGCCATTGCGGGCATGGTTTCTTCACTTGATCCTCATTCCTCTTATCTTGACAAACAAGAACTCAAAGAACTCAAGGAAGGAACTTCAGGCAAATTCGGCGGTCTTGGTATGGAAGTCGGCATGGAAGATGGTCTGGTCAAAGTCATCTCCCCCATTGAAGACACACCAGCTTACAAAGCAGGCATCCGTCCAGGCGATCTGATTACAAAACTGGACAGTGCTCCCGTAAAAGGCATGACACTTACCCAGGCCGTGAAGAAAATGCGCGGCGACCCAGGCACAAAAATCACTTTAACCATTTCCCGTAAAGGTGTCCTGCGTCCGATTGTCTTGACCCTTACCCGCGCAATGATCACTGTCAGAAGCGTTAAATCCAAGATGATTGAACCAGGATACATTTGGTTGCGTATTGTTCAGTTCCAAGATCCTACCGTTGAAGATCTGGCAAAACACATCAAGAAACACTATGACAAGAACCCTAATATCAAGGGCATTGTCCTTGACCTAAGAAATGATCCTGGCGGCGTATTACCAGGCGCAATCGGTGTTGCTGCAGCTTTCCTGCCTAAAGAGGCTCTCGTCGTCTCCACAAACGGACAACTTGCTGAATCTAAGGCAGAATTTTATGCACGCCCGGAATACTATTCCACGCATATCGGCCAAGATCCACTGCTAAAACTGCCTGCTGCTATCAAGAAAGTTCCAATGGTAGTCCTAATCAACGCTGGTTCAGCCTCCGCATCCGAAATTGTTGCTGGCGCCTTACAGGATCACAAACGGGCTACCATTATGGGATCCCAGTCGTTCGGCAAGGGGTCGGTTCAGACAGTCCGTCAGTTGACAGAAGAAACCGGGCTCAAACTAACGACTGCCCGCTACTACACGCCTAGCGGCAAGTCCATCCAGGCAAAGGGAATTGTCCCTGATCTGCTAGTAGATGAAACAGCAAAAGGCAACGGAATCAATGACCTACGCATCCGCGAAGCTGACCTAGACAAACACCTAAGTAATGATGGTGAAGTAAAGAGCAAGGACATGGATGCTGAGGATGAAAGCAAACTGCTGGAAACCATGAAGAATTACAAGCCAATTGAATATGGTACAGCTAAAGACTTCCAGCTCACACAGGCGTTAAACCACCTGAAAGGCAAGCCAGTCAGGCTTTCCAAAACCCAGAAAAAGAAAAAAGACGACGACAAGACTGAAGCTGGTGAAAACAAAAAATAATCCTGCCCAAAGGAATGTCCGATGAATGAAAGGCAGAAACTACGTTATTCGCGCCATATCCTTTTAAAGGATATTGGCGAAACCGGGCAAGAAAAGATTTCTCAATCTTGCGCACTGGTAATCGGTGCAGGCGGTTTAGGATCAGCTGCACTCATCTACTTGGCTTCTAGCGGTGTTGGTAAAATCACCATCGTCGACGACGACGCGGTAGAAATACACAACCTCCAACGTCAGGTAATCCATTCGACCGGCCGAATCGGCCTATCTAAAGCAGAATCAGCAAGACAGACCCTCTATGGTATTAACCCAACCATTGATGTCAAAGCGATCACTGAACGTATGACAGAAGACTCGCTGCCAGAACTCGTCAAAAATGCTGATGTCGTCCTCGATTGTACAGACAACTTTGCTATCCGAACCGCCATCAACCGTGTCTGCATGAAAGAAGGCATCCCTTTAGTCTCAGGAGCAGCAGTCGGTTTTGATGGTCAGGTTTCTGTTTATGACCCCCGAAAAGAAGATTGTCCATGCTATGCCTGCCTCTATCCAGAAGACATGGAATTCAAGGATATCAAAGCAGCGCAAATTGGTGTTTTTGCTCCTGCTGTTGGGCTTATCGGTGTGCTACAGGCAGCAGAAGCCCTAAAGATTCTTGCTGGTGTCGGACAAACTCTATCAGGATCCCTTCTTCTCTTAGATGCACTCGCAATGGAGTGGACAAAACTGAAGGTCGACCGCAACCCTGCCTGCCCTGTCTGCTCAAAACGCAATACGTCGAAAAAGCCAACTTAACATTAACTTTTAGCCAATACCTTCATTGCGGCAGCATCAGTACAAATCCCGGCAAACGCTCAATCTCCGCAATACCGGCTGCCATCACAAGCCCAAGTACGTGACCGCCCAATTTTCGTTCAGACGACAGGAAATGGAAATGCCATCCCGTTGGAGCAACAGGATGCATGAACGCTGGACCATAGATTGAAATCAGTGTTCCCTCAACATCATGCCATACGGTAACAACTTGGTCTTCTGCCATGATTCGATCCATCGATTTGAACGGCTTACGTTGGAAATGGACACTGCGACACCGTATCATAGGAAAGCGCCCCTCGATTTTCACAGCATAAAAAACATCCTTACCATGAGGCGCAATCAATTGATCCAATTGCGCTTCAAAATCCCCGATATCCAACGCAGGAGATAAATGGCAGGAAAATTCTGCACTGAAATGCACCAGTTGGGCAAAAGGAATGGTTTGATGAAGATTGGATACGATGATGGTACCATCATAGAGCGCCTGATAGACTTTGCCATCCAGCACATTCAACTCGCCCAAAAGATACGGCGCTCCGACTCCAAAATCGCCATATTCCATCAGATCAATGGCTTTAACCTGCCCTTCGTATTCTAACAGACGGGTCAATGCTTCTAACCTAGAAAGCTGGTACAAGGTCGCTTCAGCAGGCTTTTTCTGAACTTCAATAGGCTGGAAATCTAATGTTCCTGTTGCAGCGGCACCCGCCACGTCTAACCGATACAACTTGATCTCAGCCATATCATTGTGCGGGAAGGAAATCCCCGTTCACACCAAAACGGTAACTCATGCTATCAATTTTCCCGTCTTTATAAGTAAACCGGTAACGGTATATATTCGTACCCATGGTCACTTCACCGCTTGGTAACTGTGGTTTTTCAATCCCAAAGATGCCTAGTTTTTCAACACGGTCTCCAATATGGATGGGACCAAAACCAGCTTTAGCCCCTTTGCTCAGAGTGATACTATCAATCCATGCCAACTCTGCCTGACGGTAAGAATTCTGATATTCAATGACTGTCCCTTTCCACCAAAGCGTCTGGACAACAAGGTTTCCCAACCCTTTTTCAACCCTATATTGCTGATTCTTCGGTTTTCCAAGCACCTTGATGGTAGCTGCCGGATAATTACCGATATCAATTTGCATCCGCAGGCTCAGACGTTCAGGTTCAGGCAGTTTCTCTGGGTAATATCCTCCCAACTGAGGGGCAAACCAAGTATCGGAAGCACGTAGCCAACCTTTAAACGGCCAAGCAACCTCATACCATTCCTGCCCATATCCATCGGATTCCCTACCAGTAAGAATAACCACATATTTGTTGGCATAATGTTTGACAACCTTTGAACGGGTACTCTTCTGGCTGTAAATCGGTGCCTTATCTGCTGTCGCCCCTTTCTCCCCCTTCGTTCTTGCCCAGATAATGTCAAGGTTGTCTGGAGAATCCGCCTGAACGGTAAATGGCAATATCCAAGCTGATATCAATAATGTTGCCGCAAAACCTTTGCCAAGCATGCTTTTATCCATCCTCCCCCCTGTTCAATTAGAACGCTGATTATTGTGCACCGTATTTATCGCGATACGCCTTAACTGCTTCCTGATACTTGGACAGTTCACTTTCCTTGCCTGCATGGCTGAGAAACAACATCAGATCATTCAAGTTGGCAATCGATAGGACTGGCATCCCATGCTTTTGTTCAACTTCCTGAACAGCAGAATGCTCGGAAAGCGCACCATCCTTGCCCGCCCTTTCCATGCGGTCTAACGCAATCAGCACAATACTTGGCGTTGCCCCTGCAGCCGTGATGATTCCAACAGACTCATTGACAGAAGTGCCAGCCGTAATCACATCATCGATGATAACAATCTTACCTTTGAGTGGGGCTCCAACCATGATACCGCCTTCACCATGATCTTTCGCTTCCTTACGGTTATAGGCAAAAGGCACGTTTCGACCTTTTTTTGCAAGGGATACAGCAACCGACGCAGCCAATGGAATCCCCTTGTAAGCTGGTCCAAACAGCATATCAAACTCAAGGCCAGACTGTAGCAAGGTCTCAGCATAGTAATCGGCCAAAACCATCAACGAGTGACCATCGTTAAACAGCCCAGCATTGAAGAAGTAAGGTGACTTTCGCCCTGCCTTGGTAACAAACTCCCCAAAACGTAGCACACCACAATCAAGAGAAAACCGAATAAATTCTTCGCTCAAAGCACTCATGTTGACCTCAACTAGCCATAAAAAAATAGATGCCTTATTTTACCCTTCAGGGTTGCTCCTGTACTTTTTTCTCAGTCCAAGGAGCGATTTTAGGGAGAAGCATCATACCTGGTAACGCCAGTAAAAAACATAGGTTAAAAAACATAAACCAGCCTGTCACATCAATGATATAGCCTGCAGAAGCATTAATGAATGTTCGGGGTACAGCAGCCAAACTTGTGAAAAGCGCAAACTGCGTCGCCGTATAACGCGGGTCGGTCGTTTTAGCAATGTAAGCAACAAATGCAGCGGTTCCCAAACCCGTACCAAAAGCTTCGGCCCCAATAACAAAAGCAAGCAGTAAAGGATCTGCTGTACTCTGCGCAAGCCATGAAAACCCCAAAATCGCCACCGCCTGCAAAATACCAAAAATCCATAAACCACGGTTAATTCCAAGCCCTATAATCCAGACCCCACCCAACAACGCGCCAGCGATACTCGCCCAAAATCCAGTGGTCTTAGCAATCACACCAATCTGGGTCATGGTAAACCCCATATCTAGATAGAACTTGATGGATAGAGCGGTCGCTAAACTGTCTCCCAATTTATAGAGGAAAATAAACGACAAAATGAAAAGAGCTTTTTTCCAACCGTCCCGCTTGATGAATTCTGTAAAAGGCAAGACAACAGCATCACGGATTGTCCTTGGCGTCGCCCCTTGGACTTCTGGTTCCTTAACAATCAACGTACAGAGAAGGCCTGGAAGCATGAACGCGGCAGTTATCCAGAAAACCAGCTGCCAACTCATCATATCAGCAAGGATCAATGAGAGAGCCCCTGGCACCATCCCTGCAACACGGTATGCATTGACATGGATTGCACTCCCCAAGCCCTGTTCTTCATCGGGTAATGATTCGCGACGGTAAGCATCAATGACAATATCCTGGCTAGCAGATAAAAAGGCAATGACTGCTGCGGCTATGCCAATCAGAACCATCTGGTGCTTGGGATCCATCATCCCTAAAACCCCAACCGTCACGAAAAGCAGGAACTGTGTTACCGCCATCCAACCTCGGCGCCTGCCAAGGCGAGTGATGGAATAACGGTCCATCAGGGGTGCCCAGAGGAATTTCCATGTATAAGGGAACATGACCAATGCAAAGAGCCCTAAGGCTTTCACATTCAAACCTGAATCAGTCAACCATGCCTGAACCAGTGTCAGTAGGATAAAAAGCGGCAACCCAGAAGAAAACCCTAGGAAGACACACGCCAAAAGGCGAGGGTCAAGCAAAGCTTTCCATTTATCCGAGTTGAACATTATTTGTGCGGAACCGCCATTTTTTTCTGTAGCCTATATACGGCAAGGCTACCATTGCGGTAAGGATTATCAACAACCACCTCGCCTTCATGCAGGACAACACGATCAAGAATTTCGAAACCAACCCGATCAGCTAGTTCCTCAAAATCAAGCATCGTCGCAAACCGCAAGTTTGGTGAATCATACCATTCGAACGGCAACTCATCCGAAACCGGCATACGGCATTTCTTATTGAGCGTTTCAAGATTGCGCCAATAGGCAAAGTTCGGAAAACTGACGACAGCCTCCTTACCTACACGAGCAATTTCCTTCATCAAAGGCTCTACATTCTTTAACATCTGTAAAGCCAAAAGGCAAAAGACCGTATCAAACGAATCATTCTGAAAGTACGGTAATCCTTGCTCCAAATCATGCTGAATCACATTAACACCACGGCGAATGCAAGGCGGAATCTTTAGGTCGTCATTCTCGACTCCATAACCTGTACAACCCTTTGTAATCTGCAGGTATTCCATCCAAGTACCTGATCCACAACCCAAATCAAGTACATAAGCCTTATCTTTGACCCAGTCAGCGATGAATTCAAGGTCAGTTCGGAATTTTTTGAGAGACGGCGCATTCATGACTGTTCCTCCCCTCCATTTAACTCCTCCCAAATACGGTCGTAATAGGCACGAACTGTCTCGTGATACCGGGCATCATTCAAAAGAAAGGCATCATGTCCATGCGGCGCATCGATTTCCGCATAGGTAACCTGCCGGCCATTACGAATCAGCGCATCGACAATGATACGGCTACATTCAGGTGAAAATCGCCAGTCTGTCGTAAAGGAAATTAGCAGGTATTTTGCTATCGTATGCTCCAATGCCTTGCAAAGGTCACCACCATATTTTGCTGCTGGATCAAAATAATCCAATGCCCGCGTAATCAACAGATAAGTGTTGGCATCAAAAAAAGAAGAGAACTTTTCTCCCTGATAATGCAAATAAGACTCAATTTCGAACTCGACTCCGTAACCAAACTTGTATTCACCTGTACGCAAATCACGTCCGAACTTCTCGGACATATCATCATTAGAGAGATAGGTGATATGCCCGACCATACGAGCTACACGTAATCCGTTTTTTGGAACAACACCATAAGAATAGAAGTCACCACCATGGTAGTCTGGATCTGACAGGATTGCAGTCCTTGCAACTTCATTGAATGCAATATTCTGAGCAGACAAATGGGAAGTTGATGCAATGATGACCGCATTGGCAACACGATCCGGATAGCGCAATGTCCAAGTCATCGCCTGCATACCACCCAACGACCCCCCCATGACTGCCGCAAACCGCTCAATACCAAGGCTATCCGCCAACCGTGCTTGCGCATCAACCCAATCCTGTACGGTCATGACAGGAAAATCCGCTCCATAACACTTACCGGTTTCAGGATTGACGTGCATCGGCCCCGTCGATCCATAGCAGTGTCCGAGATTATTAACACCAATGACAAAGAACCGATTCGTATCAACGGATTTCCCTGGTCCCACCATATTGTCCCACCAGCCAACTTCGCCGGTATCTTCATAAACGCCTGACACATGATGGGAAGCATTCAATGCATGACAGACCAAAACCGCATTGGAACGATCAGCATTCAACGTACCATACGTCTCGTAAACCAGTGTATAACCAGCAATGCTTGCCCCACTTTCTAAGACAAGCGGATCACTGAAATACATAGATTTCGGTGAAACAAATCTTGATGATGACATGAAAAATGTCCCGATAGATTCCTTCTTGAGGAATCCCGTTCATAATAAAAAAGCCCGTGCCTCTTTCTGGCAAGGACTGTCTTTTAGCCGCTTAGCCGTATTTTCTTTTTCAGTGCCCGCAAGCAGTTCTACCAAATCGGCACTGCCTGACAAGCATAACGAAAACCCGCCAAGGCGTCAAACCACGACAATGCCACCAACTCAATCATACAAGGCATCAGATTGACATTTCCTCTTGATGCAAGTCGTGGACTGCAACCTCTATTTCTGAATCTTCAACCAAAGTCAGGATATGTGAAACCTTAGGTGCCAATACAGTTAAATCACTTAAGAGAACTTCTTGCTTGACCTTTAACAATTGGGCAGGATGCATGGAAAAATGCCTAACTCCTAACCCAAGTAGCAAGCGTGTCAGTTGGTGATCGCTCGCCATCTCTCCGCAAATTGAAACAGGCTTCCCAACTTTATTGGCATGCTCAACCGTCATCTTCAGCAGCATAAGAACGGCAGGATGCAAAGGATTGTAAAGATGAACGACTTCTGGATCGACACGATCTATCGCTAAAGCATACTGAATTAAATCATTCGTACCGATGGACAGAAAATCTAAACGCGAAGTGAAAAGAGACAACGATAAAACGGCTGCGGGTACTTCAATCATCGCACCAACTTGGATTGCTTCATCAAAGGCTATCCTTTGTGTACGTAATTGATCCTTGGCTTTATCAAGTAAGCCTAATGCCTGGTCAATCTCGGATCCATGTGAAATCATTGGCAACAACAACCTGACCGAACCAAAAGCTGATGCCCTGAGAATAGCCCTAAGCTGAACTAGGAAGATATCGGGTTCCGACAAGCTATATCGGATACCCCGCCTGCCTAAAGCTGGATTCAAGACTGACGACTTTTCGGTAGATCCTACAACCTTATCCGCACCAATATCCAATGTCCGGATGGTAACAGGTTTACCTTTCATCAAAGTCACAGCTTTCTTATAAGCCTCAAACTGCTCTTGCTCGTCAAGGAAACTGTCAACTCCACTCCCTTTTCCTAGAAAAAGGAATTCCGAACGAAAAAGCCCAACGCCATCTGCATTATTATCGACAACCGTATAGCAGTCTTCCGGGAACTCAATATTGGCCATCAATCCAATAGCGGTACCGTCCTTCGTTTGAGCCGGCATTTTCTTCAAGCGGCTTAGACGGCGTTTTGCTTTCTGTTGGGTAACTTGCTTTGCCCGGTATTGTTCCAAAACCAATGTCGAAGGATTGACAATAACCACCCCAGTATCAGCATCGACAACCAACCAATCATTCTGACGGATAAGAGGCAAAGAACCAGAGAGAGCAAATACCGCTGGCATATTCGTACCACGAGCTATGATTGCTGAATGAGAATTTTTTCCCCCAGTTCCAGAAACAAAGCCTTTGAAAAAACTTTCACGGAACTTCAGCATATCGGCAGGAGAAATATTGTATGCAACAACAATCAAATCAACTTGATCGCTCTCGCTTGCGACTATCGGCTTTTCCTCCTTGACACCCGCTAATGCCTTAATAACACGTTCGGCCACCTGCTCAAGATCCGCCTTACGTTCCCTCAGATATGGGTCGGAAATACTATCAAATTTTGCCGAAACCTCCTCAATGTGAGTCATTAATGCCCACTCGGCGTTGTAACGACGGGCACGGATAGTATTGAACGGTTCTTTTGAAAACATTTCATCGGCTAAAACCAGTGCATGTACATCGATTAATGCACCCAGTTCTGCCGGGGCATCTTCAGGCAAGTCTGAGCGAAGCGTAGTAAGTTCTTCCCTAACGGCCAATAATGCTGTCTCAAGACGCCTAACCTCCCCTTCAATTTCTTCCTCTGGCACCAGATAGTGCAACGTTTCCATTGCAGTATTGGTAATGACATGAGCACGGCCAATGGCAATCCCCTGAGAAACGGGAATACCAAACAGAGAGAACATCGCTTTCATACTGTTAAAACACCCCCCTATTCTGGCTCTCCGAAACGATCTTTAATCAAACCTTCAAGTGCCGCCAGACATTCATCCTCATCAACACCATCTGCTTCGATAAGGACAGTGGATCCTTTCCCAACAGCTAACATCATGACTCCCATAATAGACTTAGCATTCACGCGCTGATTGTTAAAACTCATCCAGACCTCGCTTTTAAATTTAGAAGCCGTTTGGGTCAATTTCGCAGAAGCTCGGGCATGAACCCCCAATTTGTTGACAATTTCAATTTCTATATTCTTCATATTTTCACTTGTCGGTTTTTTCGACCAATAGCCTAAGTTCAGCTTCAGTTCGCCTCAGTTGGGTCAATACGGATAGCTCCATTCTTGCCACCTTGTAATGCCTTCGCGATAACCTCTTCAAGACCTTCCTTCCTATAGGTCAACGCCCTCAACAGCATCGGCAAGCTGGTTCCAGCCAGCACTTGGACAATAGTTGATTCAACCTTCAAAAGACGACAACAGTTAGCAGGAGTTCCTCCCAACATATCTGTAAACACAAGTACGCCAGAACCACTATCCAAACGCTGGATTGCCTGCCGAGCAAGGCTGTCTACATCATCAACATTCTGGTCAATTTTCACATCAATAGCCTCAAAATTTTCCAAGCTATCCCCAAAAAGATGACCGACCGCCGTCTTGAATGCCCCAGCCAATGGCTCATGCATTAAAAGCAGTATCCCAACCATCATTTCAAACCATTCCTTACACCCAAACTCAACCAACCCGAGCTCTTCTGTGCCTTTGTTCCAATCATTGTCCAACAGGCTCAAGCACTTTCTCTAACTCATCGACAAGCATACCTGCAACATTAAATCCTGTCTGTTCCGTAATTTCGCGAAAACACGTTGGACTGGTCACATTGATTTCAGTCAACCAATCGCCAATGATATCAAGCCCAACCAAAAACAACCCCTTTGCATTAAGTTTCGGAGCAAGGGCTTCTGCAATTTCGCGGTCTCTTGGCATTAACGGCTGAGCCCGTCCTGTTCCTCCGACTGCCAAGTTCCCCCGCGTCTCCCCAAGTTTTGGAATCCTCGCCAGTGCAAAAGGAACGACCTTTCCATTAATCAACAAAACCCTTTTATCCCCATCAGAAATTTCAGGGATATACGCTTGCGCCATGATATGGCGCTGTCCGTTACCAGTCAGCATCTCGATAATAGCGCCCAGATTTAATCCGTCTTCGCGTACATGGAAAATCCCCATGCCCCCCATTCCTCCCAATGGCTTCAAGATGATGTCACGGTGTTCTGCATGGAATTGCCTTAGGCTTTGTTCATCAGCAGAAACAAGCGTTGGTTTTGTGAACTGGCTGAATTGAGCTATTGATAGTTTTTCACTATGGGTCAGGATTGCATCTGCATCATTGAAAATCTTCGCCCCTTGCTTTGCTGCAAGCGACAACATCCAGACAGAAGTCAGATAATTGACTTCAAACGGAGGATCCTTGCGGATAATGACGGCTTCAAATTCCGACAATGGCCTTAAAACTGTATCTACAGGACGGTACCAATCTGGGGAAAATCCCCCTGACAAGGCAAGCCGACAACATTGTGCGCATACCTGCCCATCCAAGAGAACAATGTCCTGATAGCAGAAACTATACACAGTATGTCCGCGAGAAGCGGCCTCAACCATCATAGCCATTGTTGAGTCCTTTTTAAGATTAAAGGACGGCAATGGATCCACAAAAAATGCCAATTCCATCGAGCTCTCCTTTATTACTGCATGTCTGGATCTGTTTTTTCAAGTTCTACCGCCGCAGCTAACAACGCAAGTCGCGCAATAACGCCATACATATAATAGCGGTTCGGCTCTGACTTCCCGGGTTCAGCCTTTACATCCGGCAACGTATGCTGTTGGGAAAATGGCAATGGGACAAACTGTGCACCTGGCGCATTCAGGTTCTCATTAATATCGCGGCTCGCATTGACTCGGTAAAATCCGCCAACAACATACCGATCAATCATGTAGACAACCGGTTCTGCAACTGCATCATTAACCCTTTCCAAAGAATGAACTCCTTCTTGGACAAGAACTTCCCTAACAACCTGTCCATCCTTGATGACGGACATCTTATTACGCTGTCTGCGGTTCAGGTTTAAAACTTCTTTAGCATCACTAACCGTCATAATCCCCATGCCATAGGTTCCTGCATCGGCCTTAATGATGACAAACGGTTTTTCCTTGATACCGTATTCTCGGTACTTGCGTCGGACTTTAGTCAACACCGCATTGACCTGTGCCGCAAGCGCTTCTCCTCCTTCCTTCTCTTCAAAATTGACATCTGTACAACGGGAAAAATAAGGATTCACAAGCCATGGATCAATCCCAAGCATCCGGGAGAACCGACGGACAACATCATCATAAGCGGCAAAATGATTGCTCTTACGCCGAACTGTCCAGCCTGCATGCAAAGGTGGCAGAAGACTCTGTTCGTAGACATTCTTCAAGACTTCAGGCGTGCCTGCACTTAAATCATTATTCAGCAAAATGGTACAAGGGTTGAAATCATCAAGACCAACCCGTCGCCCATTATTGATACGCTTTACAGGCTCCACCACAACCTTAGTACCATCTGAAAAAGTTACTGGGAGAGGATTAGCTACCTGTTCAGATAAAAATCCTAAACGAATGTCTAAACCCGTCTGGCGCAGGATTTCCATCAAACGTCTAATAGAATCCAAATAATATTGGTTGCGCGTATGATTTTCCGGAATCAGTAGCAGATTCTTCGCCTCAGGACAATATTTTTCGATAGCAGACATAGCAGCCTGTACGGCGAGGGGGAGCATGTCAGCCGCCAGATTGTTGAATCCTCCAGGAAAGAGATTGGTATCTACTGGAGCTAACTTGAACCCTGCATTTCTCAGGTCGACTGAACAATAAAATGGCGGCGTGTAATCCTGCCACGCCATCCTAAACCACCGTTCAACCATTGACGTAGAATCAATCAGTGTCTTTTCAAGATCAAGAACCTGCCTATCCATGACCGTAACCAGATTCGGAATCATCGTCCCCCCTTATTCAGACATTCCTGAAACATCCCAGCAAGCGCTACTCATTTTACCAAAACCGGCAAAATCCTTCTTTCACCCCACACGCCGCCATTAGCTTAAAACTCTGTTTTCACGATAGAATCGGGGCTGAGCCTATCTTCACTGCAATATGTAAAGGATTCACAATGAATAAGACGCTCCTTGACAACCTTCAGGCCACTATCGGCCCCTTAATCGAGAATTCCCCTCTAAAAGATGTTGAGCAGAACATCCGCGCCATGTTGACACAAGCAGTCGCCAAACTGGACATTGTCACAACTGAGGACTTCGAAGTCCAGAAATTGGCTTTCACACAAATGCGTGATGCGCTCGCCGCCCTTGAAAAAAGGGTTGCCGCCCTTGAAACAAAAGCAAATGAGCAATCCGAATAAGAAACAAAATCCAACAAGGAACTTCCCCTATGGCTCTCGTTATCTTCAAATCGCGCGCTAATGCCGACATTATGATGATTGACAAACACGCCCAACCAATCATCGAGCTTTTAGGCAAAGACATCAAACAAGGCATCATTCCGCCAGAGGAAACGGCCTCTGCCATCGAAAAACTTGAAAAAGAAATAGAACGAATCAAGGAAGAGGAACGGATTAAGGCTGAAGAACAGAAAAAACTGGAAGAAGAAACAGCTGCAAAAGAAGCGGATGATGAAGAAACTGATGACGACAACGACAACGAAAAGAAAAAGCCCTTTGAACCACCAGTGCGTTTCGCGGCACGTTGCTACCCTTTTCTCCAAATGCTGAAGGCTGCCAACAAAGCAGAAGAAAGTGTCTTCTGGGGTGTATAACCCTACCCTAACACCTAAGGAAAACAAAAATCACAAATGCGGACTCCACCTTTTTTTTCAGTTAAAATGTTTCGTTTATTGAAACTGACGTAGCTATTTGCGTATTACCCATGAACTTCAAGAAATTCCGGACTGCCCTTCTGTGCCTGTGCTTAGCGCCTACAGCCCTGTCCTTGACAGGTTGTGCAAGACCCAATGACGAAGATATGACTGAAATGCTCACAAAAGCCTATCAGTGCAAATGGGTAAAAATAGACAACTACACCAAGACCGACTCGTTGCCTGGCATCTGGAACTATATCGGCGCTTATACTTTTGACATCCGATTCAAGGATGAACAAGCTGGCGCCCACCAGTTCTTCAAAGGCCTTTACAACACAGCACCAGGAGAACTGGATTGGCAAAAAGTCTTAGCCACACCCAAGGCACGAGACTATCTGCGTGACGGTTGTGCACCACCCGCACAACGCATCCTAGAACAGGTCGCTATCAAAGGCTACGAACAACTACAGAACAAGAATGCCCAGAAAATCCGCCTACCAATTGCGGTCAGTCTGAAAGGCTGGGCAGAAACGTCATCAGGCCGTGGTGGCTGGGAAATGGATATGCGGCGTGACAAATTTGACGATACACGAAATGACAAAGGTTTCATCTGGACTGAACCAATGTCTCGGGCTGCCATCACATCCAAGCTGAACAAATAACCTCAACCTATAACAGGCGTTTACGAAGTTATGAAACGCCTGTTATTAATTCGACATCTCCTCTTTTCCCAATTAAGCCACCAAGCTTAGGGTCTACCTGGAAATGAATCGACGTATTGGATTTTGATATCTGGGAAAGAATCAACAAACTGCACCTTAAAATCAGGAAATGAGTCCACAAACTGCCATTTCCCACAGCGGTCTGGGAAGCTCTTCACTTTCTGGACTTTAAGGTCTGGGAAAGACCTGACGACCTGGGCTTTGATATCTGGAAAAGAATTGACCACCTGCACTTTTCCATAAAGCCGCTTGCCTCTAAAACTACATGAGCTGTCGACATTTCCAGCAGAAGCTGTCGAAACCAAACCCAAAGCCAAGGTAAGAATAGCTACGAATGCAAACTTTTTTTTCATGGCCGAATCCCCCCCTCTTGTCATTATATGAATCAGTATAGCATGTCGCTTACAGTCACAGTCGTCCACTTCGATCCGACTGGAGCAGTTCCTGTGATGGTTCCACATCATGCCCTAAGATAATGACCTTGAAAAGTTCCCCCATCTCATGAGGCGAAAGAAGTTTCTCTGCCTCTCGAACGAGTGCAATGGAATCCCTACCCATCCCTCCAGATGAAGGTAACAATGACAAAATACCAGACGCCATGAGGAAACTCGCTTGACTTGCATAAAACAGGATATCCAAGCCTTGCTTCTCCGCTACTCGTGCCAAAGAAGTAAAGTTAACATGTGAAGTGATATCCTGAAAACCAAGTTTGAAAAAAGGATCATCATGCACCTGATGGCGATAATGGCACATCAGCGTCCCCTGTAAACGCTCAGGCAAATAGTATTCATACGCAGGAAATCCATAGTCCACAAAAATCGCTACGGTCTTTCCGCGTCGCATCATAGACGATAGGGTACGGATAAATCCCAACGCAAAGGGATGAATTTCCGTCACATAGCCTTCTGGTAACCCTGCATATGCCAAATCTTCTGGTACTGATTCCCTAACCTGATTTAAGAATTCCGCTGTAGCAGGAAAATCCCTGAATGCAAAATGACCGCCATCAGAAATGACACGGCGCTCATGCCATTTTCCGTCCTTTAAACACGCCAGCTTGACCGGCATCGCATCCAGTACCTCATTAGCAATGACAACTCCAGAGAAATTATCAGGTAAGACCTGCAACCATTGCACCCTAGCATCTTGATGTAGTATGGCCTTTTGACGTTCTTGTAAAGTCCCTGACGGTTCCAGAATACTGTAACTATTAAGTGGTACACCTAAAGCATCCAACTCTGACGTCAAGGACTTGGCTAGTCCCCCAGAGCCAGCTCCCAGCTCTATAATCCTAGCTTCCGTCTGCAAAAGCAATGGGGCAATACCGCGCGCGAGGGCTCTTGCAAACAAAGTACCTAATTCTGGTGCCGTCACAAAGTCGCCAGCTTCTCCAAACAAAGTATTCCCTCTGTCATAATATCCCAATAAAGGCTCATATAGTGCCCATTGCATATAATCTGAAAAAGACACATGTCCGCCTGCAGCCGTAATTCGGTCTGCAATCAGCTGGCGTAAAGAATCAAGATCTTGACTTGGAACCTTTTCTATCATCTTCTGGTATATAGACAGGTTACACTTCGAATTAGTCTTATAATACAGCATCCACTTTAACCTATTGGAACCATGAAACAAGCACCATTGAACTCCCTAAGGATTGATAAATGGCTATGGGCAGCCCGATTCTTTAAAACACGTTCCCTTGCGCAACACGCAGTGGAACTGGGACGCGTTCAACTTGACGGACAGAAAATCAAACCTGCTCGCGAGGTAAAACCAGGTGACAGGCTACTCATTGAACGCGGGGAGGAGCGTTTCGAAGTTGAAGTCAGTGGTATTTCCGGCGTTCGTGGTTCCGCCTCGGTTGCACAACAACTCTATGCCGAGACAGAAGAATCTAAAGAAAAACGAAAACAACTGGCAGAAAACCGGAAACTGGCCATTGACCCAGCAAGGTTCATTGAAAAAGGACGCCCAACAAAACGAGACGGACGTCGCATTCGGCAAACAAAATCAAGCTGGTAACAACAAAACCCCTCATTTTTACGGAAATTGCCCTCCGTCAAGACCTTATACTAAACTCAAGCTGGAAAAAGACTTACTATAAACCTGAATATAATTCCCGATGTACTCCCCCCTATTCAATCCAAAACTCAGAAACTGCCGTCGTTTTTTCCTCCGGAATTTCGAAGTCCCTATCAAGATTGGTGTTTATGACTTTGAAAAGGAAGGGGCGCAACGCGTGTTCATCAATGTTGACCTGTTCATCCCCCTTGCCAAATCAACACCTTCCAATGACCGTCTTGATGAGGTCATCGACTATTCATTCATCCGTGATACATTAGCCGCCCGTACTGCTGAAGGACACATCAACCTACAAGAGACCCTGATTGACGATGTCGCAAAACGGTTACTGGAACACCCTGATGTCATCGCGGTAAGGGTCTCTTCTGAAAAACCAGATGCCTATAAAGACTGCGACAGTGTTGGCGTCGAAATATTCAGGTTCAAAGACGAAGACTGAAACTTAAGCAAAGATAATGACAACTTACCGCAAATTCCATAAATCTACTTACGAGAACAATAAACTCTCGAAGCGACTGTTTAGCTTGGCGGGGAAAGCGGTAAAAGACTACAACATGATTGAAGACGGCGACCGCATCATGGTCTGTATGTCAGGCGGAAAAGACAGCTATGCACTCTTGGACATCCTGATGGTTCTACAGTCTCGCGCCCCAATCTATTTCGATCTGATTGCAGTCAACCTAGATATGAACCTACCTGGTTTTCCGAAAGCCTTGATGCCTGAATACTTGAAACAAAAAGGCGTTCCGTTCCACATCGAAACTCAGGATACCTACAGCATCATTGAAAGGCTCATCCCAACTGGCAAAGCCATCTGCTCACTCTGCTCACGCTTGCGCCGCGGCATCCTCTACAACTTAGCAGACAAATTGGGCGTCACTAAAATTGCACTAGGTCATCACCGAGACGATATCTTAGAAACATTTTTCTTAAACCTTTTTTTCAGCGCAAAAATCAAAGGTATGCCGCCAAAACTCAAGACCGATGACGGGCGACACATCGTCATCCGACCCATGGCCTATATTAAAGAATCTGACTTGGAACGCTTTTCCGAAATCCATCAATATCCGCTCATCCCAAAAGGGTTGTGTGGCGCCAAAGAAAACCCTCAACGGCGTCAGATTAAACAGATGGTCAAGGATTGGGAAAAACAATACAAAGGGCGCGTTGAAAATATCTTCTCTGCGTTGTCTACACTTGTCCCATCGCACCTGATGGATCGCACGATGTATGACTTTATCAATCTGCACCAAGACAAAAAATCACAGGAAGACAGGGAGGAAGTGGATGAGAAACCCTTTGCATTCACGCCTGCTGACGGACTTTCTTCAAAAGAGCAGTAGTTGAACGGTCATACTCAAATGCAATAGCCTTAACCTGGCCACCATAGGATAAAACAGCTTTCCCTTCAGGGATTGACTCCATAACATAATCGCCACCTTTAACATAGATATCAGGGCGGCATTCCTTTACGATGGCTTCTGCCGTATCCTCATCAAACGGCACAACAACACTCACTGATTCTAAGGCTGCTAAAACCGCCATCCTGTCCTCGCATGTATTGATGGGTCTGTCATCGCCTTTTCCCAAACGCCTTACCGAAGCATCCGTGTTTACGGCAACAATGAGGGATCTCCCTAAAGCACGCGCTCGTGCAAGGTAAGTCACATGTCCCCGGTGCAGAATATCAAATACCCCATTGGTTAACACAATCGGCCTAGGCAGGCTTTGGATCTTTTCCTTCACTGTCTGCCGATCACAAATTTTCGCATCAAATGAGACCATTTCTTTTCCTAACAGTACCAACCCGCATTACCCATAACAAAATGTCAAGAATATTGACATTGCCACTGCATCTGCATATTGTGACTTATATCTAGGTCTGTAGGAACTCTAAAAATGAAAACCATCAGGAATATCTGTGCAACCCTAACACTCGGTGCCATATTGGCTAGCACTTCCGTTGTAGCCGCCCCAATCTACAATACGGCCATTCCGCCTTCTGCAACACTGAAATACAAAGTCACCGCTTCATACCATGGCATGAGCCTGTCGGGTTCATCAGCGATGCAGTGGAAAACCAACCTGAAGACCTATTCTGTCCGTGACAGTACAACCGTCACCTTTTTCGGCAACGTCCTGAACTCGGCCAGTTCTGGCACAGTCAGCAAGATAGGACTCGAGCCTTCAAACTATGCCGAGACAAAACTGCACAAAAAATTCTCTGCATCCATTAACCAAGCTACCGGCTCTTTCAAGCCTTCCGACGGTGATGACAGGATCCCATTCTCAGGCCAAGTCCAAGATCACAGCAGCGTTGTCTGGCAACTTTCTGCCATTGCCAACGGCAACAGAGACAGCTTCGTTCCTGGCAGTAGCTACCACATTCAAGTCATTGGGCATCGGGGGGTCAGGAATTGGACTTTCCGCGTTGTCAGGAACGAAACCTTATCCACTCCTGCTGGAAAATTTAAAACAACTGTTGTCTCCGGCAACAACCAAAAAAACCAAACCATGACGCTCTGGCTTGCAAAGGACAACTACCATTATCCAATACAGCTTTACTTCAAGGATAACAACTTCGAAAGCAGACAGACCGTCAACAGCATCCGATAAACACTCTTAAACCACCGTAACCCAGTCATCTCGCTGGGTTGCAATTGGTGTCAATCAAACCGCCAATCGTAAAAAATGTCGAACGCTGTAATGGTTCCTGCTTGGCTAACAACTGACATCCGCCTAGATAACTGGTAACGCAGCTTAACCACACTAATTGCACCGGTTAACCCCTGTTCATAGGATAGGTACAGATTGGACGCAATACGACGGCTCAAAGCCAAGACCGTGTCATCGACCTGAGAAGACGAGGACACTCCAATGTCCATCCCGAGAGTCCCTGCCAATTTGCCGGGAAGCGTTCCCACCGGTGTTGACCCCAAAATAACGGCTGCAGCCGTTGCCATTGCCGATTTCTGCTGGGCAGACCCATTTTCTCCTCCACCGTAACCTAAGACCAACCAAGAAAGTTTTTCGGAATCTGGCACTTCAGGTCTAGAATAAAGCTTAATCTTAGGTATCTGTGCAGTTCCCCGAACTTGAACACCAACTTCGGAAACATCATCTGTTGAAGAAAACTCCTTGACTGCAAGGACGTCGATTGTCGGATTATCTGGTTTCCCATGGAACGAAGCATGACCTTTCCGGATAACCAGTTTCTGTCCATAAGCATTAAAGACCCCATCTACCGTATAGATACTGCCATTCAACTTCAATTGCTCGTCAGAATCAGCAGAAGCCGTCAGTTTTCCCGCTAGTCGCGTCTCAACACCCAGTCCCTGCAACATGAAATGATTTCCTAAGTCTGCCGTAATACTAAAGCGAAAAGGTGACTTGGATTCCTTTTTAGGCGGCCTTCCCAATACAACAATATCCTTACTCCTTGTAACAGACGAAACATCATCCAGCACGATTTTCGCCCGATCCACATGGAGGTTACCCGTCACATTCACCCCTTTATCGTCAAGCGTAAAAACACCATCACCAGAAAGGATGACTTTCCGGTCAACATTAGACAATGCCATCAAATGATCTGCGTGTAGTTTAAGCGCGCTGTTGAGCATGCCATTTTGCATGGATGCGCCGCCAGAAACCTGCAGAACACCTTCCTCACCGTGAATAACGCCCTTCGAAATAGTCAATCGATTGCCTTCTAAAACACCGATTAATTCCCCCTTATCTAGATGAACTCCGCTGCTTGGCCAATCGACACCAAGGTTGTGTGCAGAAACAGTTCCCGACAAGCGTGGTGTTCCCAATGTTCCAGCTCCACGAATATCTATAGACAGGGAGCCATTCAAATCGAGATCCGGCTCTCCTGTTAGAAAGCTGACCCACTGAATTGACGGCATTTCTGACTTCAACGCCAACTGTATCGGACTATCTTTGAAAATACCCCACGTCCCGTTACGGTAAGCAAGACGCGTCTTAAATACCGCATCAGCCTCACCCAAACGACTGCTGGAAGCCTTGAGGCGAAGGTCCATGTTATTGCTATCGAAAAGCGCCTTGATGTCCAACGCTGTTAGCCGGAGTCTCAAACGCTTTTCCCCACCAAGTAATGTAATATCTCCATCTTCCCGATAAATACGCGCTTCTCCGCCCAAGTTTGGATCAGCACGCAAAGACCAGTCCCCGCCAAAAGTGAGGGTACTGTTGACCTTATCATCGGTATTTTCCGTCCACGACAAAATCCACCCCAAAGGAACACCTCTTGCATTACCGGATGTTTCAAGCCGAGAATACTTCTTAATCAGCTTCTCAACATTGAGCCTTCCACCGCCAAGGTTAAGTGACAAGTCCTCAATGGAAAAGACATCGGAAGACGCAATACGCAATGCAGCTGAACCCGTAGTCGCAAAGGGCTTTTCACCTCGGTTCTCAAGATAATCCAAAGAACCTGCCCACTCGCCGCTAGACGTCAATCCGCCCGAAAGCTGTGCCCGCAAATCAAAACGGCTTCCCTTTGCCGAAGCCTGCAACGTATGCGACTGCCATGTTCCTTCAGAAAGCAAGTCAACCTGCGACCAATGTGTTCCAGCAACCGTAACGCCCGTTGCCGACAGCTGTGCATCAATCCTATCTGATAGTGTCGTTCCGAACTTGGCATTGAACTTAAGATTACTGGCTCCCACCAAGTCCGCCAACATAAAATCACGTCCTACCAGTCCCACACTGCCCTTCAATGCATCCAATGAACCAGATAGTGTCCCTTCTCCGGCCAGGGATCCACGAAATCCATGACCAATGACGCCAAGCATCGGCGCATTAAGCCGCCAACCCAACTGACCACCTGATTTGCCCAATTTGCCAGATGCTGTAAACGTATTCTGTCCCAAAGCTAGGTTCACAACGGCATCAGTAACTTCCTTCCCTCTCAATTTGACCTTACCATTACCTGATATCGGTTGATTAAACAGTGAACTCGGCCCAAATCCAAAGCTTAAATCAGCCTTCCAGTCAGGTTTGACTGCGCCCGATACATCAAAATCAACATTGAGATTGGATGAAGGCAGTTTTCCCAAAGCAGCAAAATTGAAACGACTGATACTCCCCTTCAATGCGAAGTCCCAATCCTCATAGAGGTTCAAATGTCCCTTCATGGCCATCATCCCCCCATAGGCTGAAAGCAAGCATTCTTTCAATTCAAGTAAGTCGCCTGTCTTCAGAACATCCGCTTTTAGCCTAATATGGCTTTCCGCCAGATCGACCGTCACTTCCTGTTTACCTTCTGCCCTGTGATAACCAAGGCTACCCGCCGCACGTGTTGGTCTTAGCATTTCTGTAATGCCATGCAGGTTAAACCCGCCTGTCTTCATACTAATTGTCGTTTCCGGCTCAGAGAAAGTTCCTTTTCCCGAAAAGACACCGCCACTTCCGAGGTCTATGACCAAAGATTGCAACTCAACAACATCAACTGTACCTCCTACGGTTGCACTGACCGTTTTAATCGGCAAGCGCTTCGCTTCAATAATGCCAGGCAATGCATTTTCAACTCGCAGGAATCCTTCTATTGAACGATCTGCCTTAGCAAGAATATGCGCCTTTGCACCAAACTGTGCAGTTGGCCAACTACTGTCAATCTTGGCGGGGTCAATACCAGACGCATCAAGTTCCAATGAATCTAAGAAAAACGGAGCAAATGGCGTCACCGCTGCCATCAGTTTCCCCTTTGCACCATAACCATCCAAGTTAGCTGAAAGAAGTATCTTATCCAGAGTCCCGCCAACCTCAACAGTCATATGTGCGTCAATGTCTGTATTATCAAAAGCTGCTTTGCCTGACAAAGCATAAGGTCGCTCCGTCCCAAGTGAAGCTTCCATAGCCACCTTGCCAAATGGACTGTCAAAACCGAAGTCTCTCACCTGCCAGCGCCCTTCTTCTGCTGATACCGCACAATGGACATTCGACAGGGTAACCCCCACACCCATTTTTTTCACAGCAAGCGAATCAATGGCGACACGTCTTACCTCCAAGGAAACCGGAGGGGCAAGCGATTCAGGCAGTTTCAGGGGTTCATCTGAAGAACGTTTTAAATCAACCTCAAGCGACGAAAAGGATAATTCATCAACATCTGCCTTTCCGTGTAAAAGATGTAAAGGGTTCCATCGGAAAACCAATCCCTTCACAGTGATATCGCGCTCACGTCCTTCATAGGTCACTTTCTCTGCCTTAAGTTCGTGGAACAAGGAACCGGATGTTTCTTCAAAAGTGATTTTTTCGCCTTTTGCTGCAACTACCGTCTCCACAACCCACTCTATGGCCCAACGCTGACTACACAAGGCAAGTAGGCAGAAAACAAACGTAATAGGCGCCAGGATGAAAAGCAACCTGCGCTTTGTCCAGAACTGTCGGAAACGAGCGAAGAATGCAGCCATCAGAAAGTCAGCCCAAATGAGAAATGTAGGTGGAAATTACCGGTTTTTTCACCATAGGCCAAATCCACCCCAACTGGCCCGGCTGGACTCCGCCAGCGGACACCCACACCGTAACCAACAGCATAGTCTATATCTGACCATTTGTCGGCAACATTACCTGCATCAACAAAGACAGCCAAACCCCAAGTGTCCCAGAAATAATGCTGATATTCTAAACTGCCAACGGCAAGGTACCGACCACCTACAACCGCATCTCCACGACGGATACCCAAACTGTCATACGAATACCCTCTGACGGACTGATCACCCCCTGCCCTGAACATCACCGTCGCCGGAACGCCTTTCTTATCATCCGCAAATACCGCACCCGCTTCACCACGAACAATGATATCGCCCCGTTGCCCGACTGGCAGGTAGAAACGTCCCTTCAGGTATCCCCGGACAAACGACTCATCCGTCACCATCCCTTCAACTGCTCCACCAACCTGCGCTTCAAATTGATACCCTTTTCTAGGCGCAATACGGTTGTCCAAATGGCGCTTGATAAAGCCATATGTAACAGGCAGTGCTTCAGGCCGCTCTCCATGGGCACCTTCAATACGATCATGCTCGTTCAGGTATTCCAGCATGACATACTGCTCAAAAGCAGGGCTCCCCCAAGCACGCCTCACATTCAGTCCAATAGTTCTAGTATCCAGCCCCCGGAAATCTGACCGGTCATAAGCAACACCAAAGCTGTCTCGGAATCCATCTTCATTTTCAGGCAAGAAAACATCCGCCTTGGCTGTCTGTTGCCTATCTTGGACTACGGCTGAGCTCTTCAAGTGCCAGTCCTGGCGGATGAAATTGAAATTCTCGTAAGACAAACTCAAACGTTCACGCGTGTCCGTACTGTAACCAATACCGACTGAAGCATGCTTTTGATAGTTTTCATGCACCTTAACAATGACAGGAATATCATCCCGCCCTGTCTCCAGGTCTGCTACAACATCTGCACCATTGAAATAACCGCTATCGAGCAACCGCGACTGGAATCGGTGTAAGACATCCTCATCATAAACACTTCCTTCTTTTGGCGGATGCAATCCTTGGACAACACGCTCACTATAGCGCCTCAGACCGATGATAATCGTCTCGCCAAACCGGACTTCTTTACCACTATCCATCTCGACTTCCAGCTGGGCAGAGTGATTCTCCGGATCTACAACTGCCTGGGTATGTTTGATAGATGCCCTCGGATAACGAACCTTTGAGAGTTCCTTAAACAACGAAAGTTTGGCTGTTTCCCAATCCTCCATTCGGAAAACGGTACCAACCGGCATTTTCCAGCCTTTTTTCAGACCTTCTTCACCTGCAAAACCTTTTTTTTTCTTGGTACCAACCACATCACCAGTAAAGGTAATCCGCACATCCGTCACTTTGACTGGTTTACCAGGATCAACCTTAATGACTACCGTCCGATCCCCTTCTTCGCCCAGTAATTCTGTTTTCACTTCAGGGGAATAATAGCCTTCCGTCTCCATCAATTCCCGGACTTCCGCAGGTGCTGCGCGATACATTCTTCGGAGCTGGCGATCATTCATTTCTGCATCATGCTGCCATTTGCACACCTTCAGGTTTTCTTGGAGCATTTGACTGATTTTAGGCGGAGCATCCACCTGAACTTTATAGGTAAACTTTTCAAGTTTTTTTTCAGGTTGTTCTTTCTCTGATTTATCTGGTACTTGGACAACCGACTCGGCATTTTCATTTTCTTGGGCAAAAGAGACAGACGCCATCCCCATCAATACACAAGCAACAAGCCCCGACAGGCAACGCCTGATAGCACCTGCCTTGGTCTGATACCGTAAGTCATTGGAAGACGCCATGGGTACCCCAAAATGATAATAAAACGCCAGAAATCTAAATTGACATTATCATCCAAAGTTGCCGAAAATATCCTATCCAAACGCAAAAAAGCGGAAAATTCCATCCCTAACCCTAACAGGACAACCATCTGGCCGACTCCTAAACTACCCAAAAAATATGACAGAATCAGCCATCCCAACGTCACAGAAAAAAGCCCTTGTTCTTTTTAGCGGTGGGCAAGACTCAACAACCTGCCTTGCGTGGGCACTCACTCACTATGAACTCGTAGAAACCATTGGATTTACTTATGGTCAACGCCACAGCGTTGAATTAAAGGCGAGACCTGCCATCATCCAAGAACTCCGGAAAATGAATATTGAATGGAGCAGGAAATTAGGAGAAGACCATCTCATAGATTTGTCCTTGCTCAGCAGTCTTTCAGAAACTGCCATGACCCAGGACATCGCAATCCAGATGATGGAAAATGGTCTGCCAAACACCTTTGTCCCAGGACGAAACCTCATGTTCTTCACAACCGCCGCCATTGTCGCCTACCGACGAGGACTCAATATCCTCGTCGGCGGAATGTGCGAAACGGACTTTTCGGGTTATCCCGACTGCCGCGATGACGCCATCAAGGCACTGCAAGTTGCATTGAACATCGGCATGGACACTCGGCTAAACCTCGTCACACCACTGATGTGGAAAAACAAAACCCAGACCTGGGCACTCGCAAAAAAGCTAGGCGGAGAAGCATTGGTCAACCTAATTGTTAGCCATACCCATACCTGTTATACCGGAGACCATACTCACATACACGATTGGGGCTACGGCTGTGGCGAATGTCCAGCCTGCCTATTGCGTAAACGCGGATTTGAAGCTTTCCAGAAGACAAAGGGGTAGAACATCCTACCCCCTGCCAACAACCTGCAAAATTTTATCAGGAACGGCCGTCCTTCCAGTTCCAGTTTCTGATTTCTGGCATATCCTCTCCATATTTGTGAACGTATTCCTTATGCTGAAGCAACCGCGTCCGTAACCACTGTTTTGTATAGGCAGCCTTTGATCCCAACTGCGGCAAATGGTCAATGACATCGCCCGCTAAATGATAGCGATCAATCTGGTTCAAAACAGCCATATCAAATGGTGTTGTTGTTGTCCCTTCTTCACGGTAGCCTCTAACATGGATATTCGCATGGTTGGTTCTGCGGTATGTCAACCGATGGATGAGCCATGGATAGCCATGGTATACAATGATGATGGGTTTATCCTTCGTGAACAGCACATCAAAATCATGATCAGACAATCCATTCGGGTGGTCACTCGGCTGCTGTAATGTCATCAGGTTGACGACATTGATTACCCTAACCTTGATATCGGGAATGTGCTCACGCAATATTTTCACTGCTGCCAGGGTTTCCAACGTCGGCACATCACCGATGCAACACATGACGACATCTGGCTCAGATCCCCTGTCATTACTTGCCCACTCCCAGATGCCAATTCCAGCCGTACAGTGATCAATCGCCTCTGCCATGGAAAGGTACTGTAATTCAGGTTGCTTACCTGCCACGATGACATTGATGCGGTGCCGGCTCCGCAAGCAATGGTCAGTCACTGACAACAAGCAGTTCGCGTCAGGCGGTAGATAAACTCGGGTAACATCCGCCTTCTTGTTCATGACCTGATCGATAAAACCAGGATTCTGGTGACTCAAGCCATTGTGATCCTGACGCCAGACATGGGATGTCAACAGGTAATTCAAAGAAGCAACAGGACGGCGCCACGGGATATGGCGGCAGACTTCCAACCATTTCGCATGCTGGTTAAACATGGAATCAATAACGTGGATAAATGCCTCATAGCAAGGAAAAAAACCATGTCTCCCTGTCAACAAATAACCTTCAAGCCACCCTTCGCACTGATGCTCAGAAAGCATCTCAATCACTCGCCCCTTGTTTGAAACTTTGTCATCCGTCGGTTTGACTTCATCCATCGACATCCGTTCGGTGACTTCAAAAACAGCATTCCAACGGTTGGAAGCCGTCTCATCAGGACAAAAGACACGAAAATTCTTGTTTTTGTCGTTCAGTGTAAAGACATCACGGATCATTCGTCCCTGCACGCGCGTTGCTTCTGCGATGACAACTCCGTGTTCTGGCACATCAACAGCATAGTCGCGGAAATCAGGAAGCCGCAAATCCCTGAGCAGTTCTCCTCCATTGGCATGGGGATTCGCTCCCATACGACGGTTTCCTTTAGGCGCCAATTCAGCCAGTTCTGGGATAAGCTTGCCACTGGCATCAAACAACTCTGACGGTTTGTAGCTTAACAACCAATCAGAAAGGATCTTTAGGTGCTCTGGATTGTTCCTCACGTCATTGACAGGAACCTGATGAGAACGGAAAGTCCCCTCTACCTGCACACCATCAACCATATGGGGTCCAGTCCAACCTTTAGGACTGCGCAGGATAATCATGGGCCATTTCGGCCTACTGAAAATACCACCTTCACGCGCATCACGTTGGATACCACGTATGTGGGCAACCACTTCATCCAAAACAGCAGCCATTTTCTGATGCATCTCCATCGGGTCATCACCTTCGACGTAATAGGGTTCATACCCGTACCCCCACATCAATGCATCAAGTTCTTCTGGTGGGACGCGCCCCAGAACCGTGGGCCCTGCAATTTTCCCATCATTTAAGTGCAAAATAGGCAATACCGTGCCGTCTCTGACTGGATTGATAAACTTGTTGGAATGCCAGCCCGTTGCAAGCGGCCCTGTCTCCGCTTCCCCATCCCCAACAACACAGGCCACAATCAAATCAGGATTGTCCATTACTGCACCATAAGCGTGCGACAGTGCATAGCCCAGTTCACCACCCTCATGGATGGAACCCGGTGTTTCCGCCGCGACATGGCTTGGTACACCACCAGGAAAAGAAAACTGTGTAAAGAGTTTCTTCAACCCTTCTTCATCTTCAGAAATGTTCGGATAACGTTCGCTATAAGTACCTTCAAGATATGTATTGGCGACAAGCGCTGGACCACCATGGCCAGGTCCTGTCATAAAAATCATATCCAAGTCATACTGCTTAATGATTCGGTTCAGATGGGCATAAATAAAGTTCAGCCCGGGTGTCGTCCCCCAGTGCCCCAGCAGACGCGGCTTGATATCCTCCGCTGCCAACGGCCGTTTCAAAAGAGGATTATTGAACAGGTATATCTGACCCACTGACAGGTAATTGGCTGCATTGAAATATGCATTAATCCGCCTTAGCATCTCAGGAGATAAAGGTTCAGTCGCCAAGTCTTTTTCATCGGCCATGCTGCACTCCTTTCTTTAGAAGGCATCCACCTACAAACCTTCCCACTGGCAGATACCACGTCATGGAAGAAACAGCACTGTCTTCCAGTGCCTATTGAGCCCACTATAACAGGATTCCACCACTTTTGGGATGTTCCTCACTCCTTTATCCCCAAAAGTGCCACTTGGGCCTGCCTACAACCACGACAGGCCACGTACTTCACACTCATGGCAAAACATTATTTCTTTTCTTTGGTTGGACGTTTCCAACCAGAAATAGCTGTCTGCTTCACACGGCTAACGACAAGTGCGCCTGCCGGTGCATCGCGGGTCAACGTGGTACCTGCACCGACTGTCGCCCCAGCACCAACCTTAACTGGCGCAACCAATTCGCAATTGGTACCGATAAAGACATCATCTTCAATCACAGTCCGATGCTTATTGGCACCATCATAGTTGCAGGTAATGGCACCAGCACCAATGTTGACCCTTTCCCCAACGGAGGAATCACCAACATAGGCAAGGTGGTTAGCTTTACTCTGTGATGCAATACGACTGTTTTTCACTTCGACGAAATTACCAATGTGAACTTCTTCACCCAAATCCGCACCAGGACGCAACCGCGCATAAGGACCGATAAGCGAACCGTTCCCTATCTGCGCTCCTTCCAGATGGCAGAACCCCCTGATCTCTGCACCAGCTCCAACTTTCGTATTACGGATAATGCAGTTTGGCGAAACAATCACACCATCCCCTAATTCAACATCCCCTTCGAAGACGCAATTCACATCAATGAAGACATCACGCCCACAGACAAGTTTCCCACGGACATCGATACGTGCTGGATCTGCCAATGTGACTCCAGATGCCAGCAGTTTATCCGCAATCTGCCTCTGATAAAGGCGTTCCAACTCTGCCAATTGCGGCTTGCTGTTAACACCCATTGCCTCCATGACGCTGTCAGGCTGTGCTGAGACAACTTCAACGCCATCAGCAAGAGCCTTATCTATAATTTCTGTCAGATAGTATTCGCCTTGGGCATTATTGTTGGTCAGGGTAGACAACCAACGCTTTAGCGGCGCCGTCGGTGCGCAAACTATACCGGTATTCACTTCCTTGATAGCCAATTCCGATGCATTGCCATCTTTCTGTTCCACAATCCGGACAATTTTGCCCGCTTCTCGGATGATGCGACCGTAGCCCGTCGGATTATTCAATTCAACCGTCAGAACCCCTAGCTTCTCGGTGCCGGCCGTCACAGCAAGCCGTTCAAGGGAACCCTTACCAATCAATGGACAATCCCCATAAAGCACCAATGTCGGCACAGTCTCATCAAGTTCTGGCACCGCTTGAAGCACTGCGTGCCCCGTACCCAGCTGCTTTTCCTGCTTAGCAAAAACAACATCAGAGGCAACCATCCTTTCCTTAACAAGTTCGCCGCCATGCCCATAAACAACAATGATTTTCTTTGGCTGTAATGCCCTCGCAGCATCCAAAACATGCGACAACATCGGTTTACCAGCCAATGGATGAAGCACCTTTGGCAAGGAGGAATACATCCGTTTGCCCATCCCTGCCGCAAGAATTACGATATTCATAAAAGGAATTCCCCTAAATTGCCATACTCCGCCGTCTGATTCGAATCAGACAGCCTCAAATTTTCCAGCCTGACGATTTTTCTTCACATGATTCCAAGCAAAAACCCGTCCATTCATCACGACATAAACACCTTTGGGCAACAGCTGCACAGCGCTTACTGCTGCGCCTAAATTGAAAAATGCATCAGATTCATCAAACTCATAAGGTACCATCGCACCTGTCAACACTACGGTTTTATCTATCCCAGCCTGCCCTAAAACCTCAGCAGTCTGCTGCATGGTATCGGTTCCATGAACAACGATAATATGCATCGCATCCGATGCCCGACACGCTTCCCGCACCATCACGCGGTGGCTGTCCTGCATTTCCAATGAATCAATCATACAAACCGTTTCGCAGGTATAAGGTACTGTCACCCTTGCCCTTTTCAACATAGCAGGCAAATGTGTCTGGACAAAGACCAGTTCCCCATCAAGCTCATTGTAATGCTTCTCAAATGTACCGCCGGTCGCAATAAAATGAATGGACGGAGAAGATGCAATCATGTCAAACCTCAAAAAATACTGAAATAATGTTGCGTAACGGGATCAGTGTAATACTTTTTGTTCCATCCTGGAGGACAAGGCAACGAAGGCCCATCATATTCGGGAACATTTACTTTGACAGGATAAACAGGCAGGATATCTGACTGGGATCCATCAGGATTCCTACGCTTTTCAAGGCTATACATATAGCCAGGCAACAAATGAGTACATATCCGCTGAAACCATGTCGTATGCTCCTCATCTTCACCATAAGCAGAAGCCAACCCCTCAGGATCAAACTTTGATAGAGCTTTAATCAGCGCATCTGTATCTGCTCCCGGTGCATCGCCCCATCCCATCACTGGATTAAAGATATATTCATACCCAGAGCCATACCATCCTTTACGCCATCCCCTTTGATGCCAGGTTCGGTTACGCGTAAACAAATGCCAATTCCAATGCATACCAGATTCCCTTGGCCAGGAATGAAGATAGAGCCTTTGATACCCAGCTTGATGAAGCTTTAGCATCATCGCCATCAACCGAGCGTGCGGCATCCTATCAGGTGCCTGTTTCCGGAAAAGGATAGGTTCCCCATCGGCATACTGTACCGCATCAGAGGAAAGGTTCAAGTCTATGCCCTGTTTCTCATCACCAAAACGCGCTGTCACCCATCCCGTCAACAGGTTGACAGATGTCAAGACACCATAACCGCGGTGGCGCTGAAAAACTACAGTACCAGGGGCTATCGTTTTCGATTGAAGCATTATAGAAGTGCTTCCCCTTTCTCCATCTTAGATACTTCTTGGGCAGCCTTCGCCTCCACTTCTGCCTTAGCCTCATCCAACATGGCCTGCCTAGTCTCAGGTGTTTCAAGGCTGATTCTCCCCAATGCGCCACTCCGATAATCCTGTATGAACGTATGCGCTCCTTTCTCAAAATCAGGATCACCACCCCGAACCTTAAACCCTCTGCGCTTTGCAATCGCTTCAATCAAAGCAATCCCATCCATCCCTTCAACAGAAATTCGGTAACGTTCTTCCAACTTTTGAGGATAACGCCTAATCAGCAAATCTCCCAAAAAGGTAGCCACTTCTTCCTCTATAATGGCATTAACTCCAATGGCATGACTGGCCGCCAGCATATATCCATCACTGTCATAAGCAATCTTGGGCCACATAAGGCCGGGCATGTCCGTTAAGACCATCGTCTTGTTCAAGTAAAGGCGTTGCTGTTGCTTGGTAACAGCTGGCTCATCACCAACCTTGGCAACCCTTTTTTTCATAAGACCATTCATCAAGGTCGATTTACCAACATTGGGAATTCCCATCAACAGCATCCGTACCGGCTTTCCTGGGCCAACACGATGAGGAACCTGTTCCCGACAGAGCGCAGGTAGACGCGCAACTTCGACTGGATTCTTGCACGATAGGGCAACAGCCTTCACACCCGGCTGGCTGTTGAAATAAGCGAGCCACTGCTGGGTAACATCAGGATCTGCCAAGTCGCTCTTATTCAGGATCTTGAGACAAGGACGTTGCCGGGCCAAACGAATTTCCTCGACCATCGGATTACTGCTGGCAGCAGGTAAGCGAGCATCCAAAACCTCAATGACCAGATCGGTAATCTCCATCGTCTCTGCCGCCTTCTTGCGAGCGGCATTCATATGCCCAGGGAACCACTGTACTGTCGCCATCGCCCTATCCTCATTTCATACCTGCAAGCACTTTAACGTGCGCAATCACACTACGGTAAAGTGCATCCAAGTTATACCCCCCCTCGGAAATACTGATGACACGTCCTTGACAATGCATATCGGCAAAATCCATCAGCTGACGCGTCATCCAAGCATAGTCTTCTTCCACAAGTCCCATGCCACCAATCGGATCATCTCGATGCGCATCAAATCCTGAAGAAATGTATAGCAATTCTGGTTTCTGTTCTTCAAGGAAAGGAAGCCACTTCTCTGTCACAATCTTGCGGATTGCGGTTCCATCAGTTCCTGCAGGAACCGGAATATTCAACATATGCTGGCGCGGAACCTCATTACCAATAAAAGGGTAAATGTATTCCTGATAATAACTGGCCATAGCAACACTAGGTTCATAAGCGCAAATGTCTTCCGTCCCATTGCCATGATGCACATCAAGGTCAACAATAGCGACTTTCTTAAGTCCGCGCACTTTGACTGCGTGCATTGCCGCTGCCGCAACACTGTTAAACACACAAAAGCCCATGGCCGTTCCCATCATCGAATGGTGTCCGATAGGGCGGTTCACACAGAACGCATTGTCCAATTCACCATCTAAAACCGCATCCGTTGCGGCCAGTGCGGCTCCAACAGTCCTTAAAGCGGCTTTCCAGCTGTAATGGTTTAAAGGCGTCTCATCAACATAATTGTAAAACCCAGGATCTGGCACATCTTTAACCACATTAATCATGTCTTGGATATGGACTCTGCGTATATCTTTCTCCATTGCCTCAGGAGAAATGCGGTACTGCAAGACATCATCCAACCCAGACTCCTTAAACGCCTTGAACATCGTCCGCATGCGCGCTGGACTTTCAGGGTGCCTGGCACCCATTTCATGTAACTCATTGTAAGGATGAAAATAAACAGCAGTGGTCATCTCGGATTTCCTACAATTGACGGGAGCGCCTCCGGCGCACAACTAACTTAAGAGTCAAGCGTACCATGTTTTGCTATGGCTGAGGCAGAAAGAAGCCCCGTAGTTTCCTGCGGGGCTCCTCTTCGTTCCTTCTACCGAAAATTACTTATTAAGCCAAACCTCAATGGATTGTCGGAGCAGTTTCTCACCCTCTTCAATATGCTGGTCTTCAATAACAAGCGCTGGAACATAGCGGATAACATCATAACCTGCCAACAGGATAAGCAACCCTTGGTTCTGGGCTTCAGCCGTAATTTCCGCAGCTCGGCCATGGTACTTATCTGACATCACAAGCCCTAACATCAGCCCCTTACCGCGGACTCCAGCAAATACGTCTGGGTAATCAGTAGCAACTCTTTCAAGACTAGCCCTTAACTTTTCACCTTTCTCAACGACATTAGCTAGGAACGCTGGCTGGCTTATGGTATCAAATACACAGTTGGCCACTGCTGCCCCCAATGGATTACCGCCATAGGTCGTCCCGTGCGTTCCTGGAGTAAAGGACTTCGCAATCTTATCAGTTGTCAACATCGCCGCAATTGGGAAACCATTGCCCAAAGCTTTTGCTGACGTCAGGATGTCTGGTTCTACGCCATATTCCATATAAGCAAACAACTTACCAATCCGCCCCAAACCACATTGCACCTCGTCAAACACCAATAGTGCATTGTGCTCATCACAAAGCTGCCGCAATGTTTTCAGGTATGCTGGATCTGCAGGCAAGATACCTCCTTCACCCTGTACCGGTTCAACAACTACTGCGCAGACATCATCACCGATAGCTGCTTTTGCTGCTTCGATATCATTGAATTCAATATGGTCAATCTTTGGCGGAAGCGGTTCAAACCCGTGCGTATATTTCTCCTGTCCACCAACAGAGACAGTAAACAGCGTCCTACCATGGAACGCATGGAAACAGGAAACAATACGGTTTTTGTTAGGACCATAATTGTCCTGAGCCCATTTACGAGCAAGCTTGAAAGCAGCTTCGTTAGCTTCCCCTCCTGAATTGCAGAAGAAAGCCTTATCAGCAAACGTCGCATTCACCAGTTTGCGAGCCAACTGAAGGACTGGTTCATTCGTAAAATAATTGCTGATATGCCAGAGCTTTTTAGCCTGTTCAGTCAAAGCATCAACCACAGCATCAGGTGTATGTCCCAATGCAAGTACAGCAATCCCGGCACTTAAATCCAGATAGCGTCGGCCATCTTGATCCCAAACCTCGAGCCCTTTTCCCCTTACAGGGATAAAAGATGCCGGCGCAAAAACCGGTACCATGACTTCATCAAATGTTTGACGGGTAACGCTATTTCCAACTGCTGTCATTTCAAACTCCAATCGATACGGGGTTTCCTGTTAAAACCAACAGAACTTTGGTGATATACGGCAACTTCTGCTTACAATAAGAGATGATTCTATACCGAAGATACTTTATGTTGAACAACCTCCTTCTAAAAAAGCATCTTTGCAATGTTGCAATCCGCCACTAAAAACCTGTTTTCGAAGAGTAGAAAAGGAAACTTTTTGCTTTTTTCCAAAGTGTATGGATAATGTGAGTGTTCGCTGTGTAAAAGCACCGGTAATCAGCCAAAAAAGGAAAGGGGTTATCATGAAACTGGACACCGCACCCATTGCTGCTATTGCAACTGCATCAGGACGGGGTGGCGTTGGTATAGTCCGCATCTCGGGCAAAAATCTCGATCCTTTCATTACCGATTTCTTCAAAGATTCTGGACTCTCATTGCCAATGCGACCTCGATTTGCCTATTACATCCCTTTCAAGGATGCCGAAGGCAATACGATTGATGAAGGTCTGGCTCTCTTTTTCAAGGGGCCACATTCCTATAGCGGTGAAGATACTTTGGAACTACAAGGACACGGCGGAACCATTGTGATGCAGATGCTCTTAAAACGTTGCCTTGAAGTCGGTTCTGCAATCGGTATGCGCCTTGCGGAGCCTGGCGAGTTCACACAAAGAGCCTTCTTGAACGGTCGCATTGACCTGACACAGGCTGAAGCCATTTCCGATTTAATTGATGCCACTACAGAAGAAGCCGTCCGTTCTGCAAATCGTTCGATGAGTGGTCAGTTTTCAACGCAAATCAAGACTGTTGCTTCTGATGTCACCAACCTGCGGATGCTTGTTGAAGCAACAATGGACTTCCCTGAAGAAGACATTGACTTCCTCGCTAAAGAAAAGCCTGTTGAACGTATTGAAAGCCTTTTAGATGCACTTGACCACATTCTAGGACAGGCAGCTCAAGGGGTTCTCCTGCGAGATGGGATTCATATCGTACTAGCAGGCCAGACCAATGTCGGTAAGTCTTCCCTTTTCAATAGCCTTACAGGCACAAATGCTGCCATCGTCACGCCTATCGCAGGAACGACACGCGACAAAATTACAGAATCCCTTCAGATCGAAGGGGTACCAATTACGCTGACAGACACTGCCGGCATCCGTGAAGAGTCAGAAGTGGATGAAGTTGAAAAAATTGGTATCGGCAGAACTTGGGATGAAATCGGCAAAGCAGATATGATTCTCCATCTCCTTGATGCCAGCATCGGACCTACCCGGGAAGACGAACAGACTTTCAATTCTTTCCCTGAAAACATTCCCGTCATCCAAGTCTGGAACAAGATTGACCTTTCTGGGCACAAACCCTCGCTCGACCACATCATGGGGACAACCCAGGTTTACCTCTCCACCATAACAGGAGAAGGACTTGACCTCTTAAAGGAAGCCGTTCTTGAAGCGGCCGGCTGGGTCAAGACCGGCGAATCAACATGCCTCGCACGAGAACGCCATCTGGTTGCCATTAAGGACGCAGGCAACCACTTGGCTATAGCTGTCGACCTCGCAAAAAATGGGGAAAACCTTGAGTTACTCGCAGAGGAGCTGCGCCTTGCACAGAACGCCTTGAACAGCATCACAGGTGAATTCACCTCTGATGATTTACTGGGCAAGATTTTCTCCCAGTTCTGCATTGGCAAATAAACCTAGGCACACAAACTAGACACACGCCGTACCTATGCAGAAAAGAATTACATGCCTTGTGTTCTTTCTGGCGCAATAAAGCCAAATAGACAACAAGAGATTTCCTATTTGTCCCTAATACTGCCTGTTCGCCCTGGCGGCAAATTTGGGACGGTTTCCTGACATCATTTAAAATAGAAGGTTCCGAAAGAAAGAAAATTATGCCGATAGCATCAACCCAAGAAATCATTGAAGAACTTCGTTCAGGTCGTATGGTCATCCTTGTTGATGATGAAGACCGCGAAAACGAAGGTGACATGATGATTGCAGCGGATTTCGTCACGCCCGAAGCCATTAACTTCATGGCAACGCACGCCCGCGGCCTTGTCTGCCTAACGCTCACAAAGGAGCACTGCAATCGCTTGGGACTTGTCCCTATGACAAAAGACAATACCAGCCAATTCAGCACGGCCTTTACCGTCTCCATTGAGGCTGCTGAAGGTGTAACAACAGGTATCTCGGCATATGACAGAGCCCACACAATCCGTGTTGCGGCCGCCCCTGATGCGACGCCAAAAGACATCGTTCAACCTGGGCATATTTTTCCTGTTGTAGCCAAGCCAGGCGGTGTCCTCCAACGCGCAGGCCACACGGAAGCTGGCTGCGATCTTGCTGCATTGGCAGGACTCACACCAGCAACGGCCATCTGCGAAATCATGAACGAAGATGGCACGATGGCCCGGCTACCACAACTGATTGAATTTGCAAAAAAACACAACCTGAAAATAGGCACCATTGCGGACTTGATCAGCTGGAGAAACCAGCACGAAAGCATCATCGAACGTATCGCAGAGAACGATATTACAACGGCAGCCAGCACTTTCCATGCTGTAGTTTACGCTGACCGCCCAAGCAGATCTCTTCATATGGCACTTGTAAAAGGTACCGTTTCTCCTGATGAAGAGACTTTAGTCAGGGTTCACCAGCCTGTCTCTCTCATCGACTTTTTCAGTACCGAACGAGGACACTCTTGGTCTTTGGCAAACGCCATGGAAGAAATAGCAAAGGCTAAACGTGGTATCCTGATATTATTGAACTGTAATGAAATCGCTTCTGATTTCTTAGACAGGTTCAAAGCATTAGGAACCAAACTTGAATCCCGCGCACCCGCCACTGCACAAACACTGCGTAATTATGGCATTGGTGCACAGATCCTACGTGATCTTGGCGCAGGAAAGCTCAGGCTTCTAGGAAATCCGAAAAAAATGCCATCAATGGCAGGCTTTGGATTGGATATCATCGGTTATCTAGAAAACCGCAACACTTGACCAATAAAAGGAGAAAGTTATGGGGATTGAAACAATTAAGATGGATCTCGATGGGACCGATCTCCGTATCGGGATTGTTCAGGCTCGCTACAATGAAAGCATATGCAACGGCTTGCGGAAAGCCTGCTTGGAACAACTTGAAAGGTTAGGCGTTGCTGAAGAAGATATCCTTGTCTGTACGGTACCTGGTGCGCTGGAAGTCCCGATTGCCTTGGCAAAACTTGCCGCTACCCAGCAGTTTGACGCATTGATTGCCGTTGGCGCCGTCATCAAGGGTGAAACTTATCATTTTGAACTTGTTTCCAACGAAGCCGCCGCTGGCGTCAACCGTGTCGCATTAGATTTTGGCATCCCTATTGCAAACGCCATCCTGACAACTTATACCGATGAGCAGGCTGAAGCGCGCATGGTTGAAAAAGGTAATGAAGCTGCCAGCGCGGCTGTTGAGATGGCAAACCTTGTCTTCTACAACATTGATGAAGTACTCGATTCCGAAGACACGGAACAGTTGCTTGAGGAAAACATCATTAAAAAAGAATAATGAAAACACAATCTGTCCACGCAAACCCTTCAAAAAATCGCTCTCCACGGCGCCGCTCTCGAGAGTTCGCCCTCCAAGGGCTTTATGAATGGCTTTTGAACAAAGATGAAGCTTCTGCTGTCATTGACCATATCAGGCAAGCGCATGGTTTTAACAAGGCAGACACAGAGCATTTTGTGAACCTGCTGTCAGGCACCATTGCCCAATATGAGTCACTGCGCGCAAAAATCATCCCGCACATTGACCGAAATCCAGACGAACTCTCCCCAATTGAATATGCCATTCTGTTATTGGGAACTTTTGAATTGGTCAACTGCCTTGAAATTCCTTACCGGGTAGTCATTAATGAAGCTGTTGAGCTTACCAAGTCCTTCGGCGGGATAGACGGTCACAAATTCGTCAATGGCGTCCTTGATAAGACAGCAGCCGACATCCGGAAAACAGAAGTCGACGCAGACCGCTCCTAAGTACCATACGAATACGGTACAGCTTCTAAGCTGTGCCGTTCCCTTTGCTATATATTTGCTCAGGTATTCTTCAATCCCAAGTCACGCCACAAGCGGGAGGTCGCTTCAGCACGATTCAGGCTATAGAAATGCAACCCATCCACGCCGCCTTCCAAAAGCTTACGGCAAAGATTCAACACGACATCATGCCCAAAAGCCCGTAAAGACTCGATATCACTACCAAACTCTTCCAAACGCCTTCTTATCCACAAAGGGATTTCAGCACCGCACATCGTGGAAAAACGTGCCAACTGTGTACAGTTTGTAATCGGCATAATACCGGCAATAACTGGGATATCTACGCCAGCATTCCTGATATCCGATACAAAACGAAAATAAGCATCCGGATTATAGAAGTACTGCGTAATGGCAACATCAGCCCCAGCTTTTACTTTGCGAACAAAATTGGAAATATCCTCAGACATAGAGGATGCCTGCGGATGCATCTCTGGGTAAGCGGCAACATCAATCCTAAACCAGTCGCCCGTTTCCTTGCGGATAAACTCAACCAGTTCATTGGCATAATGGAACTCACCAATTTCGCCATAGGAACTTGGCAGATCGCCGCGCAGAGCCACAATGTGATGGATTCCCATACGCTTGTACTGCGCAATCTGCTCACGAACCTTTTCATAGGTTGCCCCAATGCAGGTGATGTGAGGTGCAGGCTCAAACCCTTCATTCAAAATTTCTAAAGCAATATCGTACGTTCCTTGCTGGGTAGAACCACCAGCACCATAGGTAATCGAAAAATACTTAGGTGCCAGCAACTGTAACTGCGAACGAATTTTTCGTAACTCTGCAACTGCATCAGGTGCTTTAGGGGGAAACACCTCAATACTGTAACTTTTCTGTGATGACATTTATCTATTCTTGATCAGCAACGTGGAAAACGCCCATGTCAGGATACTGTAGAGCATGGCGCCGCCAATGGCGGCTCCAAAACCACTGACACTGAATCCAGGAACAAAACTTGCTGCAAGCCAGAACATTAGCCCATTCAATACCAACATAAAGATCCCCATTGAAAACACGGTCAAAGGCAGTGTCAGAATGGTGAAAACCGGCTTAATGAACGTATTGACAAAACCAACAGCCAAAGCCGCAAGTATAGCGGCCAAGAAATTCTCCACGGTAATCCATCCGGGAAGAAGCTGTGGCAACAACAGCATAGTTGCCGAATTGATGAACCAGACCAAAACAATACGCAACATTGCAAAGCTCCAGATTCAGTAGGCTAACCTTATCAGGAAGGCTATCCAAAGACAGTCTCGCGGTGTGCGCCTATGACAAGCACACCGCGTCCTACCATTAATAGCGGTAATGGTCCGCTTTATAAGGTCCTTCAACCGTCACACCAATATACCTTGCCTGTTCTTCTGTTAGTACTGTCAACTCTGCATTGAGTTTAGACAGCTGCAGACGAGCAACTTTCTCGTCAAGAATTTTTGGTAGTGTATAAACGCCAACTGGATAGTCAGCAGTCTTCGTAAACAGCTCAATCTGAGCCATCGTCTGATTAGCAAAAGAAGAACTCATCACATAAGAAGGATGTCCCGTTGCACAACCCAAGTTAACCAAACGGCCTTCTGCCAGCAAAATGATACGGTTACCGCTTGGTAGAACAATATGGTCTACCTGCGGCTTGATGTTTTCCCACTGATATTTGTGCATCGAAGCAACATCGATTTCATTATCGAAGTGACCGATATTGCAGACGATAGCCTGATTCTTCATCTGAATCATGTGGTCATGTGTAATGACATGGTAATTGCCCGTGCAGGTAACAAAAATGTCACCATACTGCGCGGCATAATCCATTGTGACTACACGATAACCTTCCATAGCAGCCTGGAGTGCGCAGATCGGGTCAATTTCAGTAACCCAAACCTGTGCCGACAATGCACGCAGTGCCTGAGCGCAACCTTTACCAACATCACCATACCCACAGACAACAGCGACCTTACCTGCAATCATCACGTCTGTTGCACGTTTGATGCCATCAACAAGTGATTCACGGCAACCGTACAAGTTATCAAACTTAGATTTGGTAACAGAATCATTCACGTTAATAGCAGGAAATTTCAGGCGCCCTTCCTGATGCATCTGGTACAAGCGATGGACACCCGTGGTCGTTTCTTCTGTTACCCCCTTAATTTTGCTGATACGTGTTGAATACCAAGTAGGATCGGCCGCCAGATGGCGTTTGATAGCGGCAAAAAGAGCCGTTTCTTCTTCACTGCTTGGATTTGCGATTACACTTGGATCCTGTTCTGCCTGCGTCCCCAAGTGCAACAAGAGAGTCGCATCACCACCGTCATCTAAAATCATGTTGGAATAACCACCATCTGGCCATTCAAAGATGCGATGGGTATATTCCCAGTAATCGCTAAGAGATTCTCCCTTAATTGCAAAAACCGGAGTACCATTTGCAGCAATAGCTGCCGCAGCATGATCTTGCGTGGAGTAGATGTTGCAGGATGCCCAACGCACTTCGGCACCTAAGGCTTCCAAAGTCTGGATTAAAACAGCCGTCTGAATGGTCATGTGCAAGGAACCGCTGATACGGGCCCCTTTCAGTGGCTTACTGGCTGAAAACTCCTCACGAATTGCCATGAGGCCAGGCATTTCCGTTTCAGCAATACGGATTTCTTTGTTTCCCCAGTCTGCAAGGGAAATATCGGCAATTACACAATCTTTGTTAGAAACAGCGTTCATCACGCTCTCCTTTCCTGAATCAATGAGAAAAAAGTAACGTGAGCGCCGTTTATGCACACCGAGCCTGGCAAAAACCATGAAAAATGGGGAGTTCACTCCGTTTTTTGTTGCAACGCTCCTCGGATAGGCACGCATGATACGTCAATTACCCCGACCCGTAAAGGGTCGAGGCTTGTTAAAGCTCAATTCCCCATACGGCTCTAAAAGTTTGTAACTCACCCATCTGGTCCTAACGTCATATCTTTCGATATGCTCCCAGACTGTGCCTTAGCTGGCATCCCTGCGGTACAGCAGGACTGTGGCTACATCGCCGGGTCATTGACTGAGACCCGCTTTTTAATCCCAGCAGGATATACCCGCCGGGAACATGTCATCCCGTCTTCCTTTTCACAAAACGGGGCTTCCTCTTGCCAGACACGTACATCGTTCCCAGCTCGTGGATGTTCATTGCCCCAACACGGTCATCATTGGAGCAGTATCCGCATGAGTCACATATGTACTCATGTGTTTTCCTATGTCTGTTCTCTTTATGGATACGCCCACATTTCGGACACCGCTGTGATGTGTAGTCGGATGCAACCATGATGACGGCAGAACCAGAAGATTCCGCCTTATATTTCAGGAACTGCTCAAGCTGGTAAAACGCCCACGAACGGACTTCGTTACGCTGTCCCTTCGTCCTGGAAGACAGGTTCCCTTCATCAAAACTGACACCCGTCAGGTCTTCAAGCACAAAAAGCGTATTCGGCCCATATTTGTTGACGAGTGCCTTTGATAACCGATGGTTTACATCGGCCATCCAGCGGTTCTCTCGTCCTGAGATGGACTTCAGCTTACGCTTTGCAGACTTGGTGCCTTTTGACTGGAGTTCAGCCCTGACTTGAAGGAAAGTACTGCGCTTTTCAAGGATGTCCTTCCCTTTTGCGAAACAGCATTCCCCTGTTTTGTCATAGGTGGTGACGACAAACCGAAGCCCACGGTCTACGCCTACAACATGGGCAGGCCTGTTTTTATCAAAAGTAGTGGCTACGGTTTTCTTTGCGGATATGTGCAGATACCATATCCCCTTAAGCGATACGAGCTTTGCCGTTCCGAAAGACCAGCTTCCGTCAAAGAACTGCCTGTAATACTCCGGGATGCTGTAACGCAGCTTGACGCGTTTACCCAGGGTATTGATAGAAATCCGCTGCCCCTTCTCCACAAAACTGTAATCCCTGTTGCGGACAAGGTCGGTCTGCGGCCGCCTGAAAACAACCGGTTTATACAACCAATTCAGTGTCTTCTGTATGTACTGCCATTTGCCCTTTTCATCTTGGTATCTGTACGGATGCTGGCGGAGCTGTTCCCTGATGGTCTTGTAACGCGCCGTAACCGTCTTCAATGTTGACTGGGAAAGCTGCGCTTTCAGACCGAACCTTAGCCGGATCTCTTGATAGAGCCCTTTGTGTAAGGAATTCACACTGAAAGGGAAACCGTTACTGAAGACGAAGTCGGACACAAAATTACATGCTCGGGCATAACGTTCTGCCATGTCCTGGAACTGTAATTCTGTTTCGGGTTCCGTATACAAACGGAGCTTAATGGTCTTGACGACTTTCATCAGGTTTGGCTGCCTAAGGTTCTGTTCGTATTCGATAATAACATACATCATAAAACCGTCCCGTAAAGGGACGCGGTTTCCACCGAATTAATTATTATGAAAACATCAAGATTGTTAAATATGGAGCTCGCCAAAACGCAAGTTTTCTGTGCAAACAACACAATGTGCTTAACATTGCCATACGAGCCGAAAACAGGAGAATAAAAAGAAAACGGGCGACTGACCTCGAAAGGATAATCGCCCATTTGTTCATAATCCAGTTGCCTGGACTATTAAAAGCTCACAGCCTATGAATTATTTTTTCTTCTTAGGTGGAACTTCGAATGCACCGCCTGCCTTCAGAGCTGCGATACCAGCATCGTCGTAACCCAGAACTTCCTTCAGGATTTCGTTGGTGTGCTGACCCAGGGTTGGTGCTGGGGTGATCTTATCAACGTTACCCATGGAGAGTTTGATTGGCATACCGACGGTGTAGTAATCACCTTCTGGATGGCCTTCAACCTTGACGATCATGTTGCGGTGTTTGCAGTGTTCGTCACGGAAGATTTCTTCAGTCGTCAGGACTGGACCGCATGGAATGTTCTTTTCATTGCACAGTGCGGTGAATTCGCGTTTGCTGTACTTGGAAGCAAAGTCGCAAACCATCTGCCACAGGGTGTTCTGGTTTTTACGACGTTCTGCCAGGGTAGCGAAACGTGGGTCGGTAACCAGTGCTTCGTCGCCGATGAAGCGAGCAACGACTGGCCAGTTAGCTTCCTGAACGATGAAATAGCAGTAGTTGTTGGTGTCGCCTTCGAAGTCAGGTTTGCACTTGATACAGTTACCCAGCTGACCACCACCGGAGTCATTACCTGCACGTGGAACGGCGGTCAGACCCAGGGTTGGACGGGAGTATTCTGGCAGGGCACCCTTACCGCCCATCAGACGGCCATGGTCACGGAATTTAACGCGGCACAGGTTCATGCAGGATTCCTGCATTGCTGCTTCAACTTCCTGACCGATGCCACCGTTGTGGGTACGATGGTACAGAGCAGCACAAATACCGATTGCCAGGTGCAGACCGGTACCGGTGTCACCAATCTGTGGAGCACAGACGGTTGGTGGATTTTCTGGGAAACCGTTAACGGACATAGCACCGCCCATTGCCTGAGCGATTGGTTCGTATGCCTTGTAAGCGCTGTATGGACCGGAGGAGCCGAAACCCTTGATCGAAGCGTAGATCAGGGCTGGGTTCAGTTCATGCAGTTTTTCCCAAGTATAGCCAAAGCGTGCCAGAACGCCTGGGCCATAGTTTTCCATCAGGACGTCACATGCTTTTACCAGGCCTTCGAAGATCTGCTTACCAGCATCACTCTTCATGTTAGCGATGATGGAACGCTTGTTGCTGTTCAGCATGGTGAAGTACAGGGAGTCCTTGTTAGGATCGTGGCGCAGCTGTTTACGGGTAATGTCACCGGTTGGGTTTTCGAACTTGATAACGTCAGCGCCCATCCATGCCAGGAGCTGGGATGAGGTTGGGCCGGCCTGAACGTGGGTCATGTCCAGAATTCTTACACCGGATAATGCTTTGTCACCCATCTTTCTCTTCCTCCAAATAATATTGGTTAGTTTAGGATTAAAAAATTTCGCTTCACTGCACATCCAACTGCAACATACAGTAACGCAAAAAAATTTGCCAAATTAAATATGTCTCAAAAGAAGGAAAGCATAACTTCCCAGCCTTTTCAGTCATATTTTTAGGCGTAGAACTATCATAACTTCCAAAGTCCTGATATATTCTTGACCGAAGTCAAATTTTCGCATCCAAAAAGTGGCTCGAACGCGGTTTCTTGACCTTAATCAATTTTTTTGGCAATATTCCCTCCTGATTTTAAGGAAAGCTTCTTTTTATGACACTCATTGCAAGCCACCCTGAGAAAAATATTATCCGTGTACAGCTCTCTCAGAACTGTCTACTGAAAAACTTAAAGCCAGAAGAAATGGCAGAGTTAGAACCTTTGATGGACATCACTGACCATCCCAAAGGAGACTGTCTTGCACACCAAGGCGATAAAAATCTTGAGGTCATCTTTGTCCTTGATGGCATCCTAAAACGCTCTGTTGCTAACCAGCAAGCTAAGGAAATGATTCTTCGCTTTACAAGTGAACGTTACTTGGAAGCGACATATGCATCATGGCAATTTAAAAAGCCCGCCCCCTTCAGCGTCATCACTGTTACAAAAGCTCGTGTTGCCCGCGTACCAATGCCTCAATGGGTTGCTTTTATTGATGCACACCCAGAATTTAAGATTCAATTCGAACGGGAAGTCATGCGCATCATGAGCAGCATCATGTCACACACGATTTCATTACACTTACTGGATGCATCCGGTCGTGTCCACCGTTTCACACGCAAGCATCCTGACCTTTTCGATCGTATGCCCAAAAAGGAGCTTGCTTCCTACCTGAACCTCTCACCCGAAACGTTAAGCCGCCTAAAACATCAAGGCAAGATTTGAGCTGAACCATCTATTTCAAAATCCTAGCCTACTCTCAAAAAATCATACCTAAAAGATAGTGAGGGAGCGGCTTTCCAAAAAGCAGTTTGCACAGAAATATGTGATTTTCTGTGCAAACGAGATACCTCCCCTGTACGCATCAACGAGTACCCCCTTCTTCTGATTCAAGGATTCAATAGTAAAAGTACTTCTTAACAAAGACAAAAAAAGCGGTGATCCAAAAGAATCACCGCTGAGAAATTTTTCTTTGAATCCAAGCCGAACCGCAATCCGGCTAGTTTCAACAGAATCTTACAGGGTAGTATCCTGGAAGATACCCTGTTTTTCCAGTTCTTCAACTTCACGGTTGTTGTTTTCAATGAAACGACGACGCCATGGTTTCAGAACGAAGAAGGACAGGAGTGAGCAGGTACCTGCGATACATGCGGACATGATGAAGGTACGGTCCCAGTTACCACCTTTAGAGAGCCATGCACCGATTGGAACCAGGAATGCAGAGGTACCTTTTGCAGTGTACAGCGTACCTGCGTTACCTGCTGCGTACCTAGCACCGAAGGTGTCAGCACACATGGATGGGAACAGGGAGAAGATTTCACCCCAGCATGCAAACGTCATTGCTGCGAAGAACATGAAGCCGACTGGAGAACGGCCGAAGAAGACCAGACCCAGCAGAGCCAATGCTTCACCACCGAACACGACCAACATCAGGTTTTCACGACCGAAGCGGTCAGAGAGGTAACCCATGATAGGACGGGTAGCACCGTTACAGATGTTGTCGATAGACATTGCCATGGTCAGCAATGGGAGGGTCACGCCCAAGCAGGTAACAGGGATCTTGTTCAGGCCATAGTCCTTGGAGACTGGACCGAAGGATGCCGTACCCATAATACCACCAGAAGCAACACCAACGAACAGAGCCCAAATCAGCCAGAAGAGAGGCTGCTGGATCAACTGAATCTGGTTGTAGTTCTTCTTAGAAGTAATGACACGTGGTTTGATCTGCGTTCCTGGTGGCAGTTTTGCGCGAGGCATAAACAGTGCGCAACCAGCAATGATAACACCCTGAAGGATACCGAAGACCAAGAAGGCCTGTTCGTAACCAGAGGAGTTGATCATGTTAGCAACAGGAATAACGGTAATAGCAGCACCACCACCGAAACCTGCAGCCGTTGCACCAGATGCCAGACCACGTTTGTCCGGGAACCATTTCAGTGAGTTACCAGAGCAGGTACCATAAACAGCACCAGCACCAGCACCGGTCAGAACCTGTGCAAAGTACAGGACGCCCAGGCTGGAAGCCATGGAGCAGATGATCCAACCGATGGTAACAAGGATTGCACCGAAGATAATAACAGGACGTGGGCCGAATTTATCGACACCCCAGCCTTCCAGAGGAACCAGCCAGGTTTCGAAAATCAGGAAGATAGTAAAGGACAACTGAATTGCAGCACGTGCCCAATGATATTTATCTTCAATTGGGCCAACGAACAGAGTCCAGCCATACTGACAGTTTGCCACGGTAGCCATACAGGTGATACCGAGGAAAAGCTGTATTACCCGGTTAGGGTACTTTTCTTGTGTAGCCATATCTACTCTCCTATTTGTGTTTTTTAGACACATTCATCATTTACGGATGTAATCCCCGTTTCATTTAATAATGATGATCTTGCTACATAGTAAAAAAAGGCAATATGAACCCTTCTTCACTTGATTGCTCTGCTATTTTGCGAGAACAAAACCTTTGTGACCATGACCAAAGTCAAGAATCCCCATTTAAAGTCCATTCTTTATGCCTGTTTTTTCAGTATTACTTGCCTCGGAATCGCCTACTTCGCCCACCGAGACTCTCTTGCAAGCTGAAAATTCATACCCGCTTGCGTAACATCCTCTCAAAAGTCCTACTCTTAGCTAGCATCCGCTGATGCCGCCCTCGCCCGATTTCGCCTTGGCTATCCCAAGCGCATACTTCGAATTCGACAGTTTTCCCAGCAATGCCAACAACCTCGGCCTTAACCCTAACTTGAGCCCCAACAGGCGTCATCACACCATGTGTCAGATTAACCCCCGTCCCAACCGACTCCCAGTCTTCAGGCATATGAGCATCTAGAACTTCCTGAGCAGCAGCCTCCATCAGAGCCACCAAAGCAGGCGTTGCCAGCACTAAAGATCTTCCGCTCCCCATCTGTTTTGCCGTCTTGTCTTCAGTCACAGTAGCAGACAACTCAGCAACCATACCAACTTTGATATTTACTTGCCCCTTCTTCATCTTCCTTCATATCTCCAAGATATAGAAAAGCCCGGGAGCAAGGCCAATCCGGGCAATTTCTTCTTATGACTTCTGATTACTTGCTTGGCGGCATAACCGCAGTCCTCAATAGATTTGTAGTACCACACGAACCAAACGGCATTCCCCCTACGATTGTCAGCGCATCCCCTGGTAAGGCAAACCCTTCCTCATAAGCTGTCTGGCAAGCCGCATTCACCATATCATTCACATCATGAATGCTGTGATCAAGCAAGGTAGAATGGATGCCCCAAGCTAACGCAAGCCGCCTAGCCGTCTGGAGATAGGGCGTAATACTCAAAATGGGCGCATCAGGACGCCCCCTAGCTGTACGCAAACTGGTAGACCCGCTCTCTGTATAGGTAACATTGACCGTTGCATTGATTCCTTTTGAAACAGAACGCATAGCAAGGCAAATAGCATCACTATCCATCTCCTGCCTGATTTCCTGCTGTGCATTAATCATCTGACTATAAAGCGGGTCGCTTTCCACTTCCGCAATAATACGGTTCATCATAGCAACGGACTCTACAGGATAAGCCCCGCTCGCCGACTCTGCGGATAGCATGACTGCGTCAGTCCCCTCATAGATAGCTGTTGCAACATCAGACGCCTCTGCGCGAGTCGGTGTTGGTGAACCAATCATCGACTCCAACATCTGCGTTGCAACAATCGTCGGTTTACCATACTGCCTGCAAGTCCGGATGATACGAATCTGCGCACCCGGTACCTTTTCCGGAGGCAGTTCCACCCCCAAGTCGCCTCGTGCAACCATGACTGCATCAGAATCCCGAACAATCGCCTCAAGCTGATCCAATGCCGAAGGTTTCTCCAGCTTAGTCATCAAAAGCGCTCTCCCAGCAATGATTTTCCGCGCTTCAATAAGATCTTCTGGTCGCTGGACAAATGAAAGCGCCACCCAATCAACCCCCAAAGAAAGCGCAAACTCAAGGTCACGCCGATCCTTTTCCGTCAAAATTGGGATAGGTAGCACAACATCTGGAACATTCAACCCTTTTCGGTTTGACAAAAATCCACCCGTGTCCACATGAGCCCGAATCTCTGCGTCTGTCCCACTAACCACCGTCATCCGAACTTTGCCGTCATCTAAGGAAATTCCATGCCCCGGTTCCATGATGCCGAACAGTTCAGGGTGCGGTAGACATACCCGTTTTGCATCTCCAGGTGTGGGATTTCGATCAAACACAAACTCGCTACCCGCCTTAATCTGCACCTTATCTTCTTGAAAAGTACCAATGCGGAGTTTCGGCCCTTGCAAATCCGCCAAAATAGCAATGGGACGTCCCACCAACCTTTCAACCTCGCGAACGGTCTCATGACGCTTGCGGTGGTCTTCTTGCGTACCATGGCTAAAATTAAAGCGGAAAACATCGACACCCGCCTCGAACAAAGCAAGAATCATTTCTTTGCTCGAGCTTGCAGGCCCTAATGTCGCTACAATCTTAGCCTTGCGTTGACGGCGCATGGTTTCACCTACCTTTATGCTTATAAAATCAGGATTGCACGAAAATCATTGACATTAGTTCTGGTAGGTTCCGTAACAATCAAATCATCCAAGGCATCAAAAAAACCATAGCCATCATTGTTTTCCAACATCTTCAATGGCCGTAGCCCCTTAGCCTCTGCACGAGCAATCGAATCTGGGGAATAGACAGCGCCTGCATTGTCTTCCGAACCATCAATGCCATCAGTATCACAGGCAACAGCATAGATACCTTCTGCACCATTCAAGGAAATTGCAAGGCTAAGCAGGAATTCTGCATTACGGCCACCTCGCCCATTGCCTCTAACTGTTACAGTCGTTTCACCTCCGGAAAGGATGACACATGGTTTGGCAAATGGCTGCCCCCTACCGACAACCTGGAGCGCCATTGCTGCATGCATCTTAGCGATATCACGAGATTCTCCTTCAATGCAATCCGATAAGATGTAAGGCGAAACACCACGAGAACGCGCAAGTTTTGCTGCTGCTTCTAACGCATCCTGAGCAGTCGCAATGATATGACTTTCGTGTCCAGCAAAAATCGGGTTGTCTGGCTTCACCGATTCGCCTTTACCACTCTCAAGATATTGGATGATATGGTCAGGAACTTCAATCTGGTATTTTCTCATGATGGCGAGCGCATCGGCACAGGTCGTTGGATCCGGCAGCGTTGGTCCACTTGCAATAATACCGGGATCATCACCTGGAATATCGGAAATCAAAAGCGTAACGACCTTTGCGGGCGCACACGCAAGTGCCAGACGCCCCCCCTTGATGCCAGACAGGTGCTTGCGGACACAATTCATTTCGGCAATATTTGCCCCACTCCTTAAGAGCTGGCGGTTAATTGACTGTTTTTCTTCAAGCGCAATGCCTTCACCAGGAAGCGCCAACAGTGCAGACCCGCCGCCAGAAATCAAACAAAGCACCAGGTCGTTTTCTGTTAATCCACTAACCATTTCCTTAATCCGACCTGCTGCAGCACGACCTGCCGCATCGGGAACTGGATGAGCTGCCTCAACAACCTCAATACGCCGACAGGGCATTCCGTGGCCATAACGCGTAACAACAAGACCACTTAAATCCCCTTCCCAATGGTCTTCAACGGCCTTAGCCATTGCGGCAGCGCCCTTACCGGCCCCGATAACAATGGTTCTGCCCCCCTTTACAGGTTTCGGCAAATACTTCGGCAGGCATTTTTCTGCACTAACTGCTGAAACAGCACTTGCAAAAAGATCTTTCAGAAACTGTTTTGGATTATCGACTGACATATTACTTTCCTAATAAAAAAGCCACCAAATCGTTGCAGAATCCCGATTCGCAGAATCGTTCCGCATACCATTTGATGGCTTTGGTATGACTGGCATCAGGTCAGACTCCGTAATCGTTGCCTGACCTACAACCTAGAAGAAATCAAGCTTTTGCGATTTCGTGGTCTGCCATCATTTCCAGGGCACGGCACATTGCGGAGTGGTCGCTACCGCTCAGACCATGGGCTGCGCAAGAGTTGAAAAGTTCCTGTGCAGTTGCCGTATTAGGCAGGCTGATACCCAAGGACTTAGCCCCCTGCAGAGCCAAGTTCAGATCCTTCTGATGCAGGTTGATACGGAAACCAGGGTTAAAGGTGCGTTTAACCATACGTTCACCGTGAACTTCCAAGATACGGGAAGAAGCAAAACCGCCCATCAATGCCTGACGTACCTTTGCTGGATCTGCACCAGCTTTAGATGCAAACAGGAGTGCTTCAGAAACAGCTTCAATGGTCAATGCAACAATAATCTGGTTAGCAACCTTACAGGTCTGGCCCGCACCATTGTCACCAACCAATGTGATATTCTTGCCCATCAACTGGAACAGTGGTTTAACTTTGTTGAAGGTTTCTTCCTTACCACCAATCATGAAAGACAGAGAACCTTCATATGCACCAACCTGACCACCCGAAACTGGAGCATCCAAGTATTCACAGCCCAGATCATTAATCTTCTTAGCAAATTCCTTCGTGCCAATTGGGGAGATGGAGCTCATATCGACAACGATCTTACCAGCGGTCAAGCCTTCTGCGACGCCACCTGCACTAAACAGGACAGATTCAACATCAGGGGTATCAGGAACCATGATGAAGACGATATCGGACTTCTGCGCAACTTCCTTACCATTTGCACACTGGATAGCGCCGCCCTTTGCCAGCTCTTCAGGAATGTCTTTCCTATCGTTGACATAGAGGGTATTGCCTGCCTTCTGCAGATTGAGTGCCATTGGGGTTCCCATGATACCCAGACCGATAAAACCAAGATTTGCCATTGCTTGTTTCTCCAAATAGTTTTTCAAAAAATCCTAGACTTCTTATTCAACGTCATATTCTTTCAACCACTTCAGACCTTCGACCGTAGTAGTTGCAGGACGATATTCGCAACCGATATAACCGTCATAGCCGATTTCATCGAGGAACTTGAACAGGAAGTGATAGTTAATTTCACCGGTACCTGGTTCATGACGGTTTGGCAGGTCAGCCAGCTGCATATGTTTAATCAAAGGCAAGTTTGCCTTGATGGTATTTGCCAATTCACCTTCCATACGCTGCATATGGTAGATGTCATACTGAATGAACAGGTTGTCAGAGCCAACTTCCTTGATGATATCAACCGCCTGCTGGGTTCTGTTCAAGTACGCATTCTTCATATCAATGGTATTGACAGGTTCAGTAACCAATCGGATACCTTCAGCCTTCAGAGCCGCTGCTGCAAATTTCAGGTTAGCAACAAAAGTCGCACGCTGTTTTTCTTCAGAAAGACCTGGCAGGGTAGGACCAGACAATGCATTAACCTGAGGAACACCCAGAGCCTTAGCATACTGGATAGCCTTACCAACACCGTCCTGGAATTCTCCGACACGATCTGGGTGAGAAGCAATACCACGGTCACCAGCAGCCCAATTGCCAGAAGGCAGGTTATGCAAAACCAATTTCAGATTGTTTTTCTGCAGTCTTTCGCCGATTTCTTCAATGGTATTGTCATATGGGAACAAGAATTCAACTGCCTTGAACCCAGCCTTAGCAGCTGCTTCAAAACGATCCAAGAAAGGCACTTCATTGAAGAGCATAGACAGGTTAGCGGCGACTTTTGCCATTTGTTTTTCTCCTTTTCTCTATATCTTTAGAAATTACTGCTTATTCTGTAATGTCCAGGGCAGTACCCCATTCATTAATCTTATCGAGGTTGCCTCCCATTGGAACATTCGTACGACGTTCCATGATGCATTCGACAACGACTGGAACTTGGAATTCCTTCATCAGTTCACGTGCCTTCGTCAATGCTGGGATGATTTCATCAGGCTTACGGCAACGGATAGCCTTACAGCCCATACCTTCTGCAATCTTGACAAAATCCATACCATATTCACCAATTTCTGGAGAATTGATATTGTCATAAGAAAGCTGTACACAGTAATCCAAATTGTTAAAGCCCAACTGTCCTTGACGGATCAAACCGAGGTAAGCGTTGTTAACGACGACATGGATGTAAGGCAACTTGAACTGCGCACCTGCCGCCAGTTCCTCAATGTGGAACATGAAATCAAAGTCCCCCGAAATTGCACAGATATCCGCGTCTGGCAATGCAGAACGAACACCCAAGGTAGCAGGGATAGTCCAACCCAGAGGGCCAGCCTGGCCACAGTCAATCCAGCCGCGTGGATGATAAACCTTCAAGGTCTGGACTGCCGAAATCTGAGACAGGCCAATCGCACAGACATAGTAGACGTCACGGCCGAAGAAATTATTCATTTCATGCCAAACACGCTGGTACTTCATCGGTACGTCATCCCAATCCGTCTTACGCAGCATCGTACGTTTACGCTTCAGGCAATCAGCTGCCCACGCAGAGCGATCTTTGAGTTTACCTTCTGCTTTCCACTTCTTAGCTAAAGCAACGAGCTGTTCCAAGGCAGCTTTTGCATCGGAGACAACGCCATAATCTGGCGGGAAAACCTTACCAATCTGGGTTGGTTCAATATCGATATGGACAAATTTACGACCGTTACGGTAAGTTGCCAAACCACCTGTATGGCGATTTGCCCAGCGATTGCCAATACCCAGCACGAAGTCAGACTGCAAGAAAGAAGCATTCGCATACCGGTGATGTGTCTGGATACCAACCATCCCAGCATTTAAGTCATGATCATCAGGAATAGCCCCCCAGCCCATCATCGTTGGAACAACTGGTGTACCCAGGATTTCAGCCAGTTCAACAAGCAGCGGGGAAGCATCTGCCAAGATAACACCACCGCCTGCAATAATCATCGGTTTTTCCGAATCATTGAGCATCGTCAGCACTTTTTCAATCTGTGCTGGTGTTGCACTTGGCTTGTCTACTGCCAGAGGTGCATAGGTATCTGGATCAAATTCAATTTCACCCAACTGAACGTCCATTGGTAAGTCAACCAAGCAAGGACCCGGACGGCCTGTACGCATCAGATAGAAGGCTTTCTGAAGTACCCAAGGTACCAATTCCGGTTCACGTACAGTGACAGCCATCTTGGTAACAGGACGAGCAATATTTTCGATATCAACAGCCTGGAAATCTTCTTTATACAGAACGGAACGTGGTACCTGCCCAGTAATTGCCAGAATAGGAATGGAGTCTGCAATGGCTGAATAAAGGCTAGTAACCATATCCGTTGCTGCTGGCCCGGAAGTACAGATACCGACACCGATGTTACCCTGTTTCGCACGGGAATACCCTTCAGCCATATGACCAATAGCATTGCCATGACGCGCCAGAACATGCTTCATGGTTCCATGTTTCTTAAGCCCCGCGTAAACTGGGTTAATCCCTGCACCAGGAACCCCGAATACTTGGGTAACACCTTCTTTTTCAAGTACATAGACAGCCGCTTCGGCTGCGGTCATTTTTGCCATGAAGCACCTCCTGAGTGAGACAGTTCAGAATTATCGTTTAAAGACTGCATTATAGATGATTTTGCCCACCTGCATGTTAGTGAGGATATGAAAATACACACCATGCCAAATACCTGTAGCACGTCCTGCCAAAGCTTAACCCCTGTTTACTGAGGATTGCCTGCATTGGCAACAGCAAGCTCTACACGCCAAATACACTATCACTATTATTGGCATCATCCAACAAACAGCTTTTTCAAATCTGCACTATATTACCATCAAGCGAGCCATCTCCGCAGAGATAGTCCGCTTTTTTTGCCATGTTCTTGACCCATGGCAACATAGGTAAATGCACCACTGAATCCCTGTGAGCACATACAAAAAACCCTCCAACCGCTAGGAAGGAGGGCTCTTGCCAAAAGATAATTGCTTGATTACAGGCTATCACCAAAGTCTTCGCGGAACTTCGCAACCAGTTTCTGAGGCCAATCGGAGGTTGGTGCCAAACGACCGACAAAGAAACGCAAGACAGGAGGTTCTTCAACAAACTTGAGGCCACCAATCAGGTTACGGTTCTTCCACAGCCATTCGATACGATCTTCCAAATACTTAGTCTGAGACAACGTGAAGACACGGCGAGGGAACGCTAAGCGCAACAGTTCAACTTCTGCTGGAACTTCTGTACCATCAGGATCACGTTCCATGGAAACCGTACCACGTTCCATCCCACGGACGCCAGCTGCAATATACATTGCCGCAGTCAATGCACCTGCTGGATATTCATGGGAAGACAGATGCGGTAAGAACCCACGTGCATCAAGATGTGCACCCAAGCCACCTGGAGGCGTGATGACTGGGATACCCTTTGCATCTAAGCGTTCAACCAGATATTTAATGAATTCTGGGGAATGGCGGATCATGTTGAAGTCGGTTGCTTCTCGCAGGCCAACTGCCATTGCTTCGATCTCACGAACGGACATACCACCGTAGGTCAGGAACCCTTCAAACAGTGGAATCAAATCTCGCATCTTCAGATACAGTTTTTCGTTATTGGTTGCAATACCACCGCCACGAGAACAACAAATCTTGCGCGCAGAGAAGTAAACAATATCAGCTAAATCACACAAAGTACGGAGAATTTCAGCAGGTTCTTTATCCTTGAATTCTTCTTCTCGTGTCTTATTGAAGTACATATTTTCACAGACCAAGGAAATATCCAAGACCAGCGGAATCCCGTACTTATCGCAAACCTTGCGAACTTCACGCATATTAGCGATAGAGAAAGGCTGTCCCCCAATCAGGTTGGTACCTGCTTCCATGCGGACAAATGGAATCTTTTCTACGCCATTTTCTTCAATGCAGGCAACCAGCTTTTCGATATTCATGTTGCCCTTGAATGGATGTTCAGACTTGACCTGGCTAGCGACATCATAGAAGAATTCTTCAACACGGCCACCCGCATACATGATTAATGCCTTGGTCGTCGTGAAATGGAAATTCATTGGTACAACAGAACCTTCAGTCACAAAAGCCTTGGCCAGAATATGTTCTGCCGCACGTCCCTGGTGAGCTGGCAGAAAATATTTGGTTCCCAGTACTTCTTCAACAGCTGCCTTCAAACGATTGAACGATTCAGACCCCGCATAGGCATCATCTGCAATCATCATAGAAGCAAGCTGCTGATCCGACATAGCATTGGTACCGCTATCAGTCAGCATATCCATATAAACATCACGGTTATTCAGCAGAAAAGAGTTGTAGCCTGCTTCTTCCATGGCTTTCAGGCGTTCTTCAACTGGGAGCAGATTCAGTTTCTGAACGATACGCACCTTGTGCATTTCAAGAGGAATGAATTCCCCGGTAGAAATCTTGATTTGGTTGGACATAGGAATTCCGGTTGTTACATTGGTTAAACTGGGTAAGCCCCTTCTTGCATAAGGGCCACTATTAATAAAATCCTGTCTTCTGCCTGAAAACTGGATAACTTGGCGATTTTACACCTAAGCAAAGCGTTTTCACTAACGCAAAACACTCATACCTGATTTTTTTGAAAAAACCAGCACAAAAATTGGGAACTTTGCAAAGGAAAGAAAGATTGTATGGTCGGGGTGAGAGGATTCGAACCTCCGGCCTCTACGTCCCGAACGTAGCGCTCTACCAGGCTAAGCTACACCCCGCGCGAGCAAGATCAATTAGTAATCCCGCTGAACAGAAAACGCGCACAATTCTATCAAAGATTGACGGTACTTGCTATCAGGGAGCCCTTGGATGGACTTGACTGCAACTTCGGCTTCACGCCTTGCCATTTCATGTGTGTAGTTCAGCGCTTTGCTCTCACGAACCGCGTTAAACACCTGCAAAAAGCAGGATTCATCATTCTCTTCAATGCACCGCTGAATAGCCGCTTTCTGTTCAGGTGCACCATTTTGCATCAACCAGATTAACGGTAATGTCATCTTGCCTTCTTTTAAGTCATTACCGGCCTGCTTGCCCATAGTACCGGCATCACTTGCATAATCGAGCAAATCATCCACCAACTGAAATGCATTACCCAATGAACGCCCATAAGAAACAGCCAAAGCAACGCCTTCAGGAGATGCGCCCGCAACCATCGCACCCAATTCACAAGCCGCTTCAAAAAGTTTAGCCGTCTTAGCATAGATAACCCTTCGGTATCCCGCCTCGTCTAGGGAGGCACTCCTTGCATTCATCAACTGCATCACCTCTCCTTCAGCAATGAGGTTCGTTGCATCCGCCAGCACCCGCTGGACTGGCATGCTGTTTACCGAGACCATCATCTGGAACGCGCGCGTATAAAGGAAATCCCCAACCAGAACGGATGCCGCATTGCCAAACAGAACATTGGCACTTGGACGCCCCCTGCGCAAACCAGCCTCATCAACCACATCATCATGAAGTAGTGTCGCTGTATGGATGAATTCAACAACCGCTGCTAGCATCTGATGCTGGTTTCCTTCGTAACCAAACGCCTTGGCCATCAAAAGCAGCAAAATAGGCCGTATGCGCTTTCCTCCTGCATTGATGATATAGTCTGCAATCCTACCAATTAGCACAATATCCGAGCGCATCTGCTCACGGATGACAGCATTGACGGCTTCTAGGTCATGCATGACCGGCGCCAAGAAACGAGGAGGATTGCTTTTCATTGGTTGTCTTTGTTGTGCTCTATTTCAATCATCATTCGGAATTCTGATTATAGATGTTGATGCACGAAAGGAAAACAGGCAATTGCGACCAATACTGTCAACATCAGCAATCTATAGAAAACAACCGCAATCTAAGAAATCTCTGAAAAACCTCCTTTTGGGGAACGCCCCTTCTAGGAAGACAACTGTAGAATTGGGAGTTTTCAGACCTGTCCTAACAAACGGCGCGTCATGAACGGTATTGGACATTTGGCAGAACCTGCTCAAATGCCACTCGAATGGCTTCAGAAACAGGTTTGCTATGGCGATGTTCATTATCTCGGCATTCTTGGACAATCAAATGCTTAGCTCCAAGTGTAGCGAGTTGATTGGCCATTTTGGTAGCGCGCTCAGGAGTAAAAAAAACAGGATCCAAGGTGCAACGCAATTCATAGGGTTTACCCGATGCTAACAAGGCCTCTAACACTTCTTTCGCATGATCTCCTGAAATAGCACCGCCAGCTGTAATCGCATTATATTCATCAAAAGGAGCCTTGATATCCAAGCCAACCCAATCAATGAGCGGTAATACTTCCTTGAAACGCTTTGGTGAAACACCTGAGGTATGTAGGGCGACCGCATACCCCATCTCGCGCAATTGTGTGACTGAAGAAACAAGATGACGCTGAACCAGCGGCTCTCCTCCGCTAAGGACAATGCCTTCCAATAACCCTTTACGGGTTTCCAGCCAAGAGAGGATATCTGCCCAAGTATGTTGACCGGAAACATCCATGGGTAGGAGATGAGGATTGTGGCAATATCGACACCGCCACGGACATCCCTGGCAGAAAAGCACTGCCGCGAGATGCCCTGGGAAATCTATCGTCGTAAACGGTGTAATGCCACCTACATTCAGGCCAAGATTATTTGCCACAGTTTCCGTAATGATCAAGGTCTTCAGGTAGTTTGCTTTCGACAAAGTGGACACGTTCTCGATGTTCACTCTGCTTGCCTGGGTTAAACTCAGAAACAGGACGGTGATAACCCATGACCCTTGTCCAGACTTCGCATTTAGTCCTTTCTTCCTGAGGAAGGTCTTTGACGTCCATATCGAATCCTTTCTATCTTAAATGGTTAATGGGTTTTCAATGCACTTTTTCCATCTTCGCCATCAATTCCTGATCGCAAATCGGACAATACTCATGTTCCCCTGCCAAATAACCATGTTTTGGACAAATGGAGAATGTTGGTGTGATGGTAATGTACGGCAATCGGAAATTCGTCAGTGCCGCTTTAATGAGCTTGCGACACGTTTCTGGCGAAGAAATCTTTTCCTGCATATACAGGTGGAGCACTGTTCCCCCCGTATATTTGCACTGCAGCTCATCCTGCATCGTCAACGCTTGGAATGGGTCGTCCGTATAACCAACCGGTAACTGGGACGAATTGGTGTAATAAGGCGCCTCAGGCGTACCCGCCTGAATGATGTCTGGATAACGTTTCTTATCTTCGCGGGCAAAACGGTATGTCGTCCCCTCAGCAGGCGTTGCTTCCAAGTTATAGAGACTTCCCGTCTCTTCTTGGTAATCCCGCATACGATCCCTTAAGTGATCCAATAGCCGGATTGCAAAGGCCTTACCGTACGGTGTTGTGATGTCTTCCTTGTCATCCGTAAAGTTACGGATCATTTCGTTGATACCATTCACACCAATAGTGGAGAAATGATTTTTCAGGCGGCCCAGGTAACGTGCTGTGAACGGATACAAACCATCATCCATCAGCCGCTGGATGACCTTGCGTTTGATTTCCAAGCTGTCTTTTGCCATATCGGTCAGACGGTCTAACCGGGCAAACAATGCTTTTTCATTCCCCTTGTACAGGTACCCCAAACGCGCACAGTTGATGGTAACAACCCCAATTGAGCCCGTCTGTTCGGCAGAACCGAAAAGACCATTGCCGCGCTTGAGCAGTTCTCGCAAATCCAGCTGCAGACGGCAACACATCGAACGCACCATGTTCGGCTGAAGCTCAGAATTAAGGAAATTCTGAAAATATGGCAACCCATATTTAGCCGTCATGGCAAACAAGCGTTGTGCATTTTCTGATTCCCAAGGGAAATCATGCGTAATGTTGTAGGTCGGAATCGGGAATGTAAACACACGGCCTTTGCTGTCACCAGCAGACATCACTTCAATGTATGCCCGATTCAGCATGTCCATCTCTTCCTGTAACTCACCATAGGTGAAAGGCATTTCTTCCCCACCAACAACAGGAACCTGTTCACGTAAATCTTCTGGGCAAACCCAGTCAAAGGTCAGGTTGGTAAACGGCGTCTGCGTTCCCCAGCGAGATGGTACATTCAGGTTATAGATGAATTCTTGGATCAGCTGATGGACCGTTTCATAATCCAGTTTGTCCTTACGGACATATGGTGCCAAGTAGGTATCAAAAGAACTAAACGCCTGTGCCCCTGCCCATTCATTCTGCAAGGAACCCAAGAAATTGATCATCTGACCTAAAGCCGAAGACAGGTGTTTCGGTGGATTAGCTTCCAGTTTACCCGGAATACCATTGAAGCCTTCGACTAACAATTGGCGTAGTGACCACCCAGCACAGTAACCCGAAAGCATATCCAAATCATGGATATGATAATCAGCATCACGGTGCGCCTGCCCAATTTCTGGCGAATAGACATGGCTTAACCAGTAATTCGCCGTAATCTTACCGGCAACATTCAAAATCATGCCGCCCAAGGAATACCCTTGGTTTGCATTTGCCTTGACACGCCAGTCTGCACGGTCAACGTATTCTTTAACAGACGATTCAACATCCACCAAGGTTCTCTTGTCTTGACGGATGCGATGACGCTGATCACGATACGTCGCGTACGCACGGAAAGTCCTTGTGTGGTTAGCATCCAAAAGCATCTGTTCAACCACGTCCTGAACCTGTTCAACCGTCGGCGCTGAACCAGCAAAACGGTGACGAAGCACCTTCAGGGAACGCTGTGTCAGCAGGTTTGCTTCATCTTCGCCAAAATCTCCCGTTGCCCGGCCGGCCTTCGCTAATGCCTTCGCAATACGTGACGCATCAAACGGCATTTCTGCACCATCACGCTTGATGATGCGCTGAGGCAAGGGGGGCAGGACAGGTGCTCTAACTGCAGCTTCCTGCTCCTTAATGTCTCCTGTGTTCATTAAATCCCTTTATCACTCATTTCATTTGAAACCCTCTAAGCACACGCCTCATCTGGTTTCAAAAATACAGTTTTCGATAATCCCGGCTTTTGCTAAAAACCGAGCCTATGAAGAGTCTTTCAGACGGGGCAATTCTTAGACCTGTATTGGGAGAAGTCATAAGAACTGCTCAGGCAGGGCACTTTCTCCCTTTAACCCGTCAATATTGGAAAGTACAGCTAATACTTTCGCTTAAAAATTAAGTACTGCTCATTATAAGGGAGGTTTTCAAATCTTGCAGGACACCATCCAAATTGGCCGGCCGAAGGCCATCCTTATAAAAAACAGCACCTTACAGTCTTTTTTGTAGGACGCGCTTCAATACACCCTATGCATTCATATCTGACCCATCCAAAATATTTTAAATAGAATCATAGGGTTATAAATTTGTTACCCCCTTAAAAGAAACGAGCGGTCTTTTTTTTAGAACCGCCCTTTTCTTTGGTAAAAACAACAATCAGACCAAGTCATCCAGTACACGCCTACGGAACTTAACACCCAGTTTTCGAGCAATTGCTTCACAAGCCGCAATATCAACGCCAGGTAGGCCATCAACTGCCGTCACCGTGACATCCGCCCCTGCTTCATGTGCACTTTTTACAAACCCAAGCATCGACTCATAGGCACCTGGATACCTAGGTCGACAATGGCGGTTGTAGGTCTCCTCATCCTGCGCATTCAGGGATACAGAAATGGTTGGGATCACCGCCGCAATTTCCGGAGCGACATCACGTCCGTACATCTGGTTAGCAAGGCCGTTTGTGTTCAAACGTAATTTCGTAATTCCCTTTGCCCGCAAGCGCCTGGCCACCTCCAGCATGACATCAAGCCTCGTTGTCGACTCACCCATGCCACAGAAGACCACTTCGTCATATTCCCCAGGTTCCCCTGCCGCCTCAACCAACTCTTCGACCGTCGGGTTGTGCCGAAGGCGCATATTGTATTCACTGACCGTCCATGAACCATTGAATTTCGGGCAAAATGCACAACGAAGCATCCCACACCGGTTGGTGACATTCAGGTAACGGCTTTTGTTCAGGGTATAACCAATCGTATCAGCTTCCAAACCAGAAGTAGCCATTTCCACCTCCTATAACTACCATTGCAGACCGCCTTTAATTGGGTCTGCTTCCTGTCACATAGAATCACCACCATTGGGTGATGCTTCTTTTATTCTACCGTAACTGACTTAGCAAGGTTACGCGGCTTATCAACATCCGTCCCTCTAACAAGCGCCGTATGGTAAGCAAGGAGCTGCAACGGAATCACATGCAGGATTGGGGAAAGAAGTCCATAGTTTTCCGGCATCCGGATAACATAGACACCATCTCCGCTGACGATATGCGTATCACTGTCAGCAAAAACGTAAAGTTGTCCACCTCGCGCACGGACTTCCTGCATATTGGACTGAAGTTTTTCTAAAAGGACATCATTCGGAGCGATGGTAACGACCGGCATACGGTCTGTTACGAGTGCCAAAGGACCGTGTTTTAGCTCTCCTGCCGGATAAGCCTCTGCATGGATGTAGGAAATTTCTTTTAATTTCAGGGCTCCTTCCAATGCAATTGGATAGTGGACCCCCCTGCCCAAAAATAATGCGTCATCGTGGCGGGCAAACTGCTCAGCCCACGCAATAATCTGCGGCTCTAGTGCCAAAACTGCCGAAACTGCTGAAGGCAGGTGTCTCAATGAATGCAAGTACTTATCTTCCTGTTCCTGCGTCAGTCTCCCTTTTATCTTGGCAACAGTCAATGCAAGCAAAAAAAGAGCTACCAATTGGGTAGTAAAAGCCTTCGTAGAAGCAACACCAATCTCAACTCCAGCCCGCGTGATATAGGCCAATTCACACTCTCTGACCATCGCGCTGGTTGAGACATTGCAAACTGTCAATGTATGTGTCATACCAAGTTCGCGTGCATGTTTTAAGGCGGCCAGTGTGTCTGCTGTTTCCCCACTCTGACTGATGGTAACGACAAGTTTATCTGGTGAAGGTACACTGTCGCGATAACGGTATTCGCTTGCAATCTCAACCTCAACGGGTACCTTGGCAATCGACTCAATCCAATATTTGGCTGTCGCCCCTGCGTAATAGCTTGTCCCACAAGCCAAGATTAAGACAGACTTGATGTCTTTGAAAACCTGTTCTGCTTTTTCTCCAAAAAATCTCGGGGTAATAGCTTCAACACTTTGAAGAGTATCAGCAATTGCCCTCGGCTGCTCAAAAATCTCTTTCTGCATGAAATGACGATAAGGGCCCAAGTCAGATAATCCCGAAAGGATGGTTACCGTATGGACTTCACGGTCAACGACCTTGCCTTCACTGTCATAGATGGTATAACAACCTAGCCTGATATCAACAATATCACCTTCTTCAAGATAGATGATGCGATCCGTAGTACCCGACAACGCCAGTGCATCAGAAGCTAAGAAATTCTCGCCTTGACCAACTCCAACTACCAACGGAGATCCTTTACGCGCACCAACCAAACGTCCAGGATCATCATTACAAATGACCGCAATCGCAAATGCCCCTTCCAGCCTTGCTGTCGCCTTTTTCACCGCTTCCAAAAGATCTCCTGTGTAACAGGCATCAATTAAATGGGCAATAACTTCCGTATCTGTCTGGCTAACAAAAGCATAGCCTTTAGCTTTCAGCTCTTCACGTAATGGCACATGGTTCTCAATAATGCCATTGTGAACAAGGGCGATTCTTTCACCCGAAAAATGCGGATGCGCATTGTCGGTTGTCGGTGCACCATGGGTAGCCCAGCGGGTATGCGCAATTCCGAGTCCTCCACCAAAAGATTCCGTTTTGACCTGTTTTTCCAATTCAGCAACACGCGCTGTACTACGGGCCCTTTTGAGATGTCCCATACGGTTGATAGCAATACCACATGAGTCGTACCCCCGGTATTCCAGCCGTTTAAGTCCTTCCAGCATGACTGGTACCACATTACGCTCTGCAACAGCACCAACAATACCGCACATCCTGCTTACTCCTTATCTTCATACTTCATTGAAAACTTGCATACCAACCTGCTATGCAAATCAGTTGGCTATCATAAGATGCAAAGGGAAATCTGTCTATTTTTAAGGGCACCTGGAAATAGAAAAAGCCCCGTACCTTTATTGGGTACGGGGCTCCGTTAGATGTTGCCTGACAGTGACCTACTTTCACACCGGGACCGGCACTATCATCGGCGCTAAGGCGTTTCACAATCCTGTTCGG
>JAEEGI010000464.1_pt1 | contig 127790 bp, 112 predicted proteins | sample 8958751 | NCBI WGS metagenome assembly JAEEGI01 (sample SAMN16246545, study PRJNA631951) | gut metagenome | biome: gut microbiome; feature: rumen; material: KS-attached | host: Bos | place: Iran: Karaj | collected 2018-10 | reverse complement strand
ATTTGTTTGCACAACTTAATTATCCTATCTTGAATTTCTGCTTTTTTGTCACTACTAGACAATTGAGCATCTGTATATTTTATTATTTCTTGTCTTCGAAGATCATGGAAAAACACTTTTCTATAGTTTCCATTTTTAACAAAATCCAGACTCTCTACCTCGTAACTATTGCTAGTATTATCCTCCGTTGTTAGAATAACCACGCATTTATCGTGACTTTTTGTGAATTCTCGCAAATAATTACAAAAACCACCTGAAGGTCTAAAATTATCTACAAGCAATACCAATCGTTCGGATTCAGAAATCCCTTTGGCTAAAGTTTTATTAACTTGCAAGTATCTATTCAACACTTTCTCTATGTCATAATCATCACTAATAATTGCTTCCTCATGTTTAACATCAAGATAAAGTGGTATTCTTTGGTAAGTTGAAAAATGCATCAAATATTCAAGCTGGATCCTTTTTAAAATAGAAGTTTTTCCACATTTGTCTTTGCCAAAAAGAATAAAATTAGTATTTGCATCATACAATTCTTGCATTGTAACTATATTAGCAATATTAGAGTTCAAGGCATCTTCTTTTTGTGTTTTTATATACGGTACGTTAAAAGATGACAAAAAGTTATTATTTTCATCCTCGTTTTTTACTAAAAGAAGGTTGTTGGCTTCATCTTTTGCGATAGGAATTAGTTCGTGTATTTTCCCTCTAAGCCTGATTTGTTCAGCTTTTTCTTCTCCAACGGGAATGATGATTTCTGTTGCTGAACCGAAGTGACATTCGTTTGAGTCTTTAACATAGGTGATTTCACTAACATAGTATTTATTCTCTTGAACTTCGTCATTCTCAATAAATGAGCATCCCAAATTATCACCTTTTGCTAATGTTGCTTTTGCCGTGTGTTCATAAATCCCGTTGCATCCATTATATCTAACAGTATTCATCATTTTATGAACATGTCCAATAAAAAGCATATCAAAATTGTCATATATGCTATTCCCTAAATCAAATGCAATTTCGTTTTTTAAATGTGCAATTGGATGATGCATAAGAAGAATCGCCCTATCCACTTTACCATGTATAGTTTTAATGATTTCGTTTAATGCTGACACTGGAAAACATAGATTGTAGATATCTTTCTCCCCCTTGTCATCCCATAAAGTAGAAAGCCATGCCGTTGACAAACATACGAATGCAATTTTTTTATTATTAAATGTACGGTAATGAATACTATACAATTCTTTGATGATATTACTTTCACTGGCCGTATGATAAGTTTTTAAAAATGTATTATATGATTCCAAAGGAAGTAGCGAGTCTTGAAAAACTCTATCTTTCTTGTTATAAAAAGCATCCAATTCTTTTGATGAATTGATGTTCATTTGAAAAAATGGTCCAATTGCAAGATGTTTTGCTTGCCGATCAATATCATGGTTACCTGAAGTAAAAATAACGTTTTCAGGGACAACATTTAATTCTGAACAAAGATAATCAAACAATCGTTTTTTAGCAGCAATAAAATTGTCTTTTACCGTCCCGGATTGTACCAAATCGCCTGTAAAAACAATAAAATCAACATTTTTGTTTTCTTTTTTTATTACTTTCACAATATTTAAAAGAACAGAATCCAGTTTTCGGTTTTCTCCATCGAAATGTAAATCGGAAATATGTAAGATATTCATATTTACTATTTTGAATTTATAATTATTTAGAATTCTTATTGAATTTGTTTTTCTTTTTTGGTTGTTAGATTACCATGTTTCATGGTAATCTACTTATGACGATGCAAATGTATGCATTTTTTTCATTTAACAAACATCATATCTATTTTAGTCAATTTGTTAGCTTGTGTTAGACATCTCTAAGCGCTAATTCTTCCGTGCCAATTGTACAACATCTGTTGCATACCCAGATAGAATCCCCTAATCTGCTCAGGCTGCATATTGAGTTGGTTCACTGCATCTGTCGCTGAGTGGTATTTCATGTCGATGAGCATTGGCAGATTTTCCGAAGTCAGTTCCTTAAAGCCATTACGCACGTATAGTTCCATGACATAGTTTACGAAATCTAATTGCGCGGCGGTATACTTCTTCCGTGCCTGCTCCTTCAAAATCTCGGCTCTGCGTCGGCGGTCTATCGGCGTTGTATTGTAGGCGAGATAGGCCAGCACGTCCAGCATGTCACAATTCTCCATTTCAAGGAAATTGCGCGTCATTTCCAGTTTGTCCTCAGGAAAACCGCTTTGGGCCAACACATCAAGCAGTTGCTCGCGGGTGTCGGGCTGCGACCAACGTTTGCGTAAGTCTTCTTCCCCAGCAAGAAAATGCGGCAACATACCAAAGAGTTTCTGGATATATTCTTGGATGCTTATCAACTCGTCACCAAACTGTATGCGTTCATCCCAGTCCGTGTGCAGGGTCAGTTCGCGCGTCGGTGACAACTTCACTTTTACCGTCTTTTTTTGATGTCCACCTGGGCAGGTGCATGGCAGGTGGCCACAAATAGGACAAGGTTGAGGCATTTTCCAGCCACTGCCTTCATGCGCTTCACTGTCTCCATTCTCTTCGCCGTTGGGATAGGGTTTCGGCTTGTTGCAGGTGCAAGGATAATTGCCACACACCGGGCAGAACGGGTCGCCATCCCATTCGGCATCCTTGAAATTTTTTGAAGCACCCACAAAGTCGTACACCGTGAAATAGTATTTATCGGTAAACAAGCGCGTGCCTCGTCCCATAATCTGCTTGAATTCCACGATGTTGTTCACCGGACGCATCAAAACGATGTTGCGCACATTGCGAGCATCGACGCCCGTCGACAGTTTCTGCGAGGTGGTGAGGATGGTTGGGCGCAGGTAGTCGTTGTTTTGGAACTGTTTCAGCTTGGCTTCGCCTTCCTTGCCGTCGTCGCTGGTCACGCGCTCGCAATAGTTGGAGTCGGGCACTTTCTTGTATTGGTTGATCATGTCGCGAATCACCATCGCATGGAGTTGGGTGCAGCAAAACACCAGGGTCTTCTCGTCCTTGCCAATCTGTCCAAGCAATTCTTTGACACGGTGCTCATCGCGCTGGCGGATTTCGATGTTGCCATTGTAGAAGTCTTGCTCGGTGTAGGTCTTGTCAGGGTCGATTTCGCCCTCCACATCGTCGTTGGGGTCAAACTGGTAGGTGTCAATATTGCTGCTCGAAATCTTCACGCGATAAGGTGTCAGGAAGCCGTCTTCGATACCTTGCTTCAGCGAATAGGAATAAACGGGGTCGCCAAAATACTTGTAGGTGTTGGCGTTCACCGTCCTGCGCGGTGTGGCGGTCATGCCAAGCTGCACCGCAGGCTCGAAGTAATTCATCAGCTGTCGCCACTCGCTTTCGTCGTTGGCTCCTCCCCTATGGCATTCGTCGATGATGATGAAATCGAAAAACTCAGGCGGATATTGCTTGTAGTAAGGCTGTCCCGTCGGGTCGTTCGACATGATGGTTTGGAAAATGGTGAAATAGAGATGCCGCGCCTTAGGCACACGGTCATGGTGCTTGCTGTCGTGAAGCAGGTCGGGCGTGATGCGCTCCATCGCGTCCTCGGGAAACTGCTCGAAGTCATTCTTGGCTTGGTTGGCGAGGATGTTGCGGTCGCTAATGAACAGGATGCGAGGCTTTTGCTCCGTGCCTCGTGTATTCCAATTGGTCTGATACAGCTTCCAGCAGATTTGGAAGGCAGTATAGGTCTTGCCCGTTCCCGTGGCCATGGTAAGCAGGATGCGTTGTTCGCCCTTGGCAATGGCTTCCAGAACCTTGTTAATGGCAATTTCCTGATAGTAGCGAGGTTCACGACCGCCACCACGATTCATCGGACAGAGGTTGAACTTGTCGCGCCAAGGATTGGCCTCCACAAAAGTCATCGTCCACAATTCCTGCGGCGAAGGGAACCTGTCGGCGGGACCTTCCTTTGAAGGGATGATATAGTTGCCTTGCGCATCTTTCACGCCCATGTCGATGGCCCAAATCTCGTCGCCATTGGTGGCGTAGGTGTAGCGGATGTGCAGCAACTCGGCGTACTTCTTTGCCTGCTCCACCCCTTCGCTGACGTGTTTCTCATCGCTCTTGGCCTCGATGACGGCTAACTTCTGCTTGCGGTATTCCAAGATATAGTCCACCTTCTTGGGATGGCGATTTTGGGGCAGTGCGCTCACTTGACCAGGTGCAATGTAAGCCCGCTGTTCCGTAAGGATTTCGCTCTCGGGCACCTGTTCCCAACCCACCTCATAGAGTTTGGGGTCTATCTTTTTCCGTCGGGTTGCTGATTCGTCCATAGCTTTCGTTTTTATTCAAACACTTCTCTAAGCATCGCTTGTTTTAGTGCATCGCACTCCGCCAAAGTCTTCTGCTGCAACTTCTCCAACTTTTTGATATTGGCGAAAAGGGCATCAAGACGGGAGACAATGGAATGCTGGGCGGATAGCGGAGGAATATTCACTATGACATCGTCAAGCATATACCGCGTTATCTGGTTTATCATATTAGCTTCACCATGTTTGATCTGATTCCTAAAATCTTCTGATTTGAAAAAATTGAACAAATACAAGTTAAATTCACTACGAATAGTCATCATAAATGTTCCATAGGTCATTCTTTCCTCAGTTTTAGGTATTAAAGCCACCTTACCAACCAATCTAGCACTACCGTTTCGACTACACATAAGAATATCACCTTTTTCAACATAGAGAGACTCCTTGATGGGACAAGAAACTCTTACTATATCAGCTAAATCCAACTTGTCTTCTTGTATATTAGAAGAGCGAAGCACGATAGTTCCGTTTTCGCACACATCACTAGGTTTATATGTAAGACCAATCGAATATTTTGCTACCTCCTTTAGTTTTTTCACCTCCCAACCCTCTTTAGGTCTCATGCACTCAGCGAGTTCAGCTTGAAAAAGTTGGCGGGCTTCTGCGAGTTGCTTTTCGGCATTGGCTTTCAAGGCATCGATATGGGCAAAGGCGGCATCAAGGCGGGCGACGATGGAGAGTTGCTTTTCTATTGTGGGAAACAAGACATTTACTCCTGCAACTCTATCAGTATTTAAGTTACTTACAGTACTTCCTTGTGCTTTTGTTTTAAACTGTCGCTGAACAGTAGGTGAAATAAGTAGGTAGTAAAAGAAATCAGTATTCAACGATTCCTGATAATCTCTTAACACAAGCCATCCATCATGTATACATCCGTTCGTTTTCAAAACATAAGGTCGGCCGAAACTCATTGAGTTGGATAGTAGAAATTCGTTTTCTTCCACCCATCTTGATTTCTTCAATCCTTCGGGTCTAATTTTTTCTTTTGTTGAATATATGTATTTTCCTTGAGGATCAGTATCCCCGATTTTTATCCAATTTAATCCATTTGTATCATTCGTAATAAAGGCTTTAATTGGTCGCGGTGATCCTCCCCTCTCTATACGACAGATCTCCCCCAACTTCTTATATGTCCATCCCTCTTTCATTCCACCATCGTTTTTATCTCATCCAACAAATTTCGGGATTCTTCATGCAAACCGAGCAACGAGTCAACGATTTCAGCTGCACTGCGTTCATCCACCTCTTCCACCTTGTTGGGATTCTTCACACTGAGGTCACAGTCGTCGCCAAGGTCAGAAACATCAATGCTCCACGAGTTTTCGCTGTCGGCTTTGTTCTTTTGCAACTTCAGGAAGTCGGCCAAGTCATCCTCGTTCAAGGCGTTGGTCTTGCCGAGGTTGCGGCCAGGGTTCAACTGATAGTACCATATCTTTTCGGTGGGCTTGCCCTTATCGAAGAAGAGCACCACGGTCTTCACTCCTGCCCCTTGGAACACGCCAGCCGGGAGGTCCAAGATGGTGTGGAGGTTGCACTGTTCCAGCAGTACCTTGCGCAACTGGGCAGCGTCGCCATTGCTGAGGAAGGTGTTTTTAATCACGATACCTGCACGGCCTCCCGCCTTCAGCATCTTGATGAAGTGCTGCATGAACATGTAGGCCGTCTCACTGGTGCGCAGGTCGAAGTTTTGCAACACCTCGCCACGTTCCGAGCCACCAAAGGGCGGATTGGCCAAGATGACATCCTTTCGGTCTTTCTCCTGCACCTGTGCCATGTTCTCGGCCAGCGTGTTGCCACGGATGATGTTAGGCGCCTGTACCCCGTGGAAAATCATGTTCATCGTAGCGATGATGTAAGGCAAAGGCTTCTTCTCCTTGCCAAAGAAGGTCTTCTCCTGCAATATCTTGTTGTCGTTGGAGCTTTTGATTTTCTGCGACATGTAGGCGAAGGCCTCGCAAAGGAAGCCTGCCGAGCCACAAGCAGGGTCGTAGACCGTCTCGCCTATCTTCGGGTCGACAACCTTCACAATTGTACGAATGAGCGGGCGCGGCGTGTAGTACTCGCCGCCGTTGCGTCCTGCGTTGCCCATGCGCTGAATCTTCGACTCATAGAGCAACGTCATCTCATGTTTGTCCTGTGCGCTCTGAAAGTGCAACGAATCCACGAGATTGATGATTTCGCGCAGGTTGTAGCCGCTGGTAATCTTATTGCGCAGCTCGGCGAAAATCTCACCTATCTTATATTCGAGCGTGTTGGCACTGCTGGCCGTCGTTTGGAACTTGCGCAGCTCGGGAAACAGCTTTGTGTCTACAAACTGTTGCAGGTCGGGGCCTGTCATGCAGTTGATGTCGTCGGGGGTACCGTCGGCCTTCTTGGGCGCCGCCCATTGGCTCCAGCGCATGAAGCCCGTAATAAGTCGTTTGTAGTCCTTGCCCGCCATCTGGGCATTCATCTCACGTTCGGCCTCAAGGTCGTCAAGATATTTCAGAAACAGCAGCCACGAGGTCTGTTCGATATAGTCCAGCTCCGTGCTGCATCCCGCCTCATTGCGCAGGATATTGTCGATGGCATTAAATGTGGATTCGTATTGCATGGGATGTGATGCTATTTGAAAGTGTTTCGCCTTTCCAAGCATCACAATAAAAATCCGTGAAACTTTATGTTTGGAACGGAGGTTCGGCAAAACCTTAACCACAAACAAGAAAGCCCACGGATATACCGTGAGCGTTTCACTTTCTTGTGTGGTTAATTTAGAAATTTGCCGATTTCCGTTCCACTTGAAAAGCAAAAACGCTTTTGTTCTATGTAATTATTTCAAACTTATCCTTTTACTATTTCGTTATCGTTTTGATTTGTAATTCATCAATGTTTTATCGCTGCAAAGATAGCATATATTCCGATTGACACAACTTTACAACAGCTTTTCAATGCAGCACCTATGTTGTTTAGTGTCGCGCTCGTATGTGATGCCCACGAGCAACAGGTTGTCGGTGTATTGTGAGACCTTGGCGGGGTATTGCTTTTGCTTGATTTGTTCGATGGCGGTGTTCACTGCCTTGTCGTATTTCAACTCGATGACAATGGCGGGTGAAGCGACGTTCTTGCGCGGGATGAGCACCAAGTCGGCGAAGCCCTTGCCCGATGCTAACTCACGATGGATGATGTAGTCGTTGGAGGCGTAATAGTAGGCGAGGCTCAGCACACAGGCCAATGAGTTCTCGTCGTTGTAGCTCAGGATGCTCGTGTTCTCGTCGTGGGCAACGTCAACACCTCGGGCCACAGCCTCCTCATTGCCTTCAATCGTAGCGCGCAGCAATTGCTTCGACTTTTCAATGGCATTGGCGACATGGCTCCAGTTGTTCAACTTGACAGCATTGACCATCTCGCCAGCCACTTCCTTGTTGGGGATGTAGCACTCGCTCTCTTTCCAGTCGTATGACAGATAGCCTAAATGGATAAGTACGGTCAACACGTCATCCTTTGATTGGATGACCGACATATCGTTTTGGAACCCTGTGGGGTCAACGGCACAGCGCTCACCCGCCAGCATCCGCACCACATCGTCTTTCAGCCCTTCGTAGTTCATTTGGATGTAATGTGCAACGGTATCGTATGAGGCCGTGGAGGCCCAAAAGCTACGGCAACGACGACTTCGGATGGCCTGCATCACGGAGTTAGGATTAAAAATGGACATCTCGTCCCCTATCTGATAGCCATCGTACCATTTCTCCAACTCATCGAAGTCCATTCCATGCTTTTCAGCCAAAGCAAGCACCTCTTCCTTGGTGAAACCGAAATATGGGGCCATATCCACTGGCTCCACCATTGAATACTCGATGAAATTGTTCATCGCCGACTGCGTCTTGTATTTCTTGACAGGCAGGATTCCCGTCATGTAGACGCCTGCAAAAACGCGGGCACCATCCATGCTCTTAAACATCCGCCGCAACCAGCCGACATAGCGGTCCATGACCTCAGTGCCAGGCGCATACTCGCGACAGATGGCATCCCACTCATCAATGATAAAGATGAACTGCTCGCCCTTGGCTTCGGTCACCCGCAGCAGATAGTCCATCAGCCTGTCGCCATCTTCCGCTGCAACGTCAGGATAGGCCTTGACGACATCAGCCAGCAGCGTAGCATCCATCTTGTCCACGATGTTGTTGTCATCCCTTTCGGAAATGAAACTTGTCAGGTCAAGGAAAATCACAGGATACTTGTTCAAATGCTTCTCAAAAGAAGGGTCGGAGGCAATCGAAAGGTCGGCAAACAGTGCACGGGAATCACATGAGTGGTCGTAATAGGCACACAGCATCTTGGCCGCTATCGACTTGCCGAAACGACGGCTGCGTGAGACACAACTAAAACTGCGCTCCGTAAAAAGGGTGCTATTGACAATGGCTATCAAGCCCGACTTGTCAACATATTCACTATTCCTAACTCTTTGGAATCCAGCATTGCCAAGATTGATATAGGTTCCCATGACGTTATTTATTTAAACTGCATTATCTTTTGACTTCGGAACGATGACTTGTGACTATGACAATGACAGCTTCAACCAAGGGATGAAACTTCAGCATCCCCGTGGAAACGGTCATAGTCATTGTCAATGGTCATAGTCAAAAAGTCCCGTAGTCTCGTGTCCAATATGTATACTATTTTTCTCATCTGCTCACCACAATTACAACTCTATCCCATAAAGGTGCATCTTATTATATAAGGTCTTCCTGTCGATTTGCAGCAGCTTGGCCGCTACGGTCTTGTTGCCCCTCGCCTTCTGCAAGGCAGCTTCGATTTGCTCCTTCTCGTGCTCGGGACGCAAAGCCCAGTCGTCCTCATCGGTGGCGATGACGGTCTTCTTGTTGGGCGCGCTGAACACTGGCAGGTCGTCCATCTCGATGTTCTCGCCTTCGGCAAACAGCACACAGCGGCGCACCACATTGCGCAACTCGCGCAGGTTGCCATTCCAGCGTTGCTCCTTCATCCGCTGCAAAGCATCATCGGAAATACCCTTCACGTTCTTCCCCAACTCCTCATTGGCCTGACGGATGAAGAAGTAGGTCAACTCGTCGAAGTCCTCCAAACGGTCGCGCAACGGCGGCACCTCAATGGCGAACTCGTTGATACGGTGGAACAAATCCTGACGGAAACGCCCTTCCTCGATGGCATGTTCCAAGTTCTCGTTGGTGGCAGCCAAGATGCGCACGTCCACATGGATGTCGGTGGCCGAACCTACAGGTCTCACCTTCTGTTCCTGCAAGGCGCGGAGCAGCTGCATTTGCACCTCGTAAGGCAGGTTGCCCACCTCGTCGAGGAACACCGTGCCGCCCTTGGCTTGCTCGAAGACACCCTTCTTGTCGGCGATGGCAGAGGTGAACGAGCCTTTCAAATGCCCAAACAACTCACTGGGTGCCAGCTCCTTGGAGAGGCTTCCACAATCCACGGGAATGAAGGGACCGTCTTTGTATTGGCTCATGTCGTGGATCATGCGGGCGATATATTCCTTGCCGGTGCCGCTCTCACCGAGAATCAGCACCGAGAACTTGGTGGGAGCCACCAATTCCACATGTTTGTAGAGCCTTTGCATGGCAGGGCTTTCGCCTTTCACCCATTGCTTATTTGTCGGAATAAAAGTATCCACAACCTCTTCGTCGGTGGATGCCAAGGCTGCGGCGATTTTCTCCTCCAATACGCTGGGGTTGATAGGTTTCTTGAGGTAGTCGAAGGCACCAAGTTTCATGGCCGAGACTGCGGTCTGCACCTCGGCGTAGCCCGTCATCACGATGATGGGCACTTTGCTCTTCAGCTTCTCACGGACCCATGTCATGAGAATGATGCCGTCGCCGTCGGGCAAACGCAAATCCGTTAAGATCAAACCAAAATCGCCGTTGGAAATCTCGATTTTAGCCTGTTCGTATCGCGAGGCAAGCACGGCCTCATAGCCATTCTTCTTCAGCCAGGTTTGGATCATCATGCCGAAGGTGGCATCGTCTTCCACAACTAAGATTCTACATTTCATGCCGCAAAAATAACATTTTTTCCGACGATTCCACAAAATTACACACAAAAAATGCCCCACATTGGGGAAATGTGAGGCAATTTTAAAAAATTGAAAACGAGCAGTTCCGTAAAAAACGGATTTTTATTTGATGGATACTACCAAATAATTCGACATACTCCAGAAAGCTTCCTTGTCGCGGATTTCAAGGACCTTGTTGCCGTCCTCGGTCTCAGTAATTTCGTAGCTGCCTTCCGGGTGGTTGGTCATGATTTTAGGCTTCTTGGTGTTCAGCATGACGACTTCCATATCACGCTTGTTGCCTTGCGTGAACTGGCTCTTGTCGAAGCCCTGCTTGGAGATTTCGCTGGCTTGGAACAAGCCGCCTTTGCTGAGGATGCCTTTCTCCACAAGTGCCTGCTGGGTGGCCACGCACACCCAAACCGCATTCAGCATGGCGTCTTGGTTCTCGATGGTGGCCTGCTGTGCCGCATTCTGAACCGTCATCACGTCAAGGTTGGAATTCAGTTCGTTGATGTTTTCATTTAAGTCCGACACCTGTTCGTTCAGCTCGGCAATCTGTTGACGGCTTTGCTGCAACTCCTCCTTCAAATTGGTGATGAACACATCCTTTTCTTCCAACTGTTTCTTCAGGCGGCTTACCGTTTGGTTCAAAGCCTTCGACTTGGAGCCTTGATCGGCCAGCTGCTTCTCCAAATTGGCAATCTTCGTGCGGTTCTCCTGCAGCGTCTGCTGGATGGCATTGATTTCCGAAACGGCCTTATTGGTGTTGCCCTCTTGGTTATCCATCATGATGATGTTTTCCTGAGCGCGCACCGACTCCAAGGCGTTCTCAATCTCGTTGATCGTATTCAACGCATTGTCGAAACCACCCTTGGCAGCCACGGCTTCCGTATACAAGGAATCGCGCTCAGCCAACAGGGCTTGGTACTTTTCAGAACGTTCCACATCGCAAGAAGTGGCCAACAAGCCAGCAAAAAGCAATGAAACCAATGTCATTTTGTGTTGCATCATAATTCAACTTTTGATATACCTTGTTTTATTTTAGCACAATCCGTGCCACAACCGCAAAATAAAATCAATTATTTGTTTATCAAATATTTATAGTCAAATACACACAATACACACATTGTGGAAAGGTGTGGAAATCACAATTCAATTGCTCACTCTGTGGAAATTTGGGGAATCTACAGATACACAAAACCTGTTTCCTTGTGGCGGGGCAAGGGGAAAATCGAGGTGTTCACATCGGGATGGACATGTTTCTTGCGGAACTGTTGGTAAAGGCATTGCATGGCACGTTCGGGGGTGTTGTTGTTCTCGCTGAGGTGGCAAAACATGATGTTTTTCATGCCTGAATGATAGATTTCGGCCACAAACCGCGCCGATTCCTCATTGCTCAGATGACCGAATGGCCCGGCGATACGTTGCTTCAGGTTATAAGGATAGGGACCTTTTTCCAGCATCTCCACATCATAGTTGGCTTCGATGACGAGGTTGTCGGCCTTGCGAATCTGTTCCTTCACCACCTTGTCGAGCATCCCGATGTCGGTTGCAATAGTTAAAGTACGTCCCTCATAATTAAAGTGATAGCCCACCGCCCCTCGCCCATCGTGCATCACGGGGAATGCCTCGATCGTGATGCCACAAATCTCAAACGGCTGCATAGGCTCAATCTCATGAAACAGCCTCGTGTCGACTCTTTTCGTGGCATTGCCTTCGGCGAGACCTTGCAAGCAATCGGAATGGGCGTAAATCGGGACGGGTGTGTTTTTCGTCAGCACCTCCAAGCCTTTCACGTGGTCGATATGGTCATGGGTAATCAGGATGGCCTTGATGCTCTTCATGCTTAAATCGTTCCTCCCCAATCCCGAAACGATTTGCTTTGCATTGACACCCGCATCCACCAGAATGCCTTCGTCCTGCTTGCCCACATAGTAGCAATTGCCGCTGCTGCCCGAGGCAAAGCTGCAAAACACAAAAGGCGAAAGGCAGGAGAAAAGATCCATTCCGAGTTAAATTTGGCCGCAAAAGTAGAAATTAAATTGGTTTTTTCCCTATTTTTGGCACCAAATTTAAACAAATGAACAGATTTAGTTTACTAACTGACGTGAGACTATGGGACAATGACTTGTGACAATGACTATGACCAGGCAGAGCTGTTAGCTATTAGCCTTTAGCTCAGAAGCAACCTAGATAAGAGCAAAGACTAAAAGCAAACAGCCTATCCAAAGCGGTCATGGTCATAGTCAATGGTCATAGTCATAAAAGCCCAGAAAAAAACACAGTAGTAAATAATTGAACCTTACATATCAACATACCATGGAATACACCTTCGATCCCAACGCCGCAGCCGTCGCCAATTCTGGCATTTACGGCCTGCCTTGCACCGCCGAAGAGGCGCAAATCATCATCATACCCGTCGAATGGGAACTCACCACGAGCTACAACCGTGGCACCGTCGACGGCCCTGCCACCATCATGGAAGCCTCCTTGCAAGTCGACCTCTGCCACCACGACTATCCCGACCTGTGGCAAAAAGGCATCTGGATAGACGAATTCCCGACAGAGCTGCGTGAGCTTCACGACAAGATGGCACCCATCAGCGAGGACATCATCAACGCGCTGTATGAAGGCACCATCGACGATGACCCGAAGGCCTACGAGCTGCAATACGCCATGATCGAAGAGGCCACCGAGAAAAAAAATGCCTGGCTGCGCGAGCGCATCGCCTACTGGAAGGCACGAGGCAAGGTGGTGGGTCTGTTGGGTGGCGACCACAGCTGTCCCCTCGCCTATCACCAATACCTTAATGAAATAGGTGTGGAATACGGCATTCTTCACGCCGACGCCCATTGCGACCTGCGCGAGGCCTTCGAGGGCTTCAAATACTCGCACGCCTCCATCTTCTATAACACGTTGAAGTTCAGCAACGTGAAAAAGCTTGTCCAAGTCGGCATCCGCGACTACTGCCACCAAGAGAAAGCCTTGGCCGAGAGTCAGCCCGATAGGATAAAGGTGTTCTTCGACCGCGACTGTCGTCGCCGCATCTACGAAGGTGCCAAGTGGAAAGACATTGTGGATGAGATGATTGCCGCCTCGCCCGAAAAGGTCTACCTCTCCATCGACATCGACGCCTTAGATCCGAAGCTCTGTCCCAACACAGGCACGCCTGTGCCAGGTGGTTTGGAATACGAGGAGCTGATGTACCTGCTCAACCGCATCCGCGAGGCTGGCAAGGACATCATCGGCTTCGACCTTTGCGAGGTCTCGCCCTCACCCGATGGCGGCGACTGGGACGGCAATGTGGGTGCAAGGGTGTTGTTCCATCTTTGTGGGGTGGCGGCGAAGTAGCTCCAATTCGAACAAAATCTTTACTTTTGCACCAAAATCATTCATCACCATGAAACTCGCAGAAGCATTAAGCATCAGAAAAGACTTGCAGAAGCGCATCCAGCAGTTGGGACAGCGCATCCAGAACAACGTGAAGGTGCAGGAAGGCGACGAGCCTTTGGAGCAACCTACGGAACTCATGAAGGAACTCGACGCGTGCCTGACACAGTTCGAAGACCTCATCTGGCGCATCAACGCCACCAACATGCAGACGAAGAGTGCCGACGGCACCACTCTCACCCAACTGATGGCCCGCAAGGACGTGCTGACCATGCGCGTCAGCAACTTGCGCAGCATCTTTGAGACGGCCTCGGCTGGACAAGACCGCTACTCCCGCTCGGAAATCAAAACGGTGACGGTGGTCGACGTGAAAGCCATCGGAAAGAAGGTGGACGAATGCTCCGCCCAACTGCGCCAACTCGACATGGAAATACAGTCGCTCAACTTCCAAACCGAACTGATCTGACCCATAGGCATCCGCATTTGTAGGGCGAACCGAACCCCCACTATTGACCGTTGTCCGGAGCCGACAGCACCTGTTCATGATGAACCTCACGGCGCAGGCTCAGCACGTTGTCAATCGAATTCATGGCTCAGGCCGCATGGCGCACTACCAACCGGTTGACTATAAATGCCGGATGCCTTGTTTTATGAAAGCTTATTCCTCCTTTTTCTTCCGCTTGAAAATCTTCGTCCGCAGCATGAAGATGGTCAATGCGGTCCAGAACACAACCATGATGCCCAAGGTGATCCAAGTGGCTTTCAAGCTCTGAGGAGCGAAGCCCATCAACAGCAGCACAGGGAAGCCCAACACGATGGCGGAAAGGGTTTGCAGCACAAGGTTGTTGGCGGCAGGCGTCTCAAACTTCGGGTCGATTTCGCGGAGCAGAATCATGCCGTTGCTGGCGGTGCCCGTCAACATGCCGAACATCGAGAAGAAGCCTTCGTATTTATAAGTGGGATACAGGTGTTTTGAAATCCACAACACATAGAAAAAGGTGACCACTGCACCCAAGGTGACGATGATGACGAAAGGCAAAACGAACTTGCCGAACTCAGTAAAGTTGATGGCCGCCGTGCCAGCCACAATCATGATGTCGAAACAGAAGCCACTGATGCGGTTCAGCATGTAGTTGTTGATATACTCACGGCTCATCAGCTTGGCCTTCTTGAAACGACCTAACAACCACTTGAAGAGGATGCCAAACAGCGTGCCAATCAGGAAGTTGAAGCCCCAAAGCATAGGTTTCAGTGTGTTCGTTCCGAAGTTGCCCAACTCCATGCCTTGAATCCAGTTGGTGAACAGATAAACGAGGAAATAGACGAACAGCACCATGCAAATCTGCACCGAGAGCTTGTCGATGGACTCGGCATCAGGAATTTCGCCCTTACTTTCATAGTCTTCGAGCGTATTCACTTGAGCGTCAGCAATCTTCTTGCGCGAAAGCACGCCTTTGCGACGCAGAATATTCATGTAGATAACACCTACAACACTGCCCACGATGAATCCCGTGGCGGCGATGGAAAGGCCAAAATCTGCACCTGGGAAGTCGATGCCTTGCTGACTGGCCCAACCTGTGAAAATCTTACCGAAGTTCAAGGCCTGTCCAGGTCCCTGACCGTAGCCCATCGGCAACAGTAAACCCGCCGCATAAAACAGCCTCTTGCCAAAATAGAAGAACAAAATAGAGACAATGAGACCCACGATGCCTTGGATGACGTAGGTGGAAGCCGTCAAAGCTCCCGTCTCAATCACCTTCATCGGCGTGGACTTCGATTCTATCTTGTTGTTTTTCAATGCCAAGGCCACAAAACCCAAACCCAAGGCATGATAGGTCACGATTTCCATCATGGGCTTATTGATGATGTGGCTACAGCTAGGGAATTGCTTGAAAATGAGCAGCAACAAGCCACCCAACAATGCTGAGGGAAGCAAACTCTTGTTTAAGAACGGCACCTTAGTTCTCAGCACGTTACCCAAGAGCAACGCAGTCGCCAAGATACAAAATTGCGCCAACCATTGCCAAGCCTCGGGCCGGTCAAAGGTCATTACGGAAACATCAATGAGTGTCATTTCTATTCCTTTTTAAATAACTATTTGTGAATTAGTTCTTTCAACTCAATCTTACAGCAGTACCTGAGGCTGAGACCATCAGCATTGAACCGCTTTGGCCAAGCACCTCATAATCCACATCAATGCCTACCACGGCATCCGCATTCAACTGCCGGGCGCGTTCCTCCAATTCTCTCAAGGCTTGGTTGCGGGCATTGATCAACTCTTGTTCGTATGAACCCGAGCGTCCACCGACAAAATCGCGGAGACTTGCCTTAAAATCTTTGATGAAATTCACTCCTGAAATCACTTCTCCGAATACAACGCCTTTGTATTCAATGATCGTTCTGCCTTCAACAGTTGGTGTAGTTGTAAGTAACATAATGCACTAATTTTATATGGTTTAAACTTTATTTAATCCCGTCTTTACCGCAGTGCCGGAAGCATATACCAATATTCCCGAGCTCATATCAATCAACTCGAAATCAATACTAATACCCACCACAGCATCGGCACCCAAATTGGTGGCCTGTTCTTCCAATTGATTGAGTGCCATCATTCGAGCCTTGGATAGCGTAGGCACGTATGACCTATGTCCACGAAACGCTTGGTTCTCGAACGCTTCACCAGAAACGACGCCCACGTATTCCGTGATGGTACGACCTTCGATGTTTTGTGTAGTGGTAAGAATCATAATGCAACAAAAAATATTGGACTTTTGCTATTTATGCCCGCAAAGATAATGTATTTTTCAATCAATGAACGAAAAACCGTATTTTTGCGCCATGAAAAAACCGCTGCAACTGTTCCTCACCTTCTTCAAAATCGGGGCTTTCACCCTTGGTGGCGGCTATGCCATGCTGTCGTTGGTGGAGAAAGCCGTCGTCGACCAGAAGAAATGGATTCCTTCTGACGAGTTTTGGGACATGATTGCCGTGGTGCAGTCGCTTCCCGGGGTTTTTGCGGTCAACACGGCCTTGTACGTCGGGCATCGCGTGGCGGGCACAAAAGGGGCTTTTGCAGCCATGTTCGGTGCCATCATCCCGTCCATCACCATCATCTTACTGCTGGCCACCGTTTTTCGTGAGTACCGTGACCAACCCGTGGTGGAGCGCATCTTCAAGGGCATCCGTCCCTGTGTGGTAGCTCTCATCCTCGCCCCTTCGCTGCGCATGATCAAGTCGGCCAAGGTGACCTGGAAGACCGCCATCATCCCCATTGCCACAGTGTTTTTGATTTGGTGTTGCAAAATCCCGCCCACCTACATTGTTCTCGCCGCCATCGCGGGAAGTCTGATATACGCTATCGTCATTGGACGGAGGACAGAAGACGGAGGACAAAAGACGAAAGACGAAGGACCGAAGACGAAGGGCGGCCTAAGTCCTCAGTCCCAAGTCCTAAGTCCTCAGTCCCAAGTCCTAAGTCCTCAGTCCCAAGTCCCCAGTCCCCAGTCCTCAGTCCCCACTCAAGAAAGAAAGGAGCCCAAGTCATGATTTACTTGCAGTTGCTTTGGGTCTTCGTGAAAATCGGCGTGCTGGGTTTCGGCGGTGGCTATGCCATGCTCTCGCTCATCCAACACGACGTGGTGGACCATTATGGTTGGATGACGACCACCGAGTTTGCCGACATGGTAGCCATCTCGCAGATGACGCCAGGCCCCATCTCCATCAACTTGGCGACCTACGTGGGCTACACCACGGCGGGCTTTGGCGGCTCGTTGTTAGCCTCGTTTGCGCTCTGTCTGCCTTCCGTCATCATGGTGTATCTCATCCTGAAGTTGTTCATGAGCAAAAGAAACAATGCCTTGATGGACAACACCTTGAAAGGATTGAAACCCGCCATCGCTGGACTCATCTTTGCCGCCGGTCTCTCCATGATGAACGCCCAGAATTTCGTGGACTTCGGTCGCGGACAATATAACATCAGTGTCATCATTTGCGTTTTGGCCTTCGTGGCGTCGTATTTCTTCAAAGCCAACCCGATATTGCTCATTGTGCTTTCGGGGGTGGTGGGGTTCTTTGTGTACTAACCTATGGGCACTATGGCCGGATTTCAAGATTTCAGGATTTCAAGATTTCAAGATTTCAAGATTCAAAGATTCAAAGATTCAAAATTTAAAATTCAAAATTTAAAGATTTAAAATTCAAGTAGATATGAGAAGGTTTGTCGTTTTTTTACTTGTGGCGTTGGCGGCCAATTTCGCTATTGCACAACACGTACTCACTTATCGGAGCTATGCCAAAGGCGTGACAGAGCAAGACACGGCCACCATTCAAGTCATTGAGAGCGGGAAGTGTCTGAAAATCCGCACCGAAGAAAAGAAACTCTCCAACCCTATCCCTGGTTTCGCCGAGAGCAACACCTACGTGGATTACGCTGCCGATTCGGTGTATACCATCCTGGAGTTTTCTGACGGGAAATACTACAGCACCTATCCACTGACTGATAACGACGTGGTTTTCAGCGATGAAGGCAAGGAAAGACTTTTGGGTTATGACTGCACGAAATACAAAACCAGCATCAATTCCAACACCATTGAAGTGTGGATGACGGAAAGCTTCAGTTTTGAGGCCACGCCCATGCCTGGATTAGGCCGCTTGAAAGGCGTGATGGTTCGTTGTATGCGAAACGGCTCTTATATCACTGATTTAGAAGAAGTAAAAGATCAGAAATTCAATCTCCTCAACCTGATTCCCGACTACAAAGGCGAACACAAGACCCCGCGAGAGCTGACTCAACTGCGGAAAGACAAACTCGTGGTGCGCATCCCTGTTTTCGAGGACGAGCAAATCAATTTTGCCGATTACGAACCATTTGAGGGCGATATTCCTTTCGACACTACCATCCATTTCAGCCACGGCACGCTGATTGTCAAGCGGATGAAGTTGCCTTTGCTGCCTGAGCACTACCAACTCTTCGCCGAAATCCACCAACGCAGCAACGGCGACGCCTACGACCGCACCGCCTCCATCTTCGTCATCCCGACCGAGAAAACCAAAAGCTTCAAGGATGGTTTGCAACGCTTGGAAGCGTTGCCATCCTTTATCGGCAAAGACGGCAAGGAATACCAAGGCATCAGGGCGGAAAAGGATTATCTGCCGCCCGTCGAGTTGGTGCGATTCTTCACCTCGTTTGGCGCAGGACATTTCAACGACAAGGTGCAAATCGACGGTCTGGAATGGACTGAAGAGAACTATTACAAGATGGAAGTCAGCGAGTTGCGCGACCGCTTGCGCGGCGATGTGCTCATCGGGGCCTTCATCGGCAACTACGACAAGGGCGGTCATAAAATCTCCTTGGATCTCCTCGCCTACCCGGGCGACAACAAATGGAGCGACAAGCCGTTGAAACAACACTCCATTCCGTTATTCAACACCTGCAATGTTTTGGAAATGAGCGGACAGAACTACGGCCGTTTGTTTGCCACCGACACCTTGGAAGTAGAATTTGAGCTCCCCGACAGCGCCAAGAACGCTCGGCTGCGCTACCTCAGCACAGGTCACGGCGGTTGGGACAACGGCGACGAGTTCAACCCCAAAGAAAATGCCATTTACATTGATGGTGTGAAATGTTTCACCCACACACCTTGGCGTTGTGACTGCGCCACCTTCCGCGACCAAAACCCAGTTTCGGGCAACTTCTGGAACGGCGTTTCTTCGTCGGATTACTCCCGCTCAGGTTGGTGCCCGGGCACGGCCACCAATCCTGTCTATTTCGACCTAAGTGGTTTGAAACCAGGAAAACACACGATTCGTGTCGCCATTCCCCAAGGCAAAGACGAAGGCGAAAGCTTCAGCCATTGGATGGTTTCGGGGGTATTGCTGTATGAACACTCTGAGGATAAAAAGTGAGTATTGCAGATTTGAAAAAAATATGTAGTTTTGCAGGGTAAAACAAACATAGAGCATTATGGCACAAGTGGAAATGACAGTGAGCATGGACTCGCGAAGGCAAGAACAGATTGACCGTTTCTGCGCCATATCTGGTTTAAGCAGAAAACAGGCTTTCAATGAGATGATGGACATGTGGGAAAGATTGGTTTACATTCCATGGGTTGAGTTTTTGGAAAAGGAAGAGCAACGGCGTAAAACCCGCCAGGTATTTAAAAAGCAACGTGAGAAAGCCGAAAAAGGGGAAGCGCCCGATATGACCATGGAGGAAATAGACGCAATTATTGCAGAAGTTCGTACAGAACGCTATGCAAAAACAGGAGGAAAATGACCATTCATGCCGTAATAGACACAAATGTCTTGGTGTCATCATTATTGACAAAAAACAAGAAAGCCGCTACAGCCCGCTTGGTTGACGCATTAATCGATGATGTATTTTGCCCTGTATACAACAATGACATCATTGAAGAATACTGCGAGGTCCTTTCTCGTAAAGAATTTGAATTCGAAAGAGAAGTAGTTGAGGGACTTATTGGCACTATTCGACAAAATGGTCTTTATGCCGAGCGGACACCTGCCAATGAGCCCGTCATAGACCCCAAAGACGTTGCTTTCTATGAAGTTGCTTTGTCAAAAGAAGGTGCTTATCTTGTGACTGGAAACTTAAAGCATTTTCCCCGGAAACCCATTGTGGTGACCCCTGCTGAAATGATAAAGATTTTAGAAGACAATGGGCTGATCGAGAAAGAAGAATAAGGATTTATCTCCACATCATTTCCATATCCACCGTCACCAAAGCTGCCAGTGTCTCCACCAACACAACTGCGCGAGGCAAGGCACATACATCATGCCGGCCTTCGATAGCAATCGTGCAAGTTTCCCCTGCCCTATTTACAGTTTGTTGAGGCTTGGCAATGCTCGGAATCGGCTTGAAAGCCACCCGGAAAACAACATCGTTGCCATTGGTAATGCCGCCCTGAATGCCACCAGAATGGTTGGTCACAGTGGTAATATTGACACGAGACTTGAGACTGCGAGACTCGGGACATGTCTCGCGTCCCGCGTCCTTAAGTCCCGCGTCCTTATTAATAAAGGTATCATTAGCCTCCGAGCCTTTCATCATCGCTAAAGCAAAGCCATCACCGATTTCGAAACCTTTCACAGCGGGCAGGCTGAACATAGCATGGGCCAACTCCGCAGAGAACTTGCCGAACATGGGCTCACCTAAACCTGCTGGCACACCAACAATACGGCACTCGACAATACCACCAACCGTATCACCCTCTTTTCTGGCTTGTTCCGCATCACCCATAAAGGTCACCTTGGCAGCGACTTGGATGCCTTTTCCCTTCAGAATCTGCTTGGCGATGGCACCCGCCACCACGATGGGCAAGGTGGTTCTTGCCGAAGCCCTGCCACCACCACGCCAATCACGAATGCCGTATTTTTGCTCGTAGGTGAAATCGGCGTGCGAGGGACGGTAAACGTCTTTCAAAGCCTCATAATCCGCTGATTTTGCGTCCTCATTGCGCACCATGAAAGCTATCGGCGTGCCCAAAGTGACGCCATCGAGCAAGCCTGAAAGCCATTCGATTTGGTCAGGTTCCTTACGTTGAGAACTTGTTGATGATTGTGCCGTCTTTCGCCTAAGCAACTCGCTATCAATGAAATCGAAATCTAATTTCAGATTCGAAGGGCAGCCATCGATGATGCCACCAATGGCCGCGCCATGCGATTCGCCGAAGGTGGTGAGCCTAAAAAGATGTCCAAATGTGTTCATGGGGGCAAAATTACAAAATTCGGCAAGATTTTTGTATTTTTGCAGCCGCAATGGAAAAAAAGAACACCAATAACATCACGATAAAGAACAAACGCGCCACGTTCGAGTACTTCCTCGTGGAGACGTTGACAGCAGGCATCGTGCTGACGGGAACGGAAATCAAGTCTATCCGCGGCGGCAAGGCGAGCTTGGCGGATTCGTATTGCAGCTTCAAGGGTAACGAACTGTTTGTCATCGGAATGCACATCGCCGAATATGCCCAAGGCACCTACAACAACCACGACCCGAAGCGCGACCGCAAGCTGCTCCTCAACGCCCGCGAGCTGCGCAAACTGAAGAACAAAGTGCAGGAAAAAGGCTTCACCATCGTGCCTGTCACCTTGTTTATCAATGAGAACGGCTTGGCCAAGTTGGACATCGCCTTAGCACGAGGCAAACATTTCTACGACAAGCGCGAGACGCTGAAAACCAAGGACTCGAAACGCGAGTTGGAACGCATGGATAGGTATTAACTTGACTATGGCTTTGACTCGAAGTCCCGCAGTCTCGTGTCTCGAAGTCAAAAGATATTGAAGTTTAATTTTGAACGATTGCTAAAATGAAAAAAGCACTAATCATCACCCTATTTGCCCTGCTGGGCATGAGCGCCATGGCGCAAGAAAAGATTAACTGGATGAGTATCGAAGAGGCCGCCGAGCGTTGCGCCAAGGAGCCTAAAATGGTTTTCATCGACGTTTACACCGACTGGTGTGGCTGGTGCAAGCGCATGGATAGGTCGACCTTTGCCAATCCCGTGATAGCCAAGTATATGAATGAGCATTTCTATGCCGTGAAGTTCGATGCCGAAACTTTAGACACCATCACTTTCCAGGGGCAACAGTATGTGGGATTTGTCCGCGAAGACGGCAAGAAAGGCTCACACCGTTTGGCACGCACTCTGCTGAACGGAAGGATGTCGTACCCCTCCTACGTCATCATGAACGAGGAAATGCGTACCTTGCAGGTCATAGGCGGCTATCAAACCGAGCAGCAATTTGAGCCCATGATCCATTTCTTCGGCGATGGTGCCTACAAAGTCATGAGCGGAGAAGATTTCTTGAAAGACTTCAAATCGGAGTTGGGAGAACCAGATCAGAAGCAGTAACCCACGCGAAACGAGATGGGGGAACTATACGGGGTATCCCAGTTGTTGGAAGGAAGGATGCTCCAACTGAGGTTGTATAGCACCATAAAATAGGCAAAACTCCCTGTATAGGAATACTGTCGGTAGCCAACGCCTACAAAGACAGTGTTGAGCCATCTGTTATTGATGGTCTCCTGGTTCCACCTATTGATACCATACATAACCTCATCCTCGACATGTAAGAACAAACCCTTGTAAACCTGAACATTGGTATATGGTGCCACACCGAAGTAATGACCATATTCATTGCCCATTTGTCGGTTAAAGAAACATTGTAGGTTATAAATGCCACGCACCCCAACTTCCCAAGGGTTGAAAATCCTATATCCAATCTGCGGGGCAATGGAAAAATTCAAGTAATAGCCTGATATCCCAAAGCCGAAAGTGCCGCCATAAACCATCTTCCCCTTCAAATCCGGCACATCGGGAAGAAACTGGGCAGAGGCCTTACCAAAACAGCCTAAAAGCATCAAAAACATGGATGCTATGATTGCAAATCGTTTCATAAGTCAGTGAGTTTGTAGAACGGTTTTGTGAATTTTGTGCAAAAATACAATAAAATCCTTTTCCGCTCGTATCCAATAAAAGTTTATCTTTGCCTTTTCAAATTTTATCATGAAAACTCGACATATCTTATTCATAATCACTATTTTGCTTTTGGCAGGGTATTCATGCAAGAAGAACGGCCAAATCAATCCCGATTCCAACTTGAAGCTCGAATTCTCGGCTGACACCATCCTTTTCGACACGGTTTTCGCCTCTTTGGGCTCGGCCACACACGAATTGAGAATCTACAACAAGCATAGCGACGACCTGAAAATCAGTTCTATACGCCTTGTCAGAGGCGATTCCTCCCCTTACCGTCTTAACCTTGACGGCGAGAGTGGCACTGAGATTTACGACAAGATTATCCCTGCCGAAGACAGCCTCTTCTCTTTCCTGCGCGTCACCATCAACCCAAACGACTTGAACACGCCTTTTGTGGTGGAAGACGAATTGGAGTTTGTCACCAACGGCAACACACAAATTGTCAAGCTGTTAGCCTGGGGACAAAATGCCAACTACATCGTTGCCGACAAGGTCGTGAACATTGGCGGGGTGCCCTATCCTTACCATATCGTCGCCGACAGCCTTGAGACCACGATTTGGACTCCGGAACGGCCCTACGTCGTCTACGGCTATGCTCTCATCAACAGCTACGGCACCTTGAAAATCGAAGCAGGCACCCAAGTCTACTGTCACCAAGGCGGTGGCATCTTCTCGTGGAGCGACGGCCAGCTCATCATTGATGGCACAGCTGACGACCCCGTTGTCATCCAAGGCGACCGCTTGGAGGCTTATTATCAGGACATACCCGGGCAATGGGAACAGATTCTGATGATGGACGGTCGCGCCGGTGCCGACCATCGCATCAGCCACGCCATCATCCGCAACGGCACCATTGGCCTCAACTGCCAATCGACACTAAAAGTGACCGAATGTGCCCTGCGCATCGACAACACCATCATCGAAAACCAAAGCAGCTACGGCTTGCATTCCATCCTCTATCCCGTTGAGGCCAAGAACTTTGTCATCGCCAACTGCGGCTACGGCAACTTCTGGGCCTTCGGCGGCGACTACCGCTTTGTACACGGCACCTTGTGCAACTTCTGGAGCGCCGACGAACACGACGACAACAAAAACGCCATTTTTGTGGCCAACCGCGCCATCGATGCCAACGATGAGGTCTTCTACTATCCTTTCCACATGGAAATGGACAACTGCATCGTCTACGGCAAGCAAAAGGACGAGTTCAAGGGCGTATTTGGTCCCGACGCTGACTCATCCTACATTTTCGACCACTGCCTCATCAAATCGGAAAAATACAATGGCGACATGCCGGGCTTCAGCCATTGCCTCTTTAACCTCGACCCGCTCTTTGTCAACCTAGCCAAACCCGACTGCCACATCGACAGCATCGCCTCTCCCGTCATCGGCATGGGCAACCCGTTGTATGGCAATGAAGTGCCATACGATTTGGACGGTAATTCAAGGATTGGTGCTCCGGATATGGGAGCGTATCAGTACGTTGGAAATTAATACACCACCTTCATTTTCAAGGTTTTCTTATTCCCCACCCCGTCAGTCACCACGACCTTCACGTTGTTGGTGCCTTTCTTGATTTTCTCGTCGAATTCGTAGTACAACAGGGCATTTTTGGCGTCGTATTGGCCTAACACCCACACATCGTCTAAATAAATGTCGTAGGTCTCAATGCCCGTCATGTCGTCGGAAATCTTGAAACGCAGCGACTTCAACGAGCTCACCGCCTGCCCTTCCTTGAAGTTGGATGCTTTGACCACAGGAGCCACCGAGTCAACTTTGATAGTGTATTCACCCATAGTGAAGGTGTTGACCTCCATCCAGCCGTTTTTCATCTTTCCTCCCAAGGAAGACACTTTGCCGTTTTTATCAATACTAGCGATATACAGCTTGGAATTACTCGTCCATTCATCGTTGGGACGGATGCGCACCGTGAACTTCTTGAAGGTAGTCATCTCCTCATCACCGAAGCGGTAAATACGTGAGCAACAACCTTTTTCATCGCGTTGTCCCGTTTGAATCCATTCGTCGCGGAAGAGCGTGCCCTTCTCCATGGAAACGTTGAAATCCTCAATCGTGATGTTGCTGTTTTGTGAGCCATCCGCCTTCACGAAATACTCGCTGCGGCGATGCATGGGGCGTTCCACCTCAACGGGTGCAGTACCCACAAGCTTAAAACTGATACGCGAGGTATTTCCCGAATAATCAGAGATTTTGAAGCGGACATTCACCGTGTCGCCCTCCTCCACCGTCACCGTGCCATTCTTGACCTCAATCATGTGCAGTTTGTTGTTCGGGTCGGTCTCGGTGCGGACATAACTTGATTTCTTCTGCTTGTAATGACGATAGTCCAACAAGCTGTTCACATAACGCGGCTCGCTGTAGGAAAAGCTGTCGGCCTCCACTTGGAAAGCCAGCTCATCGTCGAGAAACATTTCATAAAGATACGGGCCGTTTTTGTTGGTCGAAGTGCCCACCTGATCGTAAGTGCGGATGCCAAACGAGATTTCGCCATTGCCGTGGACAAATTGCCCGTCTTGAAGATTATATTTGCCTTTTTCGCCACCCGTCACCGAGTAATACTTCGGCTTGATGCCACCTTCCAATGTGGACTCCTCGCCCACAGGATAGACCGCCACACCTTGAATGAGCGGACGCACGTCGTCTTCAATCTTATAGCCGAAATACATCGGGTTGACCGGCTTTTCACTCACCGTGTGACGGATCTCGAAATGCAAATGCGGTCCACCCGAGCCGCCCGAGTTGCCCGAATAGGCTATCAAGTCACCTTTTTTTATGGGGAATTTGTCTTTGTCGGGATAAATCTGGGAGGTGAATTTTTTGTGTTTGTATTGGTATTGCTTCACATACTTGGCAATCTCGCCCGAAAAACGCTGCAAGTGGGCATACACACTCGTATATCCTTCATAATGCGTGATATACAACACGTTACCATAACCGTAAGGCGAAACTCCAATGCGGCTGATATAACCATCGGCCACGGCATACACCTTCTTGCCTTCCACGCCTTGTGTCTTGATGTCGAGGCCCGCATGGAGATGATTGGGGCGAAGTTCGCCAAAGGTAGCGGATAAATAAATGGGGATATCCAAAGGCTTACCGTATTTCGGAAACTCTTGTGCGAAGGCGCCCATCGTTACCGCAAACGCCAGCAAAACCATTAAAAAACGAGTTTTCTTCATCATCGTAAAGTCGTTTATTATATTATGAAACACCTATTGACGCAGTTTTTTTGACTATGACCACTGACTATGACCATGACTGCTTTGAATGGCTTATAGCTTTTAGCCATTAGCAATTAGCTTGGTAGCTCTTAAGCTAAAGGCCAATGGCTAATAGCTAACAGCCCGGCATGGTCATTGTCATAGTCACAAGTCATAGTCCGACGTCTTTTATTCTGATTTGATTATGTACTTCTAAAATATTGGGCAAAGATACACCTTTTTTCTTATTTTTGCCACGGATTTAGCAACAAAACGATGCGCCGTCAAACGAGAAAAGAGAAATTCCAAGCCTGGCTTTCGTCGCCATACATGCTGCTGGCCTACCGTATGTTGGCCACCTTGTTGGCGCTCAGCATCAGCCGTTGGATGCTCTATTTGTTCAACATACAGTTTTTCCACCAACTGGATTTGGGGCAGGCTACCATACTTTATTTCTATGGGATGAAGTTTGACTTGCCCATCGTTTTCGCCATCAACCTGCTGAACATACTTTTCTATTGTTTCCCCTCGCGCATCATCTACAACAAGACGTTACAAGGCTTCGTTGACATCGTTTACGTCGTCGGCAACGCTGTTGCTATCTTCCTGAATTTCTTGGACATCATTTGCTTCCACTTCTTCGGCAGGCACCTCACCGTGGATTTCATCAAGATGCTGAGCCGTTCCGATGAAGTGTCGTTCGGCGTAACCAAGCAAGTCTTTTTCGACTATTGGTATCTGTTGGTTATCTTCATTTTATTTGCACTGATTATCAGAGTGGTAGCAAAAAGCACACAACTTCAGGAGCTTGAAAACGAAGAAAAAAAGCATTGGTACCTCCGCCAAAGCATCAGTTTGGTTGTCATGCTTGTACTGACGATTCTTGTCGGTCAAGTCATCAGTCATGCCAACCCCATCTCAAAGGAAACCACGATGCACTACACCGACCCGCAAAATGCGCCTATATTGTTCAACACGCCGTTTTGCCTCATCACCACCCACGAAACCGAACTGAAAGAATGGACCGGGGAATACCAAAGCGACTACTCACCCATCCATAAAGACTTGACCGCCAACCGTTTCATCGAATGCGACACATTGAACATGGACACGATTCCGAGCAATTTGGTCGTCATCATCATGAAAAATTTCGGCCAAGAAATGCTTGGTTACTACAGCCACGACCGTCGTTTCCAACTCACACCTTTCCTTGATTCCTTGCTTGGTGAGTGCCTCACTTTCAACGGCATGTCGAACAGCAGGCGGAGTCTCGAAGTGCTGCCTTCCATCTTGGCCAGCATACCTGCAATGATGGAAAACGACTTTGTGAGATCGCCATACGCCGACAACGACTTTGACGCTTTCTGCCAACATCTTCAAAAGCGAGGCTACAACACCATCTTCATGCACGGCGGAAAGAATGGTGTGCAAGGCTTCGACGAATTCTCTCGTCGCGCCGGCTTCGGCAAATACTTTGGCCGCATCGAATATGGCGACGACAGCGACTATGACGGTCAGTGGGGCATCTACGACGGACCATTCCTGCAATATGCCGCCAAGACCCTAAGCCGAGTCGAAGAACCCTTTGCCACCGCCATCTACACCTTATCGTCACGCTATCCTTACAAGGTGCCCAAGGACTTCGAACTGCCCGAGGAAAGCTATTTTTGGACTGGTTTCGAGAAGACGGTGTACTATGTGGACTGCGCCATGAGGGATTTCTTTGAAACAGCATCACAATTACCTTGGTTCGACCACACGTTGTTTGTCATCACAGCCGATTATTCCAACAACGAGCACTTCCAACCCGAATACAGCAATGTTTGGGGCATGTATTCCATCCCCATCGCCTTCTATTATCCAAAGAAAATCAAGCCTTTACACTGCAATGAGATTGCCCAGCACATCGACCTTGGGCCTTCCATCCTTTCGGCACTTGAGGTGAACGACACGCTGTTCGCCTTCGGGCGCAACCTCTTCGACACACTCAGCCAACAGGCTTTTTCAAGCTACTACAACCTCACCTATCAGTATTGCGACGGCACCTATTTGGTGCAATCCGACGGCGAGAACCCTTTCGGCATCTTCAAGCCCCTCAACGACTCGCTGTTGAACGACAACCTCATCGACCGTTTGCAATGTCCCGATGTTTACGACAAGTTGTACCGTTTCATGCAGGTGTACAACAACAGAATGATTTCCAACGAATTAAAACCATCAGTTAACGACTTTTATGAGCAAGCAGAAGATACGATTCATTATTAATCCCATCTCCGGAAAGAAACACAAAGACCATCTTCCGCAGCAAATCAAGGAGCATCTCGACCATTCGAGGTTCGACCACGAGGTATTCGTCTCGCAATATCCAGGCCATGCCACCATTCTCGCAAAAGATGCCATCAACCAGCACATTGACATCCTTGCCGTGGCTGGCGGCGATGGCTCCATCAATGAAGTGGGCACGACTCTTATCGGTAGCGACATGGCCTTAGCTGTCATTCCTTGTGGCTCGGGCAATGGACTGTCGCGCTGCATGAACCTTCCACTCGATCCCATCAAGGCCCTGAAAGTCATCAACAAGAACCATCGTCGCAAGATTGACACCGTGACTGTCAACGACCAGCCTTTCATCAGCATTTCGGGTACGGGCTACGATGCCAAGGTGGCCGAGGACTACAGCAAAGACCCGCGCCGAGGCTTCGAGACCTATTTCAGATACATCATCCGCAACTACATCACCATGAAGGAGCAGCCTTACACCATCGTCATGCCTGATGAGACCTTGGATGTCAAGGCGTTTTTCATCTCCTTCGCCAACTCCAACCAGATGGGCTACGACTTCCCCATCTCGCCCCACGCCTCATTGTGGGACGGTAAGGTCGACTTATGCATCGTGCAGAAACCCAATCCTTTTGAGCTGCCCATCATGGGCGGATATATGCTTGACGGGATGATGGACAAGGCCCCAAAAGTCAAAATCATCCAAACACCGGAAGCCACCATCATCCGTCCCAAGGCCGAAGTCATCAACCTTGACGGCGAGTCGGTGATGATGGAAAAAGACCTTCATCTTAAAGTCAACCCATTAAGTCTCAACATCATTTGCAATGAAACACAAAAGTGACAACAACGGAACCGTTTACTCCACCAACCCGAACTTTGTCTTCGACTACGGTGAAGAAGAAGCCGTCACCATAGAGCCTGCCAAGCAAAACCTTCGCGTGATGCTCGACAAAAAACAGCGTGCCGGCAAGAAAGTCACCCTCATCACGGGCTTCCAAGGCTCTGACTACGACCTTGCCGTGTTGGGCAAAGAATTGAAATCGGCCTGTGGCGTAGGCGGTAGCGTCAAAGACGGAGAAATACTGTTGCAAGGCGACTTCAGGGAAAAAGTGCTTGGCATTTTGCTTCAAAAAGGATACACGAAAACCAAAATCAGCGGGATATGATTGAAAAATACATAGAACTATTGAAAGACCTTTGCCTAAAACTAGGATTAAGCGAAGGCCTTTCGACGGGCATTGCTGAAACGATAGCCACTTTGTCGCTAATCCTCGTCAGCATCGGCCTTTATTTCCTAGTCAAGTATATCTTGAAGAAAACCCTTTACGCAATTGTCCAACGCTCGACGAACAAATATGACGACCTGCTCATCAAAAACAAGGTCATCGGACGGGTTTGTCTGCTTGTTCCGGCTTTGCTCATTTCGTCATTGCTGCCTTCGGTCCTCCCCGACTTTCCCGACACGGCCGCTGCCCTGCTCAAGGTGGTTAAGATCGCGGAAATCTTCATCGTCACGATGATATTCAGCTCCATAGTTTCCACTTTGGAGGACATCTACAACACCCAGGAGATGTCGAAGCTCAAGCCCATCACCAGCTTGGTGCAGGTCATTAAGATTGTGCTTTATGTCATCGCCGTGTTGGTCAGCATAGCATATCTTTTAGACACCAAAATCAGCACCATCCTCATCAGTTTGGGCACCATTTCCGCTGTGCTCATGCTGGTTTTCCAAGACTTCATCAAGGGTTTTGTGGGCAGCATACAGCTTTCGGCCAATGACATGCTTCGCATCGGTGACTGGATTGCGATGGGTCCTGCCGATGGCAACGTCCTGGAAATCAACCTCACCACGGTGAAGGTGCAGAATTGGGACAACACCATCACCACCATCCCGACTTACCAAATGGTTTCCAGCCCCTTCACCAACTGGCGCGGCATGTCGGAGTCGGGCGGACGACGCATTGCGCGCACCATCAACATCGACGTAAACACGGTACGCTATTGCACGCCTGAGATGATAGAAAAATACAAGCATTACGGCTTAGTCAAGGAATACCTCATCGAACGCGAGAAGGACATTGCAGAATACAACAAAGCCAACAACATCGACACAAGCGAAATCATGAACGGTCGCCAACAGACCAACCTCGGCGTCTTCCGCGCCTATATCAAGGCCTACCTCAACAACAACCCGAAGCTGAACCACAACCTCACCATGATGGTCAGGCAAATGCAACCCACCGAGTTTGGCGTGCCGCTGCAAATCTACGCCTTCAGCAGTGACAAGCAATGGGTCAATTATGAGGAAATCCAAAGCGACATCTTCGACCATATCATTTCGGCGGCAGCGATGTTTGACCTTAAAATCTATCAAAAGCATTAGTTGAGAGTTTAGAGTTGAGAGTTTAGAGTTGAGAGTTGTAGGGCTGTCACAGTGTGGCAGCCGTACAAATCCAAAAACAAGGTTTATGAACGCAGGAAGAGTTTTCACGGAAAAGTATTTAAAACTGATGTTCAAGCAGTTGCGGGACGCCACGCCAGAGGAGGTGATGGAAGAGCTGGAGCATTGCCGCCGCGAGAACCGCCGCCCTGTGAGGATTCCAAGGTATTTCAGAGGCTTTTTCACAGAAGAGGAGTTCAACGCGTCAACGGGCTTTGAAATGCAGGTTTTCAGACACGTCGACAAGCATTCCTTGGCCCTTCGACAGGCTCAGGGACCACAGAAGCGCAAACTCATCCTCTACCTCCACGGCGGAGCCTTCATCTACCCTCCCGTGTTCTTCCATTGGCGTTTCTTGCACGACCTCTGCCTGCGCACGCATTGCGATGCCTTGTTGCCCGTCTACCCCAAGTCGCCGGAATACACCTGCGAGTTTTCGGTGAAGACCTTGCTTGAATACTATCAAAACATTTCTGAATCAAAGCAATACGAAGAAATCCACCTCGTAGGAGACTCGGCTGGTGCTTGTTTGTGCTTAATTGTGGCACAGGAAGCCCATAAAAATGGTTGGCAAAAGCCGACGACCTCTACCCTGCTCTCCCCTTGCGTCGACCTCAGTCACACCAAGGAGGCGGCAATGCGCGCCTTGCAGGACAAAGACACGATGCTGCAACTCGACCGCGTCATCACCCTCAATGCCATCTGGCAAGGCGACTTGCCCGTAAAGCACCCTTGGGTCAGCCCTGTGTTCGGCGACTTCAGCGGCGTCGACAACCTTTATGTTTACTACGGCTCCGACGAAATCCTCCAGCCCGACGACCTTTTCCTCAAGGAGACCTACGAAAAGGCAGGCAAAACCGGACATTTTTATGAATACGAGGGCATGTTCCATACCTTTGCGATGTTCCCGATTCCTGAAGGGTTTAGGGCTTTAAAGGAGATTGTAAATCATATTTTACACTAAAAAGTGAGAATTTTTACAAAAATCACACTTAAAAATAAAAAGATTTGTATCTTTGCATCGTGATTACTGACAGCTATGATAAAAGCGAAACAAGAAGTTGAGGAATTTCTCGGTCGGTTCGGCATCAAGTTCGACGTTTGGGGCATCTTCTATTTGGACAGGGACAAGAACGAAGAAGCCTTGAAAGCATTGGGCATCACCCCCAAAGCAAGGGATGAGATTGTACGCCAATTACAGCCAGACGATTATGTGGAAACATTGCCTACTGACTTCTTCGATGAGATGTGGGTATTTGGGAGAGACATGGACGGGACTGAACTTTATATCAAAATTGCCATGGGGCATCCTAACGACCGTACCATTTGCATCTCGTTCCACATAGCGGAACATCCCATCAACTATGCATTCAAAAAGGAGAAATGACATGGAAAAATTTGTTGAAATAAAGAGTCCTTTCACCGGAGGAAAAGTAAAGGAGGTGAGCACCATAGAAGAACACGAGTTCCGGAAAGAGCTGTTTTCTGTTCACGTGCGTTATTATGTCTGCGAAGATACAGGTAATCGGTTTACGACGACAGAGCAAGACGAACTCCTCTTTAACGAGCTCTATTCCCAATATCGTGTGAACCATGGCATCCCGTTTCCTGAGGAAATCAAAAATATTAGGTTGCGTTATGGTTTGAATTACCAACAAATCACCAAGATTTTGGGGTTCGGTGTCAACCAGTACGCGCAATACGAAAAAGGCCAAATGCCTTCGGAATCTAACGGCAAGCTACTCTCGGCAGCCATGAACCGCCAGTTCATGCTTCATTTGTTGGAAGACAGCCGTGCCGAATTTGACGAAGGGGAATTCAACAAGGTGTATCAATCCATCATAGCTTCGGAAGTGAAGTCGGAGAACGAGGCACAAAAACGCCTCATCTATCGTGACATCCGACGCTCCATTTACAATGGCTTTGGTCAATTAAGCGTCGAAAAGGTCTCCGAAATGGCCAAGTTTTTCATTTACAAAGAAGGCGAAGTGTTCCCCACGAAGCTTAACAAGGAAATGTTTTATGCCGATTTCCTACACTACAAGTTGCACGGCCAGTCCATCAGCGGACTTCAGTATCAGGCCATCCAATATGGTCCCGTTCCCGTCCATTATGACACCGTTTACGACAATATCGACGACATCAGCAAAAATATTGTGGTGGCACACGACATGGAAAGCACCAAATTGAGCAGCGGTTCCTGCAACACCAGCGTGTTTAGCGAGCAGGAACTAAAAACGCTCAATGACGTTTTGGCCATAATACAGCCCATGAGCACCCAAGAGATTATAGACAAAAGCCACAAGGAAGACGCCTGGCTGCGCTATCGCGACGGAAATCAGCTTATTCCTTATTCTGAGGCGTTTTCGCTGCGGCTTGTGTAAGTGTTTATCTTTTTCATAGACAAGCCCTATCCAAGAACTCCTGCGGGGTCACCACCTTAACAGGAGCATCGTCACTCACATTAAAATCACTCTTGTTAAAAGTAACAAGCAATGTACAGCCTACCTTCAAAGCGGCATGATACTGGCAACTATCTTCAAGGTCGTAGAAAGCCATATCATCAATAGAACGAAGGAGTGAATCGCTGTCGTGTTCCGCTACCTGAAACTTGTTCAAAACCTGCTTCATAATCGAGCGTAGCGCATCAACTCTATCGGATTTCTTCAACTCCATCACTTTCCGAAGATAGTTATCTATTGTATAAAGCATTCCATAGAAGCCTCCGACGGTCAAATACGCCTCGTGCTTCCCTATTGAAAGCAAAGACAAGATCCCCTTGGCAACGTCCACTTGCTCTCTTTGCAGAATTATCTCAAGAATAACATTTGAGTCAACCAGCACTTTCATATTCCGTACTTTTCACTAAGATACTCGTCACGAAGCTCTTCCGCTGAAAATTGCGATGGCTTCAAGATTCCGTCAAGTTTGAATAAGCCATCGGGGTCGTTTTCGAGAGCCTTTAATTGCTCCACTACTGTTGTGCCGTGATTTGACTCGTTAGAGTTTGCAAACTGAGCCGCATAGTTCATCAAGGCTTTGCGTAGTAATTCCTCAAGCCATGCCTGAACAGCAACATCTTCACCAATATGGGGTCTCACCTCTTCCATAAGTGCATCATCAATTGCGATATTATACCTGCACATAAGCCTTAATTTTCGTTTCTGAATGCAAAGATATACAATTTCTTGAAAACAAGAGGGAAAGTTTACAAGAAAAGGGATACATTGGCGGTTAAAACTCTGAAAATTACGAAATCATTTTTATGTCCAGTATATTTTCTTATTTTTGCTTCAAAATTCTTGAAGAAAATCAAATAAATATGCAGAATATCAAAGACTTAATCAAAGAAGACCTCAAAGGCTGGAAGCCATTCGACATCATCTGGTTAGTGCTGGTGAGCGTCATCATCACGGTGATGTCCGTCCTGTTCAAATACGACAAAGCCAACGACCAATTCTATTGGATTCACATCGTGGCGGCGACCTGCGGCATCATCAACGTGGTGCTCGGCGGCAAAGGCAAGCTCTCCAACTACCTCTTCGGCTTCATCCATTGCTGCCTGATGATTTACATCACGCTGATTTCCAGACTCTATGCCGACTTCGGCGTAACCGTCTACAACTTCGTCATGCAGTTTGTGGGCTTCTTCACCTGGTCGAAAAACATGAACCATGAGACCCACGAGGTGATGAAAATCCACATGCCGAACAAGTCGAGATTCATCAGTTTGGCTGTCATCATCGTGGGCACCGTGGGATTCGGCCTATTGATGAAATATTTCACCAACGACATCGCTCCTTTCGCCGACTCAGCCAAGGCAGTGATGCAAGTTGTGGCCATGATACTGATGGTCAGGATGTTCAGCGAGCAGTGGTGGCTTTGGATTGCCATCAATTGCGTCAGCATCTTCATGTATATCAAGGCAGGAAACTTCCCCATCACGATGATGTATGTCGTCTACCTCGTCAACTCCATCATCATGTGCGTGCGCTGGGAAAAGGAAGCCTGCGCCAATGACAAACTCTTAAGACAATAACACCATGCGACACTTCAGTTTTCTTATCTTGCTCCTATTTGCCTTTACGGCTAAAGCGCAGAATCCGCCCTTGGCGAAACACGTCATCCTCATTGGCCTCGACGGTTGGGCCTCACATGACTTTGAAAAAGCACACGACGTCCCCAACCTGTTAAGCCTCATGAATAATGGCAGTTACACCATGCACAAGCGTTCCGTCATCCCATCGAGTTCGGGGGTCAACTGGGCGACCATGTTCATGGGCGCGGGACCTGAAGTACATGGCCACACCACCTGGAACTCAAAAACGCCTGATGTAAGCCCTATGGTCACCAACGCCCACGGCATCTTCCCGACCATCTTTTCCCTGGTCCGCGAGCAATACCCTGATGCCGAAACAGGTTGCACCTACGAATGGGAAGGCATAAAAAATGTCATTGACACTTTGGCTATTAGCCATTTGAAATATTTCAAGGAAGACTGGCAGTCGGTGGAGCGCAACTGCGACCACATCGTGCAATACATCCTCGACAAAAAGCCCATGCTGTTCATCCCCGTTTTCGACGGCATTGATGGCACTGGACACAGTAGTGGTTGGTACACCGAGAGCTATTACGACTACCTTGCCCGCATCGATGTTTGCGTGGGACGCATCGTCCAAGCCCTCAAAGACGCTGGCATCTACGACGACACCATCATCATCGTCACGGGCGACCATGGCGGTCACGAGCAAGGCCACGGCACCCTGGCGATGGAAGACATGGAGAGTCCTTTTGTCGTATTTGGCAAAAATGTGCAATCCGGCCACTTGATTGAAGAACCCGTAGTTCAATACGACATCGCCGCCACCATCGCCTACATCCTTGGTTTGGAAACGCCAGCGGCATGGCGCGGCAAACCCGTTTTAAGCGTTTTCAAGCCATAATAGCTAATCAAAATGAAAGACAACCAACAAAATACAAAACTCATCGGAGCGTTGGCAGTGGCGCTTTCCGCCATGCTTTGGGGCGTGGACGGCATCCTGCTCACCCCGCAGCTCTACAACCTCAACACCGCCTTCGTGGTCTTCGTCATCCACCTTTGCCCCTTCGCGCTGATGAACGTGTTCTTTTTCAGGGAATACCGTCACTTGAAGACCATGACGCGCTCTGACTTGATCTATTTCCTGCTCATTGCTTTGTTTGGCGGTGCCTTGGGCACCTTGGCCATCGTCAAGTCGCTGTTTTTGTTGCATTTCAACAACCTTTCCGTTGTGGTCTTGCTGCAAAAGCTGCAACCAGTCTTTGCCGTCATCTTGGCACGCATCATCCTGAAAGAGCGGATAAAAAAACATTTTGCGCTTTGGGCCTGTGTGGCCCTCATTGGAGGCTATTTCCTCACCTTCGGCTGGTCGCTCCCCGATTTCAGCACCGAGGGTATCACCACTGTTTATGCGGCTTTGCTGTCGCTGTTGGCGGCCTTCTCCTTCGGTAGCTCGACAGTGTTTTCAAAGAAGATTTTAGGCAACTATTCCTTTGTCAGTTCCACCTTTTTCCGCTACGGCTTCACCACGTTGATTATGTTAGTCATCGTGTTGTTCACCGGCCACATCGGCGACTTCTCACAAGTCACGCCGCGCAACTGGCTTTTCATCGCCCTCATCGGTCTGACCACGGGTTCGGGAGCCATCTTCCTGTATTACTACGGTTTGCGCCATGTAAAAGCGTCAATTTCCACCTTCCTTGAGCTGATGTATCCCATCACTGCCGTGGTGTTAGACTATTTCGTGAATGGCACAAAGTATTCACCCGTGCAGTGGGTAGCGGCTTTTGTGATGCTGTTTGCGATTGTGATGCTGAATGTAAGCGGAAGAGAAAGCGAATAGATTCCCTTTCGGGAATGGAGTATCTTTGGGAGGTTAAACTGCGGCGGCTTCAGTTATCTTCAAAACTGAAAAAACATCAAGCCGCCGCATATTACAATTAAGCTCTACTCCATTCTCGAAGAGAATCCCAATGCACTATAATGCAAACAAAATTTACTTATGTATTCATCAAATTAATTCCTTTTTGTCTATCTTTGCAGCACCACCAAAAAAGTAATGTCATGGAAAACGAAATCAAAAGAGTTTATTCCGGCTCGGTAATCAATGCGGAATATATCGGTAGTGTGCTTGCCAATAACGGCATCCAGTTCCTCATCCGCAACTTCCAGGAAGAGAGCCTGTGTGCAGGCTGGGCGGCCAACACCATCAAAGGCGGCGCCTCTGTGTATGTCTTCACAAAAGACTTCGACAAGGCAATGCTGATTTTGGATGAAATCAATGCCGCAGAATTAAAGGAAGAGTAAAAACCAGGCTTCAGAAAGCATGTCATTCCAGCATAGGCGGTGCGCGGGCGGGAATCTATGCTTTCTGAAGCCGTCCGAAAGAGTGAATTCCCTATACAGCTTCAGCCATCAAATCTTTTCTGCCTATCAGGCTGAAAATGGTGATTTCATTGTCTTCATTGAGGATACGGAGCGTCCTCAAGATTTCGTTTAATGTTGAGCCGCTGGTAGTTACATCATCAATCACCAACACATTTTGCTGACGGATTGAGGCGCAGAGCCTTTCGTCGGTTTCAGAAGCGAATTTCAAGAAATCCATCATGTAGGGGCGGAAACGACTCTTCTTCACATCCTTTGCGATAGTGAAATAATCCTTCTGATGGATGAGGTCAAGCATCTTATTGATGGATTGTTTGGCTTCTTCTTTTTGGGCTTCGGTGTAACGCGGGCGACCGTCTTCCAACACATCATCAAGATACTGTCCTTGATAAGCGTCCATGTCGAAGGAAATACTCGCCGGCAAAGCCTTCACCAGCTCCATCTTTCGCAATGTAGGTTGAGCAAAACGATAAATATAGCGAAGCATGTACTGGTTGACCTTGCTCGACGACTCCGGCATTACCACCAGATTATAATCGTAAAGGTTGATCTTCTTGTCCAGATTGTCCACCGCCTTCTTGATAAATTGCGTCAAATCAGGGCTGTCCTGCAAGTTATCATTGAACTTCACATACTTGATGAACGTGCTACGGACACTGCTATCCACCTGATCAGAGAACTCATAACCATAGTAGAAGCACTTTCCAAATGCCTCCACCTGATAGCCGTCGCCCGTCAATTTGACGATGTCCTCTACCCCATCATGTTCAAAGTCGAACACGAACATTTGCTTCTCGTTGTCGTATGTTACGCCCATATTATGTGATTATCAAGTGCAAAAATAGACATTTTTTTAAAATGCCAATCTATCAAAAGAAAAAAGCCAAGAAGCACTCATGCGCCTCTTGACTTTTCACTTGTATTAGCAAAGGCTTAATTCCTGAAAATCAAACCATCGCCTTGCACGTCGACGATGATGGTCTTCGTCTTGTCGACCGACTCGGCCAGGATCATCTTCGAGAGCGAGTTGAGCAACTCACGCTGCATCATACGCTTCACAGGACGCGCACCGTACTGCGGGTTATAGCTCTGCTTTGCGATGAAGTCGACGGCGGCATCGGTGATGTCGATGCGGATGTCGTTGGCAGCCAGCATCTTTTGCACGCTGCGGAACTGCATCCTCACGATGTCGGCAATCTGGTTCTCGTCCAAAGGCTTGAACATGATGATGTCGTCGACACGGTTCAGGAACTCAGGCCGCATGAACTGCTTCAGCTGCTCCATCACCTCGTTACGGGTCTTCTCGAAGACTTCTTCGTCGTTGCTGCCATTCAGCAAGGCGAAGTTCTCTTGAATGACATTCGCGCCGATGTTGGAGGTCATGATGACGATGGTGTTCTTGAAGTCCACCGTACGACCTTTGTTGTCGGTCAGACGGCCATCGTCGAGCACCTGCAAAAGGATGTTGAACACGTCGGGGTGAGCCTTCTCGATTTCATCCAACAGGATGACGGAATACGGCTTACGACGCACGGCCTCAGTCAGCTGGCCACTCTCTTCGTAGCCCACATATCCTGGAGGTGCTCCGATGAGTCGCGATACCGTGTGACGCTCCTGATACTCCGACATGTCGATACGCACCATGGCGTTCTCGTCGTCGAACAGGAACTCAGCCAAGGCCTTGGCCAGCTCGGTCTTACCCACGCCCGTGGTACCCATGAAGATGAAGGATCCGATAGGACGTTTGGCGTCCTGCAAGCCCGCACGGCTACGACGGATAGCATCGCTCACGGCAGTTATGGCCTCATCTTGACCCACCACACGCTTGTGCAGTTCGTCTTCGAGGTGCAGCAGTTTTTCTCGTTCGCTTTGCATCATCTTGTTGACCGGGATGCCTGTCCAACGCGACACGATCTCTGCCACGTCGTCGGCACCGACTTCTTCGTCCACCAGCGGGTGGTCGCCTTGTGCCGCGCGCAAGTCGGCCTTGGCCTTCTCGATGGCGGCCTCGGCCTCGCGGATCTTACCGTAACGCAACTCGGCCACACGGCCATAGTCACCGTCACGCTCAGCCACCTCGGCTTGGTGCTTGTAGGTTTCTATGTTGCTCTTTTCCTTCTGGATGAGTTCCACGTAGTTGCGTTCGGTCTCCCACTTGGCTTTGATGGCGGAGCGTTTGTCGTTGAGTTCGGCCAGCTCCTTCCCTATCTCCTCCACCTTCTTGGTGTCGTTCTCACGCTTAATGGCCTCGCGCTCGATTTCCAACTGACGGATGGCACGCTCCACGTCTTCGAGCTCCTCAGGCATCGAGTCGATTTGCAGCCTCAGACGCGAGGCGGCCTCGTCGATCAAGTCGATGGCCTTGTCGGGCAGGAAACGGTCACTAATATAACGCACCGACAACTGCACGGCCGAGATGATGGCCTCGTCCAAGATACGGATGTGGTGGTGCGTCTCGTAGCGCTCCTTCAGACCACGCAAGATGCTGATGGCCGAAGCCTCGTCAGGCTCGTCGATCATGACCTTCTGGAAACGACGCTCCAGAGCCTTGTCCTTCTCGAAATACTGTTGGTATTCCTTCAAGGTGGTGGCACCGATGGCACGCAGCTCGCCACGCGACAGGGCTGGCTTCAAGATGTTGGCCGCGTCCATGGCGCCTTCACCGCCGCCTGCGCCTACCAAGGTATGAATCTCATCGATGAACAGGATGACCTCGCCATCGCTGTCGACCACTTCCTTGACAACGTTCTTCAGACGTTCCTCAAACTCGCCCTTGTATTTGGCGCCGGCCAGCAAAGCACCCATATCCAAGCTGAACACGGTCTTGCTTTTCAGGTTCTCAGGCACATCGCGGTTGACGATACGCTGGGCCAGACCTTCCACGATGGCGGTCTTACCCACACCAGGCTCACCTATTAATATAGGGTTGTTCTTGGTGCGTCGGCTCAGGATTTGAAGCACACGACGGATCTCCTCGTCACGGCCGATGACCGGATCTAGCTTGCCTTGTTGTGCGAGTTCGTTCAGGTTCTTGGCGAAACGGTTCAGGCTGTCGTAGTTCTGCTCGGCGTCTTGCGAGTCGACCTTCTTGCCCTTACGGAACTGCATGATGGCCTTTTCAAGTTCGTCCTTGCGGATGCCTTGGTCTTTCATCATCTGCGAGGTCATGCCATTGCTTTCGAAGACCGCCAGCAACAGGTGTTCGATGGAAACGTATTCATCGCCCATCTTCTTGGCCAAAGTAATGGCATCGTTGAAGGTCTTGCTGACTTCGGAGGAATAATACAATTCGGAGCCGCTCGAACGCGGTTGGGTGTTGATGACCTGGTCAAGGGCGTCATTGAGGTGCGTCAAGTTGACGCCCAACTTCTTCATCAGGTTGGGCACCAAGTAGTCGTCGCTCAAAATCATACCCTTCAGCAGGTGGAAGTTCTCCACGGTCTGGCTCTGGTGGCTTTGCGCTATCTCCTGGGCCTTCCCGATGGCTTCCTGTGATTTGATTGTGAATTGGTTAATGTTCATATTTCTTTTCTCCTTTCGATTTTCGATTTGACTTCGAGACTGCGGGACGGGGGACGTAGGACACGGGACGGGGGACGTAGGACGTGGGACTATGGGACGTCTCACAGACTCGGGTTATGGTTCATCAAAACTCCAGCCAAAAGCAAATCTTTGAAAAAACGGCAGATTTTATGACAAAATGTCACTAAATCAAGAGTTTAGAAGTTTTTTCAAGACAATTTGACAATTAATTTCTACCTTTGCTCCGTAAAACCATAATCCTCATGCAAAACGAAATACAAACCACGCCTGAAACCCAGCCCGAGGCCGCCAATGACGAAGCTATCAAAACCACAAAATGCCTCAACTGCGGCACCGAGTTCCAAGGAAATTTCTGCCCCGAGTGCGGACAAAGCGCCGAAACGGGACGCTTCACCATGTGTTTCATCTTCGAGAACCTTTTGGCGGCATTTCTAAGCAAGGACGGCGGTATCTGGTTCACCCTCAAGAACTTGTTCACCCGTCCGGGAGCAATGGTTGTAGACATCCTCAACGGCAAGCGCAGGAAGTACTTCTCCCCTTTCCCGATGCTGTTTTGCTCCCTGACGCTCTATGTCCTGATTCTCTCCATCAGCGGAAGCCATGATGAATTCCGTGAAATTGAAAACAAGTTACAAGAAGTCGAAATAACGTATAATAATGATGCAGAAAACGCTGAAACAGATATAGATACAAGGACAACCGCAACAGCGAAAAAGGCGTTAAGCAAGATCCTTATCTATGCTGTCAGCTTCTACAACAACCATTACACCCTGCTCTATATGCTCACCCTCCCCTTGTTCGTGGTGGCGGCAAGGGCCTGTTATGGCAAAGCCAACCGAAAGCGTTACAATAGGGCTGAATATGTCGTTGCCATCGTCTATGCACTGGTCATCGTCGTGTTGTATCGTTGCATCGTGAGTCTTGTTTACCTTGCCTCAGCCGACTTTTCTTCCAAAATGGGAAACTGGATGCCACTCGTCATCGCCACAGCCTTTACCGTTTGTTTTAACAAAATGATGGGCTTTAGCATCGCAAAAGCAGCGCGGCGTAGCGTTCTGACAACCATCTTTTATTTCATATTGTTAGGCTCTCTTATTATTTTGGCCTGTGTAGCCATTCTCATTTATCTTTACACCAAACTCAAATAATTCGGCATCACTCCGCCCGCCAGAAACTCCGAGAGAACAGCAGTAAGACGGTGAAAATCTCCAAACGGCCCACCATCATGTCGAATGAAAGCAGCCATTTGGCAGCATCGGGGATGGCATCGAAGTTGCCACTCGGCCCCGTGACGCCCGAGCCTGGTCCGTAGTTGCTGAAACAAGTCAAGAAAGAGATGGCGGAATCCTCCAACTCCATTCCAAAGGCCGTGAGCAACACCACATTGACCATAAACAGCATGATGAACAGCGAGAAAAACGACATCACGCGCTTCACCGACAGGTCGTCGACACTCTGGCCCGAAATCTTGATGTTATACACACTCGACGAATGGATCATCCCGTAGACCGTTTTCTTAATGTATTTCAACAGCACGATGACACGCACCATCTTGATGCCGCCGCTGGTGGAGCCTGCACAGCCGCCCACTATCATCAGCACCACCGTAGGAATGAGGAACACCCTGCCCCAAAGGTCGTAGTCGTAGTTGCTGCCTTGGAAGCCCGTATTCGACAACAAGGCCACCACATGGAACAGCGAAGTACGGATGCGTTCCCACCAGGTCTGCGGATGCGAGGCTAACTGTTCCTCTGATATTGTGCTGAAATTCGGGGCGAAATAGAAACGTACCATAAACACCAAAGCGAAACCAAAGACAGCAATCAAATACCAGCGTAGCTCTTCGTTGCGTTTGATGATGTCGAAGCGACCATTGAACATGAAATGGTACATGGCGAAGTTGATGCCCGAAAGCAACATAAACAACACACAAACCCACTCCACATAGTTCGACTGGAAATAACCGATGCTGGCTTGGTGGGTGCTGAAACCTCCTGTGGCGATGGTCGTCATGGCATGACACACCGAGTCGAAGGTGTCCATCGGACCGAGACGGTAGGCTATGGTACACAACAGGGTCAAAAAAATGTAGATAATCCACAGCAGACGAGAGGTGGCACCCATGGTGGGAGCTAGTTTTTCCACACTCAAACCAGGAGCCTCGGCGGCAAACAAAGAAACCTTCTTGGAGCCTTTGGCCACTGAAGGAATGAACGCCAAGGTGAACACCACGACCCCCAAGCCACCTAACCATTGCATCAGGCTACGCCAAAACAGGATGCCATGCGGTTGTTGGTCGATATTGTCGAGGATGGTGGCTCCCGTAGTGGAAAAGCCCGACATGGTCTCAAAGAATGCGTCCGTGACATTGTCGACCGTGCCATACATCAAGAAGGGCAGCATCCCGAAAAACGAGAACAACATCCAAGCCAAAGCCACCACCATGAAGGCGTCGCGGATTTGAAGGCTGCTACGTTTGTTCATGCTGCCGATGTTGTAGAGCAACATACCTATCGCACCCGTCAAAGCTGCCGTCAGCAGGAAGCAATGCACGTCGGTCTCTCCTGACACGCGCTGATAGTGTAACGCCACTGCAGCCGTCAGCAATAAGGCTGCGGCCTCAATCAGCAACAATACACCAAACAGCTTGCTTTTCATGATCTATAATAATAGTCGATTCCCTTTCGCTCATAGATCCCCTCTCACCCACATGCCCACGTCGGGATGACATGAGCGAAGCAACTCTAAACTCTAAACTCTGAACTCTAAACTCTGAACTCTAAACTCTAAACTAAGCCCACGGTTGCGCCCAGCCCTCTCCATAATCGAAATCATCATCGTCACCGTCGTCGTCCTTATCCTTATAGGAATGGTCGTCGTAAGGCTTCAGCCAGTTACGGAACTTATAGGAGGGTATCGCTGTAATCTCACCATCGGCCATGGGCGACACGGCAATGTCAATTTCATCGGCAGCCAGTTCCTTCAGCCATTGTCCCAACTCCGAAAAGCCCATGTCGGTCACGGTGTAGCCTTCCCAGTCGCCTTGTGCGGCCTTCAGCGCCAATTCCTCCGATTCCCACAACGGAATATAGGGCTCACCGTCACCGTCTTCCAACATGGCGAAGAAACCTTCCTTGGCCTCAAGCAGCCAAACCTTGCGCGTTTCGAGGATGGCTTTCAGGAATAATTCGAGCTTGTTTTCCATGGTTAGCGTTTCTTTTGTTGTTGCTGCAATTTGGCCTGTTGTTTTTGTGCCTCTTCGAGACGCTTCATGAAGTTGGATTTCTTCTGAGGTTTCTTCTTGTTTTCCTCGATGGTGGCACGCACCTTGTTCTCGTCAATCATCTTGCGGAAGATAAACATCTGGATGAAGGTGATGATGTTGACCAACATATAGTAGTAGCTCAAACCAGCCGAGTAGTTGTTGAAGATGCCGAAGAACATGATGGGCATGAGGTACATCATCCACTTCATCGGCTTCATCTGCGGGTTGCTCGAGTAGTCCATCTGCTTGTTGTTCACATAGGTATAGATGAACGTGGTGATGGTCATCAACAAGGTGAACAGGCTGAGGTGGTCCATGCCGAGGAACTTCGGGAACTCAATGATGCTGTCGTAGGTCGAAAGGTCGTCGGCCCAAAGGAAAGGCTGCTGACGTAACTCGATACTGGCGGGGAAGAAACGGAAGATGGCGATAAGGATGGGGAACTGCAACAAGGCAGGCAAGCATCCCGAAGCAGGACTCACACCAGCTTGCTTTTGCAGGTTGAGCACCGCCTGTTGTTTCTTCATGGCATCTTCTTCCTTGGGGTATTTCGCGTTGATGGCATCCATCTCAGGCTTTAGCACGCGGGTGATGGCCGACGACTTGTAGGACTTGAACGCCAAGGGGAACAGCAAGGTCTTGATGAGGATGGTCAGGATGAGAATCACAATACCGTAATTCCAGCCGTAACTGCTCAGCCAGTTGAACACGGCGATGACGCCATAGTTAATCCAACGGATGAGGAAGAAATTACCCAAGTTAATCTGGTCTTGCAGGCCGATGCCATAGCTGCGCAAAGTCTTGAAGTGGTTGGGGCCGAAATAGAGTTGCATCGGAATGACGTTGGTCTCAGCGTTGATGTCGTAAGGCACTTCAATGTTGGCCGACATCGACTTGAAGTAACGAGGATTGTTCGATTTACGGGTCTGCACGGCCATCTTGGCGTTCTCGAATTCTTCCTTAGCCACAATCACGTTACAGAAGAAACGCTGCTTGAACGACACCCATTTCAGCTTGTTATTGACAACCTGTTCGCTGTCCTTTTGTTCGTTAAGATGGTCCACATCCTTGTCGGTCAGCGATTTGTAGTAAACCGATTCACCAGCAAAGCGGTCGGTGCTCTTTTCCTGTTTCATCAGGTCAACCTTCCAGTCGATACTCATGTAGTCAGCATTGGAGGCAATCACGTCCTTGAGTCCCACCGTGCGGATGTCGAAGTCCATCATGTAGTTGTCGTAGCGAACGGTATAGACATATTCAAGGTATTTGTTGGGCACTTCGGTAGGCATACGCAACGCGAAAACGATGCTGTCGCCTTCCGACACTGTCATGTCGCCACCCGTATAAGGTTTGCCGTTCATGTAAGGCTGGAAATAGAACTGCGACGTGTTGACGATGCGGTTTTGGGCAAAAAACGAGAGGTCGAACTTCGCCGACTCTGGGTCGAATGAAAGCAACGGCAGCGAATCGTAGGTCTTGTAGTCCTTCAGTTCCACCTGCTTGAGGAAGCCGCCTTTGTTGGTAAAGGTCAGTTTTTGGAGCTTGTTTTCGATGGTCCACGTCTGCTCCTCACCTTGTGAAGCCACGGCGAAGATACCGTATTTGTCGCGAAGGGCGTTTTGCTGCAGCTGTGCCTGGGTAAGAGAATCGGCACCTGTCAGCTGGATGGTGTCGGCTTGCAAGGCTGCCAATTGTGCCGTTTGCTGTTCTGCCATACGCATTGAATCCAAAGCCATCTGTTCCATCCTTGCCCGACGGATAGAATCTTGAATACGCTGTTGCTCTGCAAGTTGCTCCTTAGATGGAGTCATAAAATACATCCAACCAAAAAGGATGAGAGCGATGAGGGCAAAACCGATTAATGTGCTTTTATTGTTCATTATCTGTTGATTTTTTCACAAAACGAGCGGCAAAAATACAAAAAAACTATCATTTCCTATCCTTTTATGTAATCAAAGTCTCATTTAGGTAGGATGTATGAGGTTGGAAGTAGGAGGTTATTTGGTATTGTTTTCTTTGATGGTTTTGGTTGAGGACACAAGGAGTTTAATAATTTCTTCATTATCGGAATAGATGTTTTCGAACATGCTTTGGCTGATATAGTCAGTTTCAACTAAAAGCTCCAACCAATACTCGGTTTCTTCTGCTTCTTTTAGAGCAATGAAAAGTTTAGCATAAAAGTCTGGAGTTGTTTGAGCCCGTTTAGCCTCACGGACATTAGCTCCTATACTTGTACCGCTCCGCAGCACTTGTTTCGAAAGCACATACTCATGCTTTTCCTCGCAAAGGAATTGATACATCCTTATAATTCTAACGGCAAATGCCTTGCTTTTCTTTTGTAATACAGTCTCTTTCATTGTTTTAGATTATAATGTTGCTGTTTTCTTTTATAGCTTAATTCTTGTTTCTAATTATATTAAAACACTCATACCTCAAAAGCTCATACCTCTAAAGTTCATACCTCATACCTCCAAAGCTCATACCTCAATTCTCAAAATACCCGATTGCCCAAAAAAAGGACACGAGACCCAAAAAGTCCCGTGTCCAAAAGTCTCGAGTCTCGCGTCCCAAATTAATAGTAACGATAACTCTTCACCTGGCCGATGTGGCGGGCGAGGCGGACCACCTGGTTGCTGTAGCCGAACTCGTTGTCGTACCACAGATACAGAATCACGGTCTTGCCATCTTCGCTGACCTTGGTGGCCGGTGCGTCAAAGATGCAGGCGCAGCTGTCGCCGATACCGTCGCTGCTGACGAACTCGGTGTTGCTGCTGAAGCGGATCTGCTCGATGAGGTTGCCCTCCAAGCAGGCCTTGCGGAAGCACTCGTTCACTTCCTCAACGGAAGTCTCGCGCTCAAGGTCGAGAGCGAGCACGGCCAACGACACATCTGGCGTAGGCACACGCACGGCGTTGCTCGTCAGCTTGCCTTTCAGCTCGGGGATAGCCTTGGCAGCTGCCTTACCGGCACCCGTCTCGGTGATGACCATGTTCAACGGGGCCGAACGACCACGACGTTCTTTCTTGTGGTAGTTGTCCAGCAGGTTCTGGTCGTTGGTGTAGCTGTGGATGGTCTCGATGTGGCCTTTCACGATGCCGAAGTTCTTCAGCATGACTTCCAGACCAGGCACGATGGCATTGGTGGTGCAGCTTGCAGCCGAGAAAACGGTTTCGTTCTCAAGGTCGAGCGTGTCTTGGTTGACGCCGTAAACCACATTCGGGATGTCGCCTTTACCGGGAGCGGTGAGCAACACCTTGGCAACGCCCTTGGCTTGCAGGTGACGTGACAGTGACTCTCTATCGCGGAAAGCACCTGTGTTGTCGATGAGCAAAGCATCCTTGATGCCATATTGCGTGTAATCGAGGTCCTCGGGGTTCTTGGCTTCGAGGAAGAGAATCTTCTGTCCGTTGACCATCATGGCATTCTCCTCAAGCAGAGGATAGCACACGCCATGGAAGTAACGATGCACCGAGTCAGTACGGAACAGGTTGATACGCTTAAGGATATCATCGGGCGAGTTCTTACGGGTGACGATGGCGCGGACGCGAAGGGCATCGCCACGGCCAGCCATCTCCGTCATTTCGCGGCAAAGGATACGGCCGATACGACCGAAACCGTAAAGGATGACATCTTGCACCTTGTTGCTGCGCGGGACGGCGTTGATGATGTAATGGAGTTTGTCGCGCACGAAAGCCGTGACGTCGTTGTTATACTTTTCTTTCTCATCCGTCCATTCCGAGTTAAGACGACCTAGGTCGATACGGGCGGGAGCCAGGTTCTCGGCAAGAAGGGCCTTGGCGATGAGCAGGGAGTCCTGCACACGGACAGGCTTGCCCAAGACAGCCTCGGCGCGGAGGTGCTTGTTCAAGATCTTACCAGAGCCACGGTTGACTAACAGCGAACGCAACAGGATGAGTTCCACTGACTTGTCGTACCACAACCTACCTACAATGTTGATAAGTTCGTTAGCGGCTTTTTCATTTTCATTCCAAGCCTTCAAAGAGGTTTCGAAATTGTCGTTGTTCATGATTGTTGTTTTTATTCTACAATAGGTTTAAGTTAAATTTTACGTTATATTTTTGGCAAAGTTAGGGATAATTTCATTCCGTGCAAAGGAAAAACACAAAATTTTGTATTTTTGCCGAAAATTAACTCTTAATTATGGACAAAAGCGACCGTTTATACACTTCCTATCTGAACATCCTCAAGGAAGAACTGGTGCCCGCCATGGGCTGCACCGAACCGATTTGCTTGGCTTACGCCGCCGCCAAAGCACACGAAATCCTAGGCACCATGCCTAAGCGCGTGGAAATCCAAGCCAGCGGCAACATCATCAAAAACGTGAAGAGCGTCATCGTGCCCAACACCAAGGGCATGAAAGGACTGAAAGCCTCTGTGGCGGCAGGCATCGTGGCCGGCAACCCCGAGAAAGCCTTGGAGGTCATCGCTGAGGTGACGCCTGAACAAAAGAAGGAAATCGCCGAGTTCCTTGACGAGATCCCGATGACCATCATTCCGCTGAATATCATCGCCCAATTGGACGTGACCGTCACCTTATATAATGATGAGCACTTTTCCAGCGTGCGCATTGCCGGTTTCCATACCAACATCGTGAAGATGGAGAAGGACAACGAGGTGCTGTTCGACTCAGGCTATGCCGAAAGCGGTGCCACCAAGCTCACCGACCGAAGATGTCTCAGCATGAAGGGAATCTTCGATTTCGCCAACACTGTTGACATCGAAGACCTCAAGCCCATCATCCAGCCGCAGATTGAGTGCAACAAGGCCATCTCGCAGGAAGGGTTGAAAAACAACTGGGGCGCCAACATCGGCAGCACCATCTTGAGCTTCGGCAACGATGTTCGCATCAAGGCAAGAGCCTGGGCGGCAGCGGGTTCTGATGCCAGAATGAGCGGCTGCGAGATGCCTGTCATCATCAACTCGGGCAGCGGCAACCAAGGCATGACGGTGAGCCTGCCCATTTTGGCCTACGCCGAAGAGTATCATATCGACGACGAGCGCACCATGCGTGCCGTGGCGCTCTCCAACCTTGTGGCCATCCACCAGAAGACGGGCATCGGAAGGCTCTCGGCCTACTGTGGTGCCGTCAGCGCGGGCTGCGCCTCGGGCTGTGGCATCGCCTACCTCATGGGTGAGCCGCTCAGCATCATCGAACACACTCTTGAGAACGCCTTGGGTATGGCCGCAGGCATCGTCTGCGATGGTGCCAAGCCCTCATGTGCCGGTAAAATCGCCCTCTCCGTCGAAGCCGGCATCCTCGGCTACGAGATGAGCAAGCAAGGCTGCAACCTCCTTGGCGGCGACGGCATCATCGGCAAGGACGTGGAAGAGACCATCGACCACATCGGCTGCCTGGGTCGCCTCGGCATGAAGGAAACCGACGTGGAGATTTTGAAGATAATGGTGGAATGACTGATGGCTTAACAGCCTATTTTCACTCATTTCTTGCCTCTTTGCGGACAATAAGCCGCAAAATCTGCGGTTAATTATCCGCAAAATTTGCGGTTTATTACTTTGATTAGACTATCTATCGGTTAGATTAAAACCTATCTTTGCAACGTAAAACAACCCAAAAATGGTTTCTGACACCGAAAACAAACTCCACCTCCAAACCCCACCCATCGCACTGATTTCCATAGCGATAGTGGCTATAGGCGTGGTATTGTTCGTCCTCAACCTAATGTTAGGCTCGGTGTCCATCCCTTTTGAAGCGTTCAAAGAAGCCGTTTTCGGTGGCGAAGGCTCCACCTACCGCGCCATCATCCTCGACTATCGCCTGCCACAAGCCATCACGGCGCTGCTGGCGGGCATAGGTCTATCGGTATCGGGCCTACTGATGCAGACCCTCTTCCGTAACCCCCTTGCCGACCCTTCCCTGCTGGGTATCAGCAGTGGAGCGAGCCTCGGCGTGGCCTTGGTGGTGTTGGTAGCAGGCAGCTTCGGCGGCATCGCCGTCAGCACGTTGTCGCTGTGGTCGACCTTCGGAGTCACCATTGCGGCTTTCCTGGGCGCCTTTGCGGTGCTGTTGCTTATTCTTGCTTTAAGTTCCCGACTGAAAAGCATGGTCAGCCTGGTGCTGGTGGGCATCATGATCGCTTACATCGCAGGCTCGGTCACCGACATCCTGAAGTTCTTCAGCCAGAAAGAAGGGCTGCACTCCTTCGTCATCTGGGGCATGGGTAGTTTCTCCAACGTGAGCAAAGCACAACTGCCCTTCTTTGCCATCGCGGTGGCGGTTGGTAGTATCGGCTCATTCCTATTATTCAAGACCTTGAACCTCTTACTGTTGGGTGAGCATTATGCAGAAAACCTCGGCGTCAACATCCGTCGCAGCAGCATGCTCATCATCTTGGCTTCGGGCTTCCTCACTGCCCTCATCACAGCGTTCTGCGGCCCCATCGCCTTCTTAGGCTTGGCCGTGCCGCACATCGCGCGTTTCCTCTTCCGTAGCAGCGACCACAAGCTGCTCATCCCGGCCACGGCCTTCCTCGGCATGGATTTGGCTTTGTTCTGCAACCTCATCGCACGCCTGCCCTCCTTCGAAGGCAACCTGCCCATCAACTCGGTCACGGCACTGATTGGTGCACCCATCGTGCTGTGGGTGATTTTCCACCGTCAACGGTTTAGTCATAATTGATTTGCAATGATAAACTACGGATTTAACGGATATAAGTACCAAAATTTTGAGGACGCAAGCGTCCCATATTTTCGGATTCCTACCCATTATCTCCAATCCGTAGTAATCAGATGCTTGCATCTCAAAAACTTATCCGAAACAATCCGTTTTATCCGCGCAATCCGTAGTTAAAAATCCATGTCATGCAAAAGGTGCTCCAAACATATCATCTGTCAATCGGCTACAAAGGTCAAGCCCTGATGCCCGCTATTGACGTGAGTCTCAACGAAGGAGACATCGTGGCCTTGGCGGGTCCCAACGGATCGGGCAAGACGACACTGTTCAAGACGCTGTCGGCCAGCCTCAAGCCCGTCGGCGGCGAGGTCAAGCTGTTCGGCAAAGACCTGCGCGACTACTCCCCCACCGAACGCAGCTCGCTCTTCAGCCTCGTGCTCACCGAGAAGCCCGACGACCTCTTCCTGAAGGTCTTCGACATCGTGGCCGCTGGTCGCTATCCTCATCTCGGTCTCTTGGCCAAACTAAAAGCCGAAGACGAGCAAATCATCTACGACAGCCTTGAAACCGTCGGCATCAGCCATTTGGTCAACCGCAACTTTGTCTCGTTGAGCGATGGCGAGCAACAGAAAGTAATGATTGCCAAGGCTTTGGTTCAGGACACGCCCCTCATCTTCATGGACGAGCCTGCTGCCTTCCTCGACTATCCGAGCAAAATCGAGTTGGTCAACATCATGCACAAGCTCTCGCGAGAGAAAAAGAAAACCATCCTCTTCAGCAGCCACGACCTTGACCTTTTGCTTCGTCATGCCGACGTGATGTGGGTCGTCGCACCGCAGCAACCTTTGAGTCAAGGCACGCCGAAAGAACTTGTCGACCAAGGAATTATTGATGCCTATTTTAAGCCAATCGTAGCGAAAGAAGAATTCTATTGGATGAGGTAATCTACCTCAATTTCATGTAACTTTACACCAAACTATCATCCTATGCGTAAAACAACCCTTATTATCATCTTAATAGCCATGTGGTTTTCAAGTTATGCACAAAAAGACTGGTTCGGCTTCAACCGTTACAAGGCCGACAACGACAGTATTATTGCCAGCGGCAAGTTCCCCGACGTCGTATTTATGGGCAACTCCATCACCGACAACTGGGCCTATTTCCATCCCGAGTTCTTCAGCGAGAACAGCTTCTGCGGCAGGGGCATCGGGGGACAGACCTCTGCGCAAATGCTGGTGCGCTTCACTGCCGATGTCATCGACCTGCATCCCAAGGCCGTGGTCATCATGGCAGGCACCAACGACGTGGCGCACAACGACTATTGGGTGACTCCGGAAAAGGTGGTCGACAACATCGTCGCCATGTGTGACCTGGCCCGAGCCCATGGCATCGTGCCCATCATCAGCTCCATACCGCCTTGCTCGAAATTCCCTTGGAGGGAGGAGATTATGAACCCGGGGCAGACCATCGTCGAAATCAACAAAAGCCTGAGAGCCTACGCCGAAGCCCATAACATCGTCTATGTGGACTACCATTCCGCCCTCGCCGACGAGCACCTTGGATTGCCCTCCTCGCTGAGCGAAGACGGCTGCCATCCCAATCCCGACACCTATCTTGTCATGGAGGAGATGGTATTAGAGGCGATACGCATTGCGTTACGATAAGAATTCACGGGGACTTCTAAGAATCGAGCAAAAGAAAACTCCTACGGAGTACAACTCGTTGAATGATTGTATTTTGTTATTAAAAGAAAGCTCCTACGGAGCAAATTTTAGCAGTTCTCTAAAGCCGATTGTGGCAAAGGTTGAGTTTTTCTGGATGAAATAGTCCCTCTTTTTCTGCTTTTTTGTAATTTTGCACCTTCAAACATTGCAGCAATTTTTACTAAAATGCAGAATATCAGAAATATAGCGATTATCGCTCACGTTGACCACGGCAAAACCACCCTCGTGGACCGCATCCTTTACCAATCCCAACTCTTCAAGGAATCGGATGAAGCCCCTGGCCAACTCATTTTGGACAACAACGACCTCGAACGCGAACGCGGCATCACCATCCTTTCGAAGAATGTGTCCGTTCGTTATAAAGACGTCAAAATCAATATCATCGACACTCCTGGCCACGCCGACTTCGGCGGCGAAGTGGAGCGCGTTTTGAACATGGCCGACGGCGTTTTGCTGCTCGTCGACGCCTTCGAAGGGCCCATGCCGCAGACCCGCTTCGTGCTGCAGAAGGCCATCGAACTTGGCCTGAAGCCCATCGTGGTCATCAACAAAGTGGACAAGCCTAACTGCCGTCCCGACGAGGTGCAAGAGGCCGTCTTCGACCTGATGTTCAACCTCGGTGCAACTGAAGACCAGCTGGACTTCCCCACCGTCTACGGTTCCTCCAAACAAGGCTGGATGTCAGATCATTGGAACAACGTCACCGATAATGTTTCCTACCTCTTGGATGTCATCATCGACACCATCCCGCCCGCGAAGTTCGAGGAAGGTACGCCACAGATGCTGATCACCTCGTTGGACTACAGCTCCTACGTGGGCCGTATCGCTGTGGGTCGTCTGAAACGCGGCACCCTGCAGGCCGGACAGAACGTCTCGTTAGTGAAACGTGACGGCTCCGTGACCAAGTCGACCATCAAGGAGCTCTACACCTTTGAAGGTCTGGGCAAGGAACGCACCAAGAAACCCGTCGAGGCTGGCGACATCATCGCACTGATGGGAATTGACGACTTCGAGATTGGCGACACCGTGGCCGACTACGAAAACCCCGAGCCACTGCCGCCCATCCACGTTGACGAGCCCACGATGAGCATGCTATTCACCATCAACAACTCACCGTTCTTTGGCAAGGAAGGCAAATACGTCACCTCACGACACCTGCGTGAACGCCTCTACAAGGAGACTGAGAAGAACCTCGCCTTGAAGGTGGAAGACACAGAATCGCCTGATTCATTGATGGTTTACGGCCGTGGCATCCTGCACCTCAGCATCCTTGTCGAGACCATGCGCCGTGAGGGTTATGAGTTCCAACTCGGACAGCCCAAGGTTATCATCAAATACATCGACGACGTGAAGTGCGAGCCTATCGAGGCCTTGACCGTCCTTGTGCCCGAGGACTTCGCTGGTCGTGTCATCGAGCAGGTCAGCGCCCGCAAGGGTGAGATGACCCAGATGGAGCCCAAGGGCGACCGCATGTGCCTCGACTTCGACATCCCATCGCGCGGTCTCATCGGCTTGAGAAACACACTGCTGACCGTCACCGAGGGTGAGGCCATCGTGTCGCACCGTTTCAAGGACTATGAGCCTTGGAAGGGCGAGATGCCGACCCGCAACACCGGCGCCTTGATTTCGATGGAGACGGGCCAGGCTATCCCCTACGCCATCTGGAAACTGCAAGACCGTGGCACCTTCTTCGTCAACCCGAATGAAGACGTCTATGCTGGCGAGGTCATCGGCGAGAACACACGTTCGAATGACATCGTCATCAATGTCTGCAAGACCAAGCACCTCACCAATGTGCGTGCCTCGGGCAGTGACGAAGCCATCCGACTCATTCCGCCCGTGCGTTTCTCGTTGGAAGAATACATGGAGTACATCCGCGACGACGAATATCTTGAGGTCACGCCCAAGAGCCTTCGTCTGCGCAAAATCATCCTCGATGAGCTGGAGCGCAAACGCGCCTCACGTCGTGGAGAGGAATGATGGAAATTGGCTTTCTTTTTTACATGAATTACCATCTAATTTCACACGAATTTGTAGAAATTTGATTGATAATAATTCGTGATATAATTATTGATAATTCGTGTTTAAAACCAACGATTATTTTTTTCATAAAGTCGGGCTGTGTGTCCGACTTTTTTTGTAATATTGCAAAGTTGTAAACGAGCGAAAAACAAGGTTCAAAGCCTTGTAATTTATTTACATTTATTAAATTGATTATCAAACAAATAAGAATATGTCAAAACTTAAGAAAACCCTTATCATCCTATTCGTCACGATGGGATTGGCCTCGTGTGATGTGCTGAACCAGGTGGCCCAAATGGCCAACCTTGTAAACTGCACCTTCGATTTCAACAGCGTCAACCAAATCCAAATGCTTGGTGTCAACTTGAGTAAAGGCATGTCGAAAACCGACCTCAACGCCACGCAGTTGCTTTCGTTGGCCGACGCCATCATGAGAAAGCAGCTCCCTGTGACTTTCAACGTAAATGTCGATGTAAAGAACCCCAACTCCATCGCTGCCGCCATGACGAAGATGGACTATATCTTGACCCTCAATGGAAAACAAGTTGTCAGCACTACGATGAACAACGGCATCAACGTGCCAGCCAAATCAAGCAGCGTCGTTTCCATTCCTATCACCACTGACCTTTTCCAATTGTTCAGCGGAGAGTCGGCAGATGCCATCGTCAACTTAGCCTTCAAATTGGCCGGTGCCAGCAGCAACCCCGTTAACGTAGGCCTGAAGGTGAAGCCTTACATCAGCATCAACGGTCAGCAACTCGCTTACCCCGATTTTATCTCAATGAACAAAGTCCTAAACTAACCCACTGAAAACGAACGGAAATGACGGATATCAAGGAAAGGCGTTTCAGCATCGACCCTGGAAAAGGGAAAAAAATGGACGGTTGTCCCTATTCTATTTATGAAGATGGTCATGATGTAGAGGAATATATCATCCCCCCAAAAGGTTATGTCTTTGTGGGCTTCAAATTCGACCCCGAAGCTACCAATCAGATTTATAATGGAAAGCTCACTGCAGAGTATACAAAAGAACCATTCAACGACAGGCTTAAGGCCAATCTTTGGAAGTTTGCCTTGGCATTTGCTATTGTGGCAGTGATTGCGATTGTTGCTGTTTTGGCGGCAGGTGTGTTCAAGGATCCCAAGCCGAATCGTCCGACCAAAGAGACCACCACCGTCGTCGACAACAAAGATTCAAAGAAGGACAAGGAAAAGAAGGATAAGAAGAAAGATAAGAAAGAAAGGAAAAGCAGAAAAGACAGGAAAAAAGAAAAGGAACAGAAAGAAAAGGATATAGTTGCCGAACAAAACGCGGCAACTGCCAACGTTGTGGATACTCAGCCTGTCGAAGCTGTCCCCGAAGTAAAGGATGCCAAGGAAGAGCAGCCAAAGGTTGAGCCTCAACCCGAGGTTAACGACCCCAACGTGCAATTCAAGCAAGAGTTTTGGACTTTGATTCATCAGCGCACCATCATGATGGACCCCTACGACGCGCTCTATAAGGAATACAAGAACAAGGTGGAAGGTGAGGAATATGATTATCTAAGGTTCACGATACTCAAGGATTATGTCAGTTATAAGGCTTGGTACGAACAGCTGAAAAAGATCCCTGAGAGTCAATTAAAGTCCATCAAAACCGTTGATGAACTCAATAAACGAATCAACCAATAAATCATCATAATTTTCTTAATATGTCAAATTTAGATCAAAAACATTATTATTTTGTTGACCCTGGTGTTGGTGAAAAGGTCCCTGGGTGTCCATATACTTTCTTCGAAGACGGACGTGATGTCAGGTCATTCATCATTCCCCCATCAGGATATGAACTGACTGATTTCAAACTTGAACCTTATCCAGAAGACACATTCTATGACGGCAAAATTGTTGCCCAATACGAAAAAGCCCCTTTTTCAAACACTTTGAATTTGAAAGTATTGAAGTATTTATTAGGTATTGTTATCATTGGAATTTTGGCGGTACTGTATTTCTTCATCTTCAAAAACTATCAAAAGGCACAGCCTACATTTCAATCCTCCCTGAAACCTCAAGATGAAATATCGACCCTTCCCGTTGACACCTTAGTCCAAATACAAGTTGCCGACACTTCCTCTACCACTGAAGATGCTTCCCCTGAAGAGATCATTAATGAAGCCTTTATCTCGGATACTATTCCAACAGAAGTAGTCGTAAAAGAAGAAGTCACAATCGAAGAGGTTGCACCCTTGGAGAAAGCCGCTGAGTCCAAAGAAAAGGAAATTGTTGAAAAGTCAGAACCAAATCCAGTTGCAACACAAGAAGAGCAATTGACGGAAGTACTGACAAAAGAGCAATTCAATGAAGAGTTTTGGAATTTGATTCATAATAAAGAAAGCCACATGCGCAGCTATGGCAATCTTTACAGAAAATACAAAAGCCTGAATCTCAAAACAAGAGAATTCTATTACTTATACCTGACCATCCTTGAAAACACAACTGCTTTTTCATCATGGAAAGACAAACTTTTGAACATCCCTAGTGATGAACTCAAATCCATCAAATCAATCAACGCTTTGAATGAAAAACTGGAAGAATACAAATAAACAAATCATAATTAAAACAAATCAAATATTATCAGAAACAACTTCATCAAACGCCACAATGGACCTACCGCATCGGATGCTGAAAAGATGCTCAAGGTCATCGGCGTGAAATCGCAAGAACAACATGTCAACGAAATCATTGCCCCCGAAATTCAGACAGCAATTGTCTAACACCGCATCCATTGAGGTACTCATCAATAAAGTCAACTAAGAATAGTAATGTTAAATTTGGAAGAAAAACGATATTATATTGATTCGGGAGAAGGTTCTAAAAGAAGCAATTGTCCTTCATATTCATGTTACAAAGACGGTCGTGATGTCAAAAACGAAATCATTCCTCCTAGAGGTTACGATTTGAAAGGTTTCATATTTGATCCTCTTTGTTCAGACAAGTCTTATGATGGAATAATCCTTGCCGAATATGAAAAGACACCTTTTATTACTCGATTCAAACAATATTATTGGAAGTATCTATTCATGTTTTTGGGTCTTATTATTGTCTTTATAGCACTTTTTGAGTTTAGGGTTTTCAACAATGACAAGATAAATCCAAAGACACATCAATATATTTCTAATCGCATTGACACAAGTGCCAAAAACGACAGCGTTTCCTCAGTTTCTAGCAATTCCACTCAACCTGATTCAATCTCTGCCATTTCTGATGCCCTATCATCTAAAGCTTTCATCAGCACAAAGAAGGATGCTGGAGAGTTAAAACTTACAGAAACCACTATCTTAATAAAAGAAGAACCTGTGGAAAAAGAAATTGTCGAAAAAGTGAAGCCTGAAGAAAAGCCTATCAAAAAAGAAGACCAGCCAATTGAGAGTGTTGAAACTGTACAATTCAAAAAAGAGTTCTGGACACTAATCCACCGTAAAGCTAGACAGATGGACACCTATGATGTACTTTATTTCAAACACAAGGGCAAGGTAAAGGGAAAAGAATATGATTATTTGCGAACCACTATTTTGAAGAATTCGAACAGTTTTAAAGATTGGGTTCGTAAACTCGACAAAATACCAAATGATGAAATCGAAGCCATTGACGACATCAACACACTGGAAGAGAAGCTTAATATAATAAAGTAAAAAACGAAAACAAATTCGAAAATGATCAGAAACAACTTTATCAAACGCCACAATGGACCTACCGCATCGGATGCTGAAAAGATGCTCAAAGTCATCGGCGTGAAATCGCAAGAACAACTTGTAGACGAAATTATCGCTCCCGAAATCCGTTTGCCGAAAGACCTCAACATCGGCGAAGGCATGAGCGAATACGAAGTCATCAGCCACCTCAAGGCCTTGGGTGCCAAGAACAAGCAGTTCCGCACCTACATCGGCTTGGGCTACTACAACACCATCACCCCTGGCGTCATCATGCGCAACATCCTTGAGAACCCGGGCTGGTACACCTCTTATACTCCTTACCAAGCTGAGATCTCACAAGGCCGTCTCGAAGCCCTCGTGAACTTCCAGACCGTCATCAGCGACCTCACCGCCCTGCCGTTGGCCAACGCCAGCTTGCTCGACGAAGGCACCGCCGCCGCCGAGGCCATGCTGATGTTCTGGCACAGCCGCAGCCGCGCTCAGGTGAAGGCTGGCGTGAAGAAGTTCTTCGTCGCCAACGACGTGTTCCCGCAGAGCATCGAAGTCATCAAGACCCGCGCCCACTTCCAAGGCATCGAGGTCGTGATTGACGACATCAACAAGTTCGATTGCAGTGAAGAATACTTCGGCGTGCTGATCCAGTGCCCCAACCAATTCGGTGAGATTGTCGACAACCGCGCCAAAGTCGCTGCATGGAAAGAGAAAGGCATGCAAGTGGCCGTCGCCGCCGACCTTTTGAGCCTCACCCTCATCACGCCTCCCGGCGAATGGGGTGCCGACGTGGTCTTAGGTTCCAACCAACGTTTCGGTCTGCCGATGGGATTCGGCGGCCCTCATGCCGGTTACTTCGCCACCACCGAGGCTTACAAGCGCGAAATGCCTGGTCGTATCATCGGCATCAGCGTGGATGCCCTTGGCAATCCTGCTTTCCGTTTGGCTCTGCAAACCCGTGAGCAACACATCAAGCGCGAAAAAGCCACGTCGAACATCTGCACGGCTCAGGCTTTGCTCGCCATCATGTCGGGCTTCTACGCCTTGTATCATGGTCCAGAAGGCTTGATCGAAATTGCTCATCACATCAACTGTCTCGCCGGCAAGCTGACCTCCGAACTGACCAAGCTCGGCGTGAAACAGCTCAACAAATACTTCTTCGACACGCTGTTGTTCGAACTGCCCGAAGGCGCCTGCACCTGCAAGGTGAAGGAAGCCGCCGAGAAACACGGCATGAACTTCCGCATCATCGACAAGCAACACTTCGGCATCAGCCTCGACGAGACTACGGCACGTGAAGACATCAACGAAATCGGCCAAGTCGTCGCCGAAGCCCTTGGCAAGCAACACGAAGAGCTCGTCTGCGACCCGAACTGCCAGAAGTTCAGCGGCATCCCTGCTGAGATGCAGCGTACCTCCAAGTTCATGCAGGCCCCGATGTTCTTCAAATACCGCAGCGAGACCGACATGATGCGTTATATGAAGAAACTCGAGAACCGCGACCTCAGCCTCAACCGCTGCATGATCCCGCTGGGCTCCTGCACCATGAAGCTGAATCCCGCCACTTCGATGTATGCCCTCAGCTGGCCTGAGTTTGGCAACATCCACCCCTTCGTCCCCGCCGACCAAGCGGAAGGCTACCTCGAACTCATCGCTGAGATGGAGAAAGACCTCTGCGAGATCACGGGCTTCAAGGGTATGAGCTTCATGCCTAACTCGGGTGCCAGCGGCGAATATGCCGGTCTGCTCACCATCCGTCGTTACCAAGAGGCCAACGGTCAAGGTCACCGCAACATCTGCCTGATTCCTGCTTCGGCCCACGGCACCAACCCCGCTTCGGCAGCCATGGCTGGCATGCAAGTGGTGGTGGTGAAATGCGACGAAAACGGCAACATCGACCTCGAAGACGCCAAGGCCAAGGCCGAGCAATACAAGGACAATCTGGCTGCCTTCATGGTCACCTATCCCTCGACCCACGGCATCTATGAGGACGGCATCCGCACCCTCGTGAAGATCGTCCACGACAACGGCGGTCAAGTCTACATGGACGGTGCCAACATGAACGCCCAAGTCGGTCTGACCAGCCCCGGTTTCATCGGTGCCGACGTCTGCCACCTCAACCTGCACAAGACCTTCGCCATCCCGCACGGCGGTGGCGGTCCTGGCGTAGGCCCCATCGGCGTGGCCGAACACCTGAAGCCCTACCTGCCTTCGCACATCCTGTTCCACTGCGGTGGCGAAAAGCAGGAAGGCGCCGTTTCAGCCGCTCCGTTCGGTAGCGCTCAGATCCTCACCATCACCTACTGCTACATCAAGATGCTGGGCGGTGAAGGCCTGAAGAAAGCTACTATGGGTGCCATCATGAATGCCAACTACCTGAAGGAAAGACTGAAGGACTACTACCCGATTCTGTACACCGGCAACCACGGCCATGTGGCTCACGAGATGATCCTCGACATCAACGGCATCAATAAGACTGTTGGTGTGGCTGCCATCGACATCGCCAAGCGTCTGATGGACTTCGGTTTCCACGCTCCTACCGTGGCCTTCCCGGTGCACGAGACCCTAATGGTAGAACCCACCGAGAGCGAACCTATCGCCGAGCTCGACCGCTTCGTCGAAGCCATGATCCAAATCCGCAAGGAAATCAAGGACATCGAGGACGGCAAGGCCGAGAAGGGCAACAACATCATCAGCCACGCGCCTTACACCGCCGAGATGCTGATGGCCGACAAGTGGGAGTTCCCCTTCAGCCGTCAAGAGGCCGGCTTCCCGATGAAGAGCGATGTTCAGGACAAGTACTTCCCACACGTCACCCGCATCGACGATGCCTACGGCGACAGAAATCTGGTCTGCAAGTTCTCTGCTGAATAAGGAATTGTTTCACGCAGAAATCGCAGAATACACAGAAAATGAAGAGATGTGCCAAGCACGTCTCTTCATTTTTTATGGCATTTTAATCTATATTGGAAATGATGTCCTTCAAAAGCGTATTGAAGTCGATGACATGATCGGGCATGGGCGAATAACCTAATATCGCGACCACCAAGTCTTTAGAGGGTATGACGAATATCCTCTGCCCATCGTGGCCTTTGCAATAATACATATCCTCAGGCACATCAGGGAGCTCTTTCCCTCTATTCAGCCAGAAAAATGAGCCATATCCATTTTCACTATTGGACGCGGGCGTGGTCGTGTAGTTCACCCAGCCTTCGGGAAGTACCCTCAACGAGTCGACACAACCATCCTCTAGATAAAGCTGGCCAAAGCGGGCGAAGTCAGTGGCCGTGATGTAAAGATACGACGAACCAACGGGGGTACCACTCATGTCTGATTCAAAAACAGCATTACGAATACCCAAAGGCGCGAAGAGTTTCGCGTGAACATAGGCAAGGAAAGCTTGGTCAGACGGGAACTTCCCGCAAAGATATCGCATAACGATGTTCGTGCTGCCGCTGGAATAGTACCAAAAACTACCCGGCTTGTGTTCAAGGGGTTTGTTGAGGGCATAAAGGCCCATGTCTTGCTCACGATGGAGCATCAGATTGACGTCAGAACGGGCACCGTAGTCCTCGTTCCACTCCAAACCGCTCTGCATCTGCATCAAGTCGTTGATGGTAATATCTTTACGGTCATCGTTTTGCCATTCGGGCATGTCCATTGGAGCATATATATTAACAAAACGGTCTCTTACCATGACACCTGCGATGGCGTTGGTGAAGCTTTTGGCCATGCTCCAGCTCAGCAGTTTCATATCGGGTGTAATGCCCTTATCATAGCGCTCTGCCACCACTCCACCTTTATGGAGCACCACAAAAGCAAAGGGATGTCCGTTATAAGCCCGATCGTCCACAAAGGCCTTGGCGATTGGCTCCAGCCTCGCCTTTGTTGCAGAATCGCCCATTGGGAGCGGTCTTTGAGGCATGTCTTCATCGGAGGAAGGACAAACCTGTTGCTCGAGGTCATTGGCATGGGCACCACGCAATAAGGTGACTCCATAACCTTCTCGATAGGCCGCAGTGGCTTTTCCCCAAAGGAATCGGCTCATAACCGTCTTGTTCTCATAATCCACCTTATTTTTATTGAAACGAATGAAGGAGAAATTGAGGTCCAAGTCCTCCACGGTCTTGGCATCGCGGCCCGAAACAAACACGGCTGAGGCCAGGTTTTTTGCCGCATAGCCCGTGATGATTGGCATCAAACTGTTCAAATAAAGGCAACCGCCAATAACGGCAGCGATGAGCAATGCTCCTACAATGGATAAAACTTTTTTCATAATAATTCCTATTTATTAATCCCACCCTTCTACAAGGATTTCATAATTCTCGAAAACAATGATTTCACCAGCGGTGATTTTGGCCCGTTTGCGGGTCTCCACCTCGCCGTTGCGGAGCACCATGCCCGCACTGACGACCTCTTGGGCTTCTGCACCGGAATACACTACGTCGCAGGCTTTCAATAACGAAATCAAAGGGATGAAGTCTTCGCCTTCGCGAAGCGTGAATTCGATTCTATTCAGTTTTCTTGCCATTTCTATTTGATTTAGTTTGACTTAGGGGTTTGTAATCGCTCAGCCTGCTTCCTCTCGGTATGCCTTGCCATCAATTCCAACAAATAGACGGTCAGGCCGCCCAAAACTGCCATCACGATAGCCATGAGCAATTCGGTGTTCCAATTCGGAAGATGAAACACATAATCCATCATGTCGGCGGTGGGTTCCTTCCAGGGATAGACAACAGGCAGACTGCCCAACATGAAGCCAGCCAAAACTGACAAAGTGGAATCTCTATAATCGCGCATGAGCCATGAAAGCAAGTGGGAGAACGAAACAATACTCACTATCGAGCCTAACACAAACGGCAGTAGAATTCCGGCACCGTGCATAAAGGTCGAGGCCTTGGTCAAAGCGGGAATCGCCTCAGTGACAATCAGTTCGTAATTTCCCATCAGCAGCATGAGATGCGAACCAGAAATGCCAGGCACCACCATTCCCGTAGCACCAACAATGCCACAAAAGAAAAGGTAAAGGAAATTATCGTTGGAATAAGGATTGGACTTGATGGACAAAAAGAAGGAAATCACCAAGCCTAACAGCACCAGCATAATATTTTTGACATTCACCTTCTCGATGCGTTTCATCACATAGATAACAGAAGCGATGATGAGGCCGATGAAAAACGACCAAGTGTAAACCTCGTAGGATTTGAGGGTTTGCTTAAGAAAGATGGCCGTAAGCACCATACCCACCAATATTCCCAACACGATTGTCACCAAAAAACTAAAATCGGTACGACGGGCAAACTCACCGAATTGTCCCTTACGTAAATACTTGAAGTTCTTGTGGTTTAATGCCTTGATAGCATTGACAAAACGCTCAAAAACGCCAAGTATCAGCGAAGCCGTACCACTCGACACGGGAAACACGTTCACGGCTCCCATAATCATGCCTTTGATGAACACCTTTATCGTCTGCCAAGCACCAAACATCTATTGTGGTTTAATTTTCAAAGCACAAAAATACGACAAAAATTGCACCCACACGGAAGATTTCACTATTCTTTCCAAAAAACACAAATATCACCACAATTTTTATATTTTTGCAAATCAGAAATAGATATTATGACAGAGCCTCAGGAAAAAGTCAACTATCCACAAAACTTTGACATCAAGCTAATCATCGCCGCCGAGATTCTTCAGGAAGAAGCCAAGCGAAACATCAGCAAAGCACTTTCTGAGTCGAAAACCGTGCATAGCTTTGTCAACGTAAGAAGCAGTGGCAAAGGCAATTACCTCAGCTATTGCTACAACATCGACATCGAGAGCAAGGAACATCTTGAACGCACATACGCCCTACTAAGAACCATCCCTGGACTCAAATTCGCCCTATGACAAAAGCATACGACATAAGGATTTACGGACGCGTGTTCAACGTGGGCTTCCGACGCTATGTGCACCGATACGGATTGCAATGCAATTTGGTGGGTTACGTGGAAAACGACCATGCCGACGGCAGCGTCCACATTGAGGCCGAAGGCGAGGAAGCTGACCTCGACCGCTTCACCTTGCTCTGCGGCGAAGGCACACCTTATTCATATATAATAGACATGAAGATTAAGGCGGTGCCGCCGACAAGGAAATACGATAGTTTTCAAGAAATTAGATAACAGCACAACTTCTATCGGCCCTTCGACAAGCTCAGGGACCTCAATCGAACAACTGAACAACTGAACAACTAATAACTGACAACTGATATGATAGACTTCTCAAAAATCCTCTTCCTCGACATCGAGACCGTCTCGCAAGAGAAAACATACGACCAACTCAACGAACGGATGCAAAAACTATGGGACAAGAAGGCCGACCAACTCAACCGTGACAACCCCGACCACACCCCTGCCGACATCTATGATCGCGCCGCCATATATGCGGAATTCGGTAAAGTCGTCTGCATCTCGGTGGGTTTCTTCAACGGAGAGCGTTTCCGCTTGAAGTCGTTCTACAGCCACGACGAGAAGGCCCTACTTGCCGACTTCGCCGACATGCTGAACAAGCACTACGATTCACCTAACGCCCAACTGTGTGCCCATAATGGCAAGGAGTTCGACTTCCCTTATATTGCCCGTCGCATGATGATTAACGGCATACAAATTCCTCGCATACTTCAAGTTGCAGGAAAGAAACCTTGGGAAACCAGCTTCATCGACACCATGGAGCTTTGGAAATTCGGCGACTACAAGAGCTACACCTCGTTAGACTTGCTCTGCGCTATCTTGAACATTCCTACGCCGAAGGACGACATCAACGGCAGCGAAGTAGGACGCGTGTATTGGCAAGAAAACGACCTTGAGCGCATCAAGACTTACTGCCAGAAAGACGTGCTCGCCATCGCCCAACTCATGCGGCGCTTCAACTACCTGCCACTCATTCCCGAAGACTGCGTGGACTACACCAACTGACCATGCACATCCTCTCCAAGTCAACTTATATCAAGGGTTTGCAGTGCGAAAAGGCATTGTATATGCAGAAGAAGCACCCTTACCTTCGCGACAAACTCAGCATTGAGCAAAGGGCTAAGTTCCAACGCGGTACCGACGTCGGTGTGCTTGCCCACGAGGTATTTCCCAATGGCATCGACATGTCGCCCAATTCGCCTTCGCAGTTCCCGAAGAAGGTGCAAGAGACCCGAGATAATCTTAGTGACCCAGAAGTCAAGGTAATGTATGAGGCTGTGTTTCAATTTAATGACACGCTCATCATGCTTGACATGCTCGTCCGCGACGGTGATAAATGGTTGGCTGTGGAGGTAAAAAGCTCCATGCGGCTCAGCGACACCTATTATAATGATGCCGCCCTGCAATACTATGTGCTGCACGGCTGTGGGGTGCCACTCAGCGACTTCCGCTTGATGTATCTCAACAGTGACTACATGAAAGACGGCCCCATTGATGTGCAGCAGCTGTTCAAGATGGAATCGGTGATGGAGTATGTCGTTGAACGAGAAGCATTTGTTGCAGAGAATGTGGAGCGGTTGAAAAAAGTGGTTGCCCTACCCCATTCGCCATTGGTCAACATAGGAACGCAATGCAACAACCCTTACCCATGCGACTTTCAAGGCCATTGCTGGAAACTCATCCCGAAAAACAGTTTCCTCTTCACCACCGCCATGGATGACGAAACGTTGTTCCAAAGCTATTTTAATGGCGTAAACACCAATGCCAAAATGCTCGCCCAATTGGAGCCTGAGTCTGAAGAAGCCCATCAAATCGAAGCCTTGGAAACCAACTCGTATTATATTGATTACAAGACACTTTACTCATTAGCGCCACAACCTAAACCCAAATCGGTCGCATATCTCAACTTGCTTCTGAATCGTCCCGCCGTGCCGGAATTGGATGGCACCAAGCCTTACGAGGAGATGATTTTGGCTTTTGCACTGCAAGGAGAGTTTGAAAATGGCGCAGCCATAGATTCCATGCCACCCACATACCCACGCAGGAATGACATGGCTGCTGCTGAGAGCTGTTTTGTTTGGGATTGCTTTGAGGACCACAGCCGTTGGAAAGAGGCCATCCCTCTGCTCATCGAGAAACTCTCTCATTATGAGTTGATTGTATGCTTCACGCCGCAAAACCTCACCACTACCCTGCTTCGGCACGAAATCATCCAAAACCAAAAGGTGGGTTACAAGGTTTTCAACCTCTTTGACGTGCTCCAACAAGCCCGATTTTACCATCCAGCCATCAAACGTGGACTGACTTTGCAACGCCTCGAAACGGCCCTTTTCAGCGAGCCTAAACTCTTCGAACACAGCCGGATTCTCCTTGAAGCCACCAGTAACGACCTCATAGGTTATCAACAGGCAAGAGAAGACTTAATCGCTGAGAATGAAATCGTTGCAAAAACTTATCAACTCCTTTTCAAGTAGTTGATAACTTCCTTGTCCGCTACAAATCGGGTCGCAAAATAATCCGTAATTTTGCCCATCGAAAACGAACAAAGAAATCCATTTTATGCCTAACGATACCATTACCCGCCGACCCTTCGGCGATGCTGCAAAACGTAATTTGTTGTCCCAGGAACAAGTCTTTGCCAACCAGGGACGTATTCCACCTCAAGCCACCGACCTTGAAGAAGTCGTTTTAGGTGCCCTCATGTTAGAGAAAGAAGCCGTCAACGAGGTCATCGATATTCTCTCGCCAGAAGCTTTTTATTTGGACAAGCACCAAAAGATTTTCGCTGCCATCAAGTCACTGTTCGGCAAGTCTGAGCCCATCGACATCATGACCGTCACCAACGAGCTCAAACAACGGGGTGAATTGGAATTGGTTGGCGGCGCCTATTATATCTCAAAGCTCACCAACCGAGTGGTTTCGGCAGCCAACATCGAATACCATGCCCGCATCATCATGCAGAAACACATTCAACGTCAGCTGATTCTGATTTCGTCAGACATGATCCACGATGCTTTTGAAGACACCACCGACGTCTTCGACCTGTTGGACAAGGCTGAGAACAACCTCTTCCAAATCAGCGAGAACAACCTGCGCCGCAGCTACGACTCGATGCAAGACTTGGTCAGTAAAGCCATTACTGAAATTCAGAAAGCCAAGAACGCCGACGACAAGCTGCGTGGCGTACCTTCGGGCTACACCGAGCTCGACCGTATCACGCAAGGCTGGCAAAAATCGGACCTCATCATCCTTGCAGCACGTCCCAGCATGGGTAAAACCGCTTTTGCCTTGAATTTAGCTCGTAATGCCGCCGTCAACTTCAATAGGCCGATAGCCTTTTTCTCATTGGAAATGTCATCAGTTCAGTTGGTTACGCGTTTGATCTCGACCGAAACCTCACTCACTGCCGACAAACTGCGTTCGGGAGATTTGGCAGAATACGAGTGGCAACAGCTGAATACCAAAGTCACCCCATTGACCGAAGCACCCATCTTCATTGATGACACCCCACAGCTCTCCATCTTTGAGTTGCGTGCCAAATGCCGCCGACTGAAGCAACAACATGACATCCAGATGGTTTTCATTGATTACCTGCAACTTATGACCGCAAAAGGCGACAAAGGTCTCAACCGCGAACAGGAAATCAGCACCATCTCGCGCTCGCTGAAGAGTTTGGCCAAAGAGTTGGAAATCCCCGTTTTGGCACTTTCACAGCTGAGCCGTAGCGTGGAGCAACGTCCCGGCTCCAAGAAGCCCATCCTATCCGACCTTCGTGAATCGGGTGCTATCGAACAAGACGCCGATATGGTGATGTTCATCTATCGACCTGAATATTACAAGGAAGGCGTGGATTCGGAAGACAAGCCCAAAGGCTACACCATCATCGACATCGCCAAGCACCGTAATGGCAAATTAGGCGAGGTGGAGCTGAAGTTTGTCGGACAGTATGCCCGCTTCGAAGAATTTGACCAAGGCTTCGACAACAGCAACTTTACCAGCATCGGCCCCAACAACCAGTTTGACCAGCCACAAGTCTACAGCTCGAAGATGAACGACGACGACAGCATGACACCCTATACCCCATCCATCACCTCCGACGAGCCAGTCCCGTTTTAATTCAAAATTCAAAATTTAATATTCAACATTACGCAAAGCGATTCAAAATCTTGAATCTTTAAATCTTAAATCTTTAAATGAAAAACAATAAAGCCCCACATTCAAAAAGTAACCCACTGAAATTCAACGTGACGGAGCCGACTCAACTGATGGATTTCCTGATGAAAAAGATGGATGGCATCAGCCGCAACAAGGTCAAAAGGATGTTGGCCAACAAGGTCGTTTCGGTCGATGGCAGACGTACCACGCAATTCGATTTCGCTTTGGAACCTGGCATGGTGGTCGAAATCGGCAAGCCCACTGCAAAAGAACGTTTCCGCAACCCATGGCTGAGCATCGTCTACGAAGACAAATACCTTCTCGTCATCGACAAGAAGGAAGGTCTGCTCACCAACAGTCCCACCAAAGAAAAAGACACGGCACAAGGCATTCTGAATGAATACTTTATATACACACAGCAACGCTGCCGCGCCCACACCATCCACCGCCTTGACCGCGACACCAGCGGCCTTATGCTCTTCGCCAAAAGCAAAGAAGTGGCCTTAAGGTTCGAAGAAGACTGGAAAAACACCGTCTACGACCGCCGTTATGTGGCTGTGGTGTGCGGCTGCATGGAGAAGAAGGAAGGCAGGGTGGCATCGTGGCTGAAGGACAACAAGGCTTTCATCACTTACTCAAGTCCTGTCGACAATGGCGGCAAATACGCCGAAACCTATTATAAGACGTTGTATTCCAACCCACGCTATTCCTTGGTGGAGTTGCAACTGGAGACCGGGCGCAAAAACCAAATCCGCGTTCACATGGCCGACATTGGGCACCCCGTGGTAGGCGATCCAAAATATGGCCGCTCGCCCGAATCAGATGCCTACGACAACTCTTTGGGACGCTTATGTCTGCATGCCTACAAACTCTGCTTCCATCATCCCTTCAAAAACGAAGACATGGAGTTTGAGACGCCGTTCCCGAAAGTGTTTGTTAGGCCATTCCCGATGCTCAAAGATTATTGACCTGGATTATTATTGACCTGGATTAAAATGGCATTTGTAGGTCTTCCGTCACCGTAATTGGTCGGCGACCACCTGCGCAATATCCTTAACCGCCACAGGTGATTTTCTCGCAAAGGTCTTCAAACACAACGGACATGCAGTTACAATCTCATCTGGATTGTTGAACATCAAATCGTTGACCGAATTGACCGTTATTTCATCACGCTCCTGCTGAGTCAGGGTAAAACTGCCGAGACTTCCGCCGCAGCAGATGCTCAGCTCTTTCTCCGATTTCGCTTTGCGCAAATGGCCAATGTTTTCAATCACCTCGCGAGGCTCGTCATACACGCCGAAGGCTCTACCAAGCTCGCATGGGTCGTGATATACATAATTGACATCGTTTTTGTCGACCTTCAGCTTACCCTTCTTGATAAGCTCGTCAATATACTGCGTATGATGCAGGATTTCAACGCCTTCAAGTTGGTATTCCTCTCTGAAAACCTTATAGCAAATCGGGCAGGAAAGCACGAGCCTCTTGGCACCAGATTGCTTGATCAACTCGGTGTTTTTGGCTATCATGGCTTGGGCTTCGGCCTTCTTTCCGCTCAACAGCATCGGCCTGCCGCAACATATACCGCCGTCTTTATCCAAAAACTCATACTTCTCGCCCGCAGCCTCTATGATTTGCTTCATCGCACGCATAATCTTGGGAGTAAGCTGAGTCATGCAGCCAGCAAAATAGAGGACTTTGGCGTTTTCTTTCGTTTCTGACGTCACGTTTTCGAGATACGAATGGTCGCTATGAATCTGGTATGGCACTGCCTCGCGTTGGCTCATCTTGATGTCGCATGACTCGATGCTCACAGGGCAAACCGCAACACATTTGCCGCACTGCATACAGGTTTCGGCAATACGTTGGGCCTCTTCCTTGTCGCCATTCCTCAGCTTCTTCATGAAATAGGCCGAAGTGTTACCGCTGTTCTTGTCGTTGACGCTCATCGGGCAGGCGTCGATGCACAAGCCACAACTCGGGCAGGAATAAATCTGGGCCAAAGCATAACCCTTGCGAGGCTCACGCGGTTTCAGACCAGCATGTCGCAACAAGATAAACAAAGCCTCCGTCGGGATGTGCATATATCTCGTGAACGGCAACATAAACATAAACACCATCAAATCAAAGGAATAAAGCCACCAAAACGCCATGATATTGCTCTTTTCGGCAATAAGACGGAAGGGGAAGATGGTCCACAAGGCGAAACGAATCATGTTGTCGGCAAAACCGAAGTGCATAATACGCTTCACTCCCACTATCTTCGAATGGATCTTCTTCACCACAGCAATCAGGATGCCGCTGATGATCATCAGGAGGAAGAAATCCATAAGGAAGGCGAAAACAGGCGTTTCCACGGCGAAATACTTGAAGAAAATCGGATAATAGAAGTTGGGGAACATCCGCTCAACGCCTTGTACCTCAACACCTTCAAGCGGTTTCAGCGTAAACAGCATGACATGGCCGATAACGATAATCATAAACCAGCCAAAAGCGATGGCGGTGTGCATGTAACCGAGCACGGGATTGCGTTTCCAAATCTTCACATGGAAGAGGCAGTCGCCAAACAAGTCGCGGATGTTGGCCCATGCCGTCTTAGGTGTCACCAAAGAACGCCAAAACTGCTTTCTGTCTTCTTTCGGCAGCTGGCCGATGACGCGTAAAAGCCCCACGACACAATACGTCAGCACGAAAGCCATGCCGAGAACGAAGGGGAGCACAAAAGGATGGAATATCTGTGAATTCATCGTGTAATGTCTAACAAAATCTTACGGATATTGATGCCGCGCGGGCAAACCAAAGTGCATTTGCCGCAGAGCATACAATGTTGAATCATTTTTTTGGCCTCGTCTTCCTTGCCTCGCTGAAGCATCAGAAGAATGCGGCGAAAACTCATCTCTGTGAAGTGGCCCGCCGTGCAAGTCGCAGTGCATGAGCCACATGCGATGCAGGTGTTGATGTCAGGGTTGGTCTCCTTCAGGCGGTTGAACGTCGTCAGGTCGACGCTGTCCATCTTGACATGCGAACTGGGTGACAAACAAAAACCGAAATCCATGGCTTACATTTTAAACAGTTTAAAATTAATCAACCTATTCATTTGACACGAGACACGGGACTTCGAGACGCGGGCCCTTCGACAGGCTCAGGGACCCTAATCTCGCATCTCGCGTCTATCTATTTATATAATTGTACACTTGTGTTGCCACGGAACGCGCCTCCCCGATGGTGTCGGGCAACGACTTGGGAGCGGTGCAGGCACCAGCCACGAAGACGCCATCTTGAGCAGTGTCGTTCATGCCCAGATACATGTCCTTGTTCTGCATGAAGCCGTCGCTGTTGTTGGTGATGCCGAGCTTCTGCTGTATCGCGTCGATGCTCTTGTTTTTCTCCATGCTGCACATCAAAACCAGCAAATCAAGCGTCATCTTCAAAGGCTTGCCGAACAAAGTGTCCTCCGCTTTGATGACCAGCCTGCCGTCCATATCCTCCGAAACCTCGCAAACACGACCACGCACGCATTTCACGTCGAAGTCTCTCTGCGACTTGAGATAAAGGTCTTCGTAACCCAGGCCGAACATGCGCAAATCCATGTAGAACGTGTACACCTCTGCTTCAGGGAACACCTCCTTGATTTCGCAAGCCTGCTTCAGCGCCGTGGTACAGCATACCTTCGAGCAATAGGTGTTGCACACCTTCACGTCGCGAGCACCGACACAGTGCACGAAGCCGATGCGCTTCGGGTTATTGATGCGCTCGTCCTTGCCCGTCCTGAAAAAGTTCTCCAGTTCGACACTGGTAATGACATTGTTATAGATGCCATAGCCGTATTCCTGTTTTCGCTCCGCTTTGAAAATGTCGAAACCCGTGGCAAGAATCACAGCCTGTGCGTCAATCTTTTCGTTATTGCTCAAAACAGCATGGAAACCGTTATTATCTCTTTGAATGTCAACGACCTCAGTATTCAGACGGACATCAATGCCTTTCACTTGGTCAAGCATCTTATCAACCACGTCCTTGGCGGGATGAAATGCTGGGAACAACCTATCCCACTGCGCGATATGGCCACCAAGAGCCTCGCTTTTTTCGACAATGACGGGATTCAGCCCCATCTTATGCAATTGTGTGGCTGCTTCCATTCCGGCGGCTCCACCGCCGATGATTAGTATTTCTTCTTTCATAGAATTAATCTGCTCTATCTTTTGACTTCGGGACACGGGACTTCGGGACTTCGAGATTGGGGGCCAGAATCTGTTGAAGGGCCGTCCCCGTAGTCTCGTAGTCTCGCAGTCTCGCGTCGATTATTTAAACAAAAAAACTCATCTACTTAATAAAGGTTTCTCAAACTGATTTGATACACGACGGACACATCGGCTGACCGAGGTCCTTGCCGTTGATGCCTTGGTATTTCTTCTTCGGGTCGTAAGGGATGCCCATCTTCTCCAACAGCGGCTCGATGGCGACCTGGTGCATCTGAAGGCCAAGATCCCAAGGGTCGTAGTCCATCACCAAACCTGCCACTTCCTCGTAGGTCAGCGCCGGGATGCCGTAGCCGTTCTTGCCGTATGTCTTACCCGTCTGCTCCGCGATGACATATTGCCATCTGTCGAGGAAATAAGGACAACCCGGGCAATTAGTGATAATCAAATCCGGCTCGTAAGGCTCCATCGACTCGAATTTCTTGTAGGTATTCGACTCGGAATAGCCTCTGTTGGCCTGCACGAAATACTGACGGAAGCCAAAGCCACAGCAATGACGGCGTTCGGGGTAGTCGACCACCTCGCCGCCCCAAGCCTCGATCATGCCGACCAGCACATGCGGATACTCAGCGCCACCGAATCCCTTCGACGGGAACATCTTCGAATAATGGCATCCGATATGCTCGACCACCTTCAACGGCTTACCCGTCTTAACATTGACCAGCGGAAACTTCATTTGTTTCGCGATGTCGAACCTGAACTTATAGATAAGGTCGCTGGCATGGGCAAGATATTTCGGCTTGGCGAACTCCTTCTTGCACGAATCCCAAAGATATTGCCGAATCTTGGCCTCCAAATCGGGATACTCGTGCCACGTTTCCAGCGTCTCGGTGTAGCATCCAAACGAGGTGATGCAGGAGCAGACGTAGTTCTCGTAGCCGCTCTCATGCATCAAGGCGAACTGACGCGCGATGATGGTCATGGCGGTCTCTTGCGGGATGGTGTCGCTGTGATAGGCAATGCCGCCACAAGTGGTATGATATGGGTTCTCGTAAAAGTCCTTGCCCAACTTATTCCGCGTGATGTCCAGAAAAGTCACCTCCGAACCAGGGAAAAACGCCTGACGGATGCAGCTCCTCACGTAAAAGTAATGGTCATCGGGAATGTCTTTTTGGTAATCCGCCCATATTTTTTGTTTGCCTTCAATAATCATTTGGTATTCAAAGATTTAAAATTCAAAATTCAAAATTCAAAGATTCAAAGATTTAAAATTCAAAGATTCAAAATTTGGCTTTTAGCTTTTAGCCGTTAGCTATTAGCTTGGTAGCGATTGAGCTTACGGCTTATAGCTTATAGCTTTTCATTATTTCAAGATTTCTAATTTCAAAATTTCAAGATTTCAAGATTGGCTTTTAGCTGTTAGCCGTTAGCTATTAGCTTGGTAGCAACTGAGCTGATGGCTGACGGCTGATAGCTTATAGCTTTCATTATTTCAAGATTTCAAGATTGGCTTTTCGCTTTTAGCCGTTAGCTATTAGCTTGGTAGCGATTGAGCTTACAGCTTACGGCTTATAGCTTATAGCTTTATTCAAAGATTCAAATGTTTTTCCCCGTCGTTTTGGGTATAGACTATCATGAAATACTCTTCGTCGGTAAGGTGTTCCTTCTCGGCCTCCTGATGCGCGTCGTTCAAGACCTGTTCCATCAACTCGGTGGCACCGGTGACATCGAAAATGTTCTTTAGCTGGTCGAGGCTTTCCTTGGGAATCCTGCGCAATCCACCGGGGCCGTCGCCGTCGAGGTTGGAGCCCATGCGGGCGTGCAAATCATCCAAATTCTCGTTGATCCACTTGCCGACGGGGCCAAATTCCTTATGCGTCTCGTAGTCGAAAGTGCGAGGATAGACACAATAGCCGTAGTTCAAGATATTGGAACACAAATCCTTAACCACAACATACTGCTGGCGACCTTTCTCCGATTCCATGTACAACCCGCTTCGCATCGAGAGCTTGCGCAACGCCATGATGACCAATCCAGGAGCATTGGCACGCGGACAGCGCGTCACACACGACATGCACTCGCCGCAATACCAGATCGTATCGCTTCTCAAAAGATCTTCCAAGTCGGCCTCGTTCTTGCGCGCGACGATGTTCACGATATTCTTCGGATTGTATTTGTAGAACTCCGCAGCCGGACAAACCGCCGTACACACGCCGCAGTTCATGCAGGCCTTCATCCCCTCTTTTATCCTGTAATCCTTATATAACTCTTCAACAAGATGTCCTTTAAACCTATATTCCATAAAATAGTAAATTGTTATACAGTAAATATATTTACTAATTGGCGGCAAAAATACAACTTTTGTTTTGAATATTGGCACTCTAAAGAGGTCAATAGTTCATTTCAAAAGCCTTTTTTATCAGTTTCGGATAATGCGCCCCGACTTTCATCAACCACAAGCCCAAGCGGCTATAAAAGAAGCGCGTGATAAAAACCTCTTTACGCTTTTTTCGGAATATTTCGTGGTTAGCAGTGATAAAGTCAACGCCCTCAATAATAGCATTATAGGCGTTCCTTCCAGTGGCAATGGCATAATAAAGGCCCTCATACGTTAGCTTATTAGCAAATCCGCCCGCGTCACCGATAAGGATGACATGATTTTCACCTGATTTGACGGTATCCACAGAGATAAAGGCACCACGCAGAACGGAATCATTCACTGGAACCATCTCCCTAATCTTTTTTTGCTTTAAGATGGAACGAATCTCACTTGATGAAGCATAGGCACCTCCTGCCCCAACTATATCCCAATCAATGTTAGGGAAGCTATAGTAATACCCTGTTTTATAATGCCTTGAAAACTCAAAGATGAATTCATTGGCACCTTTGGCCACATATTGTTCCATCCAAAGCGTGTTGATCAGATGGTGTCCGATGAGTTGCTTTCTGACTTGGCTATTTGCGCCATCAGCACCAATCAGATAATCGCAGGTCATTCGTTTTCCCGACTTCAGCGAGACCTCTATTTTCCCGTCTTTTTGTTTCTCAAAATGCGAAAAACTATCTTTGAGAATCTCGCCACCAACGGCCAAAAACTGTTGAAGCAACCTGTTATCGAAGTCCTTTCTTCGCACCATCCTCAAGGCCTTGGCGAGGTCGACCTCACACAATGTTTCGCCATCAAGCATCAGCTTAAAATGGTTCACACTTTGGTAGTCATATTGTAGTTCCGGCATTACATCCTGCAACAATTCATACGCTTTTGGCGTCAATCCGCCACCACAAATCTTCTCTCTCGGAAACGTTGCATAATCAACGATGACACAATTAACGCCAGACTTCCTCAGCAGATAACCGCAAACGCTACCTGCCGGTCCCGCCCCAATGATTACCACATCAATTGCCTTTGCCATCCGATTAGTTTATTATGAGGACTACATTAAGAAAAACCCTAACTGACTGATTATCAATTAGGGTTTCTTGTATTTTTCTGTGCCCCGAACAGGAGTCGAACCTGCACACCTCTCGATATACGCACCTGAAACGTACGCGTCTACCAATTCCGCCATCGGGGCTTGGTGATTGTGCCCAGGACAAGAGTCGAACTTGCATGCCGTAATCGGCACTACCCCCTCAAAGTAGCGTGTCTACCAATTTCACCACCTGGGCTTCAAATCGGCTGCAAAAATACAACTTTTTTCAATGCTGCAAACATTTTTCGGAAAAAATTTATCTCCGAACATATTTCTCCTACCACAACAAACAATCCGATATTTACGACATAGGATTGCATTCCTTTGATTTTCAACACGAATTACCTCTAAAAAACCACAAATTTTCCATGAGTTTTTATTTTTGAACATTCGTAGCCAATTCACGACAATTCGTGCTGAAAGAAGAAAAATAAAAATAAATGGAAGTGTTTTAGTTTATTTTCCTATCTTTGAAGCGTTTAAAATCTATAATTATGCTTACAGAAAAAGACCTTCAACAGCTTTCGGAAAGAAACATCACCGAAAATCAAGTAATACAACAAGTTGCCCAACTCAAAAGAGGCACACAATACGTCCAACTCATGCGCCCCGCCACCCTCAACGACGGCATTTTGCGCCTCGATGAGGAGCAAGTGAACATGATGACCGCCGTTTTCGACGCCGACAAGGAGTTCTACCAGTTCACGAAGTTCGTGCCCGCATCGGGTGCCGCCTCGCGCATGTTCAAGGATCTCTTCGCCTTCGTCGAGACCGCCGAAGAGACCAAATTCACCGACATCTTCTTCGCCCACATCCATAGCTTCGCCTTCTTCGACGACCTTAACGCCGCCTGCCAACGCCTCTATGGCCTCGATGTGGATAGCCTGATTCAACAAGGCCACAAGGTGGATGTCGTGAAGGCACTTCTTCTCGAAGACGGATTAGCCTACGGCAAACTGCCCAAGGCTTTGCTGAAGTTCCACCACTACCCCACCTTCAACCGCCTCGCCTTGGAGGAACACCTGGTGGAAGCCGCACGCTATGCCACCGACAACGAAGGCGTGGCCAAATTGCACTTCACCGTCTCGCCCGAACATGAGGAGCCTTTCAAGAAGACCGTCGATGCACTGAAAGCCGACTACGAGAAGAAATACGGTGTGCGCTACGACATCACCTACTCGTGCCAAAAACCGTCCACCGACACGGTGGCCATCGATGCCAACGGCGAACTGTTCCGCGAGACCAATGGCAAGATTCTGTTCCGCCCTGGCGGCCACGGTGCCCTCATCGAGAACCTCAACGACCTCGGTGAAGAGATTGTCTTCATCAAGAATATCGACAACATCGTGCCCGAAACCAAGGCCGAAACGACCATCTTATATAAAAAGGTGTTGGCAGGTCTCCTACTCCACCTTCAGCAGCGCAACTTCGAATACCTCGAAATGCTCGACCAAGGCGCAGTCTCGGCAGAGGAACTGGCCGAAGTCTTCAGTTTCGCCAAGGAAGACCTGATGATTGACATCCCCGAATTTGTGAACGACTACAACGACATCGAGAAAATCGACTACCTTTACAACAAGCTCAACCGCCCGATGCGCATCTGCGGCATGGTGAAGAACGAAGGCGAACCTGGAGGTGGTCCCTTCTGGGTGAAGAACTTAGACGACGAGGTGTCGCTGCAAATCATCGAGTCGTCGCAAATCGACCACAAAAACCCGCAGCAGGAAGCCATCTTCCAAGGCTCGACCCACTTCAACCCAGTCGATTTGGTATGCGGCTGCTGGAACTATGAAGGCGAGGCTTTCAACCTGACGGACTATGTGGATGCCAACACAGGATTCATCTCCAACAAGTCGAAGGATGGACGTGAGCTGCGTGCCCTTGAATTGCCCGGCCTTTGGAATGGCGCCATGGCCGACTGGATCACCATTTTCGTCGAAGTGCCCATTGAGACCTTCAACCCTGTGAAGACGGTGAACGACCTGTTGAAGCCGATGCATAATTGACGAAAACACAGATAATGTATATGTATATGTATCTTAATCCATGAGTAAAAAGAAAAGAAAAGAGGAACCATATAGTTTGGATATCCATTTCTGGCTGATGTCAATCATTTGGCTATCACTTTTAGTGGTGTTGTTTTTGGTACCTTTATTATTTGGGGTCTTCCCGAAAGCCATAAGAAGCCCCTGGTTCCAGATTGCAGCGTTGACATTGTTCATGAATCTTTCCATCTCGATTTGTAACAAAATGACAGATGTTTTTTGCCTGCGCAGAGATGAGAACGGCATCACAGCCTGCCAAATCACCATTCTCCTTAACATAACCGTGTGGATTATTGGTTTCCTTATCATCTTCAACATCCAAAAAGATTCACGTTACTTCTTGGCCATAGGCATTATCGGCACCGCGCTGGGCTGGGTATTCCAAGATACCCTCAAAGGCGTCTTGGCCTTCCTTCATGTGCGGCTTAACCATTTGCTGAGCATTGACGATTGGATCCAGGTGCCTAAATACAATGTTGACGGCGAGGTGAAACGCATCACATTGACCACGATCACCGTCTACAATTGGGACACAACCTCCTCATCCATCCCCACAAGTGCACTTCATTCCGACCATTTCATCAACCTCCAGAAAATGGCCTTGGGCAAGACCTATGGCAGATTGATGAAGAAAAACTTCCTCTTGGACACAAGCCTGTTCCATCCCCTATCCGCAGAAGAAGTCGAACGGCTGAAACAAAGGGATGAATTGCGGCATTTTCTTCCAGAAGAGGAAATCCACGAAGGGGCCATCAACGCCCAATTATATAGAAGGTATATTTATCACTGGCTGATGAACGACCCCATCGTCTCGCAACAGCCTCGTCTGATGGTAAGTTGGCAGGAACAGAAAGAAGTGGGCATGACGCTACAAGTGTATGTCCACATCATGAGAGGTGGCTATTCCGCCTTTGAATGGCAACAATCAAGGATCACGGAACATGTCGTAGAAGCGTTGGATTGGTTCGGCCTACGTCTCTATCAAAGCCCTTCAAGCCACGACATTAGCAACTACATGAACAGCTTAGCCAAACAAGAAGCTACAAGCAGGAAGGAGGTCGGATCATGAGCAAACATGACTACAAAGAAAAACCTTTCGAGTATTTGAAACGGAAGAACGGCGAAGGATTTTCATCCGAAACCATCAAAAACTGGTATATCGCCCGTGCATACGTCCTCGAAAAGCTGAAAGACGTAGCCATCTGCCAAGGGTCGAAGGAGCACCTGGAAGTGACCATAACCGGCGACAGCCCTTTGATGTTATGCGTTGCCCGACAGGTGGCACTTTCTGCACACTATGCGAATTTTGACGAGACAAATCCCATCAGGACGGTCATCACCGTGGTAAGCAAGGACCCACAAATCATCGAAGCGTTGCAAAAAGAAGAATATCTCTGCAACCTTCCCCTGTTTTGCAAGCTCACGGTCAATGGTTCAGAGCCAAAGAACGCCGATTCACACGTTGACATCGAACTCCGCGTGGTAGACAATTGGCATGAAAACGCCACCGGCAACGCCCTTGTAATGTCGGAAGACGATGTAAAAGCTTTCCTTAGCAAAAAAAGCGAAGGAGAAATCTATTGCATCGACACGCGCAAAGCCGTTTTTACCGACAGGATGTATTCCTTAGGGTCGTGGATTGACAATTTGCCCAACGAAGACATTCACAATGCGCAACGCTATGCCATGGCACTTAACGTCTTCCAACATAGCCTTTTGCGAAAGCCTATTGTCCCGTTGGTTAATGCAAAAAAATGGGAATCCAATGTTATCGCAGTCAAAAATGGCTTGTCGAATGTATTTTGCGCCGACTGCTTCGAGTCGAGAGCAAAGGGAGTGGTGCGATATGCTGAAACTAACGGCATCAGAGAGGAAGAAGCATGGGAGGAATGCATCGAAGGGCTGTCGAAGAGCGAACATGCCCGATGGGTGGTCGAAAAACTCATCATGGGATTCAGACCCCTCACAGAGCGGGAGCGTTTGGAAGCAGAATATTTGTTTGGTGCGGAAAGGAGGCAACTCTTCAACCAATTGAAGAAAAACCCAAAGGATCCTATCCATGTCGACCTGTGTTCCTTTGCGCAATTGCGTCGCATCAATCCCTACGACATGAAATACGACAGCTTTTTGATGCTGGCCATACCTGGAATCCTTCAAAAGCTGAAGATCAACTATAGTAAACAACCAAGAAGAATAAGGCATGAACGATTCATACAATCCCAAGCCCATTGACACTACCGACATTGAGCTTCCAGAAGAGCTGAAACAACTCGTCGAGTTGCTGGCTCACAATGTACACGACACCTGGGCGCAAAGCCGCATCAATGAAGGCTGGACCTGGGGGCCGACTCTGGATGGTGAACACAAGCACCATCCGTGCCTCGTTGAGTATGACGAGCTTCCCGAATCCGAAAAAGACTACGACCGCAACACCTCCGTCGCCACCATGAAGACCATCCTCAAATTAGGTTGGAGCATCGAAAAGCTGTAAGACACATAGCTATTTCGAAAAAAACTATCTTTATCTTCCTTCCTTAAACCGCACTATCGCCTCGATGATTTCGTCGTTGTCGTCGGAAATGGTGAGAATCATATTCTTATACAAGCCTCTATCGCTTAGGTCTTTAAGAAATGTATAAGCAGGCATGACGTTGGTAAAGTAATCTTTTCCCATGAAAATCATCGGGCTGGCATAACCTTCGCTCTCGTAATGGTTTTGGCCTGCGTCTTGGAAAATCTCCTGCATGGTGCCCGCACTGCCAGGCGTGTAGATGATGCCGCCTTTGGCAATGGTGACGACACCGTCTTCGCGCACGCTGTTGTCAAAGTATTTGGCAATGTCGGTGGCAAAAGGCGTGGTGGGTTCGTGGCCATAAAAAAACGTCGGCAGGGCAAGGCTACGATAGTCTGTTTTCAGTGGGAAACGTTCCATCACCTCGAATGAACTACGAAGCCAACCCTCGTCCTTGTAGGTCGGCGATGGTATGAGCATGGTTATGGCTTCCTCCACCTCGGCCTCGCTCCTCCCTGCCATCCAAGCGCCAAGATGCGCGGCTTCCATGGCCCCTGGACCGCCACCAGTCACCATCAATTTTCCCATCTCAGTGAGACGTTTGCTCAAAAACACGATTTGCCGGTATTGCGGGTCGTCACGCCGTTTGGCATGGCCGCCCATGACGCCAATGACATCCTTCTCGTCATACAAATCAAGCATTTTGTACAACTGGTGAGTGATGAAATGGTCATGAAGGGCGCGCGACAATGTCTCCAACACATCGTGGCCACGTTTGCCTTGAGCGATATAATGCCGATAGACTTTCGTATCATAACAATTCTCGAAGGTGGATTCATCGTGGTAATCATAACCTTCATACAATTTCTTGCTGTCATACAACTTCTTGATATAGGTATCAAAGGGTTTGCCCAACTTGCGGACATAAATGCTGAAATCTTGGTTGGATGTAATCTCTAACACACGATGGACGATGCCCGCAGCATCCAAACCGAACTTGTGCATCAACGCCATGGCCTGCCCAGACTCGCCGAAGCGGTCGACCATGCCAATGCGACACACGCGGATGGGGTGGTTTTCGGCCAAAAACTCCGTCACGGCACTGCCCAGACCACCAGCGATTTGATGTTCCTCAATAGTAAAGATCATTCGAGTTTCGTCGGCAGCCTTGTTGAGAATATCGCCATCCAACGGCTTGATGGTGTGCATGTTGATGACGCGGACGGAGACATTCAGATGCTCCAACATGTGAGCAGCTTCCAAGGCTTCCCACACCTCGTGACCCGTGGCCACAAGGGTAATATCCGTGCCCTCACGCATCAACTGCGCCTTTCCGATTTCAAAGTCCTGGTTTTCAGTGGTAAAATCTGGAACTGATTCACGCCCAAAGCGCACATAAACAGGGCCTTTGCATTCCAAAATGGCTTTCTCAGTAGCGATTTTGGCTTGTGTAGCATCGCAGGGTGAGATGACGGTCATGTTGGGCAGCACACGCATGGTGGCGATATCCTCCAAAGCTTGATGTGTGGCACCGTCGGGGCCAACAGAGACGCCAGCATGAGCGCCGCCAATGACAACATGCACATTGTTGTAACACACCGAGATACGAATCTGGTCATTGGCACGATGTGCGGCAAACACGCCGTAGGTGCTAAACACGGGGAGCTTTCCACTCAAGGCCAAGCCAGCCGCCGTTGCCACGGCATCCTGCTCAGCGATGCCCATGGAGAAAAACCGTTCGGGGTATGCCTCCGCAAATAAGTTCATACCCACAGAATTAGTGATGTCGGCACCTAATCCGACCACTCTGCTATCCTTTTGCGCAGCAGCGAGGACACCCTCGCCAAAACCGGTTTTTGTGGGTTTATTTCCTTTGTTAGTGTAATTCATATTTTTGACTTCGAGACACGAGACTTCGAGACACGGGACAAAAACTCGCGTCCCGCAGTCCCGTAGTCTCGTGTCATTTTATAATTCATTTAAAAACATTGGCAATTGTTCCTTGGTCGGCACCTTGCCGTGCCATTGGTTGTTGTTTTCAATGCTCTTCACGCCCTTGCCCATGACGGTGTCGGCGATGATGACCGTTGGTCTACCCTGCTCTTTATCAGCCAATTCCAAAGCCATTTTAATCTGGCTCATGTCGTGACCGTCAATTTCGATGGTATGCCAACCGAAGGCCGCCCATTTGTCACGCAAAGGGTCGATGGCCATCACCTTTTCGGTGCCACCGTCGATTTGCAGGCGGTTGCGGTCGATGATGGCGCAAAGGTTATCCACCTTATGATGTGCCGCCGCCATGGCCGACTCCCACACGCTTCCCTCCTGCTGCTCGCCGTCGCCCATGATGCAGAAAACGCGGTTCACGGTCCCTGAGCCTGTCGAAGGGCCGTCCATCTTGGCCGCCAAAGCCATGCCCAAAGCCACCCCAAGACCTTGTCCCAACGAGCCCGAGCAGGTTTCCAATCCAGGCAAACGGAACTCGAAACTCGGGTGCCCTTGCAAACGGCTGCCCAACTTCCGCAAGGTCAACATTTCCTCTTCGGGGAAATAACCGGCGGCTGCCAACGTCGCATACAACACCGGTGCCGTATGCCCGATGGAAAGCACCACCTTGTCACGGTCAGCCCAATCAGGACGTTTCGGATCGTGACGCAAATGGCTGAAATACAAAACAGTAAAAACATCCACCAAGTCGAGGGAACCGCCCGTATGTCCCGAGCCAGCCTCGGCCAAGGCGGTCAATATCAACTCGCGAATGTGCTTCGCCTTCGCTTCCAATGGATTCATATCAACGCAATTAAATCTTTGACAATAAAATAGATACAAACGCAGGCATAGACAAGCTTAATGCCCGTGCCAAACAAAAAACCCACAAACGAGCCCAACGCCGACTTCCATGCCAGATGGTCTTCGGTGCCCGCTGATTTCTCGCCGATGTAAGCACCAATGAACGGTCCCAACAACACCGCGATAAAACCTATGGGAAAAACAAAAGTGACAATCAATCCTAAAATCAACCCTATCGTGCTTCCCCTCACACCCGCCTTGGTGCCACCGAGTTTCTTCGTGCCCCATACGGGAACAATATAATCCACAGTAAACACCGCAGCGCCTATAATGCCCATAATCACCAAAAAACGAGTGGAATAATCGATGCCGTCGACAAACGACAAGGCCAACAAGGCCAAAAAACTGAACGGCGTTCCCGCTATGCCAGGCACCACAGCTCCCACCAGCCCGACAAGGGCAAGTAGAATGGCTACAACGATTAAAACGTACAACATAGTAAGTAACTCTTCAAAATAAAACTTCATTATCTTTTGACACGAGGCTTTTTGACTATGACCATTGACTATGACCACGACAGTTTCGACTGGCTTTTAGCTTTTAGCGGTCAGCTATTAGCTTGGTAGCTCCTAAGCTAAAGGCTTATTGCAAATAGCTAACAGCCCTGGCATAGTCATGGTCATTGTCACAAGTCATAGTTCCCGCATCCTTATGTAAACTAGATTTACCCATTCACTTATTTGAAATATCCTGCGAAAATAGAAAAAATGTTTTGTTTTTACGAAAATCAACCCTACATTTGCAACTTAAAATGCCAATTGTATGAAAAAACTAATACTCCTCACAACACTAATCCTCTCAACCTTAACGATTTTCGCCTACGACTTCATCCATCCCTTTGGTGGTCGTGCGGCCGCCATGGGAGGCTCGTCGGTGGCCTCACAAGGCCTATGGGCCATGCAAAACAACCCTGCAGGAATGGCTAATTTAGAAAAAATCAGCCTCGGATTATACTACGAAAACCGTTGGATGTTGCCCGAGACCGCCTACAAATGTGGTGCCTTCGCCTTGCCTACCAAATTTGGCACCTTAGGACTGAGTTTCAATCAGTTTGGTTCATCAAAATACAGTGAAAACAAGTTTGGACTCGCCTACGCAAAAGACTTTGGTCGATACTTGCAAGTCGGGCTTCAGCTCGATTACCTTTTAGTCAAAATCGGCAACGACTATGGTTCTTTTAGGGCGTTCACATTCGAGTTGGGCCTGCAATCGCATGTTACTGACAAACTGACTCTTGGCGCCTACGTTTTCAACCCCGTCAGTTTCCGTTTGGAGCAGACTTTGAACCACGAAAAACTGCCCATTGTCATGCGTTTCGGCTTGGCCTACAAGTTCACCAAAGACTTCCTCGGGCAATGCGAAATCGAGAAAAACACGGAACGCGAGGGGGTTAGTTTGCGAGGAGGCTTGGAATACGAGGCTTTCAAGAACTTCTTCATCCGCGCAGGTGTGCAAACCAACCCTGGCATTTTGAGCTTCGGACTCGGCTATGGCATCCGTTTCGCGCAAATCAACGTGGCGGCTCAACTGCACAACGAGCTGGGTGCTTCCATTCAAGTCGGTATGATTTTCAGCATAGGAAAGTAACATGAAACAGCTGGTTATCATCATATTATCGTTATTTTTTGTCGTGGCTGCCAAAGCACAAATCGCCATCGACACACTCAGCACCGAAGCGTTGAACGATTTGCTCATCGAGCAAGTGGAACGTCTTGCCGAAGACAGCGACGACGACATTGACTACGAAGACCTCTTGGAAAACTACATCTTTTTCAGCGAAAATCCTATCGACATCAACAGTGACGATGTCAAGCAGTTGGTGGAATTGCACTTGCTCAATGTGTTTCAATACGAGGAGCTCCTGAAATACCGCCGCTATTATGGTGATTTCCTGTTTCTTGACGAATTAGAGATGGTGGAGGGCTTTGACGACCTAACCTTGTCGATCATCCGCCCATTGGTGATAGTTGGCCAAAACAAAGACAGGGACAAGCTGACATTCAAAAAGATGGCACACTACGGTAAGCATCAAATCCTTGGACGTTACGAACAAGTCCTTGAAAAACAGCAAGGTTACCTACCTATCGACGACTCTGCCCTATTGGCCAAGCCCAACTCGCGCTATCTTGGCAGTCCGCAGAAACTACAATTCAGATACACCTATAATTATAGGAACAGAATCAGGGCCGCGCTGGTAGTGGAGAAAGACGCCGGTGAGATGTTTTTCACGGATAAGGTCAGCGACACCATCCAAACCTTGCTTGGGAAAAACTACAAAAGAGACTTCGATTTCATCGGTTTCCACCTCTATGCCAAGGACTTGGGCATCGTAAAGGCTGCTGTGCTTGGCGATTACCAACTGTCGTTCGGACAAGGTTTGACGATGTGGTCGGGAATGAGTTTCGGCAAGGCAGGCGCAGGAAGCAGCGTGATGAAACAAGGGCGCGGCATCACGCCCAAAGGCTCTGCCAGTGAATTTGGATTTATGCGCGGTGCTGCCGTCACCCTTGGCGGCGGTCCTTTCAGCGGGACGGTGTTCTACTCTCACCGTTGGGTGGATGCCAATGTCAGTGTGGCCGACTCCTTGGAAAACGAAGCCGAGCTCATCAGCAGCCTGCAAGAGACGGGCTATCATCGCACTATAGGCGAGCTACTGGACCGTCATGCCATACGTCAACAAGTCATTGGCGGGCATTTAGCATACGCCATCGCCCATTTCGAGGTCGGCTACACCGCACAACATACATGGCTCAGCACACCGCTCGAACTCAAGCCAAGCCACTACAACCAGTTCTACTTCCAAGGCAAAAACCTCACCAATCAAGGCATTGATTTCAAGTATGTTAAAGGCAAGTACGCTGTGTTTGGCGAGATGGCGATGAGTTATAATCCAGGGACTAAGGTCCCTGAGCCCGTCGAAGGGCCGACATCTATACAGTCGGGCATTTCAACAAGCTCAACGACCCTTGGTTTTGCAGGATTGTTGGGATTGACTGTAAAACCAGCGGGTTACCTTAACTTCACCGTCATGTATCGTGATTACGGCAAGACCTATCAAAACCTTATGAGCAACGCTTTCGGCGAAGGCAGCCGCAATCAAGGGCAACGCGGCATTTACCTTGGAGTGGAGGTGGCACCCGCCCCCTACTGGAACCTCCTCGCCTACGCAGACCAGTTCCAGTTCACCTGGCTGACCTCGCAAGTGAACGCCCCAAGCCGTGGCCACGACTACTATTTGCGCCTCAGCCATAGCTTTAACCGTCGCACCAACGCCTACCTTCAGTTCCGTTCCAAAACCAAGATGAAGAACTCGACGGATACTTTTGTCTTCAGCCACTACCCCATCTTCTACACCAAGAACACGGTGCGGTTCAACATCAACTATGAATTAGGGTGGGACATCCATTGCGCCAACAAAGCAGAATACGCGCACTACCGCAATGAAGATGGCACCAACGAGCATGGTTATTTCCTCTGTCAGGACATCGCCTACAAACCAGAAAATCTGCCTTTCAGCCTCACCTTCCGCTACGCCATCTTCGATGCCAAGGACTACAATGCCCGTGTCTATGCCTACGAAAACGACGTGCTGTATTCCTTCAGCGTGCCAGCCATGTACGGTAAGGGAATGAGGTTCTATCTGTTAGGGAAGGTGAAACTATTCAATTCATTGACCCTTTACGCCCGCATCGGGCGCACCATCTACAGCGACCGCGACGAAATAGGCAGCGGATTGACGTTGATTGAGGGGAACCATAAGACGGATTTGAAGGCTGAAATTATTTGGAAAATGTAGAGATGCAAAATCTTGCGTCTCCGACAGTCTTACAAAACATCAATCTTCCCTTTCTCCAAGCATCCACTCGTATGCAGGCACGATTTTCACGGTCTTACCTTCTTGCTGTATTGTATCCCTATGAAAATCAGTTATTAAAAAAAGATTCTCACACTTTGTTTCTTTCGCGGCTGTGAGCAAGCCTCGAAGTTCCCTTTTCTTGGTTTTTTCAGAACTGAGGTTATAGCAAACCTGATAGATTTTCTGCACTTTATTGCCTTTGCAGACCACGAAGTCAGCCTCATAGCCGTTTATATTCTTGTAATAATAGATGTCTCGCTCCAAAGGACGATTGCGGCGTAACAATTCTATATACACTAACGTTTCCAAACGCCAGCCGAGGTTGTCGCCCACAAAAGCATCCTCACGGCCATCCATCATAGCCACATCAACGGCATACACCTTCCTATCGTATATCCTATTCTTGCTTTTTACAGAGTATTTCTGCAATTCTACAAGGAGATAGGCCTCGGTCAAATAATTGATATAATTGTCAACCGTGTGGCTCGATTTGATTTCCATCAACTTGGCCAAATCGGACGACACTACAGTCATGGGAGCCACATTAAGCAAATGCTGAGCAAGTCGCTCGAAAGCACGACTATATTTGATTTTGTGACGTTGCTCTATATCCCTTTTCAGAATGTTCTCAACGAGCGTATTCACATAACCCGTCTTGTTCTTCCTATGGAGAAGCTCAGGAAAACCGCCTTGTTTGAGATAAAGGTCGAACACCTCACGCCTGAAAGCTTCGTTTTTCGTGGTAAGTATTTCTGTATCAACATTCTTTGCGATACAAAAATCCCTAAAAGAGAAAGGAAACAATTCTATCTCGTCATGCCGTCCAGTCAAATGAGTGGCTAATTCCCCACTGAGTAGATTGGCATTGGAACCCGTTATCACAACGCGCATCTTGATTCTCAACAAGCGGTTCACGAAAAGATACCAGCCCTTCACATTCTGTATCTCATCGATAAACAAGCACTTGAAATCGCCATATATCTTGTAAAGCACTTCCAAAACATTGTTCAGGTCTTCGCTTTTTATAGATTCCAAGCGCTCATCGTCAAAGTTAACGTAGGCAAATTTCACCTTCTGCAAATGCAACATATTGTAACACAAGGTGGATTTCCCCGAACGACGCACACCTATAACACATTGTGCCATAGAGCTTTCCAAGTCTATCAAAGATTCTTCTTTACGAGAACACAATTTTACACTCGACAATGCCAACAGCTCTTGATGTTGCTCGGTCAGCACTTCTTCTATGATTCTTTTCTCCAACATGGTGATAAATTTGCCGCAAAAATACTATTTTTTGCAGTACAAACTGCAATACTTCGTACATTTTAGACTTTTAAACTGCAATACTTCGTACAAATTTTACCTCCAAACTGCAATACTTCGTACATTTTAGACTTTCAAACTGCAATACTTCGTACAATTTTACTCCACCACTACTCTATCAACCTGCTGATTTCCACCAACAAATGTCACCAAAGTGTAAATGCCTTTAGACAAATTTTGGGTAGGAATAACAAGGAATTGGTTTTGTCCGGCGAATGATTGCACCAAGCGCCCAGTCATATCATATAGACTGACTATCGCTTCAACATTCTCCGCAAAGCGCAGATTGATGCGGTCCTTGGCTGGATTGGGAAAGACCTCTACAATTTGGGTCGGCCCTTCGACAGGATCAGGGGCCTCAATGCTCCAAGTGCCACAGGCTGCATTGATTTCGCCATCCAAATAACTGAAACGGTCATCTAACCAATCGCTCATGTAGGTCAGCTGGTTCTCATTAACAGTAAACTCAGGCCAAGCCTCGTGCTCACGCTCGTATGCACCACTTTCAAGCAATTCATCGTATTGGTTTTGAACTAATTCCATAATATGCTCTTTGGTCAGAATATTGCGTCGGAGAGCATTGTAACGTGTTTTAGCCGAAGCTGCAAAACCGTTCTCATTACAATCCTGCGTCAGACGGTCGAAGAAACCATTGCTCATCAAGCCAGCCGTGTTGTAGGTCCAGTTACCATCGGTGTCCAAGCCCCAAATGGCATCCAAGTCCCAAGGCAGGTACATATAGGTACTCGTCTTCTTGTAACGCGCCATAAACAGGTTGCGCCCCATATTGTCCATTCCCATCAACGCATTGACAAACAGATAATAATCAATGGCATTGGACTTGTCGAATTGGGCCGCATATTGGGCATAGAACACATTGTCGGAGGCATTCATCACGAAGTTGGTGAAGTTGTAAAGATGGTTCCAGTTGATGGCCGTGTCGCTCTCGTTGGGATAGACCCACTCATAGTTGTCCCAAGTGTCCTGAGTGTTGTCGTAAGGCGACAGACTCTCAAAGGTAGGAGCGCCAGGGCCATTGCCTTTGTAAAGCAAGCCTCGCAGCTCCCCGTTGTATTTGCGCAAAGCGAGTTGCTTACGGTCCATGCGTTCCGTCAAGGCATAAACGCCTTGGTATTCTTCGTTGATGAACACATCGGCATATTCCATACGAATGCCAGGCTTGGCTTGGGGTTCATTTGCAGCATAGGGCAACTGGTACATCTCCATCCACAACTCATTGGCCACTTTGTCGCGGAGACGTAGCGGTTGCGCCCACATGGCTTCAAGGTTCCAGTCATCGTCGCTGCGCAAACCGAGGAAAGTGGTGTCGGCCATCTCCGTTCCCGTTTCATCAGCCCATAACTCAACACGATAGGATTTCTTGTCATACTGCTGCGACGAAGTGCCTCTGATCTTAAATCCTGCGTGCATCGTAATGACATGACCATCGGCATCCGCCACGTTGATGATGCCATGCACGGCGGGCGAGTTGACGATGGGTCCATCGGTGGTGATGGTAATCAGCGGCATCTCACTCCTATAATAATCGTAGGATTCACCTCGGATTTCAATCGTCTGTTTGAATGGTTTCATCCCATCGGGCATCCTACCTGTGGCCACCACAATCTTCTTATCATGGTCGATGCCGTACATCTCCCCTATTTCCTGAGCTCTCAAAGCCCAAGGCGAAAACAAAATGGATAATATCAAAAGGAATTTCGTCATAACTAGGATTTCAAGATTTCTGATTTCAAGATTCAAGATTTAAAGATTTAAAATTTAAAGATTCAAAGATTTAAAATTCAAAGATTTAAACTGCTAACTACTAACTGAACAACTCCTAACTGAACAACTGCTAACTCTTCAATCAATCCTCACTACTTCCATAATACCATCAATAGCTTTTATCTTGGTTATCAGCTGTTCCAAAGCCTCCACATCATTGATTTGGAGCACAATCCTTCCCTCAAAGTAACCTTCCTTGTCGGAGTTGAAAACGATGTTTTTCATGTTCACTTCCAAGTCCTCAGAGATGACCTTGGTGATTTTGCCCAGCAAACCCATCACGTCGCGGCCATAAATGCGAATGGTGGCCTGAGAGCTGTTGCCTTCCATGCCATTCCACTTCACCTTGATAATGCGATAGCCGTAGCGTTGCTGCATTCCCTTGGCATTCGGACAGTTGACGCGATGGATGCTCAGCGTGCCGTCGTTGGTGACAAAGCCAAAAACGCGGTCGCCAGGGATGGGATTGCAGCACTTAGCCAACTTGTAGGTCACATTGCCGATGTCCTCACCAATGGAAAGACTCTCCTCCGCATCGTTCAATGCCTCTTTTTTGGATGTCTCAATCTGCTCAGGGACAGTCTTTTCCGTCTTTTCAGCGTTCTCGCCAAACTTCGAGGTCAAGAAACGTTTCACGTCGGTGATGTCGATTTTCTCGGTGGAAATCTGATGGTAAAGCTGCAAAGAGTTCTCCAATTTGTATTCCTTCACCAACATGTCGACCACCGTTTCCGAAAAAGGCAACTTCCAGTTTTTGAGTCTACGCTGCAACATGCCCTTGCCCAACTCCGACTCCTTCAGTTCCTGTTCCTTGAGATAGCGACGAATCTTGTTCTTGGCTTTCTCCGTGATCACCGCATTGAGCCAATCGGGACGCGGCGACTGTTTCTTGCTCGTGATGATTTCCACCTTGTCGCCGTTTTTCAACTCATGGCGGATGGGCACCATACGCCCGTTGACGCGGGCGCCGTTGCAGGTCTCACCCACGCGGGTATGCACCTCGTAGGCGAAGTCGAGCACAGTGGAGCCGACGGGGAGCTGTTTCAGGTCGCCTTCAGGCGTGAAAATGAAGATTTTATCTGATTGATGGATTTTTCTGTAAGAATTCTCAAACGACACCTGGCTGGGATTTTCCAAGACCTCGCGCACATGGAGCAACCATTCCTCCGACGACTGCTTCTCACCTTTATATAAATAGTGTGCCGCCTGCCCTGTCTCGGCGATGTCATCCATGCGAATGGTGCGTATCTGCACTTCGAACCACAACTTGTCGTCATACTTAACGGTAGTATGAAGCGACTCATAACCAGAGGCTTTCGGCTTGGTAATCCAATCGCGGAGGCGCTCAGGCATGGGGTCATAAAGATTGGTGATGGCGGAATACACGCTCCAACAGCATTCCTGCTCATCCTTCAAGGCACAATCAATGATGACACGAGCCGCCATCAAATCGTACACTTCCTCGAAAGGCACATTCTGAGCCCTCATCTTGGCATAAATCGACGGAATCGACTTCAGCCTCCATTTGACCGTATAACTGAACTTGTACTTCCCGTTTTTCTTGGTGCGTTCACGCTCGGCATCGATGCTTTCAGAAATGCGGGCAATAAAATCTTCCGCCGTCTGCTTGCGGGCTTCTTGCGTCGCGGCAATCTTGGCCTCAATCTCGTGGAAAACATCAGGATTCTCGTACAGCATCAGCTGCTCTTCCAGTTCGGCTTTCAACTTATACAAGCCCAAACGGTGGACAATGGGGATATAAATGTACTTGATTTCGTGGTAATACTTCCCCAGCCTATCCGGGTCGACATCGTTCGGGTTTCTGACATCATACACACGGTGTACGATTTTCAGCAGCACCGACCGCATGTCGTCAATCAGCGAAAGGAACATCACCTGGAAGGTGTCGGAGTTGTAGGCGACTTTTTCCGTGTCCAAACTCGAGATTTCGCTGAAATCCTCAAGGATGATGGCCACCGTCTTGCCGAACTCCTTTTCCAGCTCCTTGATGCTCACATTCTCCTTGTAGTCAATGCCATGTAGGAACGCTGCCACCACAGAAATATAGCCCAATCCCACCTCAAGCACAGCGATGCGCGCCATCTCGATAAGGTGGAACATGTAAGCCTTGCCCGACACCATGTAGCGTCCATCGTATTTCTCCAAACAATAGCGATACGCTTTGTCAATCAACGCCAAATGTTGGGGCGCGTTGACAAAAGGATGTATATCGTCAAGCATAGCCTCGTAGGCCTGCTGAATCGCCAATAATTCCAATGAAGTGTAGCCTGCCATATCAATCCGTTATCTTTACCGTCAGCTGATGCCCCAACAGGATGTCGTAATATGGCTTCAGTTCCTCAAAACTGCCGTGCATAACGGCACATTTGCCTTTGTAGTGCGTAATCCAAGCACAAGTCTCGGCCTGCTCGCGTGTATGGTGGCACACCTTCATCAAGGTGTCGATGACATATTCAAACGTATTCACGTCGTCGTTGATGAGCAGCAGACTCTTCTCATTCTCAACAAGTTCCTCTTCCAGCACATCAACGCTTTCCTGTTCTTTGTTCATTTCAAAAAACGATTTTCACGGGGTAAAAATACACATAATTTCCAAAATAAAAGGAAGAAAAGCGACTGAAAGCCAAAAAATCAAGAATTATTCCATATTTTTGCAGTATTAAAGAATTGGCTACACATGTTGCATATTATAGACAAGGATAAAGAGTTTCCCTTACATATCACCACCGTAGTGCAAGCAGAGCCATGGAAAATGGGACATATTGCACGTTTTACACACCACCCATTTAATAGAACACCTAAATTTCAAATAAAGGAGGCAAAATGTTAGTTTCGAATGAAAACAAATACGTTTTTTTGAGCAACGAGATTGCAAATCATCCGGAATTAGAGCAATGGACTCCTGAAGAATTATTTGCAAAAGAATCTGATTTCGACTTTTGGGATGAGTTAAGTGAACATTTGGACTGTCTAAGAATTTGCGACGCCTGTAATCGGCCAATGATTGAAGGTTACTGTATTGATGACGGGCGAGAGCTTTATTGTTCGGATGATTGCCTACACAGTTATTATTCCGAAGAAGAATATATCGAGATGAGCGATGATGAAGAAGGAAATTCGTATTGGACGGTTTGGTGGGAATAATTCTTTTGGTTTATGGAATACCTTATTGAAATAATAGAAACTCTATCAAAGCAAATCAAAGTAGAAGCTGACTCTGCAGAAGAAGCGATTTGTCAAGTCAAAAAACAATATCTTGATTCAAAAATCATTCTTACCGCTGATGATTTTGTTGATTATAAAATAGATACGATAAAAAACCCTGATTTTGGAAAGATAAATTGTAAATGATTGGCAAAAGATCTATTTTTGCAATGTCAAATAATAAAAACTATAGAATAGAAAAGAGATAAAAGTATAAACATAATCATAGCGTTTGCTATTTATTCGGCTGCTTCAGAAACCTAGGAAATTTCTTGAATGTTATCATGCGAATAAGTCTGTAAACGTCTGCGCGAAAGCGTGGACGTGGCTTATCGATGATAACGGGCAATTCCTAGGGCCTCTGAAGCGTGGATAAGACGAAGTCCGCGCTTTTTTGTTGCCCTGATTGCCCGTTTTGCCGTAGGATAAGCATTCGTGTCACTTACAGACTTGGCAAAACATTGGGTGTTTCCATATAAAGCAAAACCGTTCATCAAATGGGTTGGTGGTAAGTCACAACTCCTTGAACAATTCGAAGCCCTGCTTCCAATGGACTTTGAACTATGGGATAATGTCACCTATGTTGAGCCCTTTGTTGGTGGCGGTGCCATGCTTTTTTTCATGCTTCAACGCTTCAACAACATCAAGCATGTGGTCATTAATGATATTAACCACAATCTTACAGAGGCATACAAGAATGTCAAGGACCATGCTGAAGGATTGGTTTATAAACTGAAACAAATTGAAAAAGAGTATTCCGCTATTCAGGAATCCGAATTGCAAAAGAAATATTACCTTGAGATTCGTCGCTGTTTCAACGAAGATGACTTAACCAGTATTGAAAGGACTTCGTTGCTGATCTTCCTTAATAGGACTTGTTTCAATGGTCTTTATCGCGAAAACTCGTCAGGGAAGTTCAATGTTCCCTTCGGAAGATATGTCAATCCAACCATTTGTAATGAAGCGGTCATTTATGCTGATAGTGAATTGCTTAACCGTTATGATGTAAGCATTTTGAATGTTGATTTCTTAGAAACAGCAAATGTATTAAATGAAGGAATGTGTTTCTTTTATTTTGACCCACCATTTCGGCCTCTTAGTGCTACATCAAGTTTCAATTCATACGTCAAGGAAGAATTCGGTGACGAAAGGCAGAAAGAGTTGGCAGAATTTTGTCGTCATCTTTCGGAAAAAGATAATGTGAAATGGATGCTGAGCAATGCCGATTGTTCGGCAAAAAATCCGGAAGACTTGTTCTTTGAAACCATTTATGACGGATTCAATATCCATAGAGTATATGCTTCCCGAAGTGTCAATGCAGATGCGACTAAACGAGGAAAGTTGACTGAATTGCTAATCACAAACTACTAAACAAACTCATAGCGATGCACACGAAAGAACAATTTGAATTATTCATGTCCCAATTGAAAGAAACCAATGCTACACTTGGATTCTATTGCGATTTCAAGAAAATCAACAGCAATGTTGAAGCCATTGCTATTAAATTGAACCAATTGAATTATTTGATTGGTCAAGAAGATTTGAATGGGGCGATTCGTAGACTATGGTTGGAAAACCCTAAAGTGTTTAGCGTTTTGGATATTCTTATTGCCGTTAGAACCTCTGATAACAAAAAAGCCATATTGGAGGATGGAAGAGTAGAATTGATAAGCAGGCTTTTTGAAGATGTTGAAGGAGTGATTGACTATATTCACGGGACTGGTCTTGACGAAGTATTACAAAGGAAACAAATCAAGAATCTAGTGGATTATGTATTTGGTGTTGAAACAGGACTAGATACGAATGCACGAAAAAACAGAAGTGGTCATTTGATGGAAAACCAGGTTGCGTCATTGTTTGACAAGTCCGGTATTGCTTATCGCCAAGAAGTTTATTCAACAGAATACCCAGAGCTATCTGTGCTTGGAGAAGACAAGAAAAGGTTTGACTTTGTGATAGAGACAACACAATGCAAGTACTTGATAGAGGTCAACTTCTATAGTGGTGGTGGCTCAAAACTAAACGAAGTTGCAAGGGCTTATTCTGAATTGTCTCCCAAAATAAATGCCGTAGGTGGATTTGAATTTGTGTGGATTACAGATGGAATAGGATGGAAATCAGCACGAAACAAGTTGGAAGAGGCATATTATACCATTCCTTGTATATATAACTTGACAACCCTTGGCGATTTCATTCAAAAATTGAAAAACGAAGGTGTGATTAGTTCAAGAAATCTTGGTCTTTTCAATGACGAAGTTTAAGAGTCCATATTACTCGGTTGATGATGCTTTTGCATTGTACTATGGCGATTGTATGGATTTGTTGGCGCAAATCCCTGACAATTCAATCAATACAATATTTGCAGACCCGCCTTATTTCCTTAGTAATGGCGGCATAAGCTGTCAAAATGGCCAAGTGGTCTGTGTCGACAAGGGTGATTGGGACAAGGGAGGCACTCCCGAATACATTTACGAATTCAACCGCCAATGGCTTGCACTCTGCCGCCCGAAACTCAAAGATAACGGTACTATTTGGATTAGCGGCACCCATCATAACATTCACGTCGTCATGCGCTGCCTTCAAGAATTGGGATACAAGGTGCTGAACACCATTACTTGGCAAAAATCCGACCCGCCGCCCAACCTTTCCTGCCGCTATTTTAATTTCTCAACCGAATTGATAATTTGGGCTCGCAAATCCGAGAAAAAGCCTCATAAGTTCAATTATGAGACGATGAAACGCATTAACGGCGACAAACAAATGACCGATGTTTGGAGAATCCCTGCTGTTGGGCGTTGGGAAAAGACTTGCGGGAAACATCCAACCCAAAAGCCTTTACGACTTCTTTATCGTATCATCCTTGCTTCCACTAACGAAGGAGACACGGTCCTCGACCCGTTTGCCGGAAGCTGCACAACAGGGATTGCCGCCAACCTATTAGGTAGAAAATTCATTGGCATCGACCAAGAACAAAAGTATCTTGATTTGGGAATCCGTCGTCGTCAAGAAATGAACGACCCTAAGAAAGCGCAAGAATTGTTCAAGAAAATGTGTGAAAACCCCGAAGAAGTAACCGTATTAGTCAATCATGCAAAACCCGAAACCCGTCGATTGATGATTGAAAAAGGTCTTTGTTATCTTCGTGCTGGCAATGTAAAAGGGTCGGTACAAATCAAACCTGGTTTTGAGCGGATGAAGTATGTCCTTCTTCATACTAATGGTGAAGATTGTCAATTATTTAGATTGAGAAAAGGGAAAGAAGGAACTTATCAGATTTGGACAAAACAAGAACTTGAAGAGAATGGCTTCAATCCCGAAAAAGCGGATTATTATGTTGTGTTACAATTCGAGAACCAGCCTGTGGAATTTGAGAAAATGCCACAACTCAAGCAACGCATGAATACTTATCGGGTAAAGATATGTCAGTTGTCTGAGTTTATTGAGATAAAATAACCATCACCGATGCTGCCCGTTGACGGAATTAAAGGAGCCTAAGTTCAACATAGAAGTGTGAAAAAACAGGTGAAGAAACTTTTTAAAAAAAAACATGGCAGTTTCAGAAAAAATCTGTATTTTTGCAGCAACAAACTTACCCCGCTTCCCGCAAGAACAGCGCGCTTAGGGTAAGTCTTTTTTTATAACCATGGCTAACTACACCAATAGACCGCTGAATTTCAGCCAACAAGTATCATCACTCAAAGCTAATGGATTGACCATTAACGATGAAGAAAAAGCACTCCATTTATTGCAGAATATAAGTTATTTTCGCCTCAAAAGTTACCTTATACCTTTGATGAGCGATAAAGTGAATCATGTATTCAAGGCTGGAACGACCTTTGAAAATGCATACGAACTATACAAGTTTGATAGTCAACTGCGTAAACTTATCGCTACAGATTTAGAAAAAATAGAAGTGTCTATCCGCACACAACTTGCATATATTCTTGCTGATGATATAGACATTTATTGGTTTGCTGATAGTGCCAATTTTCAGAATCCAATTCGTTACACGAACACTCTAAATGGGTTAAAGGCCGAGCTTGATCGCAGCGATGATGACCAAATACTGCAATTCAAAGCAATCTACAGCGACCCATTCCCACCAGCTTGGATGACAATGGAAATAACATCATTTGGCACACTTTCAATGTTATACAAGTTATTGCGTCCTGGATTGTCGAAACGGAAGATTGCAAACTTCTATGGAGTGAGCGATAGTGTGTTTGAATCATGGTTACATAGTATCGTATATGTAAGGAATATATGCGCTCATCATAGTCGTTTGTGGAATCGAACTTTGCGAATTATGCCACTTTTTCCACGCCGAACCACATATCCTTTCATCGCCAATAGTGTGGCAAATAATCGATTGTATTTTGTTTTGTGCATCATACAATACCTTTTGCGCATTGTCAATCCTAACACAAGATTTTCCTTGCGTGTTAAAAACTTACTTGCAGATTATCCACAAGTGGATACTACCGCAATGGGCTTTCCAACAAACTGGCAAAATGATAATTTTTGGCTGTTATGATTCAGGCACTCGGCTGTTGTATCGCATTATCCTCGCATGTACCCATGAAGGCGACTCAATACTTGACCCTTTCACTGGAAGTTGTACAACGAGAATACGACCTTTGAATGATTTTATTGGAACAAAGTAATCACTCAGTTTCATTTTTTCCTACATTTGCCCTCCACAATCATAAATAAGCAATGCAGAACCGCTTCATCAAAAATATCATCTTCCTGTTGTTTCTCAACCTGTTGGTGAAGCCTTTCTGGATTCTTGGTATCGACCGCGAAGTGCAAAACCTGCTTGGCGACGCCTCCTACGGCACTTATCAGGCCCTCTTCAACTTCTCCTACCTCTTTTATATTCTGCTCGACCTCGGCATCACCAACTTCAACAGCCGCGCCGTCGCGCAAGACCCGAAAAACCTCTCCAAGCACTTCGGCGGACTCACCGAAATCAAGCTCTTGCTCGGACTGCTTTATGCCGTCGTCATTTTCGTGGTCGGTTACTTCTGCGGCTACAACGAAGGCTTGAAACTCAAGCTGTTATGCTGGTGTGGCCTCAACCAAATATTGCTCTCTTTCATCCTCTTCCTACGGTCGAACATACAAGGGTTATTGCTTTTCAAGCAGGACAGCATCCTCTCCGTCTTCGACCGCGTGTTGGCCATCGTCATCATGAGCCTTGTGCTGTGGAGCGGCTGGTTCCCAAAAGAGAAACTCAACGCCATCTGGTACCTGCAAGCCCAAACTGTAGCCTACATCGTCACCCTCATTTTCGCCCTGACTATCGTCTTGCGCCATGTTGAAAACCTCAGTTTCAAGATTAACTTCCAGTTTTTCAAGGAGATATTACGACAAAGTTTGCCTTTTGCACTGTTGGTGCTGCTGATGAGCGTTTACAGCCGCATCGAGCCTGTGCTCCTTGAGCGCCTTCTGGACGACAAGGGCGTGCAAGCCGGCATCTACAGCCGTGCCTACCGCCTCTTCGACGCTGGCAACAACATCTCCAACCTCTTCGCTATCATGCTGTTGCCCATGTTTGCCGCCACATTGAAAAACAAGTTAGACCTGAACAACTTGGTCAAGACCTCGTTCAATGTCATCGTGGCCATGGCGGGCATCGTGCTGATTATGTGCGTCTTCTATCGCCAAGAAATCATGCAGATGATGTATAACCCCGAAGAGGCCGAAACCGAAGCCGCCTACCTCGGACGCATCGGACAATACGCCAATGTATTCCCTCTGCTGATGGGCAGTTTCTTCTGTCTCTCAACGACATACGTCTTCGGCACCTTGCTCACCGCCAACGGTAGTTTGAAACAACTCAACCTCGTGGCTGCAGCGGGCGTGATCATCAACATCTTGCTGAATCTCATCGTCATACCGCGATTCAAGGCAGTTGGCGCAGCTTGCACCAGCCTCAGCGTGCAGACCGTCACGGCTTTCTTGCAGTACCTGCTCGCCAAACGCATCCTGAAATTAGATTTGGGTGGACGTTATTGGCTCCACATCGTCATATTCATCGCCACTGTCACATTGATTACCTTCCTCGTCAAGCAACTGGATATCAATTGGATGATAGGATTTATCATCGCTTTTGCCGTCAACTGCGGAGCCATCTTCTTCACGCGCTTGCTCAGCCTCAAGGAAATCGTCGCCCTCGTCCTTCCCAAAAAGTCCTGACTATTCAGGTCCCTGAGCCTGCGGTCCCTGAGGCCTCTCGAAGGGTCGAAGGGCCGTCTTTAAGAAAAACAACCTAAATTGACTTTTTTCATTGCCAATTCACGAGAATTCCCTATTTTTGGCAACTTATTTCACACATAACTATGGAAGAACAACAACGTAACGCTTACAGTTCCAAATACTTGTGCAGGCTTTTGATGGAATATCGGAGACCCATCCTCATCATTTTGGCTGTGGCGGCCCTCTGTGCCATTGTTTTCAGCGCACCGTTCTTCATCACGCCGCTGTATAAGTCAACGACGGTCATCTACCCCACTTCCAGCAACTCCACCTCCAAAGTGCTCATCAGCACCACTTACCAGTCGGAGAAAGACATCATGAACTTTGGCGAGGATGAACAGACCGAACAGATGCTGCAAGTGCTGAACTCCAACCGCGTGCGCGACAAGGTCATCAGCCGCTTCAACCTCATGGAGCATTACAACATCAAGCCCGACAGCAAATACCCCTTTACGAGACTCAACAAGCTCTACGACAACCGCATCAAGTTTCGCCGCACGGAATACAACGCCGTGAAAATCACCGTGCTCGACTCCGACCCGGCACTTTCGGCCCAAATGGCCAACGACATCGCCGAGATTTTCGACAGCACGATGAACCAAATCCAAAAGGAAGTGGCGGTGAAGGCCTTCCAACTCGTAGAAGACGAATACAACACATTGTGCAACGAGATGGCCCAATTGGAAGATTCGCTCAACACGCTGCGCAAGCTTGGCGTTTTCGACTACGAGTCGCAAGTGGAGATGCTCAGCCAGCAAATGGCCGTTGAACTTGGCAAAGGCAACACGCAAGGTATCAAAAACATACAAGAACAACTTGACATTTTGGCTGAATACGGTGGAGCCTCCTACGCCATCAACGAGCGTTTGGACAACGACCGTTTGCAGCTTTCGTTGGTCAAATCGAAATACGAGGAAGCCAAAATGGACGCCACGCAGGACATTCCCCGCAAGTTCGTCGTCACCTCTGCCTTCAAGGCCGAGCGCAAGAGCTATCCCGTCCGCTGGATCATTGTGGTGGTCACGCTCTTGAGCACCTTCCTGCTGCTCATCTTCTGCATCGTCGTCTACGACCAATCGAAAGGCTTTTTTCGTCACGAGGCCGAGGCAGATGCGGCCAAAAAAAGAAAGACCTCTGAAAATAAATAAATTAACCGAGACTATAAAACCAGACAAAAACGCCAATACTCCGAAAATAACCAATCAAATTATGGATAACAATTTCAACAACCTTTCTCTCGTCCAACTCATCCTGAAATGGAAGTGGCACATCATCATCATCACTGTGGCGGCTGCCTTATGCGGTGCCATTTTCTCAAGCTCGACTTTCATCACTCCTTTGTATAAGTCGGAAGCCATCGCTTATCCAGCCAACACGAGCCCCTATTCGGAAGAGAGCCGCACCGAACAGATGTTGGAAATCATGAACTCACGTTCCATCAAGGACTCCATCATCAACAAATACGACCTTTGGACGGACTACAAGATCAACAAGGACGACAAAGCCGCCTTTGCCTACATGTACAACGAGTACAAGAGCAAAATCAAGATCAGCAAGACGACCTACGAGGCAGTGTCTGTCGTCGTCTTAGACAAAGACCCTGTTGTAGCCTGTAATATCGCCAACGACATCCTCTATTTTTATGAGGAAAAAGTGAGAGACCTCCATCATGAGAAAGAAGCCGAAGTGGTGGTCATGTTTGAAAACCAACTGATTGAAAAACAACGCGTCATCGACTCCTTGAAAAGTCGCATGTCTGAAATTGGCACCACTTACGGCGTCACCGATTTAGGCAACCAGTCTCGTGAAGCCACAAGGAGCTTGCTGTCTGGCTCATCCAAAGCCAACGAGTTGATGGAAAACCTCGGGCTTTATGGCGCTGAACTTGCCGAACTGAACACCAAACTTGCTGCCGAAGCCAACACCTTTGTGGCCATCAAATGCGACTACGAGCGTGAGTTGCGTTTCCTCAACGGCTATATGTCGTACACCAACGTCATCTCTGAGCCTTACCCCGCCGACAAGAAATCCTATCCCGTCCGCTGGGTTGTGGTCGCCCTGTGTGGCATGAGCGCCATGCTGCTCTCCATCATCGCCATCTTCATCATCGAAAACAGAAAGAGATTCGTAGGCGAAAGCAAATAAGACCGTGGAAAAAAGAGCGAAAATAGCCTGGCTTTATCTTATTGCGGCATTGTTTGTTGCCGTTGGCCTGTTCATGGTGGTGAAGATGAACTCCTATCTGTTCTTCGCCCTGCCTGTGGTGCTTGCCGTGCTTTTGCTCTATATCTTCTCCCTCGACAAGGTCCTGTTGTTCACTGCCTTTGCCGTGCCGCTTTCGGTCAACCTGAAAGCACTTGATGCAGGCTTGGCCATCTCACTTCCCGCCGAGCCGATGCTGATGGGCATTTTGGTGCTTTTCATCGCCAAGATGCTGTATGACGGCAAGTACGACAAACGGATTTCGCACCACCCTATCGCCATCGTCATCTACTGCATGTTCGCCTGGATGCTGGTGACCACCGTCACGAGCGAGATGCCCGTGGTGTCGCTGAAATTCTTGGTGTCGAGGCTGTGGTTTGTGGTGCCTGCGTTTTTCCTTTGCGCCCTCCTTTTCAAAAAGCCCAAAAACATCCACCTTTTCATCTGGCTCTACATCGCCAGCCTTTGCATCGTTTGCGTTTACACCATCATCCACCATTCCATGTTCGGCTTCGACGGCGACTCGGCCCACTGGGTGATGACACCTTTCTATAACGACCACACGGCCTACGGCGCCGCATTGGCCATCTATCTCATCCTCGCCCTGACCTACGTCTTCTTGCCCGGCATAAAGAAAAGACGCAAACTTGTCATCATCGGCGTAGTAGTGCTGTTGAGCGTGGCCATGACACTCTCCAACTGCCGCGCGGCTTGGCTGAGCCTTGTGGCTTCCCTCGGAGTGCTTGTTTGTGTGCTGCTCAAGATTAAGTTCCGTTGGGTTGCCGCTGCGATAGTGGTTCTTGTGGGATTGTTCCTTGTCTTCCAAAACCAAATCATCGACTCGATGGAGAAGAACAACCAAGACGCTTCGGGCGACCTTGTGGAAAACGTCCAATCCATCACCAACATCTCCACCGATGCCTCCAACCTTGAACGTATCAACCGCTGGCAGTCGGCTTTCCGTTTGTTCGGCGAGCGTCCTGTATTTGGTTGGGGCCCAGGCACCTACCAGTTTGTGTACGCACCTTATCAGATGTCGAAGGAAAAGACCATCATCAGCACCAATGCGGGCGACGGCGGCAATGCCCACTCCGAGTATTTCGGTCCTTTGGCCGAGCAAGGTTTGGTAGGCTCGCTCCTCGTGCTGGCATTAGTTATCGTGACGGTGACTTGCGGCCTAAAAACCTATAGCCGTTGCAAGAACAAGCCTTCCAAAGTTTTGGTTTTAGGTGCCACCCTCGCTTTCTTCGGCTATTTCATCCACGGCTTTCTCAACAACTTCTTAGACACCGACAAATTGGCCATCCCCGTTTGGAGCCTTGCCGCCTTGATTGCCGCCATCGATGTCTTTTATGCAGACAAGGAAAAGTTTGAGGAAGAAAAGGAATAAACCCAAACCAGTTTCAAGTACGGCCATTAGCGTAATTACTACCTGTTTTTAGCAATTTTTGACACCGATTCAAAAAATCACCGCTTTCGTTTAAAGGCGGTGGTGGTTTTTTGTTTACCTTTGCAAACATGAAAACAAGGTTTCTTATTATAGGTATCCTCTTGACGTTGTTTTGTGCGGCCTGCCATACACCCACGCATGAAGCAAGACGCATGGTGGTCAACGCCAAACGGCTTGCCGACACCCAACCCGACAGCACCGTACTCATCATTGACAGCTTGTTGCGTATGCCTGTGAGTTTCAGTGAGCGGGAGCGTATGGACATGGCGCTGTTGCAGGCCGATGCATTGTTCAGTAGAGACGTTTCCCGAAACGTCTCTACCATAATGGATGACGAATTTATTGATACCCATGCCCATCTCCCCATCGGCCCTGAATTGGAGCATGCCGTGACTTATTATGCCAAGAAAAAACACTATGACAAAGCCGCCCGTGCCGCCCTCTATAGCGGCTTTGTGCAACAACACTATAACGAAAAAGAGGCTGCCATGCGTTCGTTTAAGGAAGCAGAACAATATGGCACCCTTGTTGCCGACAGCCTTACCGTGGCACAAGCACAATATTGGATGGGGAAGATGCTGCTCAATGATGGCATGGAACAGGAAGCACTCACCATGTTTGAGGTTTCCGACAAGGGTTTTGGCAACAGATTCATCTATAGAACCATGACACAAAACATAATGGGTACGGTATATATGTTAAACGGACAATATGAGGAAGCCGAAACCTGCCTGAAAAATAGTTTGATGTTCGCCGAAAAGGCAAACTCTTCCAAGGCAAAACAGAAAGCTTTGAATAATTACGCGGTACTCCATCGACAAAGGGGAGAATTTGAACTGGCCATTGACAAATTGAGAACAATGGCCGACATGTCTGAAGCAGACGAGTCAGCTTTATTTATGTATGACCTCAATATGGGCAAAACCTATATGGTGGCTGGGATGATGGATTCTGTTGCGGTCTATTATAGCCGTTTGGAAAACAGCCTGCCTGACAGCCATTCCAAAAAAGAAACCTTGGCATCGGCATACAGCGCCCTATCCCGTTTTGCCGAAAAGCAAGGCGACATTTCCAAAGCTTTGTATTATCGTGAACAATACGAAAAAATAGTTGCACAGATATTCAGCCAACAGCAAGAACAAGTAATTTACAACATCCAAAAGCGATACGATTACGAGTCCATGCAAAACAGGATGAATCAAAAACTCATCCATCGTCACCATATCATCATTGCAGTAAGTATCCTGGCCATGCTTGGCTTGGTTGCGTTGGCTCTTTCCAAAATACGATTGGCTCAAATCCGCAAGGAGGAAGCCGAAGCCAAAACCCGATTGTTCCACTTCATGCAACAAAACAAGGAGCTACAGCAAAAACATGAGACCAGCGAAAAAGTGGCCATGGATTATGTCCAACAACTTTCGGATGCGCTAAACAAGGAAGCGCTTGTCATGCGGAAACTTGAAATTTATCTCGGAAACACGGGAGATAAACTCTGTTTGTCGGCACTCAACAAGGCGGTTTTTGGCAATAACGACCATTGGGAAGCCTTGATGAAAGTATTTGATACGCTGTATCCAGACGTTAGAAAAAACCTAACCATCCAATATCCCGAACTTACCGAGATGGAACAAAAGGATTTCATTCTATCGTATTTCAATGTGTCGCGCGATGAAGAAGCCCTTCTATTTAATAAGAGTGTTCACATGGTGGACAAATGGCGTAATGGGACAAGGAAAAAAATGCAAACGAAAGAAGAAAAACAGCTCGAAAAACATTGAAAACTGCTGTTTTTGTAGTCTGTTTTAGGTTCCATTTACTACAATAGTTCGTAATCTACGAAAGAAAAGTTCGTAATTACAAATCCGTATCTTAATCATACACAATTTATTATGGCTTTTTTCTGCTAAAAAAAATCGTAATGACATTCATACTGTTTTTAGTGCAACATACTTTTGGCTTGCTTAAAATTAAGCACAAAACTATGATTGTTTCATCCTAAAAACAAAACGTCATGAAAATCAAAAACACTCTTCTTGTCGCTTTCTGCGCTCTCGGTCTTTGCGTTTCAACCGCCAATGCCATAACAATTGAAACTGCTCCTTCTTTTACAGCGATTTCCGACTTGCCTGGTATTTTGGAAAAAATCGAACTAAAAGGAGATTTGATGTACAGTGTGGGCCCCAACGCCATCAATGCGGGTGCCAGCAAAGATGCCATTTACATTGAATTCAAGCAAAGTTGTGGCAATGTCGACATTTTCATTTACAACGAAAACGGCCAGCAAATCTACGGCACTACGGTTAACACTTCCGTACAGCAAATGGTAATCATTCCCATTCCCAACATGACAAACAATGGTTACAGCGTAATGTTGAGCAATGCCAACGGTTGTGCCGAAGGCGATGTCAAAAATAACTAAACTCTATGTAATACACAGTGCCTTAAATTTTTAAAACCATGAAAAAAGTATATCTATTTCTCGTAACCTTATTGGTTGCCAGCATGGCGATTATAACGGTTTCATGCAAAAAAAATAGAGAAACTGTTCTTGACGAAAACGAACAACCAACAACATTCTGTCCACAAGGAGAAGAAGCCATTAATCGTATCCTTGACTTCCGCAAACAAATTGAAGCATATCGGAAAAATCCGAATATGAAATCAAATGCAACTGTGAACCTTACTGAGGCAGTATGGGACATTGAAAACCTTTTTAACCTAACCTATGCTGCGCCCGAAGAAGCTTACTCCGAAGTAACAGAATTTGTGTTTAGTCTTAATTTCTCCATCGATGCCCAAGGCAATGTGTTGGCAACAGACCTTTATAATCTTTATGACCAAGCAAAAGCCACGGCACGAACCTATTATGCCAACACGGATTTTGCAGAGAAAGGATTTCTCTTTATGACAGTAGAATTAGGCGAACAAAGTGGAAGCACGGCACGAATGGATTTCCGTGGCAAAGCAGGCGAACGCTGTGCGCAACCCACTTGGCACTATCACGACACCGCAATATATATGGGCCCTTTTAATGGCACAGACAATTGGCATTATGCCGATGGCATGGGCAAATGTGATGGATCTGTGTTAGATTCTGGTGCCGACAAAGAAATTGAAAGAAATCTACGTGCTTATCTTGCTGCAACGGCAGAAACACCAGAAACAGAAAGCAGAGCTGTTTATGTAAATCCAATAATAGTGGAATTCGATGGATTAGACAAATCCGACTATGTCTTTTATCGTACAAACACAGATGCAACATGCATAGACTTCAACAATATGAACAGATTGTTTCAAAAAGAAAGACGACTTATTTTTGTAATAATTCCCGAAAATCCTGCGTATGGTGTTTGCGGCTATTTCCCAACATATATTCAAATTGATGGACAATTTAAGAATAATAATGGTGTCACATACATCACTCATGTTAATGAAATAACTTACACACAGCGTATGTTAGCCAATATTACCACAGTTGGTGAGATGCGAGATTTATTGAATGATTGAGTCAATCTGCAAGAATGAAGAAAGCATTATTCATATTATTTTGTTTGGTTATACCCTTTATGCTTTGCGCCCAACAATGGGAAGTGGTTTTGCCCGATTCTGTCTATTTGCTGCGAGGTGTCATCAGCGAAGCTAATATTGCTGAATTTATTGGCCGTTCAGGAAACGATGGTATTCTGGTTAAAATGTATGATGATGGTCAATATGAAACGACCATTTTTCCTGCACCAGAAGGGAAGCGTTTGGTTCTATATAATTTGATTCCATTGGATAATGATGGTTATTTCGTTTCAGGAACCTTATATGATATAGGAGAAGAAACCGGGAAACTATTTGTTATGATTCTTGACGAAAATTATACAATTATAGAAGCACAAACCATTCAAGTTATGGAAGGATTTCATGGTTTTAAGGCTGCTGCTGCTGTTATGGATGACGATGGCACAATTGTAGTATTAGCAACAGTTAGAAGATCAGATACTTATACATCAGGAATTTTTTTTAATAATGGTGTATTGTTTCGATTTTCACAAGCAGGTGAATGTTTGAACTACCATTATTTAATTGCTGCACCACCAGACCCGATTTGTTATTTGTATCAAATTAACAACCAGGAACTGAGGAATGACCCGTATAATAATCAGACTATTGCTATGTGTGCGGGACAACGCGGTTTACAATCTTTACTCTATTTTGATTATGATTTTAATCTTGTAGAAGACCATTTTATAATAGACCAAAGTATTTCAGAATCTAATATTTCAAGATATGTAAATGACTTCTATTCAAATTATTGGTATAATGAAAACGAGATGTTTATTACAGCCACTCAAAAAGACAGCACGGGAATAAACCATCCACATTTATTAATAGGGCGTGCAAATCGTGATGGACTGATTACTGAAAAAACAGAAATCAACAAACCGGACACTCTGTTGTATTCAAGTAGAATGGCCTATGCTAATGATAGCACCATCTATATTCTCGCTCGATGTCATACTATAAGTTGGCTCGATCCTTTTTATCCACAAGTGTATTTGGTCAATAAAGATTTAGAAATATTAGGATGTTTGAGCTTTTGGGGATATTTAAATTGTGAATCTAATTTGGTTTTACCCACAAAAGAAGACGGTTGTGTGATGGTTATTTCACATTCAACATTGTTTTATGATACTTCTCAACAAAGTATTATACGATTATTACGTGAAGACTTTCATCCAGTTTGGTCAGTAAAAGAAACATCAAGTCAAGAAATCAAGGCAAACATGTTTCCCAATCCCGCCAATGAAGAAATCAACTTTGACCTAACAGACATGCCTACGGATGGTAGCGTTCGCTTGCGTATAACAAACATAACTGGTCAAACATTCATAGACCGCAGGGTGTATGGTACGGGCAATCTTCTAACCGTTGGTATCACTACATTACCGACAGGAACCTATACATATTGTCTTTATCAAAAAGACCAGATATTTATGAAAGGAAAATTCATCAAAAACTAAACAATTAAAACATCATGAAAAAGACGTATTTATTTATAATGACGCAGGTTGCTTTGTTGTATTGCAATTACGCATATACACAGTATCTAAATCAAGAACCTAATGGCATACATGTGAGTGGAGGCCAATCTAGTCAGATGCAGATGTCCTCAAACATAGGCGAAGATTGCGAGGCAACAGGCTCCAAATCATTTGCAGGAGGAAGCGGATCAATAGCAAACGGAGGCTGTGCTTTTGCTTTTGGTAACAAAAGCCAAGCCAACCAAACCAACTCATATGTGTTAGGAAACAAAGCAATGGCTTTTGGCTCCAACAATCTCGTTCTTGGCTTCTATGTTGAATCCTACCAAAATGGAGCTATCGTTATTGGTTCCGGGGAAAACAGTAGCTGCCCATTGAAGACACAAGAACAGGGTATTACAATGGGAATGGGAAGTGACAAGCCAACACTATTCATTTCAAAAGCATTGGGGAATAAGACAGGCATGGTTGGTATCGGTAATGTCTTTGCCCCCAAAGCTAAACTACACATCCGATCTGATGAATACGAGGAAGCTGGAATTTATTTGCAACCCCCTAAAAAAGAGAAATCTTTTATCAGATTGTCTGACGAAGAACACGAACTGGCCGTAAATGGTGACGGCAGTATGTATCTATTATCAAACAATAACACTTTCCGTCTCGAAAGCCGCAATGCCAATATCTCTTCCAGCGAATTCACCCTTGGCACTCCTGACGACCTAAAGCTCAACTTGATTGCTTCGGGCACTCCCGCGTTCTATTCCAATGCATATCGTAATGGAAATTCATGTTTCCGCCAAACGCGGGGCTCTTCTTATGCCATCGAGTTCAAAAATGATGCCATGCTATTCCGCACCGCCGTAAATCAAGATCCACGTGGCACCATAATTACCAACTGGCGCGACCCCCTCTGCCTGAAAACCAATGGAAATATCGTGATGAATGGTAAAGTGGGGATTAATAGGGAGAATACAACCAATGGCTTTGCTTTGGCGGTGGATGGAGGAATAATTTCTACGGAAGTTTATGTTATGACTGTTGAAAACTGGCCTGATTTTGTGTTTAGCCAAGAATACGAACTGATGTCACTTTCAGACTTAAAGCATTATATAAACACGAATCATCATTTGCCCGATTTCCCATCAGAACAAGAAGTAAAGGAAAATGGTTTTGAAATAAGTGACATGCAAGCCCAACTCCTCCAGAAAATAGAGGAACTGACGCTTTACATCCTTCAACAAGAAGAGCGTATTTTACAACTTGAACAAGAATTGAAAAAGAACCGCTGAAAAACAACGCATTATGTGTAAAACGAAGATATTTATAAGAAAGTTCGATAAATTATTGGTATGCTTCATTTTTAGCATATTATTCTGTAGGGGGCTCAAGGCACAAGAAATCAGTTATTACGAACAAATAAAACAGATTAACGAAAGCGGAGCCGCTCCGATTAAGTCGTCAATGGCGTATTTTTTGGATTCTCCGGTAAACCCGTTAACGGGTGCTGCTTGCTTTGACATTCCAATCTATACAGTAAAAACAGGTGGATATACTATGCCTATATCCTTACACTATGAGACTTCGGGATTTAGGGTTGCAACGATAGCATCAAATGTTGGGATGGGATGGAATCTTAATGCGGGAGGATGTATAACGAAAACCATCAAAGGGTTTAACGATAACATTAGTGAAGTAGGATATTGTGCCCAAGATAACACAGCTGTCACTATCCATAATGAAATAAGAGATTTGGCACAAGAGGATTATTTTAGTAATGAACAAATGTATATAGACGACGCACATTGTAACACGCTTATCAATGTGACAGATAAGTTATATGATTCAGAACCAGACATATACTCTTTCAATTTTGCAGGCTATTCAGGCAATTTTGTTTTTGACATGGACAATCATATTCACTTGATTCCAGAACAAAATTTTGATATTCAACAAACAGAATTTGGTTTTGTTATAACCGTTGATAATGGTGACAAGTATTATTTTGGAGAAAGCGAATCATCAAGAGAAATCGTCCGATTAATGTATAATTGTCCTTTGATTATGAAAGTTTCAGAATTTGAAGCCAATACGATGGAGGCTACTTACTTTCAATATAGATATTATCATAGTTTTAATAATCGTTATGCGGAATGGGACGAGAATTACCCGGTAAAATGGTATTTAACCAGAATAGAAATTGGACAAAATAATAAGCAAATCTTGTTTGAATACGAAACAGATGATGTAAGGACATATCTTGGAACGGATGAATCTTATATGAGAGGACAAACGCCTGTGAGTTTTTATAATCCTACTTTAACAGGAAATAATGATTGGGTTGTTCATAGAATCAATCGTTATAGTTTTTCATTCATTCCAAGAATCAAAAAAATAACATGGGACAACGGTAAGATGGATTTTGTGCCATCATCAGGTTTTCGAGAAGATTTAGATTACATAAATACTAACTACAATACTTTTGGAGGGAGAAGAATTGAAAAAATAATAGTATCTGCAATGGAAGAAAGCCAAAAAAACACCGAGAATTATTCGGTTGATTTGCATTTGTCATATTTTACAGATAGTCATGCGGTACCAAATCAAACGATTGGCTACCCCAATACATACTTGTCGTATTATAAGAGGCTACGACTTGATAGCATTGCATTCAACGATTTATACGAGAATCCAATATTTCATTACAAATTTTCGTATAATACAATATCTACCGAGCATTGTTTTTCACGAAATACTAGTCAAGTGGACTATTGGGGCTATTTGAAGCCAAGAGAACATTGCTTTGATTTAAATATTGAACGTTTTGTCATAAAGCCTCAAGTGTATTATTACTCGAACGGTAAAGAAGATCCACTATATAATTCGGTTTATTCGGTTTGGGAACGCTCAGGAGACACTCAACCTACATATGTTTTCGAGGGGAACAGCGATATGACCCCAGACCTAACGGGTTCAAAAGAATTTACGCTGAAAGAAGTGACTTTGCCCACTGGCGAAAAAGTAAGGTTCGACTATGAATTGAATAATCTTTTCTTTGATAACCAAGATATTAACGGTCCTGGAGTACGAGTAAAAGCAGTTCATTATTATAGTTCTTCATCTTTTAATGAAGATTATCGGAAGGAATATTCATACAATGACGGGAATCATAGTTCGGGTAGAATCACCAATATACCTGTTATTGGTGTCCGAAACTTATTTGTTAAATGCATTGGAGGATTGAACAGTGCGCTACAAGAAGAAGAAATACAAAATCGTAAGACAGCACGTCAGTTTTCTACAGTAACCGATATGGGTACAACATGCGAATCATTAGTTCAATATGAAAAAGTTACAGAAGCATGTTTAAAAAACAATGCGAGTATGGGGAAAACGGTTTATCGATACCAATTAAACTTGACAGCGGCCGATTCTGAATTAAAGGTAGACGACGAGGTCTTCATAAAAAAAACAGATTGCAGATGGTCTTATAATTATCACTGTGCTGATGTTAGTGCACCTAATGGATTTTGCATTCCTTGTTATACCGCAGAATACGTTGACAACACGCCGTTTTTTACACAACCTATTTATTCTTGGTTTAATGGTTATCTCATTAGGAAGGAACTTTTTGATCAGGTTGATAAACCCGTGGAATCAATCGAATACAAGTTTTCCTTAAAACCAAGTAACGATTCAATATTATATATTCAATCAAAGTATCTTTGTAAATATGCGGCGATTTGTGTGATTCCTGAATTTCAAAGTACCCCTTTTACTTATGATTATAGTTTTCCTTCGTATTTTTATGACTTTTTATGGGGTGTAAATTACTATAAAACTGGTGTAAGGCACTTAGACACTGTCATCCACAAATACTATAGCGAAGATGATGAAAACTTGGTCAACACAACAATAACAGCTTTTGAATATAACACGAATAATTATGTAAGCGAGAAAAGGACCGAAAACTCTGACGGAGGTGTCATAAAGCATATCTATAGTTATCCTTTTGATTATGCCTCATGGCATCCAAATGATGTATATGGAAACATGATGAACAGTAATATGTTTAATAGCATCGTGGAACAATATACGTCTATTGATGACAAGGTTGTTCAAGGATCGTTTTGTAGGTTTAATACTTTTGGTTCGAACAACCAGTTCATCAAGCCGGAAAAACTGTTCAAGTTACGAACAACTACTCCATTGACAAATTTTCAACCAACGATTACTCAAACTGGCCAAGACAGCCATTATGAATTAACCAACGAAATGCAGTATGACCCTACGAGTGGTAATTTGGTTGAGGTTTGGGATGAATGCGATGGTATGACTGCTTATGTATGGGGATTCCACAACAGCTTACTTTTAGCTAAAATACAAAATGCCACAGATAGTGAGGTCAGAAATGCATTGAATTGTACGATGGAGGCACTTCAAGGAAAAACAGATACGGATGAGTTGATAGGAATTTTTCAGGCTTTAAGAACAGCACTCCCATCAGCTATGGTGACTTCCTATACCTATGACTTGTTCCAAAATCTTGTATCCATTACCGACCCATCAGGAAAAACAAGCCGATACGAGTACGACGATGCATTACGACTCAAGCTTACACGTGATGTCGAAAACAACATACTACAGAAATACGAATATCATTACTATGACCAACAAACCGAATAGAGATGAAAAGAATAATATTGTTTTTCTTGTTTGTACTTTCAACGGTGACAGCCAAAGCGCAATTTGAACCCCAATGGCAGTTGGTGTTTCCCGAATACGAGGATTTCAACATAACAGCCACAACAGCTTTTGCGGATGGTTATGTGCTGCTTGGAAGTTTTGCCGACACCATTAGGGTTGGTGGAATAACAATGTGTTCGCACGGAAAACATGATGTTATTCTGCTTCATTTGGATACTCTTGGAGTAGTTCGAAATGCTATTTCCATAGGAAAAGAAGGTGATGACAGAGTTTCAGCCTTTTTTAATCTTAACGACACATTATATATTTGTGGCCAAACAACTTTGGATGGATTGAATAAGTTTTTCATCTATTCGTATGATGTTTCGTTCAACCAATTGTCGGATTTGACCTTTCCTTTTGAAGGAAAACTCCAAATGGATTTACTCAAAGTAGAACACGACAAGTTGTTATTGGGCGGCTCTATGAAAGGAACTGTTACCATAGGTTCCCAATCGGTAATAAACAAGAGTGATGAACATGCTTTCTTTATTGAATTGTCACAAGAGGGGGAGTTGGTTTCGTCGTGGCTTACCTTTGGAAGTGGTTTGCATAGATTGTATTCTTTTGTTCACAAAGGTAATGGTGACTATGTTTTGATGCTGAACGCGGGAAAAGGAACACTTGACATGCCCGATACACCCTCGTTGGCTTTTAAAGGCAATGGAGTTGTTGTTGCAAATTATGATTCGGGATGGAACAATAAAAAATGTAGTGTCTTTGATTGTACTGGATTTGTTGAAGCCACTGATTTGGTTGATAATGGGCAAGGTTGTGTGATAGGCCTGAATTATAATGGAACATTAATCCTCGGTGAACAAACTTTCTCTTCGCCAGGTTCTTTTTCTTCTTTGCTTATACAGTTTGATTTGGAAGGCCGTCCAATTTGGTATAGTGAAATAGGAAGTGACGACTATTGTCGTTTGCTGAATGTAGAAACAAACGATGAGACAATCGTCTGTACTGGTTATCATTATGGGAAACTTATGGTTGAAGATGAAGTGTTGGAAGAAACGATAGACAGAAACACTTTTTTGGTTGCTTTTGATAACGAAGGTCGTTTTTCTTGGCATATTGACATAGAAGGTATTGATGCAGATATGGGCCGAAGCCTCGTTTATGACCATAATTCCGTTATGCTTAATGGGATTTGTCAATCGGCTACCACAAAAAACACATCAGGAATTGCTACAGTGAATAATAAAAACAGCACATTTGCCCACAAATATATCTTAAAGACAGATAATGAGAAGGATATAACAGACGAAGACTCCTCGATTAAGGAAAACGACAATCTGAGTGATATTACTAATCAAGCAAACAACAGCATTTTGGAAGACAATCTGTTAATTGATGTTTTCCCCAATCCCGTGAAGAATGTTTTGCATTGGAGCACGAATCAACCGAGTGATTGGATGTTGGAACTATTTGATGCCAAAGGCGTGTTGTTGACACAGAAGTGTTATAATAATCGCCAGGAGGGCTATCTTGACCTGTCTTCCTGCCCAGCAGGTTTATATATTATTAGAATCTCGTCTTCGGAAAAACAAGGGCATCGTGTAATCATCAAAAACTAAGCGTATGAAACATAGACAGAATATAATAGCACCCATAGCATGTATGTTGCTTTTCACAACATCAACCATGGCGATAGCACAAACGGGAAACGACTATGTCAATACCGCGGAATTATATGAAGGCCATGCCGACATCGTTGCAGGTATGCGCATTGCATTGGAACCAGGCTTCCATGCCACTACGGGGAGTATGGTACATGTCTATATTGGAACGGATAATCTTCCCCCTTCTAACGAATATTTTCCAGAAAGCGGTAACCTGGTTAACATAGAGGATAATCCATCCGCAAACAGAAACTTCATCAAAACTACTTATTTAAGAGAGGCGACCTCACAGGAAAGCCAGATTATAACGAAACAAAAATTAGTTGAAATCGATTATCTTAACGCGTTTGGCAACTTGGAGATGACCATACTAGTGAAAGGTACCCCCAACCATCGAGACCTTGTGTCCAACATTTTATATTACGGAATCGGTAGTCGTATTGATAAGCAGTATTTGCCATGTGAGGTAGAGGATGACGACGGAAAATACCAAACAGCAATTTTAGAGACGGCTGTCAATTATTATAACGAAGATATGCTAGAAGGCAAAGATGGCGACGGTTGGCCATACAAGCAATACCTTTACGACAATTCTCCATTAAACCGTAGTGCTGGTTATATTAACGAAGGTTATCAATGGTTGGACCATCCAACTCAAGTCAAGTATAAATGCAACACTACAAGTATTGCCCATTGGAAAGCCAATGCTAATGGTACGCTTGTGGCCATCAGCTATCCGATAGGCTCGCTTCGCATGGAGGAACACACTGACGAGGATGGTCAGACAAACCGTATATACTATGACAACTTGGGACGACAAGTTAGAACAGAAGCTGTCGCCACCAATGGAACGGTACTTCGTACCGCATACATTTACGATGATTTGGGTCACCTGCGCTGTGTGGTGTCACCAAAAGCCTCTTCTCCTAGTGAAACTGGACTTTGCTATTTTTACACATACGACGCAAGAGGGCGCGTCGTGGAGAGAACCATACCTGACCACGGAACAGAACGTTGTGTATACGACAAACGCAATCGTATGGTGATGTCGCAAGACGGCAACCTGCATGCCAACGGCGAATGGGCTTTCTCCTTATACGATGTATATGGAAGGGCTGTGGTCAGCGGCTATCTTAGCAATACTATGGATAGGACTCAGCTGCAGGCTCTTTTCGATGCGCAAAATGTGGTGGATGAACAATGGACAGATAACGGCACTTTATATGGATACTCAGGTGTGAGTTTCCCCGCTTCTATAAGTATCACCGCCGACAACGTACAGAATGTCAATTGGTACGACCGATACGACTTTTTGAACTTGTTCCAGCAAGACTATTCATGCCCAAATTATCCTCCAGGAGAGGCCATTACCTTTGATACATGGACAAAAGGCTTGCCAACGGGTAGTATGGAAAAAGCCAATCTTCACACAGGAGATATTGAGTTACTGCATGTGAACTACTACGACAACAAAGGCCATCTTCTCTGCTCTGTCAACGATAACCATCTCGAAGGACGTACCGACCGATTTTTTAAGTACAATTTTAATGGAGAGGTGACAGAAAAGAGCGTTTCGCATACAGCAAACGGGCAGGAACCTCTTCTCACTCGCAGTCGCTACACTTATGACCATGTTGGCCGCAAACTTCAAGAGTTGTATAGAGTGAATGATGGTCCCGAGTTTATTGCCAGGGCATACGAATACAACGCCGTAGGCGACCTGCTCAACACCTACTTGTATAGCCCCAATGAAGGCAACACCTTTGCCCAAAAGTTGAAATACCATTACAATATTAGGGGATGGTTGAAGCGCGTGAACAATTTTGAGGATCCTGGGTATGACCTTTTCGCTTTGAGACTGGCTTACGAAAGGCCTAGTTCCAATCTTACGGCAAATGCCCGTTATAATGGTAATATCTCACAGATGTGCTCCAATGGATGTTATGCCACACCCCGTGGCTTTGGCTTCAACTATGACGAATACGGCAGGCTTAGTGGTTGCCAATACGGCGAAGGGACTGATTTTCAACAAAATCCAGACGCGTTCACCGAGGATTATGGGTATGATGCCAATGGTAACCTGCAATATTTATGGCGAGTTTACGATGGCGACTACATCGACGAATTGGATTACAAGTATTACCAAGGCACCAATCGCATAGAGAATATTAATGAACATGCTGAAAATACAGGAGGCTATAATGCCCACGCACATCCTTATTTCTACGACTATAACGGCAATCCAACGTATGATCCCTCTCGCCACGCATCATTAACCTATAGTCGCCTGAACAAGCCCGTTTATGTTAGTTTCTCACCGATAGACAAGATACGCTATTCCTATACATCGACAGGCACCAAACTACGAAAAGAAGTAACAGCTTCTGCAACTCCTCAGAATCTTACTACCGATTATTGTGGTGAATTTATGTACGAAGATGGAGATTTAGTTTGTATCTTTGCCCCGTTTGGAAGGATACGACCTATGGCAACTGAACAAGGAACACAATGGAGAACCTACTATAGCCTTACAGACCATCTGGGTAACGTTAGGTCTGAGTTTGTGGCCCACGACAGCGGCCAGCCCGAACTGGTGCAACAAACCGACTATTATCCTTTTGGCTACACCTTGCGCCGCAACGACTATGGCAGCGAGCGGCCCAACCGCCGGCTCTACGGCGGCAAGGAACTGCAGGACGAGACTCTCGCAGGCAACACCCTCGACTGGTACGACTTCGAGGCAAGAATGTACGACCCGCTGATTGGAAGATTTATGACGACAGACCCGATGGCAGAGAAGTATTATTCAATAACGCCATACGGGTATTGCGTGAATAATCCGATGAATGCCATGGATCCTAATGGTCTTGATCCCATATATGCAAAAAACTTTTGGGGAAGAGTTAAACTCATTGGTGATGATGGGAAAAATGCTGGGAAGTCCTATTTGGTACGTGGAAGCATTGTAAAAGAAGTTGAATTATCAACGTTAAACAAACATTTTTATAATGGAGATTTGAGCGAAGGCTCAAATGTCATGTACATACCAACAGGACAAATTTTAGAAGATGTAATAAGTACTGTAAAAGCTACATCAACAAGCGGTAGTTCAACTGATACTCAAGTAGAAAATGGAGGTCATTCATTATTTGGAGACAAAACAGCTCGTATTTGGGATTCTGGAGATCCAATGATAGATAATTCAGGAAAAGAGAGCTTTATTGATAAAAAATGGCCAATAACACCATTTAAAATAAACGGAAAACAGAATCAAGTTGGAGGTGATGTTAGTTCAATTGAATATGTTTGGCATGTCCATCCTGGAGATGCTAATCCATCGATTGGAGATATAACAGAATTAAAAAATTGGAAAGAATATGGTTATAAGGGAAACCCATTTGTAATAGGAGTAAAAAATAAAAAAGTGTCTTTTTATGATGAAAATGGAATCCTTGAAAGCGTTGATTATATCGATTTTATTAGGATGGGAAAACAGGAGGAAATCAAATGAAATACTATTTTTATATAATTATTATAATACTTGTCAGTGTTGTTATACCTATATTGTTTTATAGTTGTAATTCACAAAAAGGATTGGACTACAGAACAAATAATGTAATAAAAAAAGGATATACACAAGTAGATACAGTTTTTCAATTCTCAAACTATTCAAACCAAACTGATGTAATTTGGTATCACGATGATTCATTGATGTATGTTTATATTATCAGACCTTATAATGTCAAAAAACTAGAACCTATAATTGCAATAAACTCGTATCCAAATTCAGAGAGTATTGAAAAATGTTTCGCTAATACTTTTGACAAAGAAGATACTTGTTTCCAAAATATGTTAGATGGAACCGCTATAACGCTGCATATCAAAAACCAACAAAAAAAATGGAGTAGTCTTGATGTATATTGTTTATTGTCTAAAGATTATAAGCCAAATACAATTGCTTATAAAATGAAGTATGATCTTTCGTTGATAATTAATAGGTTATAATCAAAAGTACCCACCTCTCCCCGCCATAAACCCTACTTTATCCTACGGGGAGATATGGAGTTCCCGACAAGGAGAAGTTTGAGGAGGAAGAGCAACAATAATCCACAATCATTTCCAGTCTTTCCTTTGCCCATGTGTTTTCCCCTCTTTTTGCAAAACTATGCCTTTCCCTTGCATTTTTCAAGAAAATTGCTTATTTTTGCCCCATAAAATGGGATTGCAAATCCCCATATCCAACCCCAGCGGATTGCAAATTCGCTGGAACAGGGCACAAAAAAAATGCCACCAAAGGCGGCATTTTTCATTATTTACGAGATTTCTGTCAGATTTGTTTCCCAACCCCTCACTTCACTTCCACCAGTTCCAGTTCAATCACCAGCGGTGAATAAGCCGGCAGCAATTCCTCGTCAATCACGATTTCACCGAAAGCCAGTGCTGAAGGCGAAACCAAAGTGACCTTTGCACCAGGGGCCATGGTCATCAGGGCCTCCTCGATGGCGGGAATCATCTCGTTGTTGCCAATCTTGAAACTGATGGGCTCATCGTAGTAGTAGCTCGACTCCACCTCGTCACCCTTCAAGGTGCTCAGGATGTAGTGCACCGACACCTCGTCGCCCCATTGGGCCACATTGCCTTTACCCTCTTCCTGACGGATGATGTAAAGGCCTGATTCTGTTGGCGTTTCCGTGATGTTGTTTGCCTTGATGTAGTCAGCGATGGCCGTGCTTTCCAAAGCCAGCAGACGCTCTTTTTCAGCCTCTTTCTCGGCTTCAAGTGCGGCCTGATGCTTTTCGTAAGCAGCCTTGTCCATCACGCTGTTCATCTTCATGAGAACCACCAAAGGCGTGTAAGGTTGAATGAATTGCTCGTAGCCCGTGCTATCGAAAGCCAAGGCCGAGGGGATAACAAAGCGCATCGTGCCACCTTCGGGCACCATGCCTATGGCCTCGTTGAAGCCCTTGCCGATGAACTCCTCGCCATATTGCATATCCACCGACTCAACGCCAAACGAGTTCATAATGGTGTCGCCATCGGGGCTGCACATCGTGAAGTCGAAATCGACATAATCACCCATCGTGGCCACCTTGCCGTTGCCCGTCTTCTCCATGATGATGAGTCCCGACTCGGTCAAGGTATGCTTGGGGTCTTCCCTCAAAGGGGTCAAGAATTCAAATTCCGCTTGTCTAAGGCTGTCCAACAGCACTTTACGCTCTGCCTCAAGCTCTTCGAAAGGCTTGATGGAGAGCAGTTTCAGGTCGTAATAGATCGGCTTACCCGTATATTCCTCAGGCACTTCATCCATGCCCAACATGGTGGTAAACACCGAGTCAATCGAAACCACCAACCGAGCCGAATCGCCCACATGCATCATCAGCAAGGCATCAGCCACATCACCAACGAAATCGGCCTTCTTCAGGACGAGACGCATAGGCTCGTCGCCTGCTGTCGTAAACAGCATCGAGTCGTTGAAGAACTGCGCCATCTCGAAGGTCACCTCGTCGTTGAGGCGCGGCTGCTGGCCATCATTCTTGGTGTAGAACTGCATATAGGCTCCGCTCTCCGTCTTCTTGAAGCCCGAATAGATGGAGTTGTCGGCACACGATGCGAGCATCAAGAAAACGGAAAGAACGGAAAACCAAGCAATAAGACGTTTCATCTTATTCAAACGTTTCGAAATCAATCAGTTCGACTTCAAACATCAGGTTGGAGAACGGAGCAATCTTCTCACCAGCCTGTCTTTCGCCATAGCCAAGGTAATAAGGAATGTAAAGCACACCCTTCTCACCTTTCGACATCAGCTGAACGCCTTCGTCCCAACCCGGGATGACCTGACCGACACCAAGAATGAACTGGAAAGGCTCGTTTCTCTCAACCGAAGAGTCAAAAACGGTGCCGTCCAACAACTTGCCCGTGTAGTGCATCGTGACAGGTTTGCCCACTTCGGGTTTCTCGCCATTGCCAGCTTCAGTCACTACATAATAGAGGCCTGATTCGGTAGGATCGACAACGATATTGTTCTTTGTCAGATAGTTAGCTAATTCCTTAGCAGCCTTGGCGGTCTCTTCAGGATAGTCGCTCTGCAACTTGGCAACTCTTTCGGCATTCCTGGTTTTGACATCGTTGGCAAACTTTTGGGCAAACACTTTCTCCGGGTAGAAGTCGTTCAACTTCACTTCAAAACGCATAATGTCAGTGGATTTGAACTCCTCGGGCAAAGTAGCTTGGCCAAACAAATGCTTGAACGTGGAGTCGATGTTCACGATGAACGAGGCAGAGTCGCCCTTGTGCATCATGGCCAGACCTTCCATGATGTCGCCGGCAAACTTGGGTTCCGTCAGCTTCATCATATCCTGCCTGTTGGGAATAAGCGGCGTGGTATCATTAATCATGATGCAGATACCGACCTCTAACAAGTCACCTACTTGCGGCTTCTCGCCTTCATTTTGGGTGAAAAACTGGTAATACAAACCATTTTGGTTCTTTTGATAACCCGGATAAGGGTTGTTTTCTGAGCAAGCCATCAAGGTGCCTGCCACCATCAAGGCCAAAGCGGCCATCGAAACGATTCTCTTTTTCATTTTAACTTGTAGTTTAAATTGTAATTTATTCTATTTCAACTAATTCAACATCAAAAACGATATTGGAACAACCTGGGATTTTGCCGTAAGGCTGTTCGCCGTAGGCCAAATGGTAAGGCAGCACAAAACGGGCTTTTTCGCCCACATGCATCATGCCTATACCTTCCTCCAAGCCTTTCAGCACCGAGCCGTCGCCATACACCATCTCGAAGCTTTCACCCAAATCGTCGGAATTACCCAACGGAGTGCCATCGATATAGGACGCATTAAACTTGATGCGGACCTTCTGCCCTCTTTGCGGGCTCTTGCCATCGGAAACAAGCATCTTAGAATAGTACAATCCCGAAGACGTGTGGTTGACGATGCCGTTGGCATTCACATAATCGTTAAAAGCCTTCTCCGATTCAACCTTCAAAGCTTCCAAAGCCTTCTCGGCCTCAGCACGAAGTTCTTCTTCCGTGGTGATTTTCAACAGCTTTATGTCATAAATCAGATTCGAGTAAGCGGGAATAGAACCAACGGGACGGTTTCCATAAGCCATCTCAAAGGGGATGATCGCCTTCACGCGCTCACCAAGGTGCATCTTTGGAATTATCTCTTCCCAACCTTGAATGGCAAAGCCTTCACCCAAAACGAAAGAGAACTTGTCGGGATTGTCGAAGGTGGAACCCACCAACTGTCCGTTCAGCAAGTAGGCAGCAAAATCAAGCTCCACTTTTTCGCCCTTCACGGGACAACGACCACTGCCAGGCTCCAACGGAATCATGTAAACGCCACAAGGTTCAGGCGTTATACCCTGAAGATTTTGCTCAACATAGTCGGCAAACTCCTTCAATGAGTGCTCCTTCATTGCATTGTCCATTCTATCGATTTCCGCTTGAAACTCTTCCATAGGCCTAATTTCCAACAACTTAACCTCATAGCGGAAATAATCGTCTGCTTTCAGGCCGACCGAATCAGGATGCTTGTCGTAATACCAAATGGCCACCGAGTCGGCCTTGATGTAGAACGAAGCCGAATCACCCAAGTTCATCATAGCGTAGGCCTCATTCAAGTCGGCGGGAAACACCGACTCTTTCAGCTGCGCATACACCTGGCTCGGAGATTTTTGGAAGTCAAAATAAACCGTATCAGCAAGATAGCAGGTCATGGCGACTTTCATAACATCGGTTTGATTAGGTTTTTGAGCCTTGGGATTGTGGCTGTAAAACTTGTAATACAAGCCACTCTCTGTCTTTTTGTACCCGGGAAACTTCTGGGTGCAAGCCGAAAACAGCATCATTGTCAGCAGGCAAACTGATGCGATGGTAAAGCAATTTCTCTTCATAAATTATTGATTATCTATTATTTTTATCGTATAAACCAAAGTCGCGTATTCTGGAATTTTATCGTCGTCACCATGCAAGCCATAAGCCAAATGGAATGGGATGATGAGCTTCGCAACATCGCCACGATGCAGGTAGGTCATGGCTTCGTCAAGGCCGGATTCAACCGTACCCTCACCTACAACAAAAGACTTAACGCCATCGTTTTCAGAGGAATAAATCAAGTCACCAGCGATGGAATGTAATTCGTACTCCAAGGTCACCTGCTCGCCTTTTTCGATTTTTATCTCCGACCCTTGTTTGAGGATTTGGTATCTCAGTCCTGTGCCTGTCGAAGTCATCGTCAAACCATGGCGTTTCACATAATTCTCAATATCCTCCTCCTCTTCGTTGAGCAAATACCGATTCGCCTTCTCCATGCTGTTTTTCATCTCGCTTTTTGTGATAGGCGATTGCTGCTTGGGTTCGTTGTTATCGCATGAAAAAAGGGCCAATAACAACATCAAAATCAGATATTTGCATAAGTTTCTCATTCCGCTTCGTTTAATAAATCCTGATATTCGGGCAACACTGCCTTCAATTTCTCCACCGCTTCTTCGAACGAACACGTCAAGGTGCCGCCCGCTGCATTGGTGTGACCACCACCTTTGAAATGTTTCTGCGCCAATTCATGCACCGAGAAACTGCCCTTCGACCTAAATGAAAAACGAATCTGGTCCTGACGCTCGGTAATGAGCACCGACATCTTGATTTTCTTCATCGACAAAGGATAATTGACCACGCCCTCGGTATCGCCAGGCTGATAGTCGAACCGTTCCAAATCACTCTTATTCAGTGCAATAATAGCCGTTGAATAATCGTCGAACACCTCCATCCTATTGCTGATGGAATACCCCAAAAGACGCAGCCGATTCTCCGACATCGTATCGTAAACCAACTGATGGATAAGCACATACGAAATCGAATAATTGACCAACATACTGCACAACTCAAATGTACGCGGATGATAAATGGAATGGGAAAACGATCCCGTGTCCGTCATAATGCCTACCAGCAGATTGGTGGCAATGCTTTGCGTAAAATGCTCCTTCCCATAATGCAAGATGATTTCGGTCACAATCTCGGAAGCACTTGAAACACAAGCATCTGAATAAGCACAATAAAACTGGTCAAAGTCAGGGTCACGATGATGGTCGACCAAAATGCGAGGACAACGCGTTTTCCCCAACTCATTATGCAGGATTCCACCTCTCGACAAATTGTTGAAATCCAGCATCATAATGCATTCTGCATCTGCAATGGTCAGTTTGCAAGCTTCGCTATCTTTCTCGAAAACCAAAAAATCATCGGCTCCAGGCATCCAATGGAGGAATTCCGGAAAATCGTTGGCAACCACCATCTTAACCTCATGACCTTTCCGTTTGAGGAACTCGGCCATGGCCAACACAGAGCCAATAGCGTCTCCGTCAGGATTGACATGGCAGGCCAAAACGAAGCGTTTAGGTGACTGAATTACAGCATCAAAGCGTTCAAAAAAGGAATCTTGTTGCATAACTTTTATAAAAGCCTGCAAAATTACAACTTTTTCCGTTTCGACACCTATTTAATTAATACAAAAAGCATCATCGGGGGGAAAGCACCTCAAAAGTGTTGTCGTCATACACCAAAATCATCTTTTTTAACCCCGATGACGACAAGGGAAGTTGTTCCTCGGGAAAACAAGGAGGCTCCGTGGTGGCAAACGATGTACCGTCCAAGGCTTTGGAATTGTTTTCCACTTCGGTCTTTTCGTCCAATCGAGACTCGACCGCAGGAACAGATGTCACGAAAGGCTCCGAAACCGTCATCGGTCCCTTACCCATGACAATCCAATCCAGATTATATTCCGGGAAGGTCTCTTTCAGTTTCCGCACGAAATCCAAACTCGGGTTATTGCGTCCCGAAAGGAGGTGGGAAACATTGGAGGGTTGTATGCCAAGACGGATGGCAAACTCGGCAGCGGTCAGATTTTTGGCGCGAATAATGTGCGCAATCCTATCCTTCATTTCTTCATTTTCCATAAGTGTACACTCCTCAAATTTTCGATTTTCAACACAATTTCAGTTGACAAAAGTAAACATTTATTCGATACAAATCACATGCAAAAGGAATTTATTTATGTAAATATTCAAATTCAATCCAAATACTTGATGAATTACTTTATATGATAGAGTTTAAAGATTTAAAATTTAAAGATTTAAAGATTTATTCAATAACATATAAATAATGCAGCGGGATGAACTAAAACTTTAATATATTACTTTAAATATAATACATAATACATCTGAATATCAATAATAAACAATACAATTTTGTTAATTTTCTCATTATTTTACAGTATTCTACTATTTATCGTTGTACACCTTGAATATTTAATTATGTAAATAATAACTTATTTATTTGATTTATAATATTTTTACAAACTATATAGTTACACATGTAATAAATCAACATTCCACATTTTCACAAATCAAAACATCGCCTATTTTGCGTTTTTGGGTCAAAAACGACACCGTGTTCGTCTCAAAAACAAATGCGCTCAGAAGGCCTAAAAAAGCCCTCTTCCCTCTCCCATCCATTCTTCCATTTTCACAAAACATTTCCATTTTTCCTATCCATTTTTCTACACCTTAAATAAATATAGTTGCTCCGGCGACAAAGAAAAAGTCCTATCTTTGCGCCCTCAATGAAAGCAAAAGAGCACCATATTCAGAATCTGATTCAGGAAGGCGAACATCAAATGCTCGATTTCAAGTTCGAGATTTCCGACAGCCGACGCATCGCCCGTTCCCTCGCCGCTTTCGCCAATACCGATGGCGGACGGCTCCTCGTGGGCGTGAAAGACAATGGTGCCATTGCAGGCGTGCGTTCCGACGAGGAAATCCACATGATTCAAGCTGCAGCTGAAATGTATTGCCAACCGAAAGTGGACTACTCCACGGAGGAATGGGAAATCAACGGCAAGACCGTGCTTGAGGTCATCATACCCAAAGACAAGCATCACAAGCACAAAGCACCTGATAGTCAAGGCAATTATAAGATTTATGTCAGAGTCAAGGACGAAAACCTTGTTGCCGACCCTATATTAATTAAGGTGTGGAAGGCCGACAAGTTTTCCAGACCCGCCAAAATCGCTTTCACCGACACAGAGACCCTGCTCCTGCGCCATCTGTCGGAAAACAAAGAAATCACATTGCAAGAATTCCAGGAAATGGCCCATATCAATAAGCGAAAAGCCGAAGCCATCCTTGCAGATTTCATCCTTGTTGGCACCATCAGCCTCATCCAAACCAGCCAAAATACCGTTTTTCGGCTCGTCGAAGACCCAGAAAACGAATAAAAGCTCCGAAAAACACCCTCGTTTTTCGAATAAATAAAAATTTTATTCACATGATTATCAATTATATGCATTATTACATCAAAAATAATTGAAAAAAGTGATTGCCAGTTTGTAAAAAGGTCGTACCTTTGCAATCCGCTTCCACAAAAAAGAGGGGTTGGATGAAGGGTTCGATTGGAAAGCGGAAAGTTCTTTGAAAGTCTGAGGCCAGCACAAGAAAGAAGCGCTGACGCCGCGAGGCGTCGCGCGGGAAGGAGCCACCCGGGGGAGACCCCCGGGATGGACATCGAGGCGGAACCCGAGATTCAGAATACAGAAATTTGAGTACAACAATACTACAACGAAGAGTTTGATCCTGGCTCAGGATGAACGCTAGCGGCAGGCCTAATACATGCAAGTCGAACGGGATTGCCTCCTTCGGGAGGCATGAGAGTGGCGCACGGGTGCGCAACGCGTATGCAACCAACCCCCGACGGGCGGATAGCCGGTGGAAACGCCGGATAATACGCCATGGTTCCGTGGGAGGGCATCCTCCTGTGGATAAAGCCGAGAGGCGGTCGGGGACGGGCATGCGTCCCATTAGGTAGTCGGCGGGGTGACGGCCCACCGAGCCGGTGATGGGTAGGGGATCTGAGAGGACGGTCCCCCACACTGGTACTGAGACACGGACCAGACTCCTGCGGGAGGCAGCAGTAAGGGATATTGGTCAATGGTCGGAAGACTGAACCAGCCATGCCGCGTGAGGGAATGAGGCCCTACGGGTCGTGAACCTCTTTTATTCGGGGACAAGGACTTCCACGGGATGGGAGTTTGAGGGTACCGAAGGAATAAGCGTCGGCTAACTCCGTGCCAGCAGCCGCGGTAATACGGAGGACGCGAGCGTTATCCGGATTCATTGGGTTTAAAGGGTGCGCAGGCGGCCTGGCAAGTCAGCGGTGAAAGCCCGGGGCCCAACCCCGGAAGTGCCGTTGATACTGTCGGGCTGGAATGCGGTCGAGGCGGGCGGAACGTGGCGTGTAGCGGTGAAATGCGTAGATATGCCACAGAACGCCGATAGCGGAGGCAGCTCGCCAGGCCTGCATTGACGCTCGGGCACGAAAGCGTGGGGATCGAACAGGATTAGATACCCTGGTAGTCCACGCCGTAAACGATGGGCGCTCGTCGTCGGCGACAGAATGTCGGCGGCCAAGCGAAAGCGATAAGCGCCCCACCTGGGGAGTACGGTCGCAAGGCTGAAACTCAAAGGAATTGACGGGGGCCCGCACAAGCGGTGGAGCATGTGGTTTAATTCGATGATACGCGAGGAACCTTACCCGGGCTTGAACTGCAGGGG
>JAEEGI010000463.1_pt1 | contig 128057 bp, 99 predicted proteins | sample 8958751 | NCBI WGS metagenome assembly JAEEGI01 (sample SAMN16246545, study PRJNA631951) | gut metagenome | biome: gut microbiome; feature: rumen; material: KS-attached | host: Bos | place: Iran: Karaj | collected 2018-10 | reverse complement strand
TTTGCCACTTTTCTCGGTTACATAGCTCGCTATGCGCCCTCAAAAACTGACAAAAATCCAATCAAATCAATTCAAAAATCAATCCGACATAATTTTTAGAACCTACCTTAATAGAACCCACCTAGAAAGGAAGAGGAAATAAAAAGGGCTTGGCACCCAATGTTGCCAAGCCCCCAAATTAAGTTAGAATAAACAATCCGAGCGCTTATTTAACAAGCACCTTCTTGCCGTTGATGATGTAAATGTTACCCTTAACAGGAACGCTTACCTTCTGACCATTGAGGTCGAAGATGCCTTCGATTGGACGAACAACCTCAACACCATTGATAGCAACTGGAGTAATGTCGCTGTAGAGCTTCATGCTCTCGATAGTTGCATCCTGCCAGTAAGCACCCTTGATGGCATCGAGCTGAGCAAATCCATAATCAGCAACAATTGCCTGAAGGTTAATCACGTAAGACTTAGTTCCGTCTGCATTCTCATAAACCGTTTCATACTTAGCTGTCTGAGCTTCATCGTTAGGAATGTTGATATAGTCCTGACTGTCGTTAGTTGGACGGTTGAAGAGGAAGCGTGGAATACCTGCAGAAGTGGTTACAACGAGGTAGTTGTAAGCAGAGAGGTCAGCGTAAGTGTTAGCGAGTACACTTGGATTACCGTAGAGGTTGCCTGTAGATTCACCAATGTGGTATTCGCAATAAGTTTCTTCGTTAACAATCGAAGCACCAACACCTGGCTTATCCCATTCGTGATACATAGCCTGAGTCAAGTCAACTGGAGCTGTTGCATCAGTGTAGATGAACGAAATCTTCACGAGAACAGCCTTGGTTTCAGTTGCAATAGCCCAGTAGCAATCAATAGTACCTGCTTCGCAACCATTGAGGTTGTAGCAGAAGTAATTCTGACCATCTTCATACTTCACACAAGCAGGAGCCGCTGGTGTACCAGTCCAACCATTGAAATCACCGTTAGCGTCACGCCAGCCGTCGTATGGACCGTAATTCTTAACGAGTTCCTTCGTTGTTGGGTTATAACCGTAAACGGTTGCCTCGTCCAAAGCGCTAATGCCCAATTCAGTGCAGATTGCAGCCACTTGCTCATCTGTCAGAGTGACAATCTTCTCGATATAGCTTGCATCTGCAACATCGTATTCAACGCTTGCGCTGATCACATTTTCAGAAATCTCAATCTCAACAGCAGCTGGCTTCACAAATGTGATGTCAACATCTACGATTGCAGCCTTGCCATCAGCAACGAATGCGAAGCGTGCCTTGTAAGTGTCACCGGCAACAAAGTTACCATCGTGAGCACCAAGATAGTCAATGATACCAGAAGCAGGGTCCTGAATCTTCACGCAAACACCATTAGCAGATGCGCCCCATTCAGCAGCAAATCCTTCAGCATTGTGCCAACCGTCAATAGTGCCGCCACCATAAGCAGCAGGAACTGTTGTATCGTCAGGGTTGAGGAAGTACTGAGTAGCAGAAGCGATGTCCTCGATACCGAGAGCAGCAACCACTGCAGCTACATCGAATTCAGCAGTCGTTCCTTCGTAAGCTACCTTCTCTGTCATTTCAACAGCTTGAGAGATAGTAGCAACAACAGGAATAGCCTCTTCGCCTACATAGATAACTTGTGGTTCTTCGCCCTTCTCCTTAGCAAGAACAGCTGAAGTGATGGTTACGTTTGCCCAGTTAGCACCCTTGATGGAGTGGAGATGAGCAAAGCCTTGGTCTGCAACGAGAGCAGCGAGGTTCACAACGTAAGTAGTAGAACCATCTTCGTTCTTGGTTTCAGTCACATACTTAGCCTTGTTTTCATTGCCAGCGGTGATTTCACCATAAACAGTGCCTTGATCTTCTGTACGGTTGAAGAGGAGACGAGGCTCACCTTCTGTAACAGTGAGAGTCAAGAAGTCATACTCGCTGAGGTCAGCAAAGTCGAGATAGCCCACATTGGTGTTACCGTAAGCACAACCAGTAGAAGTGCCCCAAGGGTCGCAGTTGATGAATGGCTGTTCAGTAGTCTGTTCAGCTGTTGCATCAGCAGCAGTCCAGTGATGGAAGAGCTCATTTGTAAGGTCAGTGTAAACATATTCCTTCTCAGGCTCAACATAGTTCTTAGCAGCGATGATTTCAGCAATAACCTCTGGAGTGAGAACATAGTTGGTAATCAAAACATCGTCGAAACGGAATGGAGCATCTGGATCACCCCAGTTCCAAGCCTGGTTACCACCGAGACAGATGTGCTTCAAGTCACCACCATTAGAGAAGAGACCTGCGAGAGAGTTCTCTGGGTTAGCAGCGCCAACACCCCACTTATTCTTCACTTCACCATCGAGATAGATAGTCAAGCCTTCTTCTGTGAAGACAGCAGTGTAGTAGTGCCATTCATTGTCTGCCAGCCAGTTCTCAACAAAGTTGTATGCAGGGTCATTAGCTTCCCAAGCACTCTGGTTGTAAACGTTGTTCTTGCCTTCCACATTGTCTGCACCAGTAAAGTCAGTCCATGTTGTACAGTTCACTTGTGCCAAACCACGACTCTGGAGAGCGAGCATAGGCCAAGAATTATCAGAACCACCTGTATTGTTAGCATAAGCCGTGAAGAATGGAGCGTAAGGATAAGTCTCAGGAGCCTTACCGTTAGCATTTACCCAGAATGCGATAGAGAGTTCCTTAGAAATTGCGCTCTGAGCAAGAACGGTGTCAGGGAGAGTCATGTAGTTCGTACGAACTGTAGTACTTACATTCTCGAATACCTTACCGAAGTTAGGAGTCTCGTCATCAACAACAGCACCTCCACCCACGATGTTCACGTTCTCGTCAGCATTCTCGAAGTCGTAAGTCCATGTGTAAGGAATTGGTTCTGGTTCTGGAGCAGCAACCTTAGTGATAGTCCAAAGGATGTTATCACCATTGTTCTTATCTGCATAGCAAGGAGCACCTGCAGAAAGTTCAGTGTCGTTAGTACCAACGTTGTGGTTAGCATTGCTTGGCTTGAAAATCTTGTAGAAGCCGTCACCAGCATAAGCAACTGTCCATTCGTACTTGTATTCAGCTGCTGTACTCATGGTCCAGTTGTTTGAACCAACAAAGCCTACATATTCAGTGCCATTGGTAAGATACCAACCACCGTTTTCACCAGCTACGAACGAAAGTTCAGCAGGAGTCTCACCCAAAACAACTCCAGCATTCTCTACGTCGAATGAGAGGAAGAGGCCGGAAGCCTTCTGCTGGAAGGTGTAAGTTGCATCTGCTTCAGGAAGATTCACACCAGCAGCCTTGTAAGCTTCAACAGCGGCATTGAGTTCAGCAAGAGCTGCTTCATAGTCTTCCTTCGTAAGGTCGTCAGTCGAAGCAACACCGCTTGCCTTATTCACAGCTTCTGCGTAAGTATTGTATGCTTCCTCTGGAACCTGGAACAAAGCGGTACCAGCAGCTGAAGGGTCGAGAGTGATACCTGCGACAGCAGCAGCCAATTCAGCACGAGCCATATCAGCCTCACTAACTTCTTCGATGCCAACAGAATCAAAGAAGAGGTGCTGAGCATTAGCAGAACCAACGTTCTGACCCTGATAACCGAGGGAGATGACACCAGTTGTGCGCTCTGTGAGTGTGAAGGTAATGGTTTCTTGAGTCCATACGCCTACAGGATATGCCTTAGCAGGAGCCAAGTATTCAGTACCATCATCAGCGATGAAACCAATGAGACTCTTCACAGGAACAGAAGCACCGCCCACTGAGTTGTAAACAGGAACAACCATTTCATAGTTGCCTGGCTCGAGTGTAATAGGCTGAGTGTACTGAGCTGTAGCACTCCAAACTGCTACGAGACCGAGAGCCTGCTTGCCTTCAGAACCTTCTGGACCTGCAGCTGGAGCCATGTAACCCTTGCCACCGAGCCAAACATTTTCGTCTGAGCCGTAAGCAAAGAGACCACCAGCATGAGCATCACCATTCTCGCCAGCAATTGCCCAACCATCAACTGGTTGCATACGGCTGAGAGATGTACCATTGGTTTCCATATCCTTTTCATAAGTACAGATACCTTCTGATACAGGTGTGCCAATTTCGAAGTCGAGGTTAGAAGCAACATAATATGGAGCGTACTTCACATTCTTGAAGCTCAACCAGCTCACATTGTTGCCCTCAGCTACATCGAATGTGATAGTCAGGTTTCCTTCAGCATCGGCATTGCCTGTTGCAGAAACAACATCGCAGAACAACTGGTTCATACCTGCTGTAGTTGGGTTAAGAGCAATTGCTTCGCCATCGCCCACAGCAAAAGTAATACCGTTGTCTGTGATGGAAACATCGTTCTTGCGCAGACGAACCCATGCTTCTGCCTGATAAGGCTTACCTGGCTCAAGGCCAGTTACTGTTGCCTGAATCACGTTAGCACCAAGAGGATTGCCATCACCTGTCCAATACTCGAAGAATGGAACCTTGAAGTTTGTGCCATCGCCATCACCTTCTACAGACCAAGTGTTGATGTACAATGCAGTATCATAGTCCTTTGCCTGTGCGCCACCGATAGTCCAAGAAGAAAGAAGAACATCGTCAATGGTGTTAGCAGAATGCCAACCAGTGTTCCAAACGTTGTTCTTATATTCATTAGCCTCAGCAAGAGTGAGTGTACCATCAGCATACTTAGCCTTGATAGCTTCAGCTGCCTCCATGAAGGTAGCATAAGATTCTGCTGTATAAACATTGGTGTCGTCCAACTCATGACCAGCAGCATCTGCAATAGCCTTGATGGTAGCTTTTTCTGCGATGGATGCCTTAGCAGCAGCTGTTGCCTCATTCAGCGTATTGATTGCTTCAGTAAGAGCATTAGGACTGGTCTTGTCCACCTCTGCAGCAATTGCAGCCTGGAGAGCAGCCAAAACTTCTGCATCCATTGGTGCACTCTGGTCAACAGCCTGAGCATTAGCCAATGCCTTTTCGTAAGCCTCAACAATACCAGAGATGTCGAAATCACCCGTACGAGTCAGAGTAAATGGACCTGCAATGAACCAAGACTGCTTCAGAGTGTGAGCACCCTTGATACCAAGAGTAACCACCGTACCGTCAGCACCAACTTGGAAGTCGAGTGTGTTCTTATAATAACCCTTAGCAAATACTGCAGAAGCCTCACCGATACTATTAGCATAAGCTGTCATATTCTCATCGAGAGGAACGGAAGCAAGCGTTGCTACAGGAGTACTAAAGTCACCTGCTACCAATTGAGCATTTGAAATGGAAGGATCAACGTCAGCGTTCACACCATAACGATAGAAAGCATAAGCCTCAAGCTTATAAGAACCAGCAGGAAGAGTCACATCCTGGAGGAGAGAGAAATCTGTCATGTCAAGATTTCCCCAACCAGCGTATGCCTCGATAACCTTAGGGTCCTCACTTGGAGTACTCCAGCCACCACCTGCTGTTGTAGCAGTCCATCCGTTAATACCATCTGTGAAATCTGGATTCACAAGATAAGTAGGAGTTGGTTCTGGTACATCTTCTTTTTCCAAAGTAACAGTGATGACATTCAACTGAGTGTTTTTGTTTACAGTGAATACAATTGTCTTAGCACTGCCTTCCCAAGTTTGTTCTGTCAATACACCAACATCTGGTGTCAAATCAAACCTAGTACCGTTAACATTGAATTCCACCTTAGTGATATTCTGTTCAGCACTCAATGTCAGTGTTCCACTATAAGCACGAAGCTGAGCACCAGCAATGGTAGTCTCATCTTCCAAGGTTGTTGTCCAACCCCAAAGACGATTTGGAGTATTAGTTGTAGATGGAGAAACAGTGAGAGTCACACCATTCTCAACAAAATCCCTGTCTTCTGTGATGTCACCATCTGTTGATTCTGATGAAGATGTGCCAACCTCCGTCATATAGTTGAAGTTGAAGATTGCTTGGTCAATAGCCTGAGCATTATCTTCAGCATATACGACCATATCCCGTGCCTGAGCTCCAATTGCAACGAGCAACAAAGATAATAACGTTAAGAATTTCTTCATAATACTATTGTTTTCTATTGTACTGCGTATTCGGCTTGTCTGCGCAGTGTTGATTAGATTTAATTTTGAGGCGCGTCGAGGTCGCAAGCCGTTTTAAAAACTCTCCCAGTCTTAGTGGTAAGAGCAACCTCAACATTCAGTAGGTCAGTGTCTTTTCCGATTAGTTAGGATAATAACTCCTTAAATTAGTTGTTGATTAATTGATATTTAACAATAATTGTGTATAAAATTCATAACACATTTTTATCGTGTGCAAAATTAAAATAAATATTTAATAATTACAAAAAAAAACGTTATTTTTTATTCCAGCCTATAGCTTATACCTTCATTGGATTCGATGAAATCGAGTAAGCGTCTATTCACATTCAGATGAACAGAAGCCGAACGGAGATTCACGCTGAGGTCCTCCGCAGCATTGATATTGAAACACAGCTCAGTATTGCCCGGATTTTCCCTCACGATTTCAGCCAGACTCTCCACCATCGGTACATCGAGCCGATCCACAGGCACATCAATCACGATACGCTTCACGAGCGTATCTCTCACTTCCGACAACAACTGAATATCTAAAATCACCAAATCCAAGGCATTCGGGGCATAGCGTCGTACTTGCAACTTTGCCGTGATATAGAGTGCGGTTCCTTCCACAAAGAAATGCTGCCATTTTAGCCAATCTTGTCCAAAAAGGGCGATTTCACCGCTATTTTCGAAGTCTTCCATCTTGATGATACCATAGGCGTTTCCACTTTTACTGGTACCCACTCTTCGTCCTGAAACGATACCTCCAAACTTAATACTTTCCATGCTTCGCAACGACTCGTCTTTGCTTTGCACTTTACTGATGTTTGTCGTGCAGTAATGCTTCAGAATCACCGCGTACTCATCGAGAGGATGGGCAGAAAGATAGATACCCACCAAGTCACGTTCCTGGTTCAAGCGTTCCAAATCGCTCCATAGCACCACATCCTTCGGCGGCTCTGGATGTGCCACCTCCACTTCCATGGTCAAGTCACCAAAAAGCGAATGGGCTTGTTGTTGTTTGTCCGCTTGATAACTGTTTCCAAAACGAATCAGCGTCTCTACATAAGTTTCCGATGAATTCGGCTGTTTTGCAAAGAAAGCCTCACGAGGGAAGGAATTGAATCCATCAAAAGCACCAGCCAAAATCAAACTTTCCACTGACTTACGATTACATGCGGCTAAGTTCACGCGTTCAAAGAAATCGAACACACTAGTGAAAGGTCCGTTTTTCTCACGTTCTTCAAGGATGGCTTGTACAGCACTCTTTCCAACTCCCTTCACGGCTGCCATACCGAAACGAATATCACCATTGTGGTTGACGGCAAACTTCAACTTACTTTCGTTAACATCTGGACCAAGCGTGTTGATGCCCATCGACTTGCATTCGTCCATCAGTTTTCTGATTTCAGTGATATTATCGAGGTTTCGACTCATGTTGCCTGCCATGTACTGAGCAGGGAAATGGGCTTTAAGATAAGCGGTCTGGTATGCCACCCATGAATAGCATGTGGCATGGCTCTTATTGAACGCATAAGAAGCGAATTTTTCCCAGTCTGCCCAAATTTTTTCTAACTTGGTGGCGTCATGTCCATTCTTTTGTCCTCCATTGATGAACTTAGGCTTGAGCTTGTCCAGTTTGTCCTTCTGCTTCTTACCCATCGCCTTACGCAAGGTATCACTCTCGCCTCGGGTGAAGTCAGCCAACAGACGCGACAGCAACATCACCTGCTCCTGATAGACCGTAATTCCGTAGGTGTCTTTCAGGTATTTTTCCATCACAGGGATGTCGTATTCAATCGGCTCCCTACCCAATTTTCTATCGATGAAATCGGGAATATAATCCATAGGACCTGGTCGATAGAGGGCATTCATGGCAATGAGGTCCTCAAACACGTGTGGTTGCAGTTCCCTCAGGTATTTCTGCATACCCGCCGATTCAAATTGGAACGTTCCAATGGTGCGTCCGTCGCAATAGAGCTGGTAAGTAGCAGGGTCTTCAATATCCAAGCTATCCACATCCACAGTAATGCCCAAACTGTCCTTGATATTTTCCACGGCTTCTTTCAGGATGGACAAGGTTTTCAGTCCAAGGAAGTCCATCTTGATGAGTCCCGTTTCCTCAATCACATGTCCGTCATACTGCGTACAGCGAAGTTTTTCACCAGGGAACTCCTTATCATCGGCAGTGGAAACAGGTACCCAATCGCTAATATCATCCCTACAAATAATCGTACCGCAAGCATGCACACCCGTATTGCGAACGTTGTTCTCCAACATCTGCGCATAGCGGATGGTATCTCTCAACAACGGGTCGGGCGAAGTGGCAGCGGCTTTCAACTCAGGCACACATTCCAACACATTCTTCAGATTCATCTTCCTTCCTTCTGGCAGACGGTCTGGAATGCATTTGCAGAGCGCATTGGTCTTATCGAGTGGATATTTCTGCACGCGCGCCACATCCTTGATGGCGAGTTTAGTTGCCATCGTACCATAAGTGATGATATGTGCCACCTTTTCCGCACCATATTTATCGGTCACCCATTGCAGCACCTTTCCACGTCCGTCATCATCGAAATCCACATCTATATCAGGAAGAGATATACGGTCTGGGTTCAGGAAACGCTCAAACAGCAAATCGTACTTGATAGGGTCCACCTTCGTGATACCTAAGCAGTAAGCCACAGTGGAACCTGCGGCGGAACCACGTCCAGGTCCAACCCACACACCGAGTTCCTTGCGAGCTGCATTGATATAGTCCTGCACAATCAAGAAGTAACCAGGGAAACCCATCGTCTTCATAATGTGCAACTCAAACTTGATTTGGTCTGCCACATGCTGCGGAATTGGGTCACCATAGAGTGGCTTAGCTCCTTCATAAGCGAGTTTCGCCAAGTAATCGGCTTCGAACTTGATGCGATACAATTTATCGTATCCACCGAGGCTTTCTATCTTTTTCTGTCCCTCCTCCTCACTCATCACCACATTGCCGTTCTCGTCTTGTGTGAATTCGTCGAAGAGTTCCTTTTCCGTAATTCTTCTCCTGTATTCTTCCTCCGTACCGAAACTCTCAGGGATATCGAAATTAGGCATGATGGGTGCATGGTCTATGTCGTATGCCTCCACCTTGCTCAGCACCTCCAAAGTATTGCTCAGCGCCTCTGGCACATCAGCAAAAATCTCATTCATCTCCTCCTTCGTCTTGAACCATTCTTGCTTGGAATACAACATACGACTTGGGTCGTCCAATTCCTTTCCGGTACTCAAGCAAATCAGTCGGTCGTGTGCCTCGGCATTCTCCTCATCCACAAAATGCACATCGTTCGTACACACCAGCTTCACGTCATATTTGGCTGCAAGCTGAATCAGCACCCTGTTTATCTGTTGTTGAATTGGGAAGGTCTCGCGATTGGCTCTTTGCATCGGGTCTTTCACCTCATGGCGCTGCAATTCCAAATAGTAGTCATCCCCATAGAGGTTTTTGAACCATTGGATGGATTCCTCTGCCTTGTCCATCTGTTCGTAACGGATATACGATGGCACTTCGCCAGCAATGCAGGCGGAGCAACAGATGATGCCTTCGTGGTATTTCTCCAAGTCAGCATGGTCGGTACGTGGACGCATATAAAAGCCATCCACCCACGCACGACTCACAATTTTAATCAGATTATGATAGCCCGTCGCATTCTTCGCAAGCAAAATCAAGTGCCAACCGCCACTGTCTATCTTGCTCTCCTTCTTCTCCTTTCCACGACGTGCACAATACACCTCGCAACCAAAAATAGGTTTGAAATCAAGTTCTTTGTTTTTGCCCTTTAACTTCTTCACATAGTTGAAAAACTCCTTGATTCCAAACATATTGCCATGGTCAGTCACAGCCATGCCCTTCATGCCGTTGGCAATTGCCTTGTCAACGAGTTTCGAGATGGATGCCTGACCATCAAGTATAGAGTACTGGGTATGTACGTGTAGGTGAACGAAGTCTTGCATACTTTTGCTTTTAAAACGGTCTTGCAAATGTACGCAAATTTCTTCAATTCATCACTACTCGCTCACAATAAATTTACCGCTCGGTGTGATTCCCTCCGCAGAAATATACATCTGCGTGCAAGAGGAATTATTGAAGAATTCCACACGCCCCTGACCATTAGCGTCAATCTTCACCCTTGGTTGCCAGTAGAGGGTGCGACGGAAATCCTCCATCGCTGGCATCACACTGTAATCCTCCATCACGAAAGCCTCTGGCTCGTTGAATCCTTGGAAATGGGTGTGACGAAATCCTTTCTCCTTGTTGAAGAACTGAGGATGGGTATAGACAAATATGGTAACTGGATGCATGGCATACAACTCATCTGCTTGCACAAACTTCGTGTAATTATCATCGTCCTCAGAGATATACACACTCTTCACCTCATCAATAAAATCTGGCATTGCCGTAGCACCACTATCATTGTTCTTCCACCTTATGTTATAAGTAGGACGTTCAGGAAATTGTGTCACCGTGCAATAAGTGTTGTTCACAATCCAGATTATCGGACGGTTCTTGTAGAACAAACCATCTTTAAACACCACTTTGGAAAAATCCAATGGAGGTTCATCCGAATTACGAGCATCCTGCAACTCACCCGTCGTATCATTGCCGATTATCCACATGTCTTCCATGACCTCCGTTCCACTGAAAAAATTGTTCTTCTTCATCAACCAGGCATAGAGGGTTGGCAATACTTCACCCTCGTCAGCAATGCGGTCGGAAGCCTCATCCAGATTGTAATAGATGGTGGATTTTCTGGCACCCGTTTTCTCATCATACCAAGGCAAAGCGGAACTGTCGGTGAAATAGCGCTTCTTGATTTTCACTGTTGGCAACACATAACTGGCATTCTTGCCCGTTCCCGACATTCTCAGTTTTCCTTCTATCTCCGTTTCCTGCTCATCACCCACTTTCCGCTTCAGTTTCATGAATTCCTCTGGCAGCGGAATCATCTCTGTTTCGTAAGGCGAAAGGGTTCTGCCCACAGGCGAGAAATGACGGTCGATGGCAACTACGTAATGGGCATTCTTATCGTCCCATTGCGTCTGGAGAAACATGTTCCATTCGCCTTTCAAGTTCGGCAATTCGAAAGCATAACCTCCCACACTGTCGGTCACGGTGCTGCCTGTGTAGTGCTCACCCGTTTTATTATAAAGGTAGGCTGTCAAGTTCACTCCAACCACAGGGTGCTTCTTGCGCCACACGTTCACGTCAGGTTTCAGTTTGCCAAAGAGGTATAGTTTGTCCTCAATCTGCTGAATCTTACCAAGATTGCCTTCCAACTCCTCAAATTTCATCTGTCCTGCATGTAATTTCCAATTGTAGCGGCGCCATCCCTGCACCATCATCAGCAGGTCGGCTGCCTCGCGATGCTCCTTGTCATCCTTTTCGAAATAATAGTCGGGATTCTCTATATAGCCCTTCACCTCACTACCCAACAGCATCCAAGTCTTGGCATTGCCCACTTTTCCATTGGTCAGCGTAGCGGCATCCATAGCAGAAAAACTTACCGATGAATTCGGCTCTGCCGTCAAAGTAAGACTCACTCTGCCACATGGTCGTAAAGCACTTTCGGGCACCGACACCTTCACACTATCGACAACACTACTCTTCGGTGTGATGAAGAACAAACGGTCTGCCTGGATGCGTCCCTCTGAATCGAAGAAAGTCAGTTGGTTCACACCTTCACGCATCTTGCTGCGGTCGAACTCCACCTCCATCAATCTTTCTGCTGTCATCGTATCGCACTGCACCACAGCACCACCATTGATAATCGTATAGCCCAACAGTCGTCCTTGCATCATTTTTGATGCCTGCAAAGTCATGGTCAGTTCATCCTCAGCCCCACCAGGATTCCCCACGGCATTCAAATTGAGCACACAGCCTTCTGCCTTGGCTTGAGGCAAATCGTATTCATGTTTCTTGCCATTATCATCTGTCACCACAAAGGTCATTGCCTTGCCATCAGGACGAATCACAAACGTTCCTCGTCCGTCTTCCCCGCTCTGAGCAATCGTCAAAGTCTCTCCCGATGAATCTATCACCATTCCTTTCACGGCTGTATGCCTCCCGTCCTTGTCGGTCACACTGAATGCCACTCGGCTCTGCAACCCTACCACCAAATCTCCTCCTTCGGGATAGAAATGAAGGGTATAGCCCTTGCTGGTAGCCGCTTTCTTGGCGATGGTTTGTTCTTCGGAGGCATCTTCGCGTCCATTGGGCAATCGGTGCCTATAACTCAAGTCGTCAATCTTTGGATCACCATAGTCACCTTCCGCAGCGGGTTTCTTGAAAATTGGGAACACACGTGAAAACACGCCATTTCCTCCCCAATTCATCATATATCGCGTGAAAGCCCGCACCTCATAGAAACCTGTTCCGAACAGGCTATCCAACTTAATATCTCCTTCAGATTCACCGTTCTGCACATATAGTTTACGCGTTTCCACCACATCCCCACTCGGGTTGAGCAGTTCCACATAAAGCACCTTGCTGATATTCGTTGGTTTTCCATTGTCAGCCCTCACCACGTAAGCCTTGAAATGCATCGTCTCCCCCTTGAAATAGCCCGTATTGTCGAAATGCAGATACGCCTTTTCCTGAGGAGTCGATTGGTTAAAGAGCATTGCATGCTTCATGTAAGCAAGCAAACGCAGCATATCCTTTTCAGTCTCCTGTGCTTGTAACGTCAAAAAGCTCATGGCAAACGCCAAGAAAAGCCATCGTTTCATTTTACCTTTAAATTAAGAGTTGTAACTACTCCCCGCCCTAACAGGGAGGGGCAAGGGGGAGGGTCCTCACCTTTCTTCTCCCATCGTCCTCTTCCTCAATCATCACCTTCACAGCATCTTCTGGCAACAAATCCTCGATGAGTTCGGGCCATTCCATGAAGCACAGATTCCCGCTATACACATAGTCCTCGAAACCTATATCATACGCCTCGCTTTCCTTCTTAATTCGATAGAAGTCGAAATGGTAAATCGGTTCTCCTTTCCCATCCAAATACTCATTCACGATTGCAAACGTAGGCGAATTGATCACATCCTCCACACCTAATTCCTCACATATCGCCTTGATGAAAGTCGTCTTTCCCGCTCCCATCTTTCCATAGAAGGCAAACACCTTGTTCTCACCCATCTGAGCTACAAACTCCTTTGCTGCCTCCCTTATCTGATCGATTGATTCAATAATAATTTCCATTTCTTTATGTTCTCAGCAAGCTTCGGTTTTGCCGGAGCCCTTTTTCACTTTTCATTCTTCACTACCTTCTCTTCTTGCTTGTCAGCGTCACGAGTGGAATGAGCATCTCCTCCATCGAAATACCACCATGCTGGAAAGTATTCCTATAGTAAGACACATAATAATTATAATTATTAGGGTAAGCGAAGAACGCATCACCCTTCGCAAACACATAACTTGTCGAAAGATTCGGAGCTGGCAAGAATGCCATCTTCGGATTCTTCAACACAAACAAATCCTTGGCATTATACGACAAATTCTTGCCCAACTTATATCTCAAGTTCGTATTCGTGTTCTTGTCGCCAATAATCTTCGTAGGTGTATTCACGCGAATCGAACCATGGTCCGTGGTAACCACAATCTTCGCATTGGTATTTGCCAACGCATGGAAAAGTTCGCTCACTGGTGAATGTCGGAACCAACTCGACGTGATACTGCGGTAGGCTATCTCGTCGGATGCCAACTCCCTCACCATCGTCGATTCTGTTCTGGCATGAGAAAGCATATCGATGAAGTTCACCACAATCACGTTCAACTGCTTTGTACTCAATTGTCTGAACTGGTTGACCAGCTTCTCCGTCTCTGCCGAATGGTTCAGTTTCGAGTAACTAAAGCTTTCACTTCTTCTGTATCTGTCGAGCTGTGTCTGAATCAGCGGTGCTTCATTGAGGTTCTTGCCTTCTTCCTCGTCCTCATCCACCCACAACTCAGGGAACATCGTCGCAATCTGGTTCGGCATCAGTCCTGCAAAGATGGAATTACGAGCATACTGAGTAGCGGTCGGAAGAATCGACACATAGAGGTTCTCATCGAAAATGAAATCATCTGCCAACTGCTGACTAATCACCCTCCATTGGTCATATCGCAAATTATCGAACACCACCAAATAGACCTGTTCTCCTGCGTTGAGCAAAGGGAAAATCATCTTCTTGAAGATGTCGGGGCTCATGATAGGACGATGGTCTGGGTCATTCAACCAGTCGATATAGTTCTTCATGATGAACTTAGCAAACTCCTGATTAGCATCCGACTTTTGCATTTGCAGCATCTCCTTCATCGGACTGTCGGTCTCTGCCAACTCCAATTCCCAAAACACCAACTTCTTATACACCTCCATCCAGTCGTCCAAATTTCGGGCATCATTGATTTGCATACTGATATTCCCGAAATTCTGCTGATAACTGGAATTGGTCTGGTCAGTCTCAATCGCTTTCTTGTGCAGATGGCGTTTGAGCGTCAAAAGTATCTGGTTGGGATTGACTGGCTTAATCAGATAATCCGCAATCTTTGCACCAATCGCCTGGTCCATGATATTCTCCTCCTCACTCTTCGTCACCATCACCGTAGGCACGGTAGGATTCACCTCCTTGATGCGTTGCAAGGTCTCCAGACCCGTCAAACCCGGCATATTCTCATCCAGGAAAATCAAGTCGAAGTTCCTTTCTTGGCACAAGTCAATCGCGTCCTGCCCATTCGTAGCAGTCACCACCTCGTAATCTTTCTTCTCTAAAAAAATAATATGTGGGCGAAGCAATTCAATTTCATCATCCACCCACAGCAATGTTCCTTGTACCATTATCTTAATATTTTGTTCTTAAATTTCACTAAAATCCCTCCTTTTTCAGCCACCGTGCGCCTCGGTTTTGCCGAGGCCTTTCCTCTTCCCTCAGCCACCGTGCGCTTCGGTTTTGCCGAAGCCTCCTTCCTCAGCCACCGTGCGCCTCGGTTTCGCCGAGGCCTTTCCGCTTTCCTTTCTCAGTAAGCCTCGGTTTTGCCGAGGCCCTTCCTCCTTAGAAGATGAAGTTCTCATCATCTTCCATCTCTTCCTCCTGCTGTTCCTTCATCTGCATGTCCTCCAGTTCCTCCTGTGTAGGCAAGTCTTTTGGTTCGTCAAGCAAATTCTCATCAAGCTGCAAGTGAGCAATGCGGTTGAAATTCCTGTCATAGAAGTCGAAGTATTCCTCAAAACTCTTGCCGTTCATCAGCACCTTCATGTTATCCTCCGAAATGATAAACATCTTTAGTCCCTCCAACTTCTTAGCCATATCCTTATAATTCATCAGCTTATGCATATACACGTATGCCTCATCATAATTCACAAAGCTTTTCACCTGCAAGAGGTCGATGCCATCGCCACGCACGGTTTCCATGTCGAAATAACGAATGGCGAAGTTCGAGAAGTTATAGCGAGCCACCTCGAAAATCAACTGGTTCTCGTTGATGCTGTCATGCTCGTAGGCAATCACGAACATGTGATTCACATTCTTGTCAACCTTAAACACCGTATCTGCATTCGTCGAGTCTGCCAAAGCCATTCCCATGCGTCTGCTCCAAATGCTACCCGAACTCATTCTGCCGCTGGCAAGAATCCTTCCTTCCTGCAAGCCTTTCACGTATAATCCTGCCAATTCGCTCACCGTACTTTGTGGATAGGTCTGCACGATATTCTTCATGGCATTCATAAACTGCCCACGGTCGCCCTTCTCCAACTTACTCATCGCATCGATGAAGAGGAATCGGGCACGGTTGTCACCTTTCGGATATTCCTTCTCCGCATATTCATTCGTTGCAATCACATGGTCGAAATTGCCTTCTTCGTAGGCATCATATGCAGCCGTATAGAGCGAATCCTCTATCTGCTTACCATAGCGTCCCTTGAATTCGAAGTTCGGGTCAGCAATCATCTTGCCATGCTCATTGTCAGGGAAACCCTCAATGAGTTTCTGTCGATAATCCTCGGCATCCTCCCCTCGTCCTTGTCGAGAATAGAGTTGGAACATATTATAGTATAGCTCATCCAAATGCTCAAAATCCTCGAAGTCAACGAGAATTCTTTGGAAGGTTCGCTCTGCCAGTGGGAAGTTCTCCATACGGTCCTTGTAAATCACAGCAGAGTTATAGAGTCCATCCACAAGGGCAGCATTCGAGGTCGCCATCTGCTCCTCGGTGTAAGGAATATCCTTGATATAATACTCACGTCGGTGTGGGTCGGCTTCGTATTCTTTCAGCTTCTCCAGTCGCTCCTTCTCCTCCTCACTCAGTTCTGTACCATCTGGATTGAGCATCGTGGAGTCGTTGGCAAGACTATCCGTCATCACACTATCATTCATCACTGAATCTCCCTCAGCAACTTCATCATCAAAACTGCTCAACACCGTCTTATTACTTCTTCGCCAATCATCTGCCAATTCACGCTCGCCCCATTTCCGCTTAAATTCGTTCTTACCAGCACTCACCGAAGCTGGATTATAGAAATACCACAAACCGCCCTGCTGATTACCTGCACCCATCTGATTCTGAGCCGTCTGTGGCTGGTTAGGACGATTATTCTGTGCACCACCACCCGTCGCTTCCATCTGCTTGCGCTCTTCCTCGCGCTCCTTCTTCTTCAGTTCCTCAATGATTCCATCAATCTTTTTCAGCATCTCCGTGGAGTCCATCCTCGCCAATTCCTGTAAACTGTCCTGCAACTCCACAGCCTGAGCGAATGGTTTCAGTTCCTCCAAAATCTTCGCACGCTCATCAATTTCCTTATAATCATCGCGCTCCTTATCAAACAGACCCAGCACTCCCGCATAGCACTCCTGAGCCTTCACGAATTCTTCTTTTTCCCAATAGAGTTGACCGAGATGAAGCCATACCACACCTTTCTCCACACCGTTTCTCGTGCTCTTCTCCACACCGTCCTTATAAGCATAGATGGCACGGAGCGAATCACCTTGAGCAAGATAGATATTACCCATCGCGTAATACACTTGGTCCAGATAGTCGAGATTCTTGCGGTTGCGAGCCATCGCCTTCAACCGACTAATCATTTTCTTGCTTTGTCCCTTCGACATCACTTCGGTCTGCTGAATCCTCGCATTGAATTCCAATTCGTAAGGCGGATTGCTCTTATACACCTTCTTGAACTCCTTGAAGGCAAGCTGGTTCTGACCAATCTCTTTATAGAGCTGACCCAACAAGAAGTGCAAACGTGCCTTCTCCACACCCTTGCTCTTCTTCATAGCAAACTTGATATTCGGAATCGCCTCTTCGTACTGTTTCTGCCTCAACTGATAGTCAGCGGTAACAGATGCACGCAAAGCTTCCAAATTCTTCGGAAAACTATCTCTGCGTGTCTCATTCACCAATCGCTCAGCATCATAAATCCAATCGAGCTCGGCATAACACTTCGCCTCACTCAGTCGGGCACGTGCAATCAAATCAGGTCTGGAAAAATACAAGCGTTGGATATAGGCAAAGGTGGAAGCAGCTTCCATGTATTCACCCTTCCGAAACTGTGCCTCACCCATCAAGAACCATGCCTTCCACAAGAATGGGTTGTACTCCTTCTGACTCAACCAAATCTTATCCTTTGGAGTCTTCGGTTTTGAACTCTTCCATTCAGGACGAGCCGTAATCGAGTGTTGTTTGATAGTCTTCTGGCACTTTTCCACCGTCCTGTCGAAATTGCCCTTTCCCAAAGCAGCTGTCTTCGGATTCCCCGTCATATAGAGCGGAATCACCTCCATATAGTTATCCTTATTCCCCGTTCTCTGTGCCTGCACTCCCTCCTTATAAGCCTCATGTCCATTGAAATAAGTATTATACCGTGCCTTAAATGCCTGCACACGACGAGTCAATCCCGTATTCTTTTTCGTAGAACACGAGACCATCACGCCCAATACCACCAGGCACATCAGCAATGTCAATACTTTCTTCATCAAAAATCCGAATCAAATGACTGTCATTCTATCAAATAACGTATTTCTTTCCTTTTTATTGCATCACCATCCTTCATTCCTCTTTTAAATTCCTTATTCCTAATTGGCATTGACCTTAGCGTTAGCTTTCCATCCGGATGGCTTCCCTCCCCCTTGGGGGAGTTGGAGGGGGCTGTCCTTGGGGGAGCTGGAGGGGACTATCCTTGGGGAAGCTGGAGGGGCCTGTCCTCTTTTCCTTTCTCCGTAAGCTTCGGCTGAGCCGAAGCCATTTCCCATCCTTCTTTCTCCCACAATCATCACCACCTCGTCCTTCACCTCATTAGGCAGTTCCACAGCTCTCAACTGCAAGCTTCTCACCCATCCAGCCACTTCCGTTTCCTTCATCGTATAGAGCACCTCGCGGAATTCCTCCACCTCCTCCTCCGAGTACTCATCCCCATCTCGTCCTTGGAACCTATCCAATTCCTCATCATTATAATACTCGATTTCCTTACTGATGGCAGACAACAGACTCTCCTTCTCGCACACCTCATGCTGTCCGCAGCACTCCATATCTCGTGCCTGCACGATATTAGGCAATTCCTGAATCTCCCCCCTCTCCAATTTCTTTTGAAGAAAGTGGTTTCTGAGCCATCCAGCGACCATCGCCACCACGCCCAGCACAATCAATCCTATAGCTAAATAAAACACCTCTAGTTAATTTAAAGTAGAAAAAACACATTTTGTCCGAAGACAATTAAGAAGTAATACTAAATCCAACACTCCTTAGAGCTTCCCAAAACCCTGGATACGACTTGCTCACCACCTGCGGTTCGTTCACCATCAACCTCTTCACGCGCATCGCCGCTGGCGCAAAACTCATTGCCATCCGATGGTCCTCGTAAGTATCAATCGCTTCGGGTTCCATCATCAAGTTCGATGGCTCTCCGTCAGAAACCACTGCATCTGGTTCCCACATCAATCCTATGTTCTCTACATCCTCTTTCTTTCTCTGTAAGCTTCGGTTTTGCCGAAGCCCTTCTTCACCTTCGTCCTTAGAAGAAGACTCAACGCTGAGCTTGAATCCCAGCTTTCCCATCTCCTGTATCAGTGCAGCAATCCTGTCCGTCTCTTTAATCTTCAGGCTCTGCAAGCCCGTGAAACGAAACGGCACACCCATCAAACAGCACGTCACCACAAATGTCTGTGCCAAGTCGGGTTGATTCACGAAGTCATAATCCAATCGTTCGCACACCTTTCCTTTCTTCCTCAGTCGCACACACGACACCCCTTCTTCTTCAAAAAACGTCGATTCCACCGATAGTTTTTCGAAAATCTCCGCCACTTTTGCATCGCCCTGATAGCTCTCCTTGAACAGTCCAGGCAGCACCACCTCAGCACCTTCTTCCGACAGTGCCACCATCTCGTACCAATAGCTTGCAGCACTCCAGTCATTTTCCACGTAGTAGTCGCGACTCACATAGTGTTTCGTTCCCACCACAATTTCGTTTTCGCTCACCCAATCCACCTCTGCGCCAAATTCTCGCATCAGTTGCATGGTGAGGTTGATATAAGGACGGGAAATCACCGTACCCGTCAGTGTCAGTCTTAATCCTTGCTTCAGCACGGGACCAATCATCAGCAGTGCCGAAACATACTGCGAACTCACATTCCCTGGTAGCGTCAACGCACCACCCTCCAAGTCGTCTCGGCCCTTGATGCGCAGTGGAGGGAAACCCTCTTTCTCAACATACTCCACCTCAGCCCCTAACTCTCTGAGTGCATCCACCAACACAGCTATCGGACGGTTCTTCATGCGTTCCGTACCCGTGATGATTCGTTCGCCAGGGGTGACAGCCAACAATGCCGACGAGAAACGCATTGCTGTTCCCGCCGCACCAATATCCACCACAGCAGGTTGCTCTGCCAACCATCGCAGCATCACGCGCGTATCATCGCAGTCCGACACATTCCGAGGCACCCCATTGGTTGCCCCAGCCAACTGATTGATGACCAGCACACGGTTGCTGATACTCTTAGATGCAGGTAGTGCTACACGCCCTTCCACCCGCTTCGGTCCTATCACCTCTATTTGCATATTCTTAGGTAGGTTTTCAACAAATTCGCGCAAATGTAGCACAAATTATTTTCTCCCCCAAATTTGTTCCACGATTCTTGCATTCCCTCTCTCATTCATTGATTGATTAACCCCTAAAAACACATGAGTTGAGTCAAAAAGGTGGCAGAGCACGTAAGCACCCTGCCACCCTTTATATAGTAATATCTCTATTACCTACGTTGTAACTTGTACTTTGTACTTAGTACTTGAAATTACCATTCGTATTCGAAGCCTTCGCGTTCCTTCGTCAGAATATCGTCGGAGTTCTCGATGGTTGTTTCACTATTGAGAGGCAGAGACTGAGTCTGCATAAACATTTCGAGGTTTGATACTTTCACCTCAATTTCTGGCTGAATATATTTTTTCATTGTTCTAATTGATTTTTGTTTTTTTATTTAGGAAAGAAATTAGAATAATTAATATAATTATATCAGAAATATTATGTTTTTAAATAATAACACCTATTTTTGGAGAAATTATTCTAATTATTCCAATTTCTTTCCGAAGATAAATTTACACTTAGTACTTTGTACCTTGTTCTTTGTACTTTGTACTTACTTAACAACCACCTTCTTGCCGTTCACGATGTAGAGACCACCATTCTTAATGCTCTCCATCTTCTGACCAGCGATGTTGTAAATAGCACCGTTAGCAGCTTCCACAGCGATGTTGTTGATAGCATCAGCCTCATCACCAAGTGCCAAGTAACCCTTAACAGGTGCTTCTCCTTCCACACCGATGTAAGCCTTGCCAGCAGGAACTGTAACACCTTCAGCAACTGGATAGAAGCCAACAACATCCTTCTTTGCCAAAGCGTAAATAGTAGCACCATCACCAGCAAAAGGACCTGCCTTCAGCAAATTACTAGAAACGTCTTCAGCATCAGCAGAATTGATAAATGGAAGTGTATATGTGCCCTCACCCTTCAAAATGATTGGTGTGCCAGCAGGAACTTTCTCAACTACACCCAAAGCAACACTCTTGCTTGTAATAGCATCTACTGTGAATGCCTCAATGTCAGAAGGAATCTGAACAGCACTCTTTGTCACGTATGTAGTATAACCTGCAGAACCAATAGTTACAGTTTCTTCTGGAGAGTAAACCTTAATGGTTCGGAGCATTGTATCAAAGCGATAAAGTCCAAATGTAGCTGCTCCATTTAATACAGTGTTAAATGTACCACTACCATAGTTGTTCCAACCATTGTAAACTACAAAATCGGTTGTTTGAGTGTCATTCACTGTAAAATTCATGTTATTACCATTTCCAGAAATTTGATTGTATGGAGTCAAAAGTCCATATCCAATATAAACTTCAGGTTGACGTTGTGCTCCGTTTGTAATGGTTATACCATCAAGTACGGCAGAACAATCGGCACTTGAATCCAACAACTTATAATAAGTAACATCTGCAGGAATCTGAGCTGAGCCATTGGTCCAACGATCACGAGGTGAGCCTGTAGCAGTTTCCCATACACTTGTGTCAAAATCATCTGCTGTCAAAGCACCAAAATCAATAGTGTTCTTCAATATGTAAGAATCATTCACTGTATATGTAGCTGAACTTGAAGTATATCCTTCAGCTGATGAGGTAACTGTGAATGAGCCCTTGCCTGTGAATGTATATGGAGAAGTTTGGTCGAATGTTGCTACTGGAGCACCCTCGATTTTGGAATTGTCAGAAGAGAATGTGATTTGTGGATAATAGAAACCATCTTCTGCCAATACCATATCGGTTACAGTAAATATTGGAGTCGCCAAAGTAACCTCACCTGCTGTAATTGCTTGAGAAACAACAGGGGAAGTAGTTGTTCCATTAGTATGAAGAACATAAGCATAATAAGTACCACTTTGTGCAAAAGAAACATCAACACTTGTTTCAGTTGTGGAAGTGTAAGCTTCTGAACCAACTTCAGGAGCCTCGTCTGCTGCAGCAGTTGTATAATACAAAGTTCCTGAACCATTAGGATTTGCAATTGTATAAACTCTATTTGCGCCAGCAACCTTCTTAAATGTAAATGTTGGAACAGAAACGGTCACACTTGCTGTATAATCGTAAATATCAAGGTTGTCAAATTGCAGCAAGCCTGAACCACGACCGAGCAAATCAAAGAAACCAGTAATTGTTGGAAGGGCTGTTACAGGTTTAGAACCATTCCCAACTTCTTCCGTACCCTGCATGATTGAATAACTTACAGAAGTTGCCGTAACAACTAACTTAATATGATACCATGCATTAGCAGCAAGCTCAATAGTAGTTGATGTTGACGAATTTTTAGGGTCATTAACATACCAAGTGTTAAGACTTTTACCTGTTTTGCCTGCTTGTATACCTGCATTTACACCTTCTGCTGCAAGAGATGGCTGAGAAAGTGAAAAAATGTAATCTTCACCTTCATAGGCGCTGTTGTTGGCGAGATTAGGGCCTGTAGTTGGAACTATAAACTGAGATACACTTCTTTCAACAACATTTCCACCCCTAAGCATAACATCAAATTCTATGTTGTAGCCCTTAGATGACAATTCGGCATCAACGTATGCATCAGGGGAATAATCATATGTTACAGATTTGTAACTAGAACGATTACCACTACCAGACGGAACGCATTTTGCATAATTACCGTATGTAGCATCACCTGTTTCTAACGAAGCTGCGCCATTAGGACATGTCCAGTCTGTAGCTGTTGCAGATTCGTAGTTCTGTGAATTAAGGACACGCTTAGATCCATCTGCCCACGCACTGCTTGCTCCGGCTGTCATCAACAAGCCGAGCAACAAAGATTTAATAGTAGATTTTCTCATTTTTAATTGATTTTAGAAAGTTAATGAATATAATTGGTAATACATTTGCGCTAGCATTGGCTTAAGCCAAGGTTCAGGTTTCAAAGCACTTCGTGCAGGTTTCAGGTATCAAGTTTCAGGTTTCAAGGTTCCAAGAATCCTTATCAATCCTTTCAATCACTGATTCAAGTTTGGCTGCGCCAAGTTTCAAGTTTCAGGTTCCAAGTATCAAGAATCCTTATAAATCCAATAAATCCCTGATTTGACCTTTGGTCTTGAACTTTTAGCTCGACGAAGTCAAACTGGCACACAGTGCCCTTGACCTTTTCAATAGTTAGATGTTTGGCCTCTTCTTGCGATATTTTTAGATTTCGTGGCAAATTTAGAGGTTTTAATTATAAAAAACAATTAAAATCGTACTTAAAATAATAAAAATTGTGCGCATTTTATTCTTCATCGAGTCAAAGGTCAAAGGTCAAAGACTTGCCATCCAAATGGCGGTTTTCGTTATCAGTCAACAAATTCTCACAAATATAGCACAAATTAATGCGAAAGCCAAAGATAATTATTTGAGAGAATTTGTGAAAATTTGTTGACTTCCCCTTTACTCCGTAGAGATTTTTGGAGCTTTTGATGCAGGTCTTTCTTGGATTTTCAGAACCGCTTGTGGGGATTGACTGAACCGTTCCTTTGAATTCAACTAGTTGCCGAAGGCTCGTCATCGCAACGGCGAGCGTTCGGCGTTGCGATGACGAAGGCTCGCCGTGTTAACGTTGAGGGCTCGGTGATTCAGTAAAATCAAAGGAACGGTTCAGTGGAATCAATGGAAAGATTGGCATTCGCCGAACTGAAGGTTCAGTGAAATCAAAGAAAAGGTTCACGTAAAACGCCAATGCTTTTACACATTATTTATAAAATGAAACATTTTTTTTGAAAAAATTTTGAGGGTATGGAAAAAAAGCTCTATATTTGCACATTCGTGTTTTTGAAAGAGACATAGTTTTATGAGACAGGAATGAGTGGAAAGAGGGACAGCACTCCCGAAGGGAAGCAAAAACACCTTCCGAACCGAGTTCCTCTGCAAGAAGTTTCAGGTAAGCAAGTATGATAAAAATACCGATGAATTCGCCGAAACAGAAGCACACCTAATCCCTTCCGAATATCTAACATTTTTATTCACTATATTAATTAACTTCAAATTTTTAACAACATGAAAAGAAAAAGATTACTTTTCGCTGCGATTGCATTAGTCGCAGGTGCGTTGAACATCAATGCACAAGGCTGGACAGCAAGTGAAGTTGGTGCCGGTAGTTTTTACCTTTACAATGTGGGTGCACAAGGTTACGTCGTTGGTGGTAACAACTGGGGTACTCGTGCAACCATCACTACTCAAGGTGGTATTTTGACAACCCTTGTAGGATCTGAAAACGCATACGAGATTCAAACTTCTCCTACATTCAATGGAAGACATCTAGGCTATAATGGTTTCGTTGACAATGGCGATGCTAACCAGATTTGGACCTTTGAAGCAGTAGAGGGTGAATCAAATGTTTACAAGCTGAAGACATCAAGTGGTACTTATCTTTTTGCTGATGCAGGTGCTACAACCACAACTGTGGGTGCCGATCCAGGCACAGACTATGCAAAGTGGAAGTTGGTGACTCGCGCTAATCGTATTGCAGACCTTGCTAATGCAAGCGCATCAAATCCTATTGACGCTACTTTCTTGTTGACAAACCCTAATTTCGACCGCAATTCTAACACTGGTACTTGGAATGGTGGCGTAGCTCTAGGTGGAAACAACGAAAATTACTGCGCAGAGAAGTTCAACACCACTTTCGACGTGAACCAGACAGTGACTGATGCTCCTAAGGGAAAATACGTGCTTGCATTCCAAGGCTTCTATCGTTATGGTGGTCATGGTATCACTCCTGCCGGAGATGCAAGAAAGGCTGGTACAGAGCAACTGAATACAAAGCTCTATGCTAACGACACAGAGGCTCCTTTGATGTCGATTCTGGACGAGCCTAATCCTGCAGCAGGAGATGCTGTGTATGATGGAGTAGCCTATCCAAACAGCATGAGTCATGCTTCATCATGCTTTAGCGCTGGACAATACAGCACCGATATGACATTCACGGTGGATGCCAACACCATCAAGATTGGTGTGAAAAAGACTGTTGCAGTTACAAACGACTGGACTATCTTCGACAACTGCCGCTTGACTTATTACGGAGCAGTGGTTGACCTCTCTATCTACGTAGAAAACCTTGCTACTGCAGTGGCAAACGCTGAAGCTCTCTATGATCAGCTTCCTACAACAGAAAAAGCTGATTTGCAGGCTGTAGTAGCAGAATACAACAAGACATACACTACTGCCGATGATTATATTGCTGCTATCGGTGCTATCAAGGCTGAAACTGAAGTTGCAGAAGCTCTCGTTGCTCCATACGCAGCTTGGAAGGAGACAAAGGCAACTGCTGAAAGTGACTTTGCAGGAAACACAGTGGTAGAAGCAATTATTGCAGATAAGGGAGCTATTGTTGAAGCTGCCAAGGCAGCAGAAACAATCACTGGCGCAACCGCAGAATTACAGGCAATCCTCGACGTTGTTGGTGAATACACTGTGATAAAAGAGTATGCTCAGAACTTGTATGATGTGGCAGACTACACAGAAAACGTAGATGGTGCACACGACGCACTCGGCACTGCTATCACAGAGAACAGCGGCACATACACTACAGCAGAACAATTCACAGCTGCTACAGCTGCTTTGAAGGCTGCTGCTACTACATATGCTGCGGATGCAGATCCTAAGGGTGATGCTAAGTTCGACCTCACATTCATGTTGACAAACCCAGATGTTACTGAATATTGGGATGGCACTTGGGGCGTTCAACCAGAAGGTTGGTACAACGAGCAGAATGGTGGAAACTTCCAGGTAATGGCTAATGAAGAGATGGGACCAGGTGGTGAAATCTTCATGGAATACTGGTCGGAAAACGCTGCAACCAATGGCTTCGTACTTTGCCAGAAGGTAACTCTTCCAGAAGGTGCTTACCAGATGGCTGGTCGTGTAGGTGTTCGACAGTATGATGCTCATGGTACAACTACCAATGTGACATTCTCAGCTAATGAAGTAGATGGTACTCAGATTCCTTTCGGTGGTCTCACTGATGGCTCAATTGAATTCATCAACAATGCTGAGCAGGAAGTGAAGATTGGTTTGAAGGCTCATGCAGGCAACAATACTCGCTGGATGGGTATCAACAAGATCCACCTCTACAAGATTGCTCCAAAGGCATTCATTATCGATGAAAATGCAACAGAGAACATTATCGCTGCTGGTGCTGGTGACGTTAAACTCACTCGTACTATCAAGGTAGGTATGAACTCTGTAGTTCTCCCATTCCAGTTGACAGCTGAAGATATTGTTACTCTCGGTGGTGAAGGTGCAGTTGCTTACACAGTTACTGAATACGCTAATGATAATTTGAAGCTCGCTGAAGCTACAACTATTCAGCCAAATGTTCCATTCTTCCTCAAGGCTACTGCAGCTGGTACTGAATTCGACTTCGAAGGCAAGACTATAGCAGCAGAAGTGCCTGTTGTTCCTGTTGGTGATGCAACACTCGTTGGTACATACGCTAAGATTGACGCTGTTCCATATGATTCTTACATCTTGAGCGGTGGCAAGTTCTACTTGGTGAACTCTACAGTTTCTTTGAAGCCAACTCGCGCATACATCACTATTGCTGAACCTACTGAAGTAAGCGCTCTCGGTTTCACAATTGAGGATGCAACTGCAATCGTAGGCGTTGAAAGCGAAGTAGCTAACAGCGAGGTTTACGACATCGCTGGTCGCAAGGTAAGTGCTCCAGTACGCGGTCTCTACATTGCTAACGGCAAGAAGGTACTCGTGAAGTAAGTACAAAGTACAAAGAACAAGGTACAAAGTACTAAGTGTAAATTTATCTTCGGAAAGAAATTGGAATAATTAGCATAATTTCTCCAAAAATGGGTGTTGTTATTTAAAAACATATTATTTCTGATATAATTATATTAATTATTCTAATTTCTTTCCCAAATAATCATAAAAAAAAATAAGAACAATGAAAAAATATATTCAGCCTGAAGTTCAAGAGAGAAAGTCTTTGATTAACAATCCTATCTTGCTCGGAGCAAGCACAGAAGAAGGAAACATCATTGGAGATGGTGGCGGTACCAGTGAAGGTGGTGTCACAGAAGGCGATGCAAAGCTCCGTGATGAATGGTCAGATGGACTTTGGTAATCTCTTAAACACAATTTAAAGTACAAAGAACAAATTACAACGTAGGTAATAGAGATATTACTATATATAAATAAGGTGGCAGGGCACTTATAGGTGCTCTGCCATTTTTGTTGATGAGTGAATGGGGAAATGGTGTAAAAATCTATCTATCAAGTAAAAAACTGAAAAAAAATGATGGAGTGTTAAAAATAATTTGTACTTTTGCAACTTGAAGGTGGAAAAGGTCAAGCCTTTAAAGGTCGTTTCAAAGCACTTTGTGCTTGTTTCAAGTTTCAAGACCAAAGGTCGTTTCAAGATTGGCTTAAAGGCCGAAGGTCTAAAGCCAATTTAACTGCTAATCCTTTTTTTTAATCAATATTATTAATTAAATTCTAACAAAACATGAAAAAGAAATTACTCTTCGCTGCGGCAATGTTGCTTGCTGCAGTTGGCGTAAACGCCCAAACAGACGTGACGAGTACTTATCTGACGAATGCGGACTTTGAGGCAAGTACTGCGCTCACATCAGATTTTCTCTATGGCTATAGCAAAGACGGAAGTCCTTCAGGTTTCCAAGCTGTTGATGGATGGTCATACACAATTCTTAAGTATGACGGAAATGAACAATCTGGTATGGGTGGAGGCGTTGTTGCATACGGCTCCAACACAGCATTGAAAGGTAATAACAAAAAAGCACCTACTAATGCATTTACTGATGGTGAAAAAAATTCATTGGCATTTTTCGGTGTTTGGGGTTGCGGTGGCTACTATTATCAGGAAGTTGAACTTCCAGCAGGTGGCTACGAGCTGACTATTCCTGTTTACAACGCTTCAGGAACTCAGGGAAACACAAGTTACATTGGTTTCATACCTAACGAAGGCACTTCTCATACAGTAGCTTGCAATCCTTCAGTTGAAGTGTGGACAACATTGACAGTGAAATTTACACTCACAGAGAAAACCGCTGGTCGCATCGCTCTTGGTTACAAGTCAAATGGAAGTGGTTCGGGTGCAAATCCTCACCTTTTCTTTGAAAGTGTATCCATCACATGGACAGACCCACTTGTGTCTTTGAAGGCTGAATACCAAGAGGCTCTTGCTGCTGCTACAGCAGCTAATGAAGACCCAGTATATTCAAATGTAGATGGTTCTGAAAGGATTGCTCTTAATAATAGCATTAGTGACACTCCAGAAGAAACTGCTGAAAGCTATTCTGAAGTAATTAAGGCTCTAACTGATGCAACTGCTGCATTCAAAGCTGCAAAATCTGCTTATGACCTTGCTGCTTCAACCCCTGAATTGCCATACTCAGACCCTGATAAAGCCCCTGTTATTGATGAAGGAACAGATGCTGCTAATTTGTTAATAGCTATTCGTGCATATTATGAGAGCAATGCTGCTGCTGAAGGTATGGAAGGTGCTGCAGACGTGACAAGCAAGTTGACAAACGCTAAAAACCAGTCAAACACCAATGGTTGGACTGTAAATAATACCACTGGCAACTGTAACCTTCGTACAATGAGCAACGAGCCTTATGTCTATGCTGATGGCACGACAGCTACTGGCTATCTCGATACCAACAGTTGGGGATCGGCATTTGCATCCTCTGTTACTCAGAATGTGGAGCTTTATCCAGGTAAGTACATTCTCTCTGTGAAGGCACGTGGTGCAGAAACCACTACCTACCAGTTGACTGCTAACGACAAGACTGTTGACATTACATCTATGGGTAACACCGGTGGCGTTTTCGACCGCGGATGGAACAGCTATACCGTTGAGTTTGAACTCGAAGAAGCCGGTTCTGTTGCACTTGGCGTAAACTTTGCAGGTGACAAGTGGCTCTCTTTCGGCGACTTCCAGCTCGTCCAATTGGAACTTTACACTGAGATGGCTGATGCTGATGACTATGCAGCCCTTGCTGCTGCCATTGAGGAAGCCGAAGCTAAGACACTTGGTTTTGACGCTGGTGAATATGCACCTTATAACAACATAGAAGCTCTTCAGGCTCTTGCTGCTGCCAAGACAATTGATCCTGAGAACCCAGGTGGAAATGCAAAAGAAGAAGTTGTTAACGCAACAACTGCTCTGAATTCTGCTTGGACTGCCAACACTGAAGAAGTGAATGCCATCTATGATGGTGTATTTGCGAACACTGAGGCAAATACAACTTCAGGCGACATCAATCTTCCAGGTTGGACAAAAGTACAAGGCATCCGCTTGTTGGTGAAGGATGTGGAAGAAAACCCAGGTTTGGCTAATACAGATGGTAAGGCAGCTGTGTTCAGCTGGGGTGGTACAACGCTGACCTATGGTGAACAAACAGGCTACACATTGCCTTTGAACGCACATCAGGTTTATGAATTATCGTTCAAGATTTCTGGTTGGAGAGATGGTGGTTTCCCAAGTGTGGTAACTGCAACTCTCGATGGTGTTTCTTACACATTGAATCCTTCAAAATACGTGAGTCGTATTAATGATGCAGAAGGTAATCCATTCAAGGAAGTGAAGTTCTATCTCACTCCAGAAGCAGAGAATTCCATTTTGAAGATTTATGCAAATCAGCACTTCACTGTCGCTGATCTCAAGCTCATGCAAGTTGCTGGCAATTTGGCAATTAATGATGCTCAGAGCTATGACATCATGCAATGTGGTAAGATTGATGCAGAATTGACTCGTACTATCAAGGAAGGTGTGAACTCTGTTGTTCTTCCATTCGAATTGAATGCTGACGATATTGTTACTCTCGGTGGTGAAGGTGCTGTTGCTTACACAGTTTCTGGCTATGATGCTGAGAAAGAAAGCTTGAAGCTTGCTGAAGCAGAATCAGTTCTTGCAAATACTCCATTCTTCCTCAAGGCTACTGCTGCTGGTACTTCATTCGTATTCGATGAGAAGACCATTGTTGCTGGCGAACCTACTAAGACAGTTGGCGATGTAACACTCGTTGGTACATACGCTAAGATTGACGCTGTTCCAACAGGTTCTTACATCTTGAGCGGTGGCAAGTTCTACTTGGTGAACTCTACAGTTTCTTTGAAGCCAACTCGTGCTTACGTAACTGTTCCAGCTGGTGCAGGTGCTAAGAGTGTTCTTAACGTTGAAGTTGAGGATGCAACTGCTATCGTAGGCGTTGAAAGCGAAGTAGCTAACAGTGAGGTTTACGACATCGCTGGTCGCAAGGTAAGTGCTCCTGCTCGCGGTCTCTACATTGCTAACGGCAAGAAGGTACTCGTGAAGTAAGTACAAAGTACAAAGAACAAGGTACTAAGTACAATGTACCACGTATGTATTCATTTAATAACAAATCAAAAACGATTAGAACAATGAAAAAATATATTCAGCCAGAAGTTCAAGAGAGAAAGTCTTTGATTAACAATCCTATCTTGCTCGGAGCAAGCACAGAGGAAGGAAACGTCATTGGTGATGGTGGCGGTACCGGTGAAGGTAATGTCACAGAAGGCGATGCTAAGCTCCGTGATGAATGGTCGGACGGACTTTGGTAATCAATCATAAGTACAAAGTACAACGTAAGTAATAGAGATATTACTATATATAAATAAGGTGGCAGGGTGCGTATGTACCCTGCTTCTTTTTTTGTCAACAAATAGCTACAAAGAAGACGAGTCAACAAATTAACACAAAGGGACACAAATATATTTATTATCACAAAGAGGAACAAAGAACGAAAACGAAGACTGCCATACGGATGGAAAACTAAAGCTATTGCCAATGCTAATGCCCAAAAAGCCTTAGTTATCGCTTTCGTTTTCGTTTAATAATAATTGAGAGAATTTGTGTTAATTTGGCTACGCCGAGCTGAAGGTTGTTGACTCATTTTTCATGAAATCGTTGATGGATTGAAGAAGATTGTGTATCTTTGCAGCACCTATTTTATGTTGAAGACGAGTCAACAAATTGACACAAAGGAACACAAATTATTTTATTATCACAAAGAGGAACAAAGAACGAAGACGATAACGATAACGATAACGAAGTCTTTTAATTTTTCATTTTTAATTTTTACATTTTCATTTTTAATTCTTTAGTACCAGGATAACATGTATCAGATTGAATTTAAGATTGTGGGCCTCCCTTATCATGCGTGGGGAGACGAGAGATTAGGTGAACGGGTGCGCACGGCACTGGGCAAGCGTGTGACGCTAACGCATGACTGCGACAACGAGAAGAACCCTGAGGCGACGATGGTGGTGATTGACACGCAATTCGTGGGCTACGTGAGCAATGAACAATGTCATGTGGTGAGTCGGTATTGCGATGAGTCGGTGACGAAGACGCTTCAAGCGGTGGTGGTGGATTATGAGGCACGAGATGAGCATTTCGCGCTTTGGGCACGTGCTGAGGTGGAGAAGTCGATGGATATGGATGCTGTGGGTGAGCATGCTGAGGCACGGCTTTGGAGCGAGAAGTATTGTTGGCTTGCGATGATGCCGAAATCGGATGATGCACAACGGCTGAAAGCGCTGGTAGGAGAAATCAAAAGGGCACTGCTGAATGGCGAGGGCATGGAGGATGAGAACAAGCGTGTGTTTGATACCTATTTGAAGGATTGTCGCTGGGACGTGAGTTGGGAAGCGACTCAGGAACGGGAGGAATTGCAGCGTTTGTCGGCTGAAAGTGAACATGAAGACATGCGGGAATGGAGTCGGCAACTGAGCAGCGTGATGACAAAGATGGGGAGCGAACAGCATTTGGAAGAAATCTATGTGCGTGTGTTTGAAGAGACGAAAAAGAGTCGTGCATTTCAGAAGTTGTGTCGCATGCATGAGGATTTGGAACTCGGAGCTTTGCGACAGGCATTGATGCGCTTCCCTGGGTGGATGTACCAGTACTTTGGAAAGATGGAGAAATGGGAATATATGTCCACCTTATATTATATGCGCCTGCCTGAGGCGGCGCTGATGCGTTTCGTGACGGGTGTGCTGATGGAGCAGGAGTTGATGGCAAAGGCTAAGGGTGTAAAGAGGAGTGATGTGCCTCAGGGGAAAGTCGTATTGTTGAAGGATGGTTGGAGTGGTCGTCGCACACGAGACGAACATGCGACTGAAGAGGGGAACGAGGTACCGATGAATCGGGAGGAACGCCTGAAGCGAGTGATTGAACAGATGCGGGAGGAGCAGTGTTTCCGTCATCAATACGATTATGTATGGCTGATGATTGTGATGAACAAGACGGAGGGAATGCCTCATTTTGATGGCTTGCAATCGTTCACGGACTATTTGCATGATGACCTCGGTTTCACGGATGCTCCTGCTCGCTCCACGATGCACTCGAAGATGTACGTGTGCCAAGGTGGTAAGCGTCCGGATGACTGGACCTTCTCGGACACGCAGGACTCTAAGGAATGCCATCGACGCATCAATGTGGCAAAGCGGTTCCTACGACAGTGGGAAGAATTAAAAATGAAGAATGATGAATGAAGAATAATTAAAAACTCCTATACTCCGAAACTCCGTAGAGATTTAAATGAGGAATGGCTTCGGCAAAACCGAAGCTTACTGAAAAAGGAAGAAGGAAGAGGATGAGAACGATTCTTTTAGCAACTCCTAAACTCCGAAACTCCGTAGCAGTTATTGTTTCTACGGAGGATAGGAGGAAAGGAGTTTTTTTTTTTAGTGGGATTTCCTTCGATGAATTCGCTCTTTTTCGACAAAGGGGGTGACAAGTTTTCGACGGAGTCGTCAGTTTTCTCGACAAACGTGAGTCGGTTGTTGCAGGGATGGAAGGAAGAAGATAACTTTGCAGTGGAAAAAGGGATCAGGGATTTAAAGGGGTCAGGGATTTGAAGGATTTAAAAGGATTCCTGGAGCCTGAAACCTGAAACTTGAATCAAGGATTTAAAGGATTAAAAGGATTCCTGTAACTTAGAGCTCGGAGTTGCCAAACTTGAAACCTGAAACCTGAAACCTGAAACTTGCGCGTAGCGCACTGAACTGGTGCTTGCACCCTAATACATTATTAATATCATGGATAACATCAGAACACAACTAATGAATGCCGTAATGGCAAAAGCAATGAATGAAGAAGAAATACTACGTCGTCAGTATAAGATGAAGACGGGCGTTGGCGAAGTGAAGAAAACGTTAGTATTGGAAGAGGTTCCAGCCATCCAGAACCCGATGAACGAGGAGGTACGCTCTTGTGTGGGCTGCTTCTTCTACCATAATACCGACTACTCGTGTCGTGACCTCTCGCGCTTCGGGCTTCCCTCCTGCGTGCAGTTTGTGCATGTCATCAAGAAGAAAGAGATGATCTTTGCGCTAAGAACGAAGTAAATGAGAAATAAAAGCCTCACCCCCGACCCCTCTCCAAAGGGCGAGGGGAGTAGAATGAAGAATGGCGTTGGCTTACCATCCGGATGGAAATTCCTCACTTCTCATTCCTCACTACTCACTAATAAAAAAAACGGGGCAGTTTTTTCGGGAGGGGGTCGAAAACTATTGCAAGGAACAGAGAAAGGCATTAACTTTGCATCGCAATTCAGAAAAAGGGCACAACAAAACAATTCAGGATAACAGGATGAATGAGTGCCCGCCATGAGAAACTATTACTTATTTTATGTTTAACCAGGGACGATGTGTGCGTCAGGTTACGTCGCGAAAGCCGAACTGCTCATCTCCCACAAATTCCAACAACAATTATGGGAAAAGTGAATCCACTCATGAGGGTGAAGATCAACAAGCACGTGTGTGCCGTTGACAAGAAAGAACGCTACTTCACCAATGTATCTCGCGCTACAGACATTAACGATGAGGACCTCATCCGCTATGCTACCGAAGACTCGGGCATGCGTATCGAACAGATTTCATCGGTGTATCGCAGCCTCATCACTCAGGTACGAGAACTCGTCTGCAACGGTCACTCGGTGGAACTCGGTGACATGGGAAGTCTTTACTTCACCGTTCACGCGAAGATCTCTGCAGACCTCGAAGGCGCTGGTTCGGCAGCTATCACCAGCAAGCGCATCTCCTTCCGCGCCAGCAAGAAGATGCTCCAGAAGCTCGACAAAGTGAACTTCAGCGTGTAATGCCCCTCCCGTAATTGCTCCTATTCCGCAATTACCCCGAGGGGAGGAGAGAGTGAAGCGTGAAGCGTGGAGCGTGAAGAGAGGGTAACTAAAATCAGTAAATTGTAAATCTTTAAATTTTAAAATCAGTTTGTATGGGAAAAGTTTTTATCAAGGCTAAACAACAGTTTTTCAAGCCAGGTGAAAGTCAGATGTACTTCACCAAGTCGATCACTTACAGCAAGATAGGTTTCGACCTGCTCATCAAGCATATCGCTGCCGACTCAGGAATGAGCGAGGGAGCCTGCGAAGGTGCAGTCCGTTCGATTGTCAAGCAGATAGAAGAGATGGTACTGTCTGGTCACACCATCTACGTGAAGCAGCTCGGCACTTTCAAGCTCTCCTTCTCTGCCAAGGCACCGCTCACTTCGGAGGAAGCAGGGGCAAAGCAGGTGTACCGTCGCCGAATCCTCTTCTACCCTACCGAGGAAGTGAAGGACGAAATCGCGAACACTCGCCTAGAGTGTGTCACTAAGTTGAGCTGATAGTCCAACGGCTGTGTGAAGTGAAAGAGGAAAATTACTCTCTTTCTTTTCTAAACAAGCGTAATAATTTGGATGAATGTGCGAAGGCACCTTACCGCAATGGTAGGGTGCCTTTTTATTTTAAGGTAGGTTCTAAAAATTCTGTTTTTTAGTTCACTACCAATTTACTATATTTCATTTCGGTTGCTTTTTGTTTGATTTGAAGTCTTTTTGCCACTTTTCTCGGTTACATAGCTCGCTATGCGCCCTCAAAAACTGACAAAAATCCAATCAAATCAATTCAAAAAACAATCCGACATAATTTTTAGAACCTACCTTAAGAAATTGATGGGCGAAAATCCATTTTTTTTCCATTTTCCACCTCTTTTTACTGTCTTTATTGACAAAAATCACGAAAAGAATACGGAATGAACTAAAAAAAGAATGAAAAAAAACGTTAATTGCATAAAAATGCGTAACTTTGCAACTCAAATAGGGTAATAAAAGAATTAATTGCAATTAAATAAGTCAAATTCATTTATTCGTTACACAGTGTAAGTAGCAAGAAAGATAAGAATCAACATCATTCAACGTTCTTTTGAACTTCATTGCACCTTACATTGTTATTACTCCATTAAATGGAGCAGAGAGAGTTGCGTTAAAATACGTTAACCAACACGCACTTATAATTCTAACTCATTGTAAATAAGTTATTTACATAGGCTTAGGAGAAATATTAATGTTGCCTTGCGGCAAGGTTTAGGGTGCTAAAGCACCGGTTTCGATGCGCTAAAGCGCAAGTTTCAGGTTTCAGGTTTCAGGTTTCAGGACGCTAACGCGCAGGTTTCAAGTTTCAGGTTTCAAGAAATTAAGCGCAGTATCAAGGAAGAAATGGAGAGAGTTCGAAGATTTGAAGATCTCGCTATTTACCAATCGGCAAGACAACTCTGTAAGGAAGTATATACTATTACCTAAGAAGGTGAATTCCAAAAGGATATTCGTTTTGTTCAACAAATACATGCTGCCGCTGGTTCAATCATGGACAATATTGCTGAAGGTTATGAACGAGATGGGAACAAAGAATTCATCAATTTTCTCTATATTGCAAAAGGCTCATGCGGAGAAGTCCGTAGTCAGATTATTCGTGCTTCTGACATCTGTTTCATCGATCAAGAAACAGCAAAAAAACTTTACAATGACTGTATTAGCCTAAACAGAGCCATATTCGCATTCATCAAATCACTAAAGCAAAGCAATTTACCAGGTACAAAATACTTGAAACCTGAAACTTGAAACGTGCTTCAGCACTTGAAAACTGAAACAGGTGCTTCAGGACCCTGAAACGTGCTTTAGCACATGAAACTGCACACCGTGCACTGAAACGCGTTCTTAGCAACGAACCATGACATCGGCAGAATCAAAATTCTTTGAATTACTTCGTGTTGCTCTTGGCACACAAAAGGAATTGATTTCCACCATTTCTTTGGAGGAATGGGACGAGATTCCCGAGATAGCTGTAAAACAGAGCGTAATGGGGTTGCTGATGAGTGCCATTGAAAAATTGCCTAAGGGTCAGCGTCCTCCTAATAATATCCTCCTTGCCATTCATGAGCGTGTAGAGGAAACCGAGGCGAAGAACCGCTACATGAACAAGCTCACTTATGCAACGAGCAAACGCTTCGAAGTTGATGGTTTTCCCAACTGCATTCTGAAAGGTCAAGGCATCGCTACCCTCTACCCTAACCCACTCCGCCGTGAATCAGGCGACATAGATGTTTGGTTGCAGGGTGATCGAGACAAGATTATTGAATATGTGAGGAATGTTGGAGAAATTGGTGAACTTAACAAGATACATGTCGGTTTCGACTTGAAAGATGGTACACTCGTCGAAGCCCATTTTACACCCAGTTATTACAGCAATCCTTTCACAGACCGTAAGTTCAATAAGTGGGCAAAAGCACAGCAGGCAGAGCAAACAAAGCATTATGTTCCGTTCGACAACGGTACGAAATTGCCGATTCCAACGAATGAATTCAACATTGTTTTCATCCTCAGCCATGCCTATCAGCATTTCATTGGCACAGGTGTTGGGCTCCGACAACTCATCGACTATTTCCATGTGCTGAAGCATGCACACGAAGAAGCTTCGCCGTCGTCTTTTCACGCTTTACGCTCCACGCTTCATGAACTTTCTCTTGATAAGTTTTGTGCTGCAGTTTGCTGGCTCTTGCATAATTGTCTCGGTCTTCCATCAGAATATCTCATCGTTGAACCTAATGCCAAAGAAGGAGAATTCCTATTGAAAGAAGTCCTTCTCACAGGCAATTTCGGCCATTCCGACGAACGCACTGCCAACGGTCATCGTCTCAGTGGCAAGCGATATCGCCTCGGTCACCTCCTCCTCGCCTACCCCTCCGAAGTTTTTTGGTACACTCTTCAGGGCATCAAGCGATTGATAACGAGAGAAGAACCGATAGATTAAAATATAGTAATTCTTAAATAAATACTTTTTTAAAACAAGTACATTTTTAAAAATCACAATGAATAAGTTTATGATATTGCCAAGTACTCAACTTTGCTTGATTTTATCAATGTTTTCGCCTTGGTAATACATGCAGATTTTTATACATTACAACCACCCACATATTCAGAGGTAATAACGAACCCATCCTCATCCTTCGTTAGATTTCTTATTCAAAGTCTTGCTGTCGTTTACATTGATTTATTTGTCATAACATTAGGTTGGGCAGGAATTCAAATGAAACTTCAAGATTTTGGAGGATTTATTTTCCAATGTATATTATATACAATTGGTATCTATTTCGATTTTGTGCTCCTTGGCTTTCAACCATTTAGCTCCTCAAAAATTCTTGAAAGCATAGGATTTGCAAATAACATGTGGTGCATCAAATCATTAGTGTTTTTGTTTATACTACTGCCCATCTTAAACCAATGATGCAAATCAACAAGTGTAAAACAACAGAGGAACGTTCTTATAGCCTTTTTTGTTTTTCAGATCATCTATGCCTTGATTAATATGGCCACATCATTTTTATAGATGGTTATTCGGGAGTATCATATATTGGCTTATATTTATTGGGGAAATATAAAAAAAAGCATCCAAAGAACAAGTTTTTTAACTTTCATCCTCATCAGACTTTCTAGTTTATACTTTTATATGCTTGTTCATTACCATTAGTTCTTTTATGTCCCAAAGAATAGGAATAGAATACGTACCTTTTTGAATGTATAGCTACATAAACCCTTTGTTATTATTGCTGCGGTTTATCTCTCATTAGGCATCACAAAATTAAAAGTACGATTTAATTGGCTTAAGCCCTTTGCCGTTTCATGTTTTTCCGTGTATTTACTTAACAAAAATCCAAATATCATGGATCCTTTTTTGTTCCCATTACAAAAATTTTTATAACAATCACAGTGGTATCTATTGTATTTTAATTATAACGGCTTTCTGTTTGGCAATATATTTGTTGATTACCCACATTCTCATTGATCAATTAAGAATTCTAACATGGAAACATGTTAACAAAATGTAAATAAATGAATTTTATAAAAACACATATTGAGGGTGTATTTATCATTGAACCTCGAATTTTCGAGGATCCACGAGGCTATTTTTTTGAGTCTTACAATCAAGTAGAATTTGACAATAATATTCGCCCCATTCACTTTGTTCAAGACAATGAATCAAAATCGTCTTACGGTGTTATTAGAGGAGTTCACTTTCAAACAGGAATATATGCACAAAGTAAATTAACGAGAGTTGTTAAAGGTTGTGTTTATGATGTTGCTGTAGATGTTCGAAAGGATTCTTCTACTTTTGGTCAATATGTAGGAGTTGAACTAAGTGAACAAAATCACCGTATGTTGTTTATTCCAAGAGGATTCGCACATGGTTTCAGCGTTTTGAGCGACGAAGCCATATTTCAATTCAAAGTAGATAATATCTATAATAAAGAAAGTGAAGTGGGGGTTGCTTGGGATGACCACGATATTAATATAGATTGGCACCTTCCAATGAATGACATAATAGTTATTGAAAAGGATTCCAAATACCCTCAATTAAAGGATATTATTGCGTTCTAATATATTTAATTCCATTTTTTTTAGAATCAAGTTCTCCAACATAGATTAAATGGACAAGGTATCTATAGTAATACCTATTTATAGAGTAGAAAATTACATAGAACGATGCATTTTGTCAGTGCTTAACCAGACTTATCCAAATATTGAGATAATTCTAGTTGATGATGCTAGTCCCGATAGGAGTATAGACATTGCAAAAAATACAGTTTCTGTCATAGGGAAAAAAACTACTTGTAATATTCAATACCTGTCTCATGATTATAATAGAGGATTATCAGCTTCTCGAAACACTGGTTTGTTAGCAGCGACTGGAAAATATGTTTATTTCTTAGATAGTGATGATGCTTTACCACCAAATTCCATCAATGATTTATATAGCACAATCGAACACTACAAGGGATTACAGATGACTTTTGGTTATGTAGAGACGTTTCCTAATCATATCAATTGGTATGATATATCAAAATACGGTCTTCATGATGTGTATCAATCAAATGATGAAATACGTCAAACTTTTTATCGACCAAACCAGAAGACATCAAATCACGCATGGAACAAACTATTTTTAAGAGAATTCCTTTTGTCTAATCATTTATTTTTCAAAGAGGGGTTGATACATGAAGATGATCTTTGGACTTATATGTATGTAAAAAAACTATGTTCATTTGCCATTACCCGTTATGTTACCTATCATCATTATATACGTTCAACTTCCATAACACGGACAATTTCACTAAAAGAATCCGCATTAAACAAACATATTGTTATCACAGAGATTTTAAATCATTTGGATTCATATTGTAAACAGGAATTAAAAAAAGTTTTCATCACTATTTTTCTTCCAGAATACAATCTTTTCTACCATTTACCAGAATATATAAAACTGAGAAAAGAATTTTTACGGATATCGAATGACAATCGAATGTATTTTTTTTCTTTAAGGATTCGTATATTGCCTTTTTTTGTAAGATTAAAAACTTTAATAAGGTCTTTGATTTATTATTGGAGATAAGGAGATGTTAGCAATTGTTTTTTACAACTTATTTCATCTATTTATTATATAAAACATTTTATTCATAGTTAATTTACATCAATAAAACGTGTCTGATAACAAACGAATAGCAAAAAACACATTGTTCATGTATTTCAGAATGATACTCGTGATGATTGTATCTTTATACACATCACGAATTGTTCTGCAAGTATTGGGTGTTGAAGACTATGGAACCTATCAAGTTGTAGGTGGCATCGTTGGTTTTTTAGCTTTTATCAATACCACTCTTAGTCAAGGCTCTTCAAGATTCTTACTTTTTGAAATGGGTAAAGGTAATAAGAAAAAAGTTGCCATGCTTTTTTCCACTTTGCTAAATGCGCATATTCTCCTTGCTTTATTTATCATTTTAATTGCTGAAACAATTGGGCTTTGGTTTCTATATAACAAACTGATAATTCCAGAAGGAAGAATGCATGCAGCTGTGTTTGCATATCAGTTATCAATCATAACATCTTTCTTTTCATTAACCCAAACCCCCTATTCAGCTGCCATCAAAAGTCATGAACGATTCGACATTTATGCATACACCAGTATTATCGACGTGTTTGCTAAACTTGCTATTGTTTATGCGCTAAAAGTATCCCCAATTGATAAATTATCGTTTTACGCATTACTTTTATGCATTGAACATGTAGCAATTACTTTATTCTATCGATTTTATTGTATTCGACATTTTGAAGAAACCAGATATCAATTTGTTTTAAACAAATCCCTTATTACCAAAGTCACATCATATTGTGGTTGGAATTTCTTCTCAAACATATCAGGTGTATTGAACAGTCAGGGACTTATCATGCTCATAAACATGTTTTTCAGTCCAGCAACTGTAACCTCCATTTCGATAGCTACAACGGTCAAGAATGCAGCAAACTCATTTGTTCAGAACTTTAGACTTGCTACCATACCACAAACTGTAAAATCTTACGCATCAGGAGATCATTTACAAAGTAAGACTTTATTAATTAATTCAACTAAATATAGTTTTTACCTACTTTTATTATTAGGCTTACCTATTTTTTTATTGGCCCCAGATATTCTATATCTTTGGCTCGGTTTTATACCCGAAGACTCTGTTCTATTTCTTCGCGTAATTATAATTATCAGTTTTTTTCAACTTTTGAACAGTTGTTTATTTACAGCTCAAGATATTATTGGTAGAATCCGAAAATATTCGGTATGCTATGCAGCCATGATGTTTATCAACATTGTGGTAATTTACATTTTTTTTAAAATGGGAGCACCTTCTACCACATACGTTTTTGTTTTGCTGATAACATTCATCTTTATTAGTATGGTCATGCAGCCTTATCTTGTCGTTTCGCAAACGGAATACACCCTATCCGAGATATACCATTTGTTTTTCTCATGTTTTTTCGTATCAATTCTTGCTATCATCATTCCATTATTATTATATTATTACATACCAGACATGGTTCCATTCGCTCGTTTAATTATAATGACGTTGGTGAGCATCATTTCAGTCGTTTTATGTGTTTGGTATTTTGGAATGGATAAAAAAACTAAGAAAAAGGTATTAATGTTTGTCAAATCAAAAATCAACAAGTAATGGGCATTCTCACATCATTAAAAAGAACAATCATTAATTCAAGTAAGGAAGTACTGTTACGTAAACTCGTCCGTAAAACGCCGGTAGTCATCAAAGACATCGAAACCAACTTATTGAAAGGGAAACATGCTTTGATAACGGGTGGAAATAGTGGCATTGGTTATTGTATAGCAAAAAAAATGATGGAATCAGGAGCCACCGTGACAATTATTGGTCGTAATGAGGAAAAAACCATAAAAGTATCCAAAGAATTAAATTGTGACTATCTTATTGAAGACATTTCAGATGTGAAACAATTAATCATTGATATCACAAATTATCTCCAGACTCATAACATAGATATTCTTGTCAACAGTGCTGGTATCTTAGATAAGGAACCCTGGTTAGCAAAAACCATTGAAGGATTTGACAAAGTGATGGATACAAATTTGAAATCTATTTACTTTCTATCCCAAGCTATTGCTAAAGACATGATCAAAAAAGGGATTCATGGCCATATCCTTAATATTAGCAGTAGTTCATCAGAACGTCCAAGTTGGGGACCTTATCAATTGGCAAAAAGAGCATTAAATGGTTTAACACTAGGGTTTGCCCAACGATTGGCCCCCAATGGAATCACTGTAAATGGGTTGGCACCTGGAGTGACTGCTACTCCCATGATGGATGGTACACTTGAAGAAGGGAGCCTTACATATAACAATCCTTTACGCCGTGCAGCTGCCCCTGAAGAAATTGCCAATTTAGCAGTTTTTCTTGCAAGTGAATTAGGGAACAGTGTTGTGGGAGATACGGTTATGATGACAGGTGGTTCTGGTAATTTAAGTTTTGACTATTAATTATGGATAAAAACAATCAATTCTATACATCAATTCGCAATACTCAAATAGTTCTTTATTTACTGAAGCAAAAAGGCATTCGTAAAGTAATTGCATCTCCAGGTACTCAAAACATGAGTCTTGTAGTTAGTATGCAACGCGATTCTTGGTTTGAGATGTATTCTGCGGCTGATGAGCGTTCCGCTGCTTACATGGCTTGTGGTATGGCAGCAGAATCTGGAGAGCCCGTTGTTTTGAGCTGTACAGGTGCTACAGCTTCTCGTAACTATGTTCCTGGATTGACAGAGGCATATTATCGTCATCTACCTGTTGTGGCAATTACATCTACAGAACGAGTCACAGCTATCGGCCACCACGTTCCACAAATTATCGATAGAAGTATTATACAAAAAGACATTGCCAAGTGTTCCGTATATGCTAGAGCTGTATATTGTGATAATGATGCATGGGATTGCATGATTCAAGTGAATAAAGCCCTGTTAGAGTTAGATCATCATGGCAAGGGACCTGTTCATATTAATCTTGAAAAGGTGGATGGAACGGATTATTCTGTGAAAGAATTACCTTCATGTAGAAATATCGAACGGTATTTGCTTGGAGATCAATTTCCAAAATTACCTCATGGAAGAATTGGTATATTTGTTGGAGCACACGTAGCATGGAACGAAGAAGATATAGCTATCGTTGATCATTTTTGTGAGGCAAACAACGCAGTGGTATTTTGTGATCAAACCAGTAATTACAAAGGGAAATATGCTATTCACTTTTCTCTCGTTGCTTCTCAAGATTGGTATATCTCACCCCTGCTAACTACAGATTTGCTAATCCATATCGGAGAGGTATCGGGTGACTATTTCCAGCTTGGGAAACTTGGAGGTAGATCAAAAGAGGTATGGAGAGTCAGTGAAGACGGGGAGATTAAAGATACCTTCAAAAAAATGACAAAGGTATTTGAAATGAAAGAAGGCACTTTCTTTTCATCATTTCTTCATAACAATGGACAAAACACTGAATATTTCGAAGCTTGCAAAAAAGAAGCAGACACTATTGAAAGTAGAATCCCTGAACTACCATTCAGCAATGCATGGATAGCTCAAAGAATGGCTCCTCATATTCCTGAACATTCAGAAATCCACTTTGGTGTTCTCAACTCTCTTCGTTCATGGAATTTCTTCAAAGTATCAAATACAGTTCATGCATACTGTAATGTTGGTGGATTTGGCATAGATGGAGGGATGTCAACGCTGATAGGTTCATCACTTGCACATCCTCAACAACTACATTTTGGTGTGTTTGGCGATTTGGCATTTTTTTATGACATGAATTCTTTAGGAAATCGTCATGTTGGAAAGAATCTTCGTATTTTATTAGTCAATAACGCAAAAGGTTCTGAGTTTAAGCTATATATACACCCAGCCTCCAAACTTGGAGATGAAGCTGATAAGTTTGTTGCTGCTGGAGGTCATTATGGGCATCAATCACCTTTATTAGTAAAGCACTATGCAGAAGATTTAGGCTTTAAATATCTCTATGCGACCAATAAAGAAGAATTCATTGAAAAACAAAATGATTTTTTGACAGATGACATGTCAAAACCGATTCTTTTTGAAGTTTTCACCAGTTCAGATAATGAAAGCGAGGCTCTTCGATTACTCAACAGTATTGAAAAATCTGCAGAGAACAAGCGCAAAGATATGATAAAGAATTTGATAGGTGAAGAAAATGCTCACAGATTAGGTCGTATAATCGATAAGTTTAAATAAGATAGATGAAAATAGGAATTTTAACATTCAATCACGCCATTAATTTTGGCGCAGTTCTACAAGCCTACGCTCTTAAAGAGACACTTAAATCTTTGGGACACGATGCGTGGGTAATAGACTATAGACAACCGAAAGTTGAAAGAGTGGACAGACCAACTTATTCTGCAAAAAAGAGATGGAATCTTTTAAAGGGTTTTCATTTACGATCATGGCTTTACTATAATAAAAACAAAAAAGCAGCACTTGAAAACAGAAAAAGATTCGACGATTTCACCAATCAATATCTACACCTTACCTCACCTTGTATAGCGTCCAGCATGCCTCAGGATTTTGACATGTATATCTCAGGAAGTGACCAAGTTTGGAATCATCGAATTTGCGGAGGTATGGATGATGCTTTTTGGGGTAATTTTCAAAGACCTATGAACAGCAAGATGGTTGCTTACGCTGCCAGCACATCTGTTCCAGATTTGCAAAAGAACACTCATGAAGAACTACAAGCAGGACTCAACAACTTTGATTTAATTAGTGTTCGAGAAAATGCAGTACGTGATTTTTTAAATACAAATTTCAACACTCCAAATGAAGTTCTCACTGTATTAGATCCCACATTAGTCGCAGATAGATCTATCTGGGACTCTTTTGAATCAGGCAAATACAAAGACAAGAAATATGTTTTATATTTTGCAGCAAGAACATATAGTCCTAATCCTTATATCGTAAAGGAGAAAGCTGAAATCTTGGCTGAAAAATTAGGGTGCGATGCTATTTCAATTAGAATTAGTAAGCATTCACCAAGTGATTTCATAGAATTATTCAAACATGCCACTTATGTGGTTAGTTCTTCGTTTCATGGTGTTGCCTTTTCTCTCATTTTCAATCGTCCATTATTTGCAGTCATGTATGGTGATGAGCAAGATGGCAGATATGTTAATTTACTTCGATCTGTTGGGGCAGAGAATATGCTATTAGGAGTTAATGACATACCTCATCCGATTGATATCGATTACTCGAGTATCAATCGGAAAATGAATCTTATAAAAGAAAGTTCTATTAATTTTTTGAAATCGCTTTAATTATGGAGATAAATATTGTTGCCACACCTAGTAACAATTATACAATGCAGTGTGGCATTATGTTTTATTCAGCATGTGTAAACAATCCTAACAACACATTACATTTCTTCATAATAACAGATAATAAATTTACAGAAGAAAACAAAAAAAAGATAGAAAACACCATTACTCCCTTTGGAAATACTGTTAAATTTATCATCATTGATGATAGCACCTCCAAATTATTTGAAAAATTTGATTTACATTGGTATGTAATGCAAGTTTTTTACCGTTTATTTATGGCAGACCTACTTCCAAAAGAAGTGCATAAAGTTTTATATTTAGATTGTGATATTATTGTTCGACATCCTTTAGACAAATTGTGGGAAACAAATCTTGACAATTTTGGAGTAGCAGGAGTTCATGATGCACAGGAAGGGACAATGGATCATTACAATCGTTTAGGTTATACTTATGACAAAGGATACATAAATGCAGGTGTCATATTAGCAAATATTGATTACTGGAGAGAGCATCAAATAACTGCAGCATTTGCTGATACTATAACAAATCATTCTGATATCATAAAGTTACATGACCAAGATGTACTTAACTATGTGATGCAAGACTCAAAAAAATTTGTGGATTTCACATTCAATATGCAATCTGGTTTTTTATTTCAGCCCCAATATATGCAATTTGAATATATCAAATATAAACAAGAGATTGATGATTCCCGTGAAGATCCTATTATACTTCATTTCTCAGGAGTAAGACCCTGGACAAAAGGAAGCATACATCCTTATATAGATGAATATTTCAAATATAAGAATCAAACCATTTGGAAAGACGTACCACAAACATCCCATAGGCGTTCATTAAGTTATCGGATTATTAATAAATTCAGGAAGCCTCTTAGCAAATTAGGATTATGTTCTGTAATACCTAATCCATATAATATGAATCTAAAATTAAAAAAATGAAGAAAAATAATATTACAATTGGATACATTTCCAACGTTAATCCTTTTGAAGATAGAAAACACTGGAGTGGATTAACATACAAAATTAGAGAGGCTATTGAAAATGCAGGCTTTATAGTAAAATATATTCCATACCGAACGGATACATTTTCTCAGCGATGGATGAACCGTCTTTTAGCTTTTGTTGGGACAATAACTCAAAAACATATTATTGGTGGAGATCAATTCCCTTTAATAGCAAAACTTGCTGCAAAAACCATTGATTTTAAAGACATTGATGGTTGTGACTATCTATTTTTCCCTAATAACGGTCATATTGCTCTACATCTAAATACAACAGTGCCCAAAATAGAGTATTCAGGAGCAACAGTACCTATCATGTTGGATTATTATTGGTTTAACGTTCTACAAGCATCAAGAAGAATTTCTATTGCACAAGATAGAAAAACGACCATGGATGCGTATGTGAATTTAAAAGCATCTGATTGGGCTGCAAATAGTGTTATAAACGATTATGGATTCCCCAAAGATCGTACTTTTGTGCTAGAATATGGTCCAGCCATAGATACCCATGATATCATCCCTATCGAGCCTTACAAATCAGGTCCATTCAATTTATTATTCTCAGGTGTTGAATGGGAACGTAAGAACGGTGACATTGCTATTCAAACGGTGCAATTATTAAGAGAAAAGAATATCGATGCTCATATTTACATTGCGGGGATAAGGAATCTTCCTGAATATTGTAAAAGTCTTAACTATGTGCACTACGTTGGTTTTTTAAATAAAAACACAAAGGATGGTTATCAAAAATATCTGGATCTATTCCATACTTGTCATATTATGCTTGTTCCGACTAAAGCTGAATGTGCCGGTGTAGTTTTTTGTGAAGCATCAGCTTTTGGTATGCCCTCATATACTTACAGAACAGGAGGTATTCCTAATTACGTTGTAGATGGCGTAAATGGAAGAACAATTGAATTATCAACTGGTGCAGAAAGTTTTTCACAAATTATCTATGATGACATTATAAATCACAGAATGGAAGAATTACGAAATGGCGCTTTAAGAATAAGTAAAGAAAAGCTGAGTTGGGAAGCATGGTCTCATCATTTTAGAACTATCATTGATAAGATTTAATAATGGGAACTATTCGTAAAAGTAATTTTGAATGTTTAAGACTTTTTGCAATGTTTTGCATAGTCTTATATCATTGCTATTTATTATACGTTTATGATGAAAGTTCTCTCATCATTCATAAAGCTATTCAAATACCCTTACATATTGGCGTTATCCTTTTTCTTTTAATCAGTGGTTATTTTGGAATTAAAACATCTATTCATGGTTTCATTAATCTGATAATGATCATGTTTATCTATACTGTACCATTATCAATTATCAATTTTTACTTCTTTAAAGGCTCATTATCAGATTTATTATTCATATCGCATTCACCATATTGGTTTATGCGTCAATATTTATTTCTTTATTTATTTGCGCCAATCATTAACTATTATTTTGACAATGTTTCTTTTAAAAAGAAAATGTACTTTATTATCATTTTAAGTTTTATCTCAATATATTGCTGTACACTATTAAAAGGAAGAGTGGAATTTGAACAAGGTAAAAATTTGGTTAATTTCACTTTGTTATATTGTATTGGCAAATTATTATATTTATATTCTTCAAAGTTCAAAACTTTTTCCAATTTACTCTTAATTTTATTATTTATAACACTAAACATTATCGAGGTATTTCTTTTTTCTATTAGCAGTAGTTCTATTTCAAGTGTAATTTGGCAATTATCTTTCCCTTATTATAGTCCTCTTCTTATTTTAAACTCTATTCTTATTTTTATAATCTTTAGCAAACTAAATTTTTCATCTCTTACAATAAACAAAATTGCAAAATCCACATTAGCTGTTTATTTAATTCATTTCCATCCGTTAATCGTATCAAAACTTTTTGGTATAATACCATTATATTTAACGAATCTCAATTTAGGATTTTGGGGATTATTTGTTAGTCTATCATTATATACATTGTTAGTAATGATTATTTGCATTGGTATCGATTTTCTTTTAAAACCTATATATAATTATTTCAGTCAAATTATATCGCAAAGAGTATCACTATCCTTATGATATTCAATTCTTTCGAATTTCTTTGGCTATTCCCACTTATCTTTTGCGTGTATTATTTGATTATCTCGCAAAAAAACATTAATGATAAATGGCCAAAGATAGGTAATTTTATCTTGTTAATCATCTCTTATGGACTATATCTCAAATGGAAGCCTGTATATGGGTTAGTTCTATTTGGCGTTACAGCTATAACCTATTATTTCGCTTTACTCATTGAGAAGAAAAAGGCTTTTGGGCAAAAGAGATTTATTATATTCTTGGGCATTACCCTTGCATTGCTTCCCCTATTAATATTCAAGTATTATAACTTCCTGAATGATCAGCTTATCGTTCTTTTACACTCTATTGGCATAGAAACTGGTCTTCCAGGCCTTAATTGGGCTATGCCTTTAGGAATATCTTTTTTCACTTTGCAAGCTATCGGCTATTTAGCAGATGTTTATTTACAAAGAATAAAAGCTGAACACCATTTTGGGGATTATATGTTATTTGTAAGTTTTTTCCCACAAATAGCATCAGGTCCTATTAGCAAAGCAAAAGATTTACTACCTCAAATAAAAGCTCAACGTTCGTTCAACTACAATCAAGCTGTCCAAGGATTGAAATGGTTGCTTTGGGGTATGTTTCTGAAAGTGGTTGTCGCTGATCGTCTCGGTATGCGTGTTGATAATTTCTATCTTACGTATCAAAGTTCTGGAGGGTTTGATTGCTTCATCGTCTCTTTGCTTTACACATTTCAAATCTATTGTGACTTTGCAGGCTATTCCTTTATGGCATTAGGTGTTGGTGAAATATTGGGGTTTGAATTGATTAACAACTTTAATCGTCCTTATTTTTCACAAAGTATCACTGAATTCTGGAGACGCTGGCATATATCTTTATCATTGTGGTTAAAAGATTACGTTTATATTCCTTTGGGTGGAAATAGATGTTCTAAGTTGAGGAATTATTTTAATATCCTTCTCACTTTTACTATAAGCGGAATATGGCATGGAGCCAGTTGGTCTTACATCATTTGGGGATTATTTCATGGCATTTTACAAGTTTCCGAAAAAATCTTTGGAATTAACAAAAAAACGAGTACTGGTGTAATGAAATTTGGTCGAATTATAATCACCTTATTTTTATTAAATCTAACATTCATTGTTTTTAAAATGCCAAATATAGAAGAAGCTTATCATTTATTCCTTCGGATAACTACCAATCATTCTGGTAATATTTTACAATTTTTGACCCCTTTTGCATATATTTCAATAGTTCTTTTTAAGGACTTAGTAGATGAATATCAAATTAAACCCTTGATGTTATTTCATCATAAATATACCATCGTTCGATGGGCCACATATTTGATTCTTTTATTTATGATTGCCATTGACGGAGTATTTGGTGGACAATTTATCTATTCTGGATTCTAATATGAAAAAATACCTTTTTAAAATTGCTATCTTCTTTGCTATTTTTGCACTTTTAGATGCACTCTATGGTAAAGCGTGTGAATATCTTCGAGAACAAGCTCAAGGTGGTTCCACTTATGACGATAAGTATGTCTGTGATAGCACTACCCAGGATATATTAGTTTTTGGTTCTTCGAGAGCTCGACATCAATATGTTCCCACCATTATTCAGGATTCTTTGGATATGACATGCTATAATTGTGGAGCAATTGGAATGGGTATCATTTTTCATTATGGTAGGATGAGAGTTATTTCCCAAAGATATATTCCAAAAGTCATATTATACGATGTCCTTCCTGTGTTAGATGAAATGGAAAGAGATGACAATGCCATTTTCATCAATCCTTTAAGGCCTCATTATGATATTAACGGAATAGATTCTATATTTAATAAGATAGACCCAACTGAAAAATATAAAATGCTTAGTAATACATACAAATATCATTCAAATTTATTTACCTACCTTTCAGACTATAGAAACAGTTCACATACTATCTTAGGATATAATCCTCAACAAGGTGTTATACAAAAAGGGGAAAAAATTGAAGAAAAGACAGATTATAAAGTAGATAGTTTGAAACTATATTATTTGGAAAGATTCATTCAAGAATACAAGGATAAAACAAAAATCATCTTTTTAGCCTCTCCTCGCTATCAATATGAAAAAAGTGGAAACGCTTTCGGCCCTCTCATGTCATTATGCAAGAAATATGATGTGCCATTTCTGAATTACTACAACGATAAGCGATTTATCTACGATGAACATTTTTATAAAGATGCAACTCATTTCAATCAGTTAGGTGCAGAGACTTATACCCGAATGATTATAGGCGACTTAAGAAAGATTTTAGATAAATGAAATATTCCATTACAATACCAGCTTATAAATCAACATTTCTAAAGGAGTGTATTGATAGTATCCTTAATCAGACATTCTCTGATTTCGAACTAATTATACTTAATGACGCATCTCCTGAACCCATTGAAGATATAGTTAAGCAATACAATGATGCACATATCAAATATGAAAAAAATGAGAAAAATGTTGGAGCAGTTGATGTTGTAGATAATTGGAACAAATTATTAGAATTAGCACAAGGTGAATACATCATCTGCATGGGTGACGACGATATGTTGGCACCAAATTGCTTGGAAGAATATAACCAATTGATTGATAAACATCCTGGACTGGATGTTTACCATGCCAGAACAATGATGATTGATGAAAAATCAGAGTTTTGTAACTTACAAGAAGCCAGACCTGAATTTGAATCTGTCTATTCCATGATTTGGCATCGAACTTTTAAATACAGAATTCAATTTGTTGGAGATTATCTTTATAGAATTAAAACCCTAAGAAAAAACGGTGGTTTTTACAAATTTCCATTAGCTTGGGAATCAGATTGTGTCACTTCTTTCATTGCTGCGTCTTCTCATGGAATTGCAAACGGAGATATACCAACATTCTTCTATCGTCAAAATAACCAATCGATTACAAGTAACAAACAAATCAAACTGAAAATGGACGCTACCATCAAATATGAGGAATGGTTACAATCGTTTTTGAAGACAATACCAAATGATTTTCTTGATTCAAAATACCATCAACTACTATCTGTTGGTGCATTTAATATTATTCACAAGCATAAAATAAACATGATAGCTTCTGATTGGAATCATCTTTTATATTGGTCAAAAAACAGAAAGAAATATGATTTGTCATATAAAGATATAATTATATCTCTTTTTATCTCTTTGGCTTTAAAATTAAAAAAATAAAAACACCATACATTTTTATAAATGAAGTCGTTTTCATAATAGGTAGGTTCGAAAAATTATGTCGGATTGATTTTTGAATTGATTTGATTGGATTTTTGTCAGTTTTTGAGGGCGCATAGCGAGCTATGTAACCGAGAAAAGTGGCAAAAAGACTTCAAATCAAACAAAAAGCAACCGAAATAAAATATTACAAATTGGTAGTGAACTAAAAACAGAATTTTTAGAACCTACCAATAATCAATTTTTATGTTTTCTTCCTGATAAAGGAAGCATCACACCATAAATAAATTGAATCAAATAAAATAAGCAAATCCATGTTTGAATATATTTATTCTAAAAAAAGCATCTCTATTAAAGATGTATACTATAATGGGGCAGATTATATTCCCACTGTCTGGACTGAACACTGTGTTGAATGCTCTGCTCCCAAATGCTATGCAACTTGTCCAAAATACAAAAAAAGAATCGACGGAGACTGCATTCGTATAGAAAATGGTATCACACCCATCACTTCCGACAGAAAAATGGGAGCTATAGTTGAATTTCGTGCATGGTCCAAAATAGAGACACAAATGAGTACCTCTACCATTACGAGCAAAGATTACACAAAACTTGCAAAGCAAATAAAGAAAAGCGAGTTATTAGTAAAAAAATGTATAAAATATGCTCCTGGCACAAAAATAAAAAGTTTATTTGCGGATGCTTTGTATAGTTATCGACAAAAATATATCAATAAATTCCAATCCATTAATAGTCACAATAAGACAAATTCCATCAGTTTATTCGGAGATGTTCAAAACGATGGCAAAAAGGTAACAATGCTTATTGATGTAAAAAATGGGATAGACACTCTGTATAGAGACTCCATAGATATACCTTCTGGCTCTTCGTTTTTTATGATTCCTCTTCCCCCTTTAGAATCGAAAGAGGAGAACTATTATGTTAATATCCATCCTGCTGATGCCGAAAAGCATATAACCCTTATTTTTAACAGTTTGGAGTTGAAACCCACTGATATCTTCTATGGCAAAAAAGTGAAATGTGTAGTTTGGGACTTAGATAATACCCTATGGGATGGCATTCTTATTGAAGATAAAAACGTAAGAGCAAATACTACTTTTATTGAATTAATAAAACAATTGGATGGATGTGGCATTGTAAATAGTATCGTTTCCAAGAATGATGAAAACGAAGCTATTGAAAAATTAAAAGAACTGGGAATTGATGAATATTTTGTTTTCAAGAAAATCAATTGGGATCCCAAAAGTGTCAATATTAGTAAGACCATTCATCAAATGAATATTAGTCCTGATACTGTGGTGTTTGTTGATGACAATCCTTTTGAAAGGCACGAAGTAGCTATCAAACAACCAAAAATCACCTGCATTGATCCTAGCGAACTTCTTGATTTGGTAAAATGTGATCGATTTAAGATGGTTGTTACCGAAGATTCCAAAAAACGTAGAGAAACCTATAAAATGTTAGAATCTCAGAAAAAAGAGGAAGAAAACTGGAAAGGTGATATTGATGACTTTTTGAAAAGCTGTAGTATAAAATTAACAATTTCATCACCGACAGAAGAAACTCTTCCAAGGTGTTACGAATTACTTCAACGTACAAATCAATTGAATTCCTCAGGAAGAAGACTTTCACTTGAAGAAGTTCGCTTCATTGTAGCAAGCAAAAACTTTGATACATACGTACTTCATTGTTCTGACAGATTTGGGAATTATGGTATTGTAGGATTTATGATAGTAGATAAGAGTAATGACATACCAGCCATCACAGATTTTGTTATTTCATGTCGAGTTGCAAATAAAAAAATAGAACCTACTCTCATTAATTATTTAGCAAATAAATATAAAGGTAAGGTGCTATTTAATTACAAAAAGACATCAAGAAATGGACCAATGTTTAAAATAATAGAAGATTTGAAGATGAAACCATTTTCATCCAATGATGACGTTGAGGCATTCGTGCATCAATACAATGAGACCTATCCAGATGTTGTTTCGTTATCATCACGATAATAATTTTTTATCATTCAAACATGAAACTTGTACTTATTTCCTTTATTACACCAGCAAAGGAAAATATTCGAGGAACTTCTGCTCTTCCATATCATCTATTGGTTGATAGAAATAAAAACAAAAGTTATGGGGATATTAATTTAGAGATATTTAGTTTTAATAATAATCAATTATCTGATAAAGAAATTAAAAACGTGGAACTTGGACTAAACGCCCAAATTCATGTTTTAACCCAACCTTTTTGGCTAAAGATCACAACACTCCTCCACATTATATCTTTCGTAAAATTATTTCTCAAATTTCCTTTAACAAATTATATTAAATTACAATCCAGACAAGTTGATATTATAAGATCTTTAGAACCTGATATTATTTTCATATATGGTGAAGAATTATCAAGAGTGGTTAATCAGTTTAAAGAAAAAAAAGTCGTTCATTTAGGACCAGACTCAGAAGCTCTTTATTACTATAGAATGCTCGGACAACGTTTCGTCTTTACAAACACATCTTCTTACATAAAAAACGCTATTATGTATCTAAAATATTTAAGATTAGAAAACAGATACATTTCTAGCCCAAATATCAGATACCATGTAGTTGGAGAAGAAGATGCTAATTTTATAATCAACAACAATCCTCAAGCAGATGTACACTTCCTGCGTCACCCTCACTATGAGATGTCTTCAAAGAAAGAGAAAATACATTTCCATCATCCTAAGATAAAACTTTTGATAGCAGGGCAATACAATTTATACATGAAACAATCTGCCGATGAGGCACTCGAAATGTTTTGTCAAAATGAGAATCTTTCATTACATTATGATATTACATTTTTAGGAAAAGGCTGGGATTCTTGGGTGGAACGTTTAAAAAAGGATTATAGATACTTCGTTGAACATATTAAGTTTGCTCCAAACTACATTCAAGAAATATGTAAACATGATATTCAATTAACTCCTATTACCATTGGAACAGGAACTAAAGGTAAAGTACTTGATGCTTTAGCTAATGGATTATTAGTTATAGGAACTAAATATGCTCTTGAGAACATCGCTGTTTATAATGGTACATCATGTTTAGAATATAAAACGGCTCATGAATTGTATCAAATTCTAACAGATATTCCAACTAATTTTGATAAATATGAACAAATAGCTGCATTTGGACGTGAATCTGTCATTACACATCATAATAAATTGGTATTATTTGAAGAACTCATTGGACAATAGAATATCATGTTATTATATTTATTTTTATTTTTTATTCCTGTTTTTTACTTTTTATTTACAGGGGGAAAAGGAGACAAGAATACTCATTTTCTTGGTTATTACCTATTTGGACTTGGATTATTTGTAGGGCTTGGAGATATGATGGGAGGGTACGATCGATACATTTATGCTGAGTATTTTGATGTACTTGCCGATGATTTAAAATCAGGGGCTAATATTTGGAATAGTCCTATTTTTGTTTATGGGTTCTCTAATGAAAAAGGTTATGGACTAATTAATTTAGGTATTGCAGTATTAACATCTAACAGATATATATTTATATTAATATTGACATTGATTATCTACACACTCCTTTTCTTTTCATTGAAGAAATATGCTAACAATTACCCATTCGCTTTAATCCTATTTATGGGCTTATGGTTTTACTTTACATTTACCTATTTAAGGCAAGTGCTAGGTGCTACAGTATGTTGGTTAGCTATAGATTATATAATACAAAGAAAAAAATGGCAGTTTTTCTTGATTATCTTTATAGCTTATACAATACATAATTCAGCTATCGTGTTTTTACCATTGTATTTTATTCCAATAAAAAAATTCCATAAAAATACAATTATTATAACTATGGTTTTTCTCTTCTTATTAGGATTAACAAATATCGTCGGTGCTTTGTATTCTGCGTATGGTGCAATATCTGATTCTGCCATGCAACGAATTCAAGGAATAGAATCTCATGAAGGATCTTTCAGATTTGCTTATTTGGTAGAAGCTCTATTTTTCTTATATTTTATTTTTACTAACTATGATAAAGTAGGAAATACTAAAAGAAGAATAGTATTTTTAAATATTGCTATCTTTTTTTGTGGTACATTACTTACTTTTATACGTTCAGAAAATGGAGGACGCATAAGTTGGTATTATATGATTGGTATTATTGTAACAATGACATATATTTTTAAACATGTTAGAAACAAACAAAATTATTCAATATTTATCATCATTGTCTGTCTCTTTTTGAATATGCGAATATTCCGTTCTTGGCAAGTTTATCACACACTATATCCATATAAAACATTTTTAACCAATGGACCGAGATTAAAGAATGACGTAATTAGTGATTACTATGAATACGATCATAACTATGATAAAAATAAATTTTATAGATAAAATGACACAGAAAAAAAGAATTTTATATTTTGACGCGATCAAAACACTTACTATTTTTCTTGTTATATGGGGACACGCTTTAGTACGTTTTGATTCAAAATTGGAATCAGGAACAGGATTGTATATTTTTATTTACAGTTTTCACATGCCTCTATTTATGGTCATTAGTGGTTTCTTTTCAGTATCTTCTTTTGAACGTAGTCTTAAAAAAGTTGTTAATACAAAAATAAAGCAATTAATAATTCCTGTTATTTTTTGGACTATTACTACATGCTTATATATGTTACTTATGAATTATCATAAACATGTGATTAGAGACGAGATAATAGGTAATAATTGGTTTCTGAAAACTCTATTTGTTTGTTATATCTATAGCTGGATTGCAAATAGACTTATTCCCTTCAATAAGATTATTGCCTTTTTTCTATCTTGGAGCATATTACTAATAATTCCCAATTCTTCATTTCTTCAATTTAATTGGCTATATATATTTTTCTGGGTTGGTATTTTTCTACGATATAACATTGAACTATTTAATAAAAATAGAACTTTTCTTTTTCTTGTTTGTTGCATATTAATACCACTTTTGTATTTAATAAAAGTTAACAATCATTATGACAATTATATACCATTGACTTTTTCATCTCTTATAAATTCATTCCCAATCCATCTAATACGATTTGCAATAGCATTTTGTATGACAATTCTTGTTTTTATTATTACTCAGTTTTTATATGAGAATTTGAAGCATTCAAAATTATTAACAATAACATCCAATTTTGGACAATACACTTTAGGTATATATGTTTTGCAATCATTCTTTTTAGATAGAATACTATCTGATTTCTTAAAAATTAACCATAATAATTTTGTATTATATCAATACCTCTATACACCATTAATTAGTCTCTTCGTCTTAATCTTTTGCATTGTTATTATTCGTTTGTTAAGCAAAAACAAATTATTAGATATACTATTGTTTGGAGGACAATATTTTTCAGCAATAAAAGAAAAAAAATGATTTTTAGTGTTTTCACTCCTTTATATAATCGGGCACATCTACTATCAAAAATCTTCATGAGTCTTTGTCATCAAACCAATCAAGATTTTGAATGGATTATTGTAGATGATGGCAGTAACGACAAAAGCGAAGAAGAGATTGATAAACTCAACAAAAAAACACATGAATTTCAGATACGTTTTATCTATCAAAAAAATGGTGGAAAACACAGAGCTATCAATCGAGGAGTAAGAGAGGCAAAAGGCGAACTATTCTTGATATTAGACAGTGATGATACTTTACCACCTACTTCCTTAGAGACGATTTTACGTTATTATAGCAGAATTAAAGATGACGATTCTTATGGTGGTGTAGCTGGTTATATGGCACATCATGATGGAACAATTATTGGACATTGTTCTAAAAAGGGTGTTGTAGATGCCAACTCTTTAGATTACCGCTATCAATATGGTGCAACAGGAGATATGTGTGAAGTCTTTAAAACATCTGTGTTAAAAGAGTTCCCTTTTCCAGAAATTGAAGGTGAAAAATTTGTTCCAGAAGTTCTTGTTTGGAATCGAATTGCTCAGAAATACAAATTGCGTTGGTTTCAAGAGGTGATTTATTATCGGGATTATCTTGAGGGTGGATTGACCGATAAAATTGTCAAAATAAGAATGAAAAGCCCTGTTGCTTCTACTAAATGCTATCAAGAATTGTGTACATTCAATGTACCCACGAAAGTCAAAATCCGCTCTGCTATCAATTATTGGCGTTTTCGTTCGTGTGGCTCTCCCCATAAATTTCCTCATTTGCCCTTAAGATGGCTTTGGACCATGCCTATTGGTTGGGTGATGCACTTAAATGATTTGAAAAAACTATGAGAATACTTCATGTCATTACTACACTGCTCGTAGGTGGAGCAGAAAAACTCATGGTTGATCTACTGCCAAGACTGAGAGATATGGGCAATGAAGTTGAGCTCGCTGTTTTCTATGGAGCACAAACACAATTTGTTGAACAATTAGAGGAAGCAGGCATTAAAATCCACAAATTTGGTATGAACTCGAATGTTTATCATTTGAGTAACCTTATTAAACTACGTTCTTTTTTTGATGAATTTGACATTATACATACCCATAACACAGCTTGTCAACTTTTTGCAGCCGTAGATTCCATCGGTAAGAAAACGATTTTATGCACTACTGAACATAACACATCCAATAAGCGACGTGAGATAAAAGGACTAAAATGGGCAGATAAATGGATGTATTCTCGCTATCAGAAAATCATATGTATCTCAGACCAAGCGGAACAGAATTTACGTAAATACCTCAACAACACAAGTTCTAAAATAATTACCATCTATAATGGTATTAATCTGAAATCTTTCTTAAATGCAGAACCTGATTATTCATTAAAACGGAATAAGAATAAAATAATCATCACTATGGTGGCGGCTTTTCGTCCACAAAAAGACCATCAGACACTTTTCAAAGCATTTAAACTACTTCCTAACAATTATGAGTTATGGATAGTAGGCGATGGCGAAATAAGAAAAAAGGTCGAACAAATGTGTGAGCAGGAAGGAGTGAAAGAAAGAACGATCTTTTGGGGATTGAGAAAAGACGTGCCTACCATCTTGAAAACATCTGATATTGTTGTGATGTCGTCCCACTACGAGGGATTATCTCTGTCTAACGTGGAAGGTATGTCGTGTGGACGACCTTTCATTGCGAGTGATGTAGATGGGCTTAGAGAGGTTGTGAAAGGCCATGGAGTGGTGTTTCCTCATCAAGACTACCAGACCTTGGCAAAAGAAATCATACGATTGACGGAAGACAAAGAATACGCTGACCAAATTGTTCGCCAATGTCAGGCAAAAGCGGCGGAATATGATATTAAGGTGATGGCTGAGAAGTATAATGCAGTTTATCAAGAACTTTGTTCTAAACGAAAGACGAAGGACGATAAACGAAAAACGATAAACGAAAAACGAAGAACGAAGAACGAGGTACGATAAAGGAAGTGAATCCATAAATAAATAACACAAAGAATCCAAAGAAAAGATTTGAGAAAATTAAAATTTGCGAATCATTTGTGGTCATTTGTTGACTAAAGTAATTATAGATGAATTTGGTTGAGAATTTGAAACAATTGGCAGAGAGGGTGTATCGATTGGAGTGGAATATTGCACTGGTGGAAAATACTCTGGAAGGATTGTTTCAAGATGAGCGGCTAAACTTGAGAATGTTGAAACATTCTTATACAGACAGATGGTTTGCAGACCCGTTCATTCTGGATGTAAAGGATAATAAATTATTTCTGTTGGTGGAGGAATGGATAAGGAAAGAGAACAAAAGTAGGATTGCAAAATTAACCATCAACTTGGAAGATTTCTCGTTGGAATCGACTATTCCAGTGTTAGAGATGGAAAAGGTTTTGAGTTTTCCAGCCATCTATCGGAAAAACGGAACGGTCTATATTTATCCTGAAATGGCTGAAAACGGTTCATCAAGGATATATGAATATAACATGGAAAATTGTCATTGCATCGCATCTAAAGCTTTATCAAACAGGAGAGTAATCGATGGTGTGTTGACAGATTTGTTTGGTAACACACTTCTTTTTGGGACCGAAACTCCTGAATGCAATGGAAAAAACCTCAACGTGTATAGAAAAAGTACCGATGGATTCGAACTATCCGAACAAATTCATTTCTCAGAGAATGTAGCACGCATGGCTGGAAATTTCTTTACATATAAAGGTAATATATATCGGCCCGCACAGGATTGTAACAAAACATACGGCAATGGAGTGGTGATTCAGCGATGTGATATGCTAAATGGTAAACTGAAGATGGATAATGTCTTCAGGCTTTATTCTACAGATGAGAAATATCGCTTCGGATTTCATACTTTCAACATGTATAATAATATCATCATAGGGGACGCACTCTATTTTAAGCATCCATGGATAAGAAAAGTGGCGAAGAGAGTATATGACTGTTTTAGTTGACGAAGAACGATAGACGAAGAACGATAGACGAAGGACGATAAATGAATGACGAATAACGAATAACGAATGACGAATAACAAAGGACGAAAGACGAAAACGATGAGAATGGAAAAGAAAAAAATCATAAAGACATCAACAATACCAGCATCATTAAATACATTTTGCAAAGGTCAGCTGAAGATGCTGTCTGAGCATTTTGAGGTGGTGGCAGTATCATCGCCTGACAAAGAGCTGAAATGGATTGAAGAACGAGAAGGGGTGAGAACAATAGAGGTTCCAATGGAACGGCATATATCTATTGTCAATGATTTGAAATCACTTTTCAAGATGATTCGGGTATTCCGTAAGGAGAAGCCTTATATTGTTCATTCTATGACTCCAAAAGCGGGACTCATATCCATGTGGGCTGGAAAGATTTGTGGGGTACCTGTGAGGATGCATACTTACACTGGCTTAGTATTTCCTACTGCAACGGGTATGAAACAGAAGATTCTGATATGGATGGACAAACTGCTTTGCGCTTGTGCTACTTATATCAACCCTGAAGGACAAGGAGTGGCTAACGACTTGAAACGCTTTAATATTACGAAAAAACCGCTGCATATTATTGGTAATGGAAATGTGAGGGGCATAGATTCTGATTTTTGGAAAAGATCTAACGAAGAACGAAAGACGAAAAACGAAAAACGAAGGACGAAGGACGATGAACGAAAGACGAAGGACGAAGGACAAAATACCTCACTAAACTCCAAGGTTTTTACCTTCGTCTTCGTAGGCAGAATTGTCGGGGATAAGGGAATAAATGAATTGATTGAAGCATTCAAGAGGTTGAAGCCATCGGGACAATGGAATCAAATTAAACTACTATTAGTGGGGCCATACGAAGAGAATCTTGACCCAGTGAAACCTGTGACAAAACAGGAGATCGACAATAATCCAAACATTGAAGCAGTCGGAAGTCAGCAAGACGTACGTCCTTTCTATGAGCAAGCAGACGCCTTCGTATTTCCAAGCTATCGAGAGGGATTCCCGAATACTGTGTTAGAAGCAGGTGCGATGGGTTTGCCAAGTATCGTAACAAACATCAATGGAGCTAACGAAATTATCATCCCTGAGGAGAATGGTCTCATCATTCCAAGCAAGGATGCAGAATCACTATATCAAGCAATGCAACGTTTCATTGATGAACCAGAGTCGTTGAAGAAAATGGCAAGTAATGCTCGCAAGATGGTTATTGACCGTTATGAGCAGAAGTATATTTGGGGAGAGTTGCTGAAGGTTTATCAAAGTTTTGAATAAGGACGAAGAACGAAGGACGAAAGACGAAGAACGAAGGACGAAAGACGAAGAACGAAAAATATGGAAAGGGATAAGAAGGCTAGAAACTTCAGAAATTATACAGTTTGGCAGGAGGCCGTTGATTATGCAACGAAAATCTACCAACTTACAGCTACTCTTCCATATTTTGAGAAAAAAGGACTTTGTGACCAATTACAACGTGCTGCAGTTAGCATCTCGAGCAATATTGCAGAAGGGGCCGCAAAACCAACAGATGCAGATTTCGCACATTTTCTTGATACAGCCCTTGGTTCCGCTTACGAAGTAGAAACTCAATTAACTATAGCTCACAATGTTGGATATTTAAGCCAAGAACTATTCGAAATGCTAATTAACTCAATCGTTAATATCGAGAAACAAATTTCTCTTTTAATAAAGACTATTCGCTCATAATAGTATCTTCTTTTGTTTATCATCCTTCGTTTTCATATTTCGTTCTTCGTTTATCGTTTTTCGTAAAAACAAAGATTATGTACAAGTACTTTTTTAAACGATTCTTGGATTTCTGGATTTCCTTGATTGCATTGATATGCATCTCACCTATATTATTGATTGTAACTATTTGGTTGCATTTTGCCAACAAAGGTGCTGGAGCATTCTTTTTTCAAGAAAGACCAGGGAAAAATGCAAAGATTTTTAAGGTCATCAAGTTCAAAACGATGACAGATGAGCATGATTCTGAAGGAAAATTGCTTCCAGATGCGGTCAGGTTAACAAAAATTGGTAAATTTGTACGCTCAACGAGTATTGATGAGTTACCTCAACTCATTAACGTACTCAAAGGTGATATGGCACTAATAGGTCCTCGCCCTCTTTTGGTACAATATCTACCTCTTTATAGTAAGGAGCAAGCACGTCGTCATGAAGTAAGGCCAGGTATCAGTGGATGGGCGCAATGTCATGGACGCAACGCCATTACTTGGACTCAAAAGTTCAAATATGATGTGTGGTATGTGGATCACATTAGTTTGATGACTGATTTAAAAGTCATTTTAATAACGATTAAGAACGTTCTTGCCCGCAAAGATATATCTCAAGCAGGACAAGCAACAATAGAAGCATTTAACGGACACAATTAGAATTATGAAGGATATAGCAATATTTGGAGCTGGTGGATTTGGGAAGGAAATAGCTTCTTTGATAGGTCGAATAAACGAATCAGAACCAAGATGGAATCTCATTGGTTTTTTTGATGATGGAAAAGAAAAAGGAATGTCTATTTCCCATTATGGAACAGTTTTAGGAGGGATGGATGAACTGAACAACTATTCTTCACAGTTAGCAGTATCAATTGCTATTGGGAATCCAAAATCACTTAAAAATGTAAGAGAAAGGATTACAAATAATCATATTTATTTCCCTAATATTATTTCTCCAAATTTTGGAATGGCTGACAAAGCCACATTTAGCATTGGAGAAGGCAATATCATCGGTGGTGGGTGTTGGGCCTCATGCGATGTATCCATTGGAAATTTCAATATTTTAAATGCAGACATTGTCATAGGTCATGATGTTAACATAGGTGATTTCAATGTTATCATGCCAGATATTCGAATATCAGGTGAGGTAAGTATTGGTGAACAGAATCTTTTAGGAATAGGAAGCATTATTTTACAACAAATAAAAGTGGGTAATCATGTCCATTTAGGTGCTGGTGCTATTTTGATGAAAAAGCCTAAAGATGGTGGCGTCTATTTAGGAAATCCAGCAAAACTATTTAAATATTAATTCATTATTTTAAAAGTATTATGGAAATTAAAGAATTTATTGAAAATTTCGCTGATCAGTTTGATGATACTGACGCAAGTGAATTTACTCCAGAAACAGTATTTCATGAGTTGGAGGAGTATTCTTCATTAATAGCACTTTCCATCATTGCTATGGTTGATGAAGAGTATGATGTAACCATCAAAGGTGATGATATGCGTAGCGCTGTCACTATCGAAGATTTGTATAACATCGTAAAGAGTAAGATGTAATGGCTTTTTTTAAGATTTCACATGTCGCTATCAAAGGAGTAGCGGCATGTGTTCCATCCAAAGTTGAGGAAGTTAAAGATTTGACTTTTTATAAAGAAGGAGAAGCAGAATCCGTTATTTCAACAACAGGTGTTGAACGTAAACATGTTGTTGAAGTAGGCATGACTGGTTCAGATTTGTGTTTAAAAGCAACAGAGAAACTTTTAGAAGAACTTGGATGGGAGCGAGAATCAATAGATGCAATTGCTTACGTTACTCAGACACCTGATTACACATCCCCTCCAACCGTTTTCATCATGCATGATAAACTCAACTTATCTGAACAATGCTATTGTATCGATATTAATCATGGTTGTCCTGGTTGGGTTGTTGGATTGAACACAGTCGCTTCCTTACTTAGTCACGGAACCATCAAACGCGTTCTTCTTTTAGATGGTGATAACATAACTTCCACACAATATGGTTTAGATAGAGAATCAAGACCATTATTTGGAGATTGTGGAACAGCTACAGCACTAGAGTTTGACGAAAATGCTGCCCCTATGTACTTTGAGATGGGTACAAATAGTAAAGACGGTCGTGCTTTGATGCATGAAAAAGGAGGTTGGCGTACACCTTATACACTTGAAACGTATAAAGAAGAACTTGAACTTCGAGCTGGTACTCGTTCAATGGAAGAAGTATCAGATGCTATGGATGGAATGAGTGTATTCTCATTTGGTATAACTGCACCTCCAAAGAGCATGAAACGATTATGTGCTCAATGTGGATTTGAGCCAAACGACATGGATAAAATCTTGATTCATCAAGCCAATAAGTTTATGGTTACAAAAATAGCCAAAAAGCTTAAAGTGGATTCAGATAAAGTACCATTTAGCTTACAAAATTATGGTAATGTAACGAGTGCCACTATTCCATTGACATTGGTTTCTCAATGTAAGGATGATTATACTCATTCTAAACAAAAAACACTTGCCTGCGGTTTTGGAACAGGCTTAGCATGGGCTTCTGTTTATTTTGAGACAGAAAATATTGTTTGTCCAGAAGTAATTGAACTTTAATTTTATATCTATGCAAAATCCTTATTCATTAATTGGTAAAAACGTTCTTGTTACAGGTGCTTCCTCAGGTATTGGAAAAGCAACTGCTATTGAATGTTCACTCTTAGGAGCAAATGTAATTATCACAGGGCGCAATGAAAATCGTTTAAATGAGACATTTGAAATGCTCGATCATAGTGAAAGCAAACAACACATGCAGGTTTTAGCGGATTTATCAACAGAAGAAGGTATAACATCTCTCATTAACACAATTCCGTCACTTGATGGCGTTTCCAGCAATGCAGGTGTTCCTTGCACACAAATGATCAAATTCATTAAGGATAAAACACTTAGTAATGTATGGAACATCAATACGGTATCTCATGTTCAATTGGCAAAATTGTTGTTTAAGAAAAAGAAGTTGAATACATCCGCTTCCTATGTGTTTACAGCATCAATTGGTGGAACGACAAGCTTTGGTCCAGGCAATTCTATTTACGGAATGTCAAAGGCTGCTATTAATTCATTCATGAAATTTTGCGCAATAGAATTTGCAAGTCGTATGATACGATGCAATAGCGTTTGTCCAGGAATGATTGTCACTCCGATGACTCAAGATAGCAGTACATTTACAAAAGAGGATTATGAAAAAGATGCTGAGAAATATCTCCTAAAAAGATATGGAAAGCCTGAAGAAGTGGCAAGAACCATTGCGTTTCTTATTTCCGATGCATCATCATTCATTACGGGTGAGTCCATTCTCGTAGATGGAGGTTTTTCTGCAAATCATTAATTGAAATGGCTTTTTTATCAATCAACAACGTTGAAATAAAAGGAGTGGCATGTGCAGTGCCAAAGCAATTAAAGATTGCGAAAGAGCTACCTTTTTTCACAGAAGTCGAAGCACAGAATTTCACGAATGTCACAGGTGTGGTTCAATCACATTTAGCTCCTGCTGACATGACTCTTTCGGACTTATGCGAAGAGGCTGCCAACCAATTGTTAGATAAGGCAGGATGGGAAAGAAATAGCATAGACCTCATTATGTTTGTTTCCACTTCACGCGATTTTTACATTTGTCCTAACACCTCGAACATTCTCCAACATAAATTAGGGCTTTCCACCACTTGTATGGCGATAGACCTCCCATTTGCTTGTTCAGGTTATGTGTATGGACTATCCGTAGCTTCATCATTGATGCAGAATGGACAATTGAAGCGTGCTTTATTGCTGGTTGGAGAGATGACTTCTAAGAATCAATCTAATCAAGACAAAACTGTTTGGCCCCTTCATGGAGATGCTGGCTCTGCCACTCTATTAGAGTATAATCCTGTTGCTAAGCATCCGTTACAATTTAATTTGGGTTCTGATGGTAGTGGATGGAATGCTATATGCTGCAAAGAAGTGGGAGTGAGATACCCTACGACAATCGAATCTTTGGAAATGAAAGAGTTTGAAGCAGGAGTTATCCGTAATGGCATGCAATGTTCCATGGATGGCATGTCTGTTTTCTCGTTTGCTATTACCCGACCCTATAAATGTATTCAAGAACTCTGCGAGAATTTCGAAATTGACCTTCCAAGCATCAATTATCTTTTGATTCATCAAGCCAATAAAATGATAGATGAGAAGATAAGAAAGAAATTGAAACTTTCGTCAGAACAAGTTCCTTATAGCATGCATATATATGGTAACACCAGCTCCTGTACGATTCCCATCACTATGATTTCACAAATTCGCATTAATCTTGAAGAAAAAGAAAATGAAGTAGTAATGTGTGGTTTCGGTTCTGGTTTATCTTGGGGTTCTGCTCACGTCCTTCTTGATAGAATTATCACTTTACCTGTCATCGAAATGTAATCATGGGAAAACTTGAAGGAAAAACAGCTGTCATTACAGGTTGTAATCGCGGTATTGGAAAAGCTATTGTTGAGAAGTTTGCATCAGAAGGATCAAACATCATTTGTGCCACCAGAAAAGATAATCCCGAGTTTAAGGCTTATACAGATGAACTGTCAGCAACATTCAATGTTAATATCGAACATGTGTTTTTTGACTTAACTGATGAAGAGAGTATTAAAGCCACAATGCGAGAACTTGGCAAACAAAAACAGATTATTGATGTACTCGTAAATAATGCAGGGATAGCCAGATTTAAGCCATTTATAATGACCAGTATTGGTGATTTTAAAGAATTAATGCAGGTCAATGTTTATGCACCAGTATTGATTTGCCAACAGATATTCAAATTGATGCTTAAGCAAAAGAAGGGGGCTATTATTAACATATCCTCTATCTCTGGCATAGATGCAAATGCTGGGAATGCTGCATATGGAGCTTCAAAAGCAGCCATCGCATCTATAACACGAACTATGGCAAAGGAGTTTTCAAAGGCAAACGTCAGAGTAAATGCTATTGCACCGGGGTTTGTGGATACAGACATGAATGCTCAAATTTCTGCTGATTACATGAACAATATAATGCAACAGATTGCTTTAGGAAAGTTGGCGACTCCCAAGGAAGTCGCAAACCTTGTGGCATTTTTGGCCTCAGATGAGGCATCCTATATCACAGGTCAGATCATTAGGATAGATGGAGGATTATAATTATGAATCAAATTGAAAAATGTGAAAGATGGGCGAGAGATATTCGCTTGGAAATCATACAAGCCTCTCATGATGTTGGCAAGTTGGGTGTACATATTGGTTCGGCCCTATCATGTGCTGATATTCTGGCAGTATTATATGGTGCAGTATTAAAATATAATGTGCATCAAACTCAAAGTGAAGAAAGAGACTTTTTTATTCTTAGCAAAGGTCACGCCTACATAGGTTACTACGCAACTCTCGCAAAAGCAGGTTTTTTTACTAATGAATTTATCAAAGAGCAATTCATGACCGATGGAGGGGTACTACCTGTTCATCCCGTTAAAAACATTTCTTTGGGAATTGAATTTTCAGGAGGTAGCTTGGGAACTGGAATGCCATTTGCTGTGGGTAAGGCTCTATCACTCAGATTGGAAGGAAAAACAAATAGAGTTTTTTCATTAGTGGGTGATGGCGAATGTAATGAAGGAAGCATTTGGGAAGCATTTATGTCAGCTTCCTCGTTAGGCTTGAATAATCTAACGGTAGTTGTTGATTGTAACGGACTACAGCAAGATGGACCTACAAATGAGATTTTGAAGATTGACATTTCTAAACAAGCAGAAGCATGTGGTTGGAATGTATTAGTAATTGATGGACACTCCTGTGAGGCACTTCTACAGGCTTTTGATGAAGCAGACAAAAGTGAAAGGCCAACATGTATTGTAGCTCATACGATAAAAGGGAAAGGTATCTCGTTTATGGAGAATGACAATTACTGGCATCATTCTTTTATGTCGGAGAAGCAATATAATCAGGCTATTGAAGAACTAAAATCAACGGAACAATGATAGAATATAATGCAAAGAACATCAAGCGTTGGATGATGCTTGGAACACGCAATGCATTTGGTACATTTCTGACCGATTTAGCTGCAGACGATAAAAGCATCATGGCATTGACCGCTGATTTCACGAAATCGACAGGTCTTACAAAATTCAAAGAACTATACCATGACAGATTCTTATCAACAGGAATAGCAGAGCAAAACATGATTTCCTTGGCTTCTGGACTTTCAACAGGTGGAAAGAATGTATTTGCATGTAGTTTTGCTTCTTTTGCAACAACAAGATGCTATGAACAAATCAAAGTGAATCTTGGTTATATGCAACATAATGTTAAGGTCGTTGGAATTGCATCTGGTTTAGGAGTTTCACATCAAGGAAACACCCATTTTGGACTTGATGATGTTTCACTTATGCGTGCCATCCCTAATTTAACAATTGTCGTTCCATCTGATTGTACTGAAGTAGCAAAAGCAACAGAAGCATTAGTCAACTATAAAGGACCTGCCTATTTGAGATTAGTAGGTGAAGGATTTGTTCCTATTGTCAATCCTGAAGATTATGAATTTGAAATCGGAAAAGGGGTTGTCAAACGTGAAGGTGGTGATGTGCTGATTGTTGCTAATGGTACAATGGTCAATCAAAGTTTAAAAGTAGCTACTTCTTTATCCGACAAAGGTATTGAAGCAACAGTCATTAATATGCATACGGTCAAACCTTTGGACAAGGATATTCTAAGTGATAATATTAAAGGTAAGAAACTCATTGTAACCATTGAAGAAGCACAAGTTAATGGTGGACTCGGATCTGCAGTTGCTGAATTCGTCTGTACTCAGAAAGATGCTCCCAAAATGATGATTTTAGGTGTACAAGATATTTTCCCTCATGCAGGTTCCTATCCTTATCTATTAGACCAATGTGGTCTTTCGGTTGAGAAAATTGAACAATCTATTATTTCTAATTTATAATTCGTATTACAAATGGACGTTAAAGAAAAAGTATTTGAAGTTATCGCAGAAGTATGCGAAGTGGACAAAAGTGAAGTAACCCTTGAGAGCAGTGTAGGTGATTTTCCTGCATGGGATTCAATGGGTCACTTAGCAATTCTCTCTAATGTGGAAGAAGCATTTGACATCAGTTTCGATCCTGAAGAAATGATGGAACTGGAGGATGCATCTGATATAATTAAGGCAGTAGAAACAAAAATTTAATTCTTGTAAAGAGAGTGACTGGACTAAATGTCAGAAATTAAAATGGATTCATTATAATAAGTTATCGAGATTCTTGCTACAACTTGCAACGTGGGGAAGAATGAAGTAAATGAAGATAACATAGTTGGCGATTTTTCCGCATGGAACTCCGTGCGCCATCTGAGCATTCTCTCCAACGTTAAAGAGACTTTGATTTAAGTTTCGAGCCTGAATAGTGATAGAAATGAAAGATATCATTGCTACAGAAAAAAATTAAATTACATAATATAAAATAGCATATAATATGTTTTTCCGTAAAAAAAAATATTCAAAAATCTGTATGATTTGTACAGTGTATTCTCTGTTTGAATATTTATTGTATTCATCTGTAGAAGATATCAAAAAAACATTCTTTGTGTTCGAATCATGGATGTGGCCAGATTTCGGTGATAAATTTGAGAATTCATATTGTATGGTCGAGAGAGGCTTCAGAAAGAAGTGGGAATATGTGGCATGGCTTTATTGGTATTTAATTAAATGGTTTAAATTACCCAATTATAAGGATGCTGATTTATTCACATTAGACCATCTTCCTCATTACCCAGTATTAATAGGAAAGCATAAATACACACTTCTGGAAGATGGTCCTTTTTGTCATTCTGTTATGATGAAAAATAATCTTCCTTATTCAACATTTGAGGAGCAAGAATATTTACTCAACTTATCAATTGTTGAAAAAGGACTTTTTAAAATCAGGAAGAAACTATATGGACCTGTCTATTATAATCGATGGGGGAAAAATAAGTATTGTACTGATATTATTTTGTCAACGGATGATTATTTAGATTATTTTAAAACAAAAAAAATACATCGTTTAAAGTTTGAAGGCATTTGGGATAGTTTTTCGGATGAAAAGCAAGAGTTGATTCTCAAATCATTTGACATGACACGAGATGATGTGTCATTACTGAAGTCAAAAAAAATAATAATTTTGACACAACCTCTATATCCTGATTACATAAGCAATGAGGAACACGGGGAAATCTGGAGAAGAATCATATCAAAATATCCTTTGAATGAAATAATAGTTAAACCGCACCCTCGAGACAATTATAAATACGAGGACGATTTTATCGGATTACCTGTATTTCGGAAAAAAATACCATCACAATTTTTTGAGGTTCTGAATTTGGAATTTCAAAAAGCAGTGACAACATTTACCTCGGCTGTATTCGGTCTGAAGGTTCATGAAATAGACTGGTATGGAACAGAGGTTAGTGATACAATTCATAAACGAATAGGCGGTAAACCATTCATACCAGAAGGGTTAGAAGTAAACCATTGTAAGATATAATAATATAGTATATGAAAATAGTAGCAATAATGCCCATCAAGCTAAAAAATGAGCGTTGTCCGGGCAAAAACACGAGAATGCTTGGCAGTAAGCCATTGTTGCAGTATGAATTAGATAACCTAAAAGAAACGGGGCTATGTGATGAAATTAATGTGTTTTGTAGCGACGAGGCAGTAGTACCCTTTCTTCCAGATGGAGTTATTTTTCTCCAAAGACCAAAGGAACTTGATTTGCCAACATCTAACTTTACTCAGATATTCTCCTGTTTCATGGCCGAAAGAGATGCTGATATCTACGTGTATGCACATGCAACAGCACCTTTTGTTACTGTGGAAACAATGAAGCAGTGCATTGAAGCAGTAAAATCAGGTGAGTATGATTCGGCTTTTTGTGCTGTCAAATTGCAGGATTACCTTTGGAAAGATGGAAAGCCCCTGAACTTTGACGCAACTAATGTTCCTAGAACTCAAGATTTGGAGACAATATATCAAGAAACCTCAGGCGTCTATGCATTTACAAAGGAGGTTTTCGAGAAGTATAAGCGCAGAATAGGAATGAAACCATTTATTAAAGAAGTATCATTCCGAGAAGCAGTTGATATTGACAACCCGGAAGATTTTGATCTTGCTGAAATTATGCTCAATGTAAAGCTATAAATAATCATTTATATGAACTCAATTAAGGTATTAGATGTCACACTGCGTGACGGCGGCTGCGTTAATGACTTTAATTTTGGGCAGGTTTATATGGAGAAAATCCTGAAAGCCCAAGAAGAGTCTGGAGTCGATATGATTGAGATGGGTTATCTTGACGACAACAAAGGAAGTCTTCAAGGAAGAACTCAATGGAAAACTTCGGAAGCTATCTACGAGACGCTCATGAAAACCAAAAAGCAAGGCGTTACCTATTTAGCTATCATGGACTATGGCAAATTCAACGTGGATAATCTGCCACAATGTTCAGATAAAACGATTGACGGCATACGAGTAGCTTTCCATAAGAAGAATATGCGTGACATCCCTGTTATTGGCCGCAAGATCATGGATAAAGGATATCAGTTCTATATCCAACCTATGATAACCATGCGTTACTCTGATAGGGAAATGCTTGATTTAATTGAAATGATCAATAAGGAGTTACCTGATGCATCTGCTTGTTATATTGTTGACTCTTTTGGAGAAATGCGTCCTAATGACTTGCAGAGACTACTGAATATTGTGGATAATAATCTTGTGCCAACTATGACAATTGGTTTCCATTCTCATAACAATCTGCAAATGTCATATTCAAATGCCTGTTCAATGCTTCAATTTCCGACCAACAGAGATTTGATGCTTGACAGTTCAATTCTGGGTATGGGCAAAGGTGCAGGTAATTTGAATTCAGAGTTACTGCTTGAGCATTTGAACCTGTTTTACGGTAAGAAATATAATATTAGTCCATTATTGGAAGTGATTGATAAAGTTCTGAATCAGTTGCATTCAGAATTCTATTGGGGGTACGCGCCTGAGTATTATCTTTCATCTGTTAATCATTGTACACCGAGTTATGCAAGTCATTTCTACAATAAACATCAACTGCCAATTGATGAGGTTGGAGAACTTCTTAGCATGATACCAGAAGACAAGAAAATATCTTTTGATAAGAATTTTGCAGAAGAAATATGGCGCACTTATAACGAAAGAAAACAGGTGGATGATTCAGAAGTCGTAGTCGAAATGAAGAGCATACTGGCCAATAAGAAGGTATTGTTAATTGCTCCAGGTAAAAGCATTGTTGAACATAGGTCAAAGATTGAAAGCATTATCAATCAAGAAGATGTTATTTCAATTGGTTTGAATTTGACGGAATCTTATCATGTTGACTATTTGATGACTACACGCCAGGATGTTTATGATCTTGCAATGGAAGCGGGTAAATCTGTGATAACCACCTCAAATGTGTCCAAAGGTGCTCGTGGTAAGGTTAAAATATTGAATTATAAGAATTGGATTGACATAAGTGATGGCAGAACCCACGATTCTTCATCAGTTATCATGCTTAATTTCTTGAAGGCATGTGATGTGAAGGAGATTATGCTTGCAGGGTTCGATGGTTTTGCTGTGAATATTAATGAGAACTATTCAGATCCAAACCTTCGTAGGCCTGTTAGTGTTGAACAGGTAAATCGCAGGAATGCTTTTTACAAGCGTTTTATAAAAGAAGTTGATTCAACTGGAATTAGAATTTCTTTTGTAACCCCATCTAAGTATGAGTAAGATACGTTACCTTGTAATGGATGTAGATGGTACCCTGACGGATGGAAAAATCTATATGGGGGCTAAAGGGGAGATGATGAAGGCTTTCGACATTAAAGATGGCTATGGAATACATGACATATTGCCACAGATTGGTATTACTCCGATAATCATTACAGGTCGTAGTTCTTCTATAGTTCAAAATCGTTGTAAGGAACTTGGTATTACCTTGCTGTATCAAGGAGTGTCTGATAAGGTTGGGAAATTGAAAGAAATCCTACTAGAACAAGGAGGAGATCCTTCGGAAGTTGCTTATGCTGGTGACGATTTGAATGATTTCCAGAGTATGCTTTACGTTAAAAACAATGGGGGACTTGTTGGAGTTCCAAACGATGCTTGTCAACAGGTAAAGAATATCGCATCATTCATTGCTACTTCAAATGGCGGAAACGGTGCAGTTAGGGATTTTGTCGATTATTTATTCAGTATTTCCTGTAATAGAACGTTATAATATGTCTATAAAAGCTATTATTATAAATATTATCAAACGCAACCCAGAGTTGTTCTTAAACAAATATAGCTCTAAATAATGAAGAAAGTTTTGACGGTAGGAGTTTATGATTTACTCCATATAGGCCACGTGAATTTGTTTCGCCGTGCTAGGAGGCTTGGTGATAGTTTGACAGTTGCAGTTCAGCGTTCAGAAGTGGTTTTGAAATACAAGCCAGAAGCGAAGCTTGTGTACTCAACAGAAGAACGTATGTACATGGTAAAATCAATTAGATATGTTGATGAAGTCATCGAGTATGAAGGAGTTGATGAAATAGTTAAAACTGCAGATTTTGACATTTTCGTAACAGGTCCTGATCAAATACATTCCGGATTCCAAAATGCAATGAAATGGTGAAGAGAGCATGGAAAAGAGATAATAGTCCTGCCAAGAACAGAAGGGATATCATCATCTTGGCTTAAAGAACAAATAAAAGAAATGTAGGCATGGATATAAATGGGTTGAGGAATTCATTTCAATACGGCATGCATGGATGTGGCTTTTACAAAGGTACCTATCATGTAAACGCTCTTGAAGCCTTAAAATATTGGCGAAAGCAGGGGGTCAAGGTAATGGAGATAGATATGGCAAAAACGCAAGATGGCGGTTTTGTTGCTCTAGCTCATTTAATGAACAAGCATTATCTTAATTTGGTAGAAATTGATATCCCTGAAGACGGAGAACAATTAACAGAATCGTGGTTTATGAACCAGAAATTGTGCAAAAGAACGACGTCTGGACTTTCTCCAATAAATCTATCAATGATTGTGGAATTAATGAGAGAAGATCCTGAACTTATTGTTATGTTTGACCTTTGGAGAATGTGGGAAAGAATTGATACAAGAAACTTCTCAGAACAATTATCCATTCTAGCCTCAGATGATATTAAGGGAAGGTGCGTAATAGAAGTATATAATAAGACAATGTTGGATGGAATTAGAGATGCTGATAACAAGTTGAGAATAATGTATTGCGTTCATGGATCACAAGATCCTCATTTTGATGAAGAAGTTAATCCAACAATTCTAAAAGGGCTGGGGATTAATATCATATCATATCCTTGGTTGTGTACAAAAGACCACCCAGGTGAATTGGAAAAATATAAAGAGGCAGGTTTTATTATTTTTTCATTGTTCAAAGATAATCGATTTAGCTATCAGATGCAAAAGGTTGGGGTTAATGTGAATTTGGTCGATGTTAAATACAATCTTCATAATTTTGTAGGTATTATTATGACAAAAATTGAGAATCAGATCCGATGGAGAATAAATAGAATAAAGCAGAGATGAGTAAAATGAAAGAGATGACAATAAATGAAATTCATGAAGTAACCTTAAAAATCATGAAGGAAATTCATGAATTTTGTATGAAAAATAACATTCAATATTCGTTAGCTTACGGTTCCATGATTGGTGCAGTCCGTCACAAGGGGTTTATTCCTTGGGATGACGACATTGATATCTGGATGACCAGACCTAATTATGAAAAGTTTACCCATACTTTTAAAAGTAAACATGGCTATCGCCATTCAAGTATGTATGACAAGGACAGTCTTCTTTGTTTTGATCGTGTGTATGAGATGGATGAAACACGAATAAAAATGGCTTTTAAACCATGTGATGGAGATGTTGGTGTTTTTGTGGATATTCTTCCTTTAGATGGAGTTCCCGAGAATGAGAAGAATAGAGATAAACAATATATATCATTTTCAAAAAAAGTAACATGTCTTTTACACGCAAGATACTGGTTAAGGAGTATCGAATGTAGTGATGGATGGCAGAAGGTCAATGGTTTCTGTCATCTTGTATATAATACAATAAAAAGAGGTGGGTATCGATTTGCACACAAGAGGATGTTAGAAATAGCTAAGGAAGTGAACCTTGAGAAAAGCAAATTCTGTTGCTATTTTCAATGTGGAGATGCTTATCGTAAAAACAAACAGGAATTACTTCCGACAGCTTTCTTTAATAAATATATACTAATCGATTTTGAAGATACCCAATTTATGGTATCAGAAGAGTATGATAGAATCTTAAAATTGATATATGGTGATTATATGAAACTACCACCAGAAGAAGATAGACATCACAGTCATGGTAATTGTTATTGGAAATAATTATTAAGGTAGGTTCTACAAATTATGTCGGATTGATTTTTGAATGGATTTGATTGGATTTTTGTCAATTTTTGAGGGCGCATAGCGAGCTATGTAACCGAAAAAAGTGGCAAAAAGACTTCAAATCAAACAAAAAGCAACCGAAATGAAATAAAACAAATTGGTAGTGAACTAAAAAACAGAATTTTTAGAACCTACCTAAACAAGAAGGTTGGAGGATGCAACTGATATTATTTAAGCAGTAGGAACTAAACTTTAAAAACATTGTCAAATGACAATTGAAAACATCATTCAACAATATTCTTCGGCAACTCCTGAGAAAATTGCTATAATCTCAGGAGAAGTTGAAGTAACATATTCAGATTTATGGAATGGAATACGTCAGAAAGCATCGTATTTCAAAAAGAAAGGTATTCAACACGGAGAAAGAGTCATTATTTCAGCCAGTAAGAATATTGATTTTGTGTATTGTTACTTCGGTGCACACATGGCTGGATTGATTTGTGTGCCAATTGACTCTGAAACTAATGAAACTCGACTTCTGAGAATAGTAAATTGTAGTCAACCAGCCATAATAATAGGCGAATTGAGGCACAAAGATCATTATGAAGTTGTTCCTTTCAGTGAAATACAATCTGAAGAAATGATTGCTGATGATGTTTTTCCACAAGAAAACGACATTGCTGATTTGCTCTTTACTACGGGTACTACTGGTTTACCTAAAGGTGTAGCTCTCTCATTTAAGAACGAATTGGCAGCAGCAAACAATATAAATACATTCATTCAGAATACCTCTGAAGATAGAGAACTTTTAGCACTACCTATTAGCCATTCTTTTGGATTGGGACGACTGAGGTGCGTACTCTGCAAAGGAGCAACACTTGTTATTTTGGGTAGTTTCGCTAGCATGAAAAAGTTCTACGGAGAAATGGAACGATGCAAGATAACAGGATTTGGTATGGTACCTGCCAGTTGGTCGTATATTTCGAAAATGAGTAGAGATAAGATTTCTCAATTTGCAGACCAACTGAAATACATCGAAATAGGTAGCGCATTCATGCCTCTTGAGGAAAAGAAAAGGTTAATGAATCTTTTGCCTCAAACACGAATCTGTATGCACTATGGATTGACCGAAGCTTCACGCAGTGCCTTCATCAACTTCCATGAAGATGAAAATCATTTAGATTCTGTAGGTAAAGCATCACCAAATACAGATATTGAGATTTTTAATGAGCAAGGGGAAATCGTGCCTGTTGGAGAAGAAGGAGAAATTTGTGTAAAAGGCAATCATGTGTGCTCTGATTATTGGGGATACGCACCAGAAGACTTTCAGAAAGAATTCTATGGGGAGTATTTCCGTACAGGTGATTGCGGAACAAAGGATCATGAAGGATACATATACATTAAGAGCCGAATCAAGGAAATTATCAATGTAGGAGGCAAGAAAGTCAGTCCGTTGGAAGTGGAAGAAGCTCTTAATTTGATTGATGGTATTGAAGAATCAGCATGTGTGGGAGTTCATGATGATGTTTTGGGAGAAGTTGTAAAGGCATTTGTTGTTGGAACCGTTTCAGTTGAAGACGATGCTGAAATCAAGAAAATTCTTACAGCAAAATTGGAAAACTATAAAGTACCTGCTGTGATTGAACATATTAGTAGCATTCCTAAGACACACAATGGAAAAATACAACGGCTCGCATTAAAAAACAAATAATTATCTGAAAATCAATATATGGAAGAACAGACATTCTTGACAGACGAATTATTAGCTGATGAAGCATATAATGGAAGTACGGAACACGAAGAACTATTCATGAAAGCTCTTCAGGAAGAACTCATCTTCCACTATAATCATAATAAGATGTATCGCAAGTTTTGCGATAGAAAAGGTTTTGATCCACATCTTGAAATTAAAGATGTGGCAGACATTCCACCTGTGGCTGTAAGTGTGTTCAAGGAATTGGGTTTTCAACTTAATTCAGTACCAAAGGAGGAACTGACGCTTGCTCTACAGTCATCTGCCACTTCGGGAGTTCCAAGTACCATCGTGGTTGACAAAATCACCTCCAAACGCCAATCTAAGGCTATGGTGAAGGTGATTAGTGAATTCATCGGCAAGAAGAGAATTCCATTTCTTATCATGGATATTGACCCAAGGTCCTCCTATAAGAAATTATTAGGTGCCAGATTTGCAGCTGTGACTGGTTATCTGAAATTTGCAAATAAGGTAGGATACTTCTTGAAAGCTAATGAGCAGGGGGTATCGTATTTCGATGTTGAAGGTATCAAGGAGTTCATAGCGGATATTTCAACTGATCAACCTGTCGTGGTTTTTGGCTTCACTTATATTCTCTTCCAAAATGTCCTGAAGGAGATTCAAGAACAGGGAGTCAAACTTCAATTGCCAAAGGGTTCGAAGATTATTCATATTGGTGGATGGAAGAAGTTGGAAAGCCAGAAAATTAGCAAGGAACTATTTAACCAACAATTGTCTGAGAGCTTTGGCATTAAACCTACCGACGTTATTGACATTTATGGATTCACAGAGCAGATGGGGTTGAACTATCCTGATTGTGAATGTGGATGCAAACACGAATCATCGTATGTGAAAGTTCGGGTAAGAGATGTAGTAACAAGAGAGATTCTGCCTGCTGGAAAAGAAGGCATGCTGGAATTCATCACTCCTGTACCTCACTCATATCCAGGTAATGTGGTATTGACAGACGACATAGGTGTGATAGAACCTGGACCATGCCCTTGCGGAAGAAGTGGACAACGATTTCGTGTGGTAGGTCGTTTGAAAAAAGCAGAAGTAAGAGGATGTGGTGATATTCTTTCTGCCAAATTAACTTTCCAACAAAAGAAGGCAGAAAAGAATCAGGATGCGAATGAATTGGAAGTTCATTATTTCAATGGAAATATTGAGGGTGAAACAGGTGAGGAACAATTGCAAAGCATAATCAATGGATTGAATCAACAAATTGGTTGGATTCGTCAACAACCTATAGAGGCTTTGATTGGACTGATTGGCGAAGCATCAAAAAAATGGTTGTCAGACCCGTCTTTCGCCTTTCTGAAAGACAAAGGACTGCTGTTCTTGTCACAATGGTGTGATGCATCGCATCTGAGAATGGTTGCTGAATATGGTTTACGAGGTAATATCCATTATGCTGATGAATTCCAAGCATTCTATGGCAATGACAAGCACTTCCTAAAAGCAAACTCTCGTGGATTAGTGTGCCATTGGTTGGCAGGAAATGTTCAAGTACTTGGATTTTTCGCACTCGTTCAAAGTATTATGACAAAGAATGTAAACCTCTTAAAAGTAGCAAAAGCTGATGGAGGAGTTTTCGATTCTTTAGTCAGAACATTTGAAGGATTGGAATATGTAACCGAGGATGGTTATTTAATCAAGGGAGATGACCTTTTGAAAACAATTGGTGTGATATATTTTAATCGTCACGCCAATAAATTGGGCGAATTGATGTCGAAATCTGCCAAGGTGCGTGTAGCTTGGGGAGGTAAAGAGGCTGTTGAAACAGTGGCTGCCTATCCATCAACTATAGAATGTGAAACAGTCGTTTTTGGTCCTAAACTTTCATTCTCTGTGATTGCGAAAGAAGAATTGAATGATGAACAGGCTGCAAGGAAATTAGCAAGACGTGTGGCTGTCGATACTTTTGTCTTTGACCAAGCAGGATGCGCCTCTCCTCACAATTTATATATTGAAGATGGTGGGAACATATCTATTGAACAGTTCTGTGATTTATTGACAAAAGCATTTGATAAGACTGAAATACAAATTCCAAAGCCACCGATTTCACCAGAGCAAGTCAGCGCAATTCATTCAGCAAGAGGTGTGTATGACTTCAAAGGAAAGGTTTATGGAAGCGACTCTATGTCTTGGACAATTCTTCTTTGCGATGAAAACGAATTGGAGCCACCAGTTTATTCTCGTGTTCTTTTTGTCCACCCTGTCAAACAGTTGAATGATGCTCTTTCCAACATACGGGAATATATTCAAACAATTGGTATTGCTGCACCTGAAGAAAAAGCAAAAGATTTTGCAATGAAAGCAACAGAAGCAGGTGTTGCAAGATGTCCTCAGATTGGTCGAATGTTAAATTTCGAAATGCCGTGGGATGGTGTTTTCTTAATTGACAGATTAGTACGTTGGAACACACTCTTCGGTCCATTGAGATAAGAACATCCTTGAATATATATAAAAGTACTATATTTCTAATAGATAAAGAACAGAATTAGTTAATAATCAATAAGTTAAATATAGAATACAATAATATATTATTGTACAAAACAAACGATAGAAAGTATAACAAAAACAACAATGGGAAGACTAAATAAAATCGTCCCAATTTATTTTATTATCATTACTAAAACCCCGACAACATTTTTTCTTTTGTCTATTTTTTATGAAAAAACGTTTACGATATGTTGATGCTTTAGCAGGTATTATGATTACCTGGATGGTTTTAGGCCATTGTAGTTACTTATCTCATTTTAATGTTCCCTTTTATTCGTTATTATGTTTCTACATGCCTTGGTTTTATTATAAAAGTGGAATGTTTTATAATCAAGAAAAACAAACTGATTTGATAAGAAAAGACATAGGTAAATTTTTGAAACCTTTTATCATTTTCTCATTTATAGGTTGGTTCGTTTGGAGTGTTTGTGGGATGATTGATGGTACACAAACACCTTTGAACTGTGTACTATCAGTATTTCATAATTTTATCAAACGTGGTTCTATCTCAGGCAATGGTCCTCTTTGGTTTTTATTAAGTTTATTTTTGGTAAGAGAATTTGCCAATGTAATTATTCATAAAAACTTACCTATCCCTATATTTATTGTAATCTGCTTCCTTTTTGGTTTTGGACTCTATTATTGGGGATGGTACAATTATTCTTGGTGGATGGGAATGTTTTTAGCGGGCTGTTTTTTTTTCTATCGGGCTATTGGTTAAAAGATAAAGAAAAGTCCTTTATTTTGATAATAGTAGCAGTTGTTGTTTTCTTAATCTTTGTTATTGGACACTGTATAAGATTGATTGATTTCCCATATTTATACATGTATGCTAATACGATGTATAAAGGTAATTATATATTGTTTTATCCTATGGCTATTGCAGGTATTATTGTTACAAATAACATGTTTAGAATAATATATGCTAATAGTAACTATAGATTTATAATTCTTGAATACATTGGTCGCAATAGCATGAATATTTATGTAACTCATTGGATTCTCTTTGTTTTGGTTTCATTCATAGCTAAAAGTTTGCTACATATTGAATCTGCCGCAATTCTATTTTATTGTTTTCTTGCAGCAAGTATCATTTTTTTACCTATTATTTGCTATTTTATGAACAAAATAGGCAAACAAAACAAAATGGCCAAATGATTGTTTTTGTAAAGTAAATCAACTCATTCAATGGGAATTTTCTGTGAAAGTTTCTTTTGAATGTACTTGGTAACTTATTATCATTTGAATTCATGAAATGATTTACTCTATAATAAAAAACTCCATATTTAATTCTGCTACCTATCTACTTAATTTAGCAAAAAAATCTTTGTATCTGATAGATTGTGGAGATGTTCAGCCTGTCATTAGTTATATTGAAACAAATCACTTATCACTGAAAGGTGTTTTCCTTACCCATTCGCATTTTGACCATATTTACGGACTAAATGAATTGGTTCAACATTATCCCAATTGTAATATCTATACATCTCAACATGGAGCTGAAGGATTGAAGAATCCAAAGCTTAACATGTCAAGGTATCATGATGATGTGGAGGATTTCGTATATCAATTCAATAACATTGAAATCCTCACTGATGGACAACAACTACAGATTGGAGATCGAGCTATGAAGGTTTTGGAAACGCCTGGACATGATTGGAGTTGTTTATCTTTTCATCTTGATAAATATCTCTTCACAGGGGATTCATATATTCCAGATACGAAACCTCAATACATGTTTCCTAAAGGGAACAAGAAACAATACTACGATTCAGAATCACGTATTTTAGAATATGTAAAAAAGAATCATTTGATAATAAAACCAGGACATATTGTTTAACGAATTAATTGAAAGAGAGTTCCTTTATAATTATATAAATTGCGTTTTCCTTTAAATATGAACCACATATTTACTAAGTTGGCAAATTGGTATTTCACTAAGGATGCCATGCCTTATTGGATAGTTCTGCTTTTCGACTGCATTGTCGTGATAGTATCTAATTTGGTGGTCTATACATTGAATCACGGTGGATTTGCCACTTCACTTGCGTTCCGACGATTGGTGCCTACGCTCATCATTTACTTGATTCCGTATATCATCGGATTTCGCATTTTACATACTTACAGTGGCGTGATTCGATATTCGAGTTTCTCGGATTTGCTTCGCATCGCTGCTGCGAATATGTTCGGTATTGTCTGTGTGGAGGGACTAAGATTCTTTTTCCATACAGACCGATGGTTGACTGAGATACGATTCCGTGAATTGCTCTTCGCTTGGTTGTTAGCTACGTTCATCATGTTCGTTGCTCGTATGTTAGTAAAGTATATGTACGACCGGCTGAGGGAGGACAAAGCAAGCCACGGGGTGTTCATTTATGGATGTAAGTCGGGCGGCATGATGCTAGCGAAAGCAATACGTATGGAAGATCCAGCCCGATTCACGCTCAGGGGATTCATCAGCGACAGCGACGACATGCCTGGACATATCCTACAAGGAGTCCGTGTTTATAAGAACGATGCAAACATCATTCAGAACATGCTCAAGGAGCATGCTGACGCACTGCTGGTGTCTCCACTCAAGATTGACGATTTCAACAAGAACGAGGAATTCAAGACCAACTTGTTGGACAACGGCATCAAGGTCTTCATCATGAAGATGTCGCACTTGTGGGATGGTAAGAGTGACCTCAGTTCCTCCGAATTGCAGGAGGTGCAGATTGAAGACTTGCTGCCACGCGACGAAATTGAGGTGAACATGCAGGAGATTGAAGAGATGTTGAAAGGCAAGTGTATCATGGTGACGGGATCGGCTGGTAGCATCGGTTCAGAAATGGTGCGACAGATTGCGTCGTTTGGACCAAGTCAGATGGTGCTGATTGATGAAGCAGAAACACCTCAACATGACATCCGCCTGATGATGAAGCGAGACTTCCCAGATGTTCCTGCATATATCATTGTCACAAGTATCACAAAGCAAAGGCGGATGGAAAGCCTATTTGCCCAGTTCAAACCTGACTATGTGTTCCATGCCGCTGCCTATAAGCACGTACCTATGATGGAGGACAACCCAAGCGAGGCTGTGCAGAATAATGTGGATGGTACGCGCATCATTGCGGATCTTGCTGTGAAGTATGGGGTGAAGAAGTTCGTCATGATTTCAACGGACAAGGCAGTGAACCCAACGAATGTAATGGGTTGCTCCAAGCGTATATGCGAGATTTATGTTCAGTCCCTGGACAAGTATTTGGACAACAAACAAAGCGATGAAAAAGCACAGTCGAGGACACAGTTCGTCACCACCCGCTTCGGCAATGTGCTGGGTTCGAACGGTAGTGTCATTCCACTCTTCAAGGAGCAGATTCGCAAGGGAGGTCCTGTCACGGTCACACACCCTGACATCATCCGTTATTTCATGCTGATTCCTGAGGCTTGTAAGCTGGTTTTGGAAGCTGGAACAATGGGAAAGGGTGGCGAAATTTTCGTATTTGACATGGGGAAACCTGTAAAGATTGCGGATTTGGCAAAAAAGATGATTCAGCTATCGGGAGCAAAGAACGTAAAAATTGAATACACAGGATTGCGTGATGGTGAGAAGTTATTTGAGGAGGTGCTGAACGATGAGGAGATCACCAAACCTACCTTCCACAAGAAAATCAAGATTGCTCAGGTGCGGCAATATGACTACAACGACGTTTCCAAGCAGATCAATATGCTCGTTGAGACCAGCTATCATTATGATGACATGGAGACTGTACGCATCATGAAGCAAATCGTACCAGAATACAAGTCCAAGAATTCAGTGTACGAATCTCTCGATTAGTCAACAAATTAACACAAAGAAGCACAAATATTATTATTGACACAAAGTGAATAACTTAACACAATGATGAGAATTCGTGAATAATTTGTGATAATTTGTTGACTAATAATAGATTTTTAAAGATGACTCCTGAAGAAGAGAGGAATTTGGCTAATAGTATATACCCAGATGAGACTTATGCCATTGTGGGTGCTGCTATGGAGGTGCATAGGATTCTTGGTCCTGGATTCAGCGAATCGATCTATCAGGAGGCTTTAGCAATTGAATTCGAAAGACAAGGAATACCTTTTTAAAAAGAAAAATCTATCATCGTTAAATATAAGGATATTGACCTGCATAATACTTTTCGAGCTGATTTTGTCTGTTATCATGATATAATTGTCGAACTTAAAGCATTGGAAAGTACAACACTAGAACATCGTTCTCAGGTTATCAATTATCTAAAAGCAACAGGATTGAAATTGGGGCTACTCATCAACTTTGGAGAAAGACAACTTTATCGACGAAGAATCATCAATACGTCTATCTTCCAATAATAAGAAATTTTAGATCAACAAATTAACACAAAAAGACACAAAAAAATTTGAGCTAATTTGTGAAAATTTGTTGACCCATATAATAACAATTTAATTTGATGAAAAATAATATGGCAAAAAGAATATATCTATGTCTGGCTCACATGAGCGAGGAGGGGATTGAACAGAAGTACATACAGGAAGCATTTGACACCAATTGGGTGGTGCCACTCGGTCCTAATGTTAATGGATTTGAGAAAGACTTGGAGGAATTTGTCAAGAGCAAAGAAAGTGTATCCAAACTGGAAAATTCCTCACTACTCACTACTCATTCCTCACTTGAAAAAAAGCGTGTCGTAGCACTCTCATCGGGTACCGCTGCAGTGCATTTGGCACTGATTGCTTGTGGTGTTGGTCCAGGTGACGAAGTCATCGTACAGTCGTTTACATTCTGTGCCTCCTCCCACCCTATCACCTACCTCGGTGCAAAACCTGTGTTTGTGGATTCGGAGAAAGACACGTGGAATATGGACCCTGCCCTACTCGAAATTGCCATCAAGGACCGTATTGCAAAGACAGGAAAGACTCCTAAGGCAATTGTGCCTGTAGCTCTGTATGGTATGCCTTACAAGATTGATGAAATCATGGAAATCGCCGACCGTTACGACATCCCAGTCATTGAGGATGCTGCCGAAGGATTTGGCTCACGTTTCCAAGGTCAAGTGTTGGGTACTTTCGGCAAATATGGTGTGCTGTCTTTCAATGGTAACAAGATGATTACTACTTCTGGCGGTGGTGCGCTCATCTGTCCCGACGATGAGTCGTGGCAAAAGATCATGTGGTATGCTACTCAGGCACGTGAGTCGTATCCATACTACCAGCACGAAGAAATTGGATATAACTACCGCATGTCGAATATCTGTGCAGGTATTGGTCGCGGACAAATGACGGTGGTGGATGAACATATCAAGCATCATCGTCATGTGCAGGCGCTCTATGAGGAATACTTCAAAGATACTAAAGGTATTGAAGTACATGCACAACCTGCCAGTGGAGAATATGATTCCAACTACTGGTTGTGTACTATCGTACTGGATCCTCAGTTGAAGGTGAAGGGACAGGAAAATGCCTATAAGACGATGGTAAAGGGTGCCGTGGGTGGTGCAGCTGGTGTGATACACGCAGCTGATTCAGCTACGACCGACTGCCAACCTAACGATAATGTTGAAGCCATGCGTATGGGACTCGATGCCCTTGGCATTGAATCGAGACCACTTTGGAAGCCAATGCACTGTCAGCCAGTATATAGGACTGACAAGGCTCAGGTTTCAAGTATAAAGTCTCAAAATGGCGAGGTGGTTTGTCAGACATCAGAGAAGAGTGTGGCTTATATCAATGGAGTCAGTGAAGCACTGTTCAACGTAGGCATGTGTCTCCCTGCTGGTCCTTGTGTCACAGATGAAGACGTGAAGTTTATTTGTGATTCCATCAAGAGTCTCCTGATTCCGTAAACCACTCCTCCCTACTCATTCCTCACTCCTCACTACTCACTACTCATTCCTCACTTCTCACTTCTCAAGAAACACTTTCCTTCCATTGATAATGTAGATACCATGTTGAAGAGCTGTCCGCAAGCGTTGACCATTCACATGATAGATTTGAGTTGAAGTAGTGATTTCATCAGCAATAATGGTAGGTATGGCATTCAAATTGCTTGTAGTCAAATCATAGAATGGCTTTGATGGCATACCTTTAGAAAGTTCTAAATATACTTGACCTGCTGGAATCACCTTACCAGTTTCCACTCTTGAGAAGCCCATCACGCCATTGACGGATGACAGAACAAAGATGGTGTAACCATCACCATAAGTGTCTGATGTAGCTAATTTGAGTAGATTGGAAGAGATGGAAGGTGCTGAAGCACTAGTAGGAACTCGATAGGAGGTAGCTTGCGTTCCACAAACGAGAACAGCTGTATTCGCTGGTACCTTCTCCACTTTCTGCAGCATAAGTGTTCCATCACTAACCAGGTCGGTAACAATATACGCATCCAGTCCATCCACTTGTGAGAAATCAAGATTAAAGTCTGATGAAGCGTATGTGGCAAAGAAACGGTCATTCATACCTTCTTGCACGCTGACAGTGGTGTGACGCTTGAAGATTTCTATATATTTCTGATTGTTTTCATTATAGTAACAACAGAAATTCTCCCAAAGGTCATTATAGCCTATATAACTGCGCTTACTTCCAGTGAAATGGATAGTAAGCGCATTTTCTTTTAATTTTGCAGGAATGATTTCCGCATATCTCTTACTGTCATTCTTATTGGTTGTCTGAAGTATGTTGTCTGAATTAGAGGGTGCGTAGAGATACCCATTACCAACATTGAGAAGCCAAGTGCTAGCTGAGTTTTGTTCAAGGGAGATGAGTTGCACCTGATCACTGATATTCGTGATAATGCCATCCTTTAATTCGATGGGAGTCTGAGAACGGTTATTCTGGTTTTGTGTTGTACTCATCGCGACCCCATTAGCAATGTTTGTGATGATAATTTGATCCCCATCAGTAAGTGAAGAAGCATCAGTTACTTGATAGAACGTATAATCAGATGGCGTTGTATCAGTTGACGTAGGAGGGAAATCGTCTGATGTAGAGCGCAAAGATTGCAATACGCATGAAAGATGTGAGTACGTATGACCGAATCTGAGATTGAGATTTGCCCATACATTACCACTAATGAGGAGCATTAGTAAGACGAGAATGCCTCTGTTTATTATGAGTTTCGTTTTCATGGTATTCCAATTTCTTACAAATGTACTATGAATTTTAGAAATGTTGCTTTGGTTCATCATTAAAGGCAGTTAACCTCAACAGAAATAATATCGAATTTTCTCTTTATAATTGGCATAATACTATGTCTATGATATTCTGATTTCAATCTATTCTATTTATTAACAATTCAACAAAACCTCTACCCACTCATTAAAATGAGGACACTTCGCACGAAGTTTATCAATACCTATTTCCTTTGTCACAGATTTACCAGTAGTGGGTTTGTTATAATTAAAGTGAGTTTTCCTATCACCTTCAATGGCCTTAATGATACGTTTGCTAGGAGCAGTCGTCGGTCCATTGTCTATGAGTTCGGGATTCCCAACTTTCTGTAAGTCATTGGTTAGTTGTTCACAACGCTTCTCACAACCTGGATAGAGCTTCGACAAATAGCTGATACCACAAAAAAGTAAAGCCTCAAACTCATGCAGTTGGATATATGGAATAAAACGTTTCTCATCTATTGCTTCCAAGAATGATTTTTCCAATGCCTTCACACGATTATATGGATCATTAATGGTTGATGCTTCAGAAAAACCAGGAAAATCATCGGGCAAGGCATATAAATCAAACATCGTTGTAAAAATGTGACGTTCATAATCGTTATCATGCTTTGTCAGTCGTAGCAGATTCAAATTCATTTCAGCGTGTTTGTATGTCAACATACCGCCACGAGCATTTATTTTCTTGTTGGTGGTGATAAGAATACTTTTTACTCCTGTCACACCTCTGTCTTGAAGATATGGTCGAAGGACTTCCTCGACAAATCCTTGTTCTGTCTGACCCTCGCAGAGCACATGAATTATCTTCGCTTTCATATTGGTCGTCCTCCAATAATGTTTTTATCCCACAATTCACTTATTGTATATTGCTCAAGCCAAAGCTTATAGTCATTTTCTTTCAGGTGAATTACAGAAGTACTTTGCGTATTCTTGTCCATTTCAACAACAGAGATATTATCAACGTCAAAATGGTCAACCAAATCCTTACTTTGCGTAGCAATAATTACTTGTGCATGAATGGATGCGTCTTTAATCATTTCTGCCAATTGAGTAATTGCATAAGGATGAAGTCCCAATTCAGGCTCATCAAGTATAATGACATCCGGCATTGTCTTTGCCGGCTGCAATAAAAGTGTCGCTAAAGCAATAAACCTGATAGAACCATCTGAGAACTGATATGCATTGAAACGATAATCTGTTGCAGAATTGTCAATCCAGCGAAGTGAAATTGTTTTGTTATTAGGTTCAAGATAAAAATCTTGGAACTGGGGAACAACATCACGCACATAATCAGCTATTCGTTTATATGAATCTGCAAAATTATCGCGTAGATACAACAAGAAGGATGGAAGATTATTTCCGTGAGACTGAAGATAATTCGCTGTATCTACTGGACAAGCCTGACGCAAAGGACCTTCATTAGAAGAATCATGGAACTGATATACTTTGCAATAGGCCAACATCCAATAGATTGATTTTGCAACATAATCTTTACTATCAGCAAGAGCCGATTCTTTAAAGTTTGGTTCCAATAAAACCTCGTATGGCTTATTCTCCGTCTTACGATGCCATTTTATGCTTTCTTCAGTAATGATGAGTCTATCAGGAGCAGCATTTGATAATGAAAAATGATACGAGTCAACAGATTTGTCGTCTGTAAATTCCAATGTGCCAGACATTATAGGCGTTATTTTGGAGCCATAATGAAGTAAGGAATTGGCAGTACCTGATTTCTCAACATATATGCCGAAAGATTTACTCATCATATATCCCAGCATCCTAAAGAAACTAATTATGTTACTCTTACCTGCTCCATTCGCTCCTAAAAGGATATTCACATCGCCAAGCTTTAATGTAACAGGATTGTCAAAGGCTATAGATTTGTAGCCCCTAATTGTAACCTTACTTAATTTTTTTCGATTATGATTCTTTGCCATCAAAGTAATATTTATATTTCTGAATGCAAAAGTAGCAAATATTTTTCTAAAATATTGCCGAATCAGCCATTTTTACACATTATTTATAATTATATGCAACGTCTTCTATGGTAACTTACGACCTTTGGTCCTGAAACTTAAAAAGGCATCTGCTTCACAGCGGATGCCTTTTTTGATTCTTTAATCCTAAAATTAATAATCAATTAACCTTAACTAACTTTTGAGAAATAATCAACTAATATAAAATCTTATGAGAGAGTATGAATTCAAACTTATAGACGCTGAGCGTCTGTTTCAAGAGATTAGCTCTCCTGTATTGGTTGAGGTGCTTGAGGGCGCTGCTGAGTCTGTCCTTGAGGTCCATGAATGCGGCGCATCATACGCTTGCCTGGCATTGCACCCATCTGACGATTTTGAGGACCGCGGCGACCTATCTGCATTCTGCGGTTGCCACCGAAGTTTCTTTGACCGAATCCGCCTCTGTTACCTTGAGCATATACTTTTTGGATTTGCTTTGGTGAAAGCACCTTGCGGAACTTTGCATAATAGCTTTCCTTCACGCTTAGCATTTCCTTCTGCTCTTTCATCTGATTCAGGATGCGCTCTTCTATGTCCTGGTCGGTGATTTGTTTGCGCTCCTTCATCTGAGGTTTCTTACCCTCTGCAGGCTTCTGTGCTTGTTCCCTCTTTGGGTGGTATTTCTGACGGACAGTCTGCAAATCTTTCTGATACGACTGGTAGATATCCTTAAACTTAGCGGCATTTGCATCGTCAAGCATCAGTTCGTTTGTGAGTCGAGCAGTCTGCATCTGCACCATTTTTTCCGCACTCCAGCGCTGTCTGCCTTCTTTATTCACGCGTTCCTGCTTGTCTTGCTTCTGCTTCTTTACACCCTGAGGGTTTTGTTGTGCAAAAATGTTCTGACTCATCAGAGCTGCCAACATTGCGATCAAAATAGATTTTTTCATAATTTCAGTTTTGGTTTAAATAGTTATGATTGTTTTTTTGTAAGTTTTTATTTCATTCAGTTTTTAAACTTGAAACTGTCTTGTAGTGCTTATTTATCGCCCTACATTGTGATAGATATGCCAAATTCAGAAAGGTTTATTTCAATAGCTCAATTTTTAATTTCTTTAACATAAAAAGAGAGCATAGAGATTCCTTTTAAATGACATCTCCATGCTCTCTTTTCGTCTGCCCAACGGGCATCCTCTGCCGCTGAGGATACTATTCCTTCACTCTTCCAAAGTACTTGGTATCAGCCAATTGAAGGAGATACTGACCATATTGGTTCTTCTTCATTGGTTGAGCGATCTCGCGGAGCTTCTCCGTACTGATCCACCCATTCTGGTAAGCAATACCTTCAAGGCAAGCTATCTTCAGACCTGTACGTTTCTCCAGCACCTCAATATAAGTAGATGCTTCTGATAGCGAATCATGTGTACCCGTGTCAAGCCAAGCAAAACCACGACTCAGTTTTTGCACCTTCAATTCCTTATCGTTGAGAAACACCTGATTAACGGTCGTGATTTCCAATTCTCCACGTGGTGATGGCTTGATGTTTTTTGCCACTTCTACCACCTTATTAGGATAGAAGTAAAGTCCCACCACAGCATAGTTGCTCTTTGGCTGAGCAGGTTTTTCCTCAATGCTGAGACAGTTACCTTCCTCGTCAAACTCAGCCACACCGTATCGCTCTGGGTCGTTCACCCAATAACCAAACACTGTAGCCTTGCGCTCTACCTCAGCAGTGCGCACACATTCCTGAAGCATCTTCGTGAAACCTTGACCTTGGAAGATGTTGTCGCCCAACACGAGACATACATCATCGTCGCCAATAAACTTTTCACCAATGATGAATGCCTGAGCCAATCCATCTGGAGATGGCTGTTCAGCATACTCGAAGTGAACACCATAATCACTACCATCGCCCAACAAACGCTTGAATCCAGGCAAGTCGTAAGGCGTGGAGATGATAAGGATGTCTCGGATGCCAGCAAGCATCAACACAGAGATTGGGTAGTAAACCATCGGTTTGTCAAAGATTGGGATTAGTTGCTTACTAACTCCCTTTGTGATAGGGTAAAGACGGGTGCCGCTACCACCAGCAAGAACAATTCCTTTCATATATACTCAATTTTAAATGTTTATTCATTAAAACTTGAAACAGGCGAAGTCTGAAGCCTGAAACAGCCGCTCTGCGGCATGAAACCTGAAACTACTATTTAGTCTCTTCTGAAAATATCTCGTGTATAAACCTTCTCTTCCACATCGTCAAGAACAGAATCGTAACGATTGGCAATGATAGCCTGACTTTTTGCCTTGAACTCATCAAGTTTGTTGATGACACGACTACCAAAGAAGGTTGAACCATCAGGAAGACTTGGTTCGTAGATGATGACTTCAGCACCTTTAGCCTTGATACGCTTCATCACACCCTGAATAGAACTCTGACGGAAATTGTCAGAATTACTCTTCATCGTAAGACGATAGACACCGATAGTACAAGTTTTTTCATCAGCTGCATTATATCTGCCACGATTGCTATAGTCATAATAACCAGCAGTCTGTAGCACACGGTCAGCAATGAAATCCTTTCGGGTTCGGTTACTTTCTACGATAGCCTCTATAAGATTCTCAGGCACATCGGAATAGTTGGCAAGGAGTTGCTTGGTGTCTTTTGGCAAACAATAGCCACCATAACCAAAAGATGGGTTATTGTAGTGCGAACCGATACGAGGGTCAAGACCCACACCATCGATGATTGCCTTGGTGTCGAGTCCTTTCATCTCAGCATAGGTATCGAGTTCGTTGAAGAAACTCACACGCAATGCAAGGTAGGTGTTGGCAAACAGTTTCACAGCCTCTGCCTCGGTGAATCCCATAAAGAGTGTGTCGATATTCTCCTTGATGGCACCCTCCTGTAACAAACCCGCAAAAGTTTTGGCAGCATTGACGAGACGTTCGTCGTCCATATCAGTACCGACGATGATACGAGACGGATAAAGATTATCATAGAGAGCCCGACTTTCACGCAAGAACTCTGGCGAGAAGAGGATATTCTTACTATTATATTTCTGACGTACATTCTTGGTGAATCCTACAGGAATCGTAGATTTAATCACCATAATGGCGTTTGGATTGTATTGCATCACCAACTGGATGACGGTCTCCACAGCACTTGTATCGAAATAGTTCTTCTGGGAATCATAATTCGTTGGGGCTGCAATCACCACGAAATCGGCATCCTTATAGGCTTCTTCTGCATTAAGTGTAGCCTTGAGGTTCAAGTCCTTGGTGGCAAGATACTCTTCTATTTCTTTATCGATAATTGGTGATTTACGTTGATTGATGAGATCGACCTTCTCTGGAACAATGTCCACAGCTATCACCTCATTATGCTGCGACAAGAGGGTAGCAATAGAAAGTCCCACATAACCTGTTCCTGCAACTGCTATTTTCATCATATATAATCTAATATTATTTGATTGGTTTTATAAACTATTTCGGGTTGATTTAGAAAATACAAATTTACTGCCTTTTATTGAATCAACAAAACTTTTACTTAAAATCTTAAGATGTGTTTTCATTTTCATAGTCCTCAAAGGAACATAAAATTTGGTGGAATGCTAAATTTTACCTACTTTTGTCGCTTAAAACAATAAATATGGTAAAAGCGGAAGTTAAACGTTGGCATGTACTGAATTCAAGGAAAAATTCTGTCGCCATAGAAGAATTGCTGAAGATGGACGGAATGGAGACGTTCGTACCGATGCGCTACGAGAAGAAAGAGCGCAACGGACAAGTGGAACGTATCTACACACCTGCCATTCCTGGCATCATCTTTGTACGTGAGCGACGCGCTGTTTTATCCGAATTCATCAAGGAAATGTGGGCAAAAGAGGGAGCCAAAGTGTATTTTGCACGAGAGCATGCCAGTGTCCAAAATGCAGGAGCCACAAAAGGCTTATCTGCACGACAAGCATTCCAAGCCTTAGAACCACTTATCGTGCCCGACAAGCAAATGGAAGATTTCATCTTTGTTTGCCAACAGGACGAAGACAAGATACGTTTCTTGCAACCCGAAGAAATCAGTTTGGTGCCAGGTGACAAAATCCGCATTCATGGCGGACTCTTCGATGGGCGCGAAGGTGAACTAATCGAGGTGAAGGGCATGAAGAAAAAGCAGTTGGTGGTGAGAATTTCCGATATGCTTGCCGTGGCTGCTGTGAATATTGAGCCCAAACTGATTGAGGTAGTGGAACATCGCAACCAACCTGAAGCAAAAAATGGTACTGAAAACAGTGTGGCAACAACCTTAACCGAGCGTGAAGTGCATGAATATGTGGATTCCTTAAATGAGCTGTCCGAGAAATATATCCTTCTTCATGGTAATCCACCTGATAAGGATGAGGCCTTGGTCAAGATGAAGATTCAACTGAACCGACTGACGGGACTTGTGGCAAAGGACAAATTCTTGAAAGCTGCAGTATATGTGAGTTTGGTGATAGGATATGCAGCAACCGACCGCCCCTCAGAATTGAAACAATGGAAAGAGAAGGCTTTGCATTTCGTGGAGAAACTGCCTGAGAGTATTTTCAAGTCAGAACAACGCCTACGTTTAGCGTTGGCTTTGCATGATAAAGACCTGTTCGCAAAAGCAGAATCATTCATTCATACACTTCCCCATCCTCTCTCCATCAAAGCAACGAAATTAACCGAAAAGGGCGAATCCATCGGGAGTTTTCTTCTCGAAAAGCAATAATCAAAATCCCCAAGATCACATCAGCATGACCTTGGGGATTTTTACTAGAGCACTGTCTCTCACCTCTTCCACCGTGCGCTTCGGTTTTGCCGAAGCCCCAATGAATCTTTTAGAGAGAATTTGTGCTAATATGTTGACCCTCTCCTCGTTTCTATTCAGCGCTTGCACCATAATACCTTGCATACCACTCAGCAAATGCTCTGAGTCCCATACGGAGGGGAGTAGCAGGCTTGAAGCCGAAGTCTTGCTCCAACGGAGTGGTGTCAGCGTATGTGATAGGCACATCGCCTGGCTGCATAGGAACGAGTTCTTTGTGAGCCTCAAAGTCGTAATCCTCAGGGAGAACCTTGGCACGCACCAATTCCTCCTGAAGAATCGTTACAAAGTCAAGAAGGTTCTCAGGCGAGTTATTTCCAATATTATAAACCTTGTATGGAGGGATTGGCAGCCCATCCTCACCCGTCTTCTTCTCTGGTGCATGCTGCATCACGCGTACCACACCTTCCACGATGTCATCCACGAAAGTAAAGTCACGCTTACAGTGTCCGTAATTGAAAATCTGGATGTTCTGACCTGCTCTGAGTTTATTGGTAAAACCGAAGTAAGCCATGTCGGGACGTCCTGCAGGACCATACACAGTGAAGAATCGCAAACCCGTACTTGGGATATTATAAAGTTTGCTATAAGCATGCGCCATCAATTCATTGCTCTTCTTCGTAGCAGCATAAAGCGACACAGGATTATCCACTTGGTCATCCGTACTGTAAGGCACCTTCTTATTGCTGCCATACACACTCGATGAAGACGCATAGACAAGATGTTCCACGCTTTCTGAATGGCGACAAGCCTCCAAGATGTTATAGAAACCAATGAGGTTACTTTCCACATAAGCACCTGGATTGGTAATGCTATAGCGCACTCCCGCCTGAGCAGCCAAGTTCACTACCACGTGGAACGGATAGCGAGCAAAAGTGTCGTCAATCAACGCCTTATCAGCAATGTTTCCCTTCACCATCGTGAAGTTCTCAAAGCCTTCCAACTCCTTCAAACGTTCTTCCTTGATACGCACATCGTAGTAATCGTTCATATTGTCAATACCGACCACGCAGATGTCCTTCACTTCTTTCAACAGTTTCTTGGCAAGATTACTACCAATGAAACCCGCTGCACCCGTTACGAGTACAGTTTTTCCTGTTAAATCTATATTATAATTAACCATATTCTGAATCTGTTTTTATTGTTCTTTGGAACCGCCAAACCTCTCCTGTGCTTCCTTATATGTATCAAGACTTCCTATGTCGAAGCGTCCTGCATTCATAGGCCATGCATGCATCGTGGTGTGTTCCACCATGAAATGTGCCAAGTTACCAGGAGCATCATATCCACATCCATTCTCGATGGAAGTCATGATTATCGGAATATCTTCTTTTCGATAGAAATAGAAAGGAGGCACTGCCCAATGGCTCTTAGGCTCTTGTGGCTTCTCTTCCATATTCAATACGCGATAATTCTCGTCAAGAACCACAACACCCGTACGTTGCAACTTCTCAATGGACGGTTGCTCATGGCACATGATACAACTTGTTCCCTTCTCCTGTGCAAATCGGATGAAGTCACGGAACGTGAAGAAAAGGATATTGTCAGCTGCTACCACCAACAAATCGTCCTTGCAAATGCCATCCTCACTATCCTTTGCAAGCGTATCAATAGCAAGTAATAAATCCTTCACAGCCCCCAAACGAGTTTCGTTTGTTTCAGTACCGTCATCCACAATACGAATAGGTTTCTGATAGTGTGTCTCCTTTGCCCAATCCTCAAAAATATGAGCAAATTTATGGTTCGTTACTATCACATGCTCATCCACTTCAGGAATCGTGTCTATATCATCCAACATACGCCCCAAAATAGTGTTATCACCTATCTTCAGCAGCGGTTTTGGAAAATTTCTGGTCAGCTCCCCCAATCGTGTAGCATAACCAGCAGCAATCACTATATTTTTCATGCTTCTCTAAGAGTTTTTAGTATAGTGAGAATTTGTGATAAGTTGTTGACTTAATCATTCACAAATCTCGCACCATCGTCTGGCTTCACAAAATACACACCAAACGTCTGTTCATATTCAGGATACTGCTCCAAATACTGGCGAGTAAGTTCTTCTTGAATCTGTTCCTTATAAGCAGGATTGATGAGCGCAATACAAGCACCCTTGAAACCAGCACCCGAAAAACGTCCACCATAAACACCAGGCAAGCCACGCATAATCTGATAAATGGAAATCAGCTCAGGACTTCCACACTCATAATTATGAATAGAACTCTCGCAACTATCAAAACTCAACTTACCAAATAGATTCAGATTACCACTTTCCCATGCCATCACACCCTGACGCACACGACGATATTCCGAATAGAAATGCTCTGCACGACGAGCAAAACGATTAGGCATCATGTCGCGAGTACGCTCAAAAGTTTCCTTGGAAATATCGCGAAGGAAAGTCTTGTCAAACACCTTCAGAGGTCGGTCTGTATAGGCAAGCATATTCCATGCAGCCGTCTTACATTCCATCACACGCAGATTATAATCGCTCGAAACCAACGAACGAGTCAATCCTGAGAAGAAGATACCGATTTCCATTTCTGGCATCTTTGGATGACGTTTGATGATACGGTATTCATCTGTATCACAGTCCAAGAACAACAAACCATCCTTCTGACCCAAAGCAATACAAGCCTGGTCCAAAATACCGTTATTCAAGCCCACATACTCTCGCTCCGCCTCAGAAGCAATCTTCACGATTTCCATTGGCTTCAATTCGATGTCGTTCGCCTTCGCAAAAGCCATCACATAAGCAATCAGTACGGCAGCACTCGAAGACAGACCACCCACAGGCAACGAACCCTGAATCACACCATCGATGCCATAGCGCAACACAAATCGTTTTCTTAACGCATATTTAGCACCACGGGCATAGTCACCCCAGTTACCCTCCTTCACCTGTGAAGCCATAGTGACATTAAAATTCACCAATCCTTCAAAAGTTCTGGATTCCAAATGTACTTCACCATCATTCCTTGGTGTAAACCACAAATCGACACCCTTATCAATGGCAAAACCAGTCACCAGTCCATGCTGATGATCCACATGTGCGCCCAATGGGCACACCCTGTAAGGAGAAAAAATATGATATTGATATTCCATAAAAATAAATTATTTCAACGCCAAAGTCAATAATATAGTTGAGAATTTGTGAAAATTTGTTGACTCTTCCCTCTTTTATTCTCAGCACACTTCGGTCTTCTTTTTCTCTGTACGCTTCGGTTTTGCCGAAGCCATCCCTCATTCCCAATCTGTATCCATCCGTACGCCAACGCCAAAGCTACTCATTCTTCTCAGGTACAATAAACCCTTTCACATGCCCAAAGGCAATTTGATCTATCTCCTTAGTCTTATCACCTTCTCTTTTATGAATGAAATGATTGATGGAACACTGAACAATAACCCAAAGCGCAATTTCAATACAGAAAATCAAAGTATAATTCAAACCAGCCAATACACCTCCAATAGCAATCGCAATATAAACAGCAGAGAGACACAAGAGCACGATTAACACACCACTAATTCTCAATCCCGTTCTCAACAACTTATGATGAATATGATTCTTGTCTGGCAAAAACAATGGATCACGCCTACGGAAACGAGAAAACACCACCCTCACAATATCCATCATAGGCAGTAAAACCGTCGAGAATGCAATCAAAATCATACCTCGTGGGAAAAGATGCGTTGATTCCTTAGTCATATAAATCAGCAAGAAACTGAGCAGATAACCTAAAGTCAAACTTCCAGTATCACCCATAAAAACCTTCGTTCCTTTATCTGCTTTACCATAAACATTGAAATACCAAAAGGAAATCAACACTCCCAACGCAGCAAAACAAATCATCTCAAACACATACTGATGCTTTATGGCACTGGCACATCCCAAAGCAAATAATGAAATGCAAGTCAATCCCGAAGACAAGCCATCAATTCCGTCAATCAAATTGATAGCATTCGTAATATAAACCACCAAGAACATGGTCAAAGGAATGCTTATCCAAGGCGAAAGATGATGAATGCCAAAAAGTCCCCAAAGATTGTCAATAACTAAATTCGACAGAGGGAACAACGAAGCACACACAATTTGAGCAAGAAATTTCTTCTTATAATTAACACCTACCAAGTCGTCCATCAGTCCAACAAGATACAACAAGGTTAGTCCCGTAATCAAGAGCAAGTATCTTGTAAACAACACCAAGATGTTTTCTCTCAAAAACCAAAAACCAACAAGGTAACTACAAGCCATGGTAAAACAGACTGTTATCAAGATAATAGGAAAGAAAGCCATTCCTCCCAATCTTGGTATAGGAACCCTATGAATTTTCCTACTATCAGGCATGTCAAACAGGCTCTTTTTCAAACTTACCTTAATGATATTTGGAATTGCCCAAATACCTAAAGCAAATGATAATAAAAAGGTTGTAGTAATAGTAATTATTGTGTACATAAGTATGTAATTTTCCTCATGATTGAATATCAAATAACGCCTTTAATACAACAAGGCTCCTTTGAAGTGTGAAATATGTTTCTTGAAAAACTTTACCATTTTTCCCTTTCTCTGACAATATCTGACAATCCTCTTTCGAAAGGTGCAATATCAGCTCTGCTAACCCTTCTGAATCGCCTGCTGCAACAGAACTTCCACAGTCTGCCTCTTGAATAATACGTGGACCTTCTCCATTCAACATAGCGACAATATATTTCCCTGCAGCCATATATCCTTGAATCTTTGCAGGAGCTGTAAGGTTGAATATCGGCACATCTTTCAAACTAACCAACATCACATCAGCCTTTTGATAGAAAGCCTGCATGGCACTACCTGGAAAACGACCTAAAAGATGCACAGTTTCCTGTAGTTGGTATTTATCCACATATTCTTTTACCCAAGGCATTTTCCTTCCATCACCAATTATGATAAAATGAATCAACTGGTGTTCTTTCAAAATCCTTGCGCAATCCATCACATGTTCAAAATCCTGTGCCTCTCCGATATTACCAGCAAACATAATTCGAAAGCCCTTTGGCAATTGAGGGATATGAACATCTTCAGCACTATCAGTAATTGCATCTGGCCAATTAGGATAATAAATCAACTTATCTTTGAAATCCCCTTTTTCCAAAATAGACTTTTCAAACCCTTTAGAACTAATGAGAATTTTGTCGGAATGTTTATAAATCCATTTCGTTAAAGAGGAAAAAAGACCAAGAATCCGTTTATTATTAATACCACCCGCCGCTTGCAAACTTTCTGGCCAAAGATCTAGAACCCAAAAATAAAGAGGACACTTACGTAGTTTCTTAACTATGACAGCGGGTATGCCTATCATGACGGGTGATGTTTCATGAACAAAAATCCCATCATAATGATGCCTCAGAGCTAACCACAAACTGATAAAAATAGAACTAATAAGAAAACTGAAATAGTTAAGCATCAAACGTACCCCTCCTCCACTACCACGAGGAATGATAAATCCACGTACTACCTTCACCCCATTCACGATTTCATATCTTTTCTTAAAAATACCATATCCATCAAAGTATTTTCCCAATGGATAATCAGGTATAGCTGTCAAGACAGTTACATCATGTCCTTCCTTGGCTAAAGAAAACGCAAGATCATTAACCCTAAAATTCTCAGGATAAAAGTGATTCGTACATATGAGAATACGTTTGGCATCCACTCTCTTTCAATCTATTTTTATCATTAGGTGGGTTCTATAAATTATGTCGAGTTGATTTTTGAACCTTTAGCTCGGCGAAGCCAATTGATTTGATTGGATTTTTGTCAGTTTTTGAGGGCGCATAGCGAGCTATGTAACCGAGAACCTTTAGCTCGGCGTAGCCAAAAGTGGCAAAAAGACTTCAAATCAAACAAAAAGCAACCGAAACGAAATCTCATATTTTTGTAAGAAATCATAAAACAGAATTTTTAGAACACACCGTTACTAAATCTGTCCTCGCTAAAGCCCAAGCCAATGCAAACGCTAACATCTAATACTTTCTCCAAACCATCTTATTCACCACGCCTACATAGCTTTGTATAATCTTTACAACCTTCGTAGAGACTTTTTCTTCTACATAGTCAGGAACAGGAATGCCATAATCTCCAGCCTTATTCATTGCGATAGCGGTATCTACTGATTGCAACAAACTTTTCTCATCAATACCAGCCAAGATAAAGCATGCCTTGTCCAGTGCTTCAGGACGCTCAGTAGATGTTCGAATGCAAATAGCTGGGAAAGGATGACCTACAGATGTGAAGAAACTACTTTCTTCTGGAAGAGTCCCACTATCCGAAATCACTGCAGCAGCATTCATCTGCAAACAGTTGTAGTCATGGAAACCAAGAGGTTCATGCTGGATAACCCTCGAATTCAATTTAAAGCCTGAAGCTTCAAGTCTTTTCCTACTACGTGGATGACAACTATACAAAATAGGCATGTCATATTTTTCAGCAATAGCATTAATGGCATTGAAAAGACTGAGAAAATTCTTTTCAGTATCGATATTCTCTTCACGATGAGCACTCAACAGAATATATTTACCCTTCTCCAATCCGAGCCGTGCATGAATATCGCTATTTTCTATTTCTTTCAGATTTTCATGTAACACTTCCGCCATAGGTGAACCAGTTACGTATGTGCGCTCCTTTGGAAGTCCACAATCTGCAAGATAACGACGAGCATGCTCAGAATAAGCCAAATTAACGTCCGAAATGATATCTACAATGCGACGATTTGTTTCCTCTGGAAGACACTCATCCTTGCAACGGTTTCCTGCTTCCATGTGGAAAATTGGTATATGCAAACGTTTTGCACCGATAACTGAAAGACAAGAATTGGTATCACCCAAAACAAGCACGGCGTCAGGTTGTGTCTGCACCATCAATTTGTATGAAGCATTAATGATATTGCCACAGGTAGCACCAAGGTCATCACCCACTGCATCCATATAAACTTCTGGCTCTTTCAACTTCAAGTCACGGAAGAAGATACCATTAAGATTATAGTCGTAATTCTGTCCCGTATGTGCCAACAAGGTATCGAAATAAATCCTACACTTGTTAATAACTGCTGCCAATCGGATAATTTCAGGGCGAGTGCCCACGATAATCAACAATTTTAACTTGCCATTATTGGCAAAATGAATGTCTGAATAATTAGTTCTTAGTTCGCTCATAAGTATGTAAGGTAATTCATCGTTTTCTACATTGTTTATTCTTGCAATTTGAAACCTGAAACCAGCGCTTTGCGCCATGAAAACCATTTTAGACCTTGTCAAAATACGTATCAGGCTTATTAGGATCAAAAATCTCATTGCAATACATCACCGTAACCAAATCTTCCGTATCTGATAGATTAATAATATTATGGGTGTAGCCAGGAAGCATGATGACAGACTGAATCTTGTCACCACTCACTTCATAGTTGAGCACTTCATCTGTACCCTCCTTTCTGAGTTGGATAAGACCATGTCCACTAACCACTATAAATTGTTCCCATTTAGTGTTATGCCAATGTTGTCCCTTCGTAATACCAGGCTTTGAAATATTAATGCTCACTTGCCCGCATTTGAGGGTATGAACAAGTTCAGTAAAACTACCTCGAGCATCCACATTCATCTTCAAATCAAAAATAGCCTTTTCTTTTGGCAAATAAGAAAGATATGTACTAAAGAGTCTTTTAGCAAAACTATCAGCAGAAATTTCTGGTATCATCAATGTCTTTGGCATCTCTGCAAACTGGTACAACAAGTCAACAATCTCTCCAAGTGTTGTTTTGAATGTAACAGGGCAATAACAATATCTACCATCCACCTTTGGCACCACTTCCAATCCTTCAAACTCACATCGATGAGGAAAATCTGAAACTTGAATCCGAGAACTTGAAGTATTATATGCTTGCAACACACCTATCATCTCCTCCACAAGATCATCCACATAAAGCAATTCCATCTCTACATTACGGTCATTCACCTGTATAGGCAGATCATTAGCAATATTATTGCAGAATGTAGCTACAGCACTGTTATAATTAGGCCGGCACCATTTACCAAATAAGTTTGGGAAGCGATAAATAAATACTTCAACACCATTTTCTTCACCATATAGCAAAAACAAATCCTCGCCCGCCTTTTTACTCCTTCCATATTCGGAATTGCCAAAACGACCTGTTAATGATGCCTGTTGAGAAGAAGAGAGCATCACAGGTGCCTTATTACCATATTTCTTCAAAGTATCAAGCAAGGTACTGGCAAAACCGAAATTACCTTGCATAAACTCCTCCTGAGTCTTAGGACGATTCACTCCTGCAAGGTTAAATACAAAATCTGCCTTTTGACAATACTCATCCAATTCTTCTGGTATAGAGTCAATATCATACTCGTAAACTTCTTCGATGGCTTTAGCATTAACATTATTCTTTGCTTCTTCAGCAGAGAGCAGACCATAATTCTTAGCCTTGCCATCTTTGATATTATTAAGTTGTGCACAAAGATTCTTACCTACAAAACCCTTTGCTCCTGTTACAAGTATTTTCATATTGATTACAATTATTGATTTATGAATTCATTTTAATTCTAGCAAAAGTAATGCTAAAGCCTAAGAACATCCTCCTCAGTGAGAGGTGCATAAGGTCCATCTTTTGCTTCAAAGATTATTGTACCTGATTCCAAGCATTCCACGCTATGCCATTGTCCTGCAGGGATTTGCAGAACAGGTGTATCACCACCTACTTCTAAGACATACGATTCAACAATCTCACCCCTGTCATTATAAAAATCCTCACGCAAAGATCCTCTAATTATAATAACAGTCTCAGCCGTCGTTCGATGACGATGAATAGGTAAAACTGTGCCGGGTTCCAATGCATTAAGAATCCTTTGACTTTGATCCTGAGGATTCGTTCTCAAGTCAAGGCTCATTCTCAATCGTGGAGAATTCTTAGCATCTTCCGTCAATCTATCAAGTGTTTCTCTCATCATCTTAATCTCATCTGCAGAATAATTTGCTTCAATCTGCGAACAATCCGCGTGCCTTTAGGCATCAATCTGTATGCCTTTGGCACCTATTCACTTCTAATATCCCTTGCCTTGACCCTTGGAATCAAACCCAAATCCTCACGGATGAAACGAAGTCTAAGTAGCAGTTCCTTCATTCCCTCCACATCAAGACGACGCGTATTGTGACTATGATAGTCCTCTGTTCTTGAAATGGCATCATCACCTTCTGTAAAGAACTTATCATAATTCAAGTCACGAGTGTCGCAAGGAATTCGGAAATAATCACCACAATCCTCAGCCCGTAACATTTCCTCACGAGTGACAAGAGTTTCATACAACTTTTCACCATGACGTGTGCCAATCACCTTCACCTCCGTTTCGGCATATTTAGGATTAACCTTAGCATATGTCTCTTTCAAAGCCTGAGCAAGCGTATCGAGGGTAGCTGCAGGAGCCTTCTGTACAAACAAGTCTCCATTATGACCATGTGTAAAGGCAAAGACAACCAAATCCACAGCATCGTCGAGTGTCATCATGAATCGAGTCATGTTTGGGTCAGTAATGGTGATGGGCTTCCCCTCTTCCATCTGCTCCACCCAAAGAGGAATGACCGAACCGCGCGAAGCCATCACATTACCATATCGTGTACAGCAAATGGTTGTCTTGGCATTCTCGCCCAACTCACGTCCTTTGGCTATTGCAACCTTTTCCATCATCGCCTTACTAATGCCCATGGCGTTAATTGGATAAGCAGCTTTGTCGGTAGAAAGTACAACGACATTGCTCACACCATTTTCTATGGCTGAAAGTAACACATTATTGGTTCCTTCCACATTGGTGCGAACAGCTTCCATCGGAAAGAATTCGCAACTTGGCACCTGTTTCAATGCAGCAGCACTGAAAACATAATCCACACCACGCATGGCAACATCCACAGAATCCTTATTGCGTACATTTCCAATATAGAATTTCACCTTTGGATTCTGCAACATGTGTCGCATATCATCTTGCTTCTTCTCGTCACGTGAGAAGATACGAATCTCTTTAATGTCGCTATCAAGAAAGCGACGAAGAACAGCATTACCAAAACTGCCTGTGCCTCCAGTAATCAAGAGGACTTTATCTTTAAATACTGACATAATATAAATTATTTATCATCCACAAGAAAACACATATTAGGAACTCCACCAACAACATCAAATGGAGGTGTTTCTTCTATATCAAATCCATGATTTGTTATTTGTAAGTTTTTTGTTATCGTATGCAATTGTCTGAATTATTGAATTATCCTATCCCAATTGATGATTTTTGCATAGTACTTAGCACCAGCAATAGTAAAATGTCTGCAATCCTGACTAATATATTGATGATCATCAGTGAATATCTTAATCGTACCATCTTCGTTTTCCACCAATGAAATCATGTCAACATAATTGTCTTTCCAATCGTTTTTCCAAATGGTATTCAATCTTTTGAATCCACCGTCAATCCTTGCCGACATCCGATAATAGTCATCTCTATTTCTTCTCAAATAGAATGCAGAATTATTCGTTCCAAAACTTTTTGGACCAATACCCCACACTATATTCTTATTTTTCACATTATTCCACACATAATCTGGAACTCCATTTTTCGATCTAAAAGTAAAGATATAGTCGCTTTTTTGATAGCGACTGATAATACTATCATTAAAACGGTATGTATAAGAGACATTCAATTTTGGTGCTATTTCAGATTCTAAAAGAACATTGGCAAAGTCACGTCCGAAGCTGACTCCTTCAACCAATACATTTATTTTATCACCCTTCTCTGCAGGAAAATCCTTGTCCAACTTGTAGATTCTATCTGAATATTTTCCATACATATTTCTACTTGCAGTCTCCTTCTTGATATCAAGTTCAGGCACATCTCTAACCACACCAGCATGGATAAACAAATAGAAAGAAGAACAAAGAGTGATGGCAAATAAACAAGCAACGATTCCTATACCCGTCTTGCTCATCCAATTCCTTTTCTCTACTAAATAATACGAGGCAATCGCAAGAATGGAAGTGATAATCAACAACACAATTACTTCCCTCCATTGATTGATATTTTTCCAATAGCATCTATAAAAGGCAAACACGATTTGATGCCAAATAAAAACACTTAAAGTCATTTTGCCTAACTGAGAGAACAACCTTAAACGGAAAAACGATGAAAGAAATCTGTTGCCGTCTTTATTGAAAAACAAGAAAACACCTGTCAGTATAATAGTAGAGATCAGAAGTATCTGCTTTGGAATCCAGAAACTTACATCTTTCTGAGTTCCTATTACAGGATTGATTTCGACATTACTAGTTACAAGATACCATCCACTAAACAAAATAGCAAATAAGAAAAGAATACAGACAAATGAAATGCCATCATTATATGCCTTTACTTTATTATCATAAAGAAATAAAGCAACAATGCCACCAAAAGAAATCTCAAAGAGTCTATATTGAAGATAATAGAATCTATCGCCATCCGTCACCGAAGGATTGAGATACAATATCAAAGAGACAATAAAAAGAAAATACAAGAACAACCTGTTGATATATTGTGCTCTATTCTCATTTTTAAATAATCGATTGATAATCAGCACACATATTGGATATAAAACATAAAACTGCATCAATATACCCAAATACCAAGTGTGCATCAATGGTTTAAACTCATTGACCACATCCCAATAATTCTTAGTTGTAATGGCAGCAAGGATATTGTTGCCAAACAATGAAGAAGCAATCACCGATTGTGCAAGATTCTCATAATCATCAGGCAAGAAGCCCCAATAAGCTACAATAAGACATACTAATGAAGCAACCAGAACAAGAGGGAGCAAACGAAGAACACGCTTGAACAATATCCTAAAATAATCTTGAACACTCTGGATATTATTAATAGTAGAAGGAATCACAAGGAAACCATTGATGACAAAAAAAGCATCAACCCCGAGATACCCACTTTCAAGATATCCCATATGATAAATAACAACAACAATAATACAGATTGCCTTTAAAAAGTCAATGTCGTTTCTTCGATTTACCGCTATTTTATTCATTATAGCATAATTATCAAAAATACTAAAGATATAAAAGAATAAACTCAATGAACATTTAATCAGGTTTAACTTCTCAATGCTACATCCTTAAGAAATGATACAATTCCGTTAAAATGTGATTCATAATCACCAAATTGTTCCAACTGCTTATGTATAGCTTCTGACATAGACAGAGCAAGTTCCTCGTCTGTTAAGACTTGAAACAACTTCTTTGCGGCATCTTCAGCATTCATAGGTTCATAATAAAGTGCTGTATCACCTAATACTTGTGTGTTGAAACTGAAATTTGTTGCAACAATCTTAAGACCAAAATAAAGAGCTTCAATAGTACTTGCAGAAAATACTTCTAATAAAGTTGGCAAAAAAGCAATCGTTGATTTACGATAGATGTCGTTACATAATTTATGCTGATTGACACGGCCATGATTGATAATCTTACTATTTACACCTAATTTCCTGGCTTTAGTTTCAATCGATTTCCATAATTGAGTGTTTTCAGGGAGTGTCAAATGAAAAACAATGTTTTCAATATTATATGTATGACTTAATATATAAATAACATCAGGAATAATATCAAGATTTTTATGCTTATCTGCAGCAGCCACACTCGCAACATGAATGAGACCATCTTTATCATCTATGTGAGAGTTATCCTCCTTCCTAATGAACGCAGGAAGTACATTTGGAACCACCGCAATATTGTCCGAAGGAATATTAAAAGTCTGAATCAAACTGTTTTTAACATCATCAGTTTGAGTTACAAAAAAGTGTGCCTTCTTAATTAAATGTCTTTGTAATCTGCAATACGCTTTCATCTTCACACGTTCTTTTGTTGAAAGAACAGACCAAGCATATTGATTGGGATGTGCTACCCATGGATTGGTAAAACGCATCACTTCTTTTGTCTTAAAGTGATGATAACAAGGTGCAGATATAGTATATATTAAATCTGGATTTATCAACTCTTCCCACTTTTTCAATTGCTTTTTTACTTGTAAATATGTATTTTTTTGAGGTTGAGTTGGAACAACAAAATAATGTTTACCTTTTTCTTCATTAAAATACTTTCCTACCACATCGTCAATATCCGAGGATGTGAAATAATACCATTCAATGGTGCTATCCTTCGAAAGTAATGCTGCATGTATGAAATTTACAGCAATTTGAAAGGCGCCACCGGCATTTTTTTTTGTAGATATTGTATTAATAATTATTTTCATTAGACAACTTTTGAAGGCAATGACAACCAACTTCCAATTTTGTAGTCCCATTCAACAGGTTCTAATGCCCCAAAACCTGCACCGGGGAAGAACGTCAATTCGCCAAAATAGATTTTGCCATTTATCAAATAAAGGTCAACTCTAATAAACGGAAAATCTTTTGACAACGCAGCAGCTAAATCCTTCATTTTTTTAAATTGAGGTGTTAGCTCCAACTTTTGATTTTTATTTTGATATTCCCGTCTTTTAAAAGGAAGATGGTTTAAATCCATATCATACCAATCAATTTTCAGAGATTCACCTTTTATATATCTATCAGATACTAAAAAAAGCAATTTAGGCTCGCCATTAAAACAAAGGAACTTATAATCATCCAAATAATCAGCATCATCATTTTGCATATATTGTTCTGCGATTATTCTTGGTTTTATGCCACGATATACCCATTCGCGTCCATAATCCCAGTTCGTTGCCATTGACTTCTCTAACTTTTTTTTTGCATCATTTTTATTGAAGCGTGACTTATCACGACAAATAATAACACCTGTTCCTCCACCACCATTAGTACTCTTCAAAACGAACTGCTCAGGAAGTGTGTCAAAATCTATGTCTTCAAATCTATCCCATATACCATACGTAGGTATAAGATATTCTTCTCCAATTATATCTTTCACATAGTCTTTTACTTTGCTCTTATCTGCAATATCAGTATACCATGGTTGACGATTATAGACTTTCAACCAATTCAGTTTTTCATTAAATGTTTTAGGATTATCAAAATTGAGTTTTTGATTCATTAATAAACGAAATCTCATCTTTAGGTATAAACGATCTGGAATAAAACCTCCAATTCGAGCAAGTACTACTGCTAAAATATAATTTAATGTAAGAGTTTTCTTAGCCATCTCAACTTAATTTATTTTCCAAATACTCAATTACTACTTCACGATGGGTTTGACATCTTATGGAGTTCAAAATTTCGAAGAGCTTCTTTTTACTAATAAGGTTAGGGAGCAAGTGCCTATGATATAATGCCCTTACATAATGATTTGTATATGGTTGCATTGCAGATAGGGGAAGTATCTTTTTTACCAATTCTTCGAAAGATGCTTCTAACAAATTGTCATTAGAGATGATACCATTCAGTTTGTCAATGTTTTTCTTTTCTGTCTCAATCGGCAAAAGCCTGATGTCTGGATTTTCATTACATTGTTCAAATGGTATTAATTCCCATTTCACATCTTTTCCAAATTCAACACTTAATAGAAGACCTTTGTTCCAAATACAGTTCCTCTTTTTGGGATTGTCAAAATAAAAATTTCCAAGACCATAAAAAATAGGAACACCATTATAAACTTCATATCCACTATAGCAATGTTGATGGTGATTGACAATAAAATCAGCTCCTAAATCTGCTATATATCTATATTGTTTCTTCATTCGTGGAGTTGGAAGCGGATAGTGCTCTCTTCCGCCATGAATAATAACAATAACGTAATTAACTTCAGTTCTTACTCTATTTATCGTATAATATAAATCAACAAGGTCCAAAGGTGCTGCACCAGCACTATCTTTTTTTGCAATACTAAACTCATTTTCGCAAACATTAATAATAGCTAATTTTATGTTATCTTTTGTGTAAATAAATGGATGCCTGGAGTCTTCTAAATTCTTACTAGCACCAACTGTCATAACACCAGTGGCTTTACATTGACCTATTGTATCTAATACACCTTGCTCTCCATAATCATTCAAATGATTGTTTGCTAAAGTAAAAAGACCAAAACCAATTTCTTTAAGTACATTTATTGATAAAAGTGGATTCTTTAAATTTGGACCATCCTTAACGATTGGATTCATGCAATTGGTTACAGGACTCTCAAAATTAACAATGGATAAATCGTGTTGGCTACAAATAGGATTGATAGCAGATAAGGCATTTACTCCTGAATCTATCGATTTAAATATCTTTTTCGATCTATCTTGTACGCTAAAATCACCGGCAAATAAAATCTTCATTTAAATAACGATTTTAATGTTTCTAAGACTTTTGCTGACTGTACTTTATAATTGAAAGAAGAAAAAACTAATTCTTTACCTTTTTCACCTACATTTCTTGCCTTGTCGTAATGTGATGCGATGTCATCTAATTTTTTAGAGAAAAGATTTATATCGTCTGGTTCTGACAAAAAACCGTTTACACCATCTTTAATATAGAGCCCAATATCTCCCACTCGAGTTACTAAAACAGGATTTCCTGTAGCCAAGTATTCGCCAAGCTTTGTAGGAAATCCCCCTTCTGCTTGATGATTAGCTGGTCTACATAACACTAACAAATCGGCATCTGTCAGTTTTTGAGGCATGTCCTCTCTAGATACTTGCCCTGTAAAACAAACTTTTTTTTCTATTCCGTATTGAGAAATCAAACTATTGTATTTTTCCCACTCATTGTCCTTTGGCATATTGCCGATTAACCAAAGTTCATACATTTCTTTTGCTATCTTACTTTGTCCATACGCTTTGATCAAATCAGAAACTCCATCTTTTGAATCCTGAAGGTTTCCACAATATGCAATATATTTCTTGCCTTGTGTCCTTTTTAAGCCACAGAAACGTGATGGATCAACAATCATCGGGTAAACCTGTAACTTGTTTTCATCTACTCCACGACTTACGTAGAATTTTTTGATGAATGTTGAGATAACAAATATTTTATCAAACCTATTAACGAGTTTACAATTCAATTCTAATTTTTTATCTCCTTTTTTATTGTGTGGATAAAAAACATCTGGATATTCTGTCCGTTCATGAACAATTATTTTCTTGTACAATCGTGCTAACCATTGAGTCAATCTAATGATTCTATTGTCTCCACAAGAACAATAAATAACATCATAGTTTCCTGATACTTTTGCCAATTGAATGATATCAAATAACATACCTAAAGCAGTTAGTGCTATGGATTTTGTGCCTGTGAAAAATTTGTTAATTGCCATGTTATCAGTTTTTGCCAAAGGCTTAATGCTTATTACATCACAATTTGCTCCACTTTCCTTAAATCCTTTTACTGTGGCTTTCGTATGATTTGTATAGGCAGTGTTTGGATAAAAATTCCAAACTACAACTAATATTTTCATCAAAAAATTTGTTCTATTCTTATTTAAAGATATAGGGGATTGTCATTGTTCCACTTATCTTATAATCTAGTTCTGTCAGTTTTATGAATCATTTGCTTAATATTAGAACCAAGTATTTTAAAATCTTGCATGAGAATTGCGATGGTTCTTGACACTGGATTTTGGGACTTTATATTTCTAAATGCAATCGTTTTTTTTGCATAATCGTAATACAAATGGTATAGTGGATGAACGCAATTATCTTGCCAAGGTTTTGGACGAGAAACGTAATGGAGAACTATAGGATCTTTTCTATATTTTAAGATGTTTTCTTTTTCTGCATGATAATCGTTAATAATCTCCCCATTTTTGCTGTCTCCTCTTTTTGATAATTGCGACATATATGCAGCACTAGTCATATTCCATTGTGGCATGATATGTAAGCATTGGTCATATAAAACTGCATTCAAAGAGTCCTGGTCGTGAAATTTTATCTTACTATAATTATCCCTAATATAATCAATAAGCTGACGAGAAATATTATGCTTACGAAAATAATCCAGATTTAAAACATTGACTCCAGCGTTAAAATATCCGTATTTTATCGGATAGCCTAAGCGTTCTGCCTCATAACCATATCCCACTTGCTTTGAAGCGGCTAAAGCATAATTATCAATGTTGATATTCCATAATTCCTCAATAGAATGATTGACAATAATGTCACAATCAAGATATATTGCTTTTTGAACTGTAATTGGTAGTATATCAGCTATCAATAATCGATAATACGTTGCCCTTGAAATGTGGCTGAGTCCATCGAGTGTAGGCATAGGAAATTTTTCTACTATCGAAGAATCAACTAAACAGAAATGAATGACTCCATGATATCTTTCAACTTCCGTCCTTATTATGCCTTCATTTTCTTCGATCAGTCCCTCTGTTAAAACATATATTTCAACATCTTTATTGTTTACCAGAACTGAAACCAACATTATACAGCAATGCTGTACGAAATTATTGTCTGTTGCGCAAACTACGACCATGGTTTAATCTAATAAAGAATGATACTCAGAATAAGGAAAATTTTCTCTTCCTAAAAAAACTACAAAAAAAGCATACCCCTGATAAATGAGAAACATACATAAATAGAGATATCTAATTATTTGTATAGTCAATCGAGTAAAAGCTTTATATTGCATTCTCATCCTATCAAAAAAATAAATGGTAGAACAAATAAATGGTATAATAAAATAGAATGAAAAACGGAGATTAATCGAACCTAAAAGAGGTACCAACATACCAATTAATGCCAAACGTCCTATAACATTTTCATTTTTAGATAGTTGATTATTATATAAGAAAAAAAGATTACTTAAAGTAAAAAATGTAGAACTGGCAATGATAAGAATAGTTTTTCTGTCGTCAAATTCTTCTACTCTATCCAAATAGTAGGTATATCTGTCAAAATATCTTGTCACAATGAAAGAAGTATTATTAAACAAAGTATCAAATGGCAATATAATTAATATAAGCAAAACAGAAATCCAAATACATAATTCTATTCTATTCATTTGAGTCGGTCTTACTACAAAATAAACAAGTGGAAATATAATCAAAGCACTCGTATGGAAAGATGTAGCTAATGCACAAAGTAAAAAATAATAAACAAAACTACGCTTTGCTATAAATATAAAACCAAAAATAAAAAATAAAAGGGCAATTGAATTACGGATGCCTGAAAACATGAAAAAAACAGTATTATGACCACACAAAAACAATAAACAAACAGCTAACCAACCATATTTTTCTGGTATAAATTTATAAAAAAAGAAAACATAACATGAATACAATAAAGCCGATTGAAGGACTAATAAGTGTCTAAAAGAAGGTAATAATTTATTTAAAATAACATAACCAATTTCACTATGTTCAGAAATGTAAGCATTTCCATATTTATGTAATAAAAAAAATTCTTCTTGATAAGCTTCATAGTCTAATCCATAATCAACCCTAATAGCACCATATATGAATAAAGGTAAAAATGAAATCAATAATTTCAAAAGATATCCATTTTTACTATTAAAATGAAAAAATTGGATAAAAAGGGTACATATAAAAACTATAAAATATGAGACCATTTATTTACGAAATATAAGAATATGTTCACCACCTAAATAATATTGCATTCTCTTAGTAATAGCTATGTATTCATAAAAAACACTTAAAAAGCCTGCGATTAAAATCGTATAAAGATTCTACAATATTAATTATCATTATTCAATTAAAAAGTTCGATTTTAATAATTCTATATCTTCTCTCGTTTTCAATTCTTTCACAACTCTTGCAGGTCTCCCAACAGCTACCGACCATGCTGGAATATCTTTTGTTACTAAAGAGCCAGATCCAATGACAGCGCCTTCTCCTATTGTTACTCCTGGCATAATTATAGTTCCCATGCCAATTGCAGCCCCTTTACATATCTTCACAGGATATACAGAAGTAGGTTGTGAACGATAACGATCACCTTTATAATAATTTGAAATATCCCGCTTGTGAAGTAATATGATACAACAAGATGATATCCATACTTCATCTTCAATTGTTAAATAGTTAGCATTTTGTGCATCAAAATATACATCAGCACCAACATTAAACTTCCCTGTAGCATGTACTCCACACTTTTCCCAATATTTTTGCCTTTTACCAGTACAAGGATCAATCATCCAATTTTTTTGATATGTCATCCAAAAATACTTACGCTTAAGTGGTAATTTATGTGCTAAATCTTTGGGCCACATGAAAAAACCTCTACAATGTTTATATAGCCATGTTTGCTTCAAATAATCTTTATTGATCATTTTTATTCTTTTTAAAAAATTTCTTTTTTAATAAAGATGTAATTATTTCTTTTTCTGTATTATTTAAAATAACAAAATAAGTCAATGCGACAGAAGCAATTATTGTACTAATCAAGACTACAATTAATCTTGAAAAGTTCTCGTTCATTATAAGATGAAATGTTACTGGTAGAATGGGTAATAACAGTGTAAGAATCATACATGGTAGTATAACCCTTTTTAAATATAACTTATAACTATAGTAAAAAAGATGATGTAAGATTGCCATGCTAAGTGGCTGATTAATGATAGAAATAATTAAAGTAACGATAAATACTGAAACAGGAGATGCATCGAGTTTAAGAACAATCCACGAAATTGGTAATGTTGAAATAATTAAAATACTTCGAATGATTTGATAATATTTTACCTTCCCTGTTGCTTGTACAGTTTGAGATATTGGCATATTTAAACTGTTCACTAACATATTTGCTAAAACAAGGTATGTAAAAGTTATAGTAAAATCGGGAACAGCCCCTTTAAGCCATATGTTTAAGATATAATGTAGTTCAATTATAATAGGAACGGTCAAAAAATACAGCATAGTAAAGCAATATTTAGACATTGAGAACATGAGGTTTTGTGTTCTTAAAAAATTTGTTTTTGCATAACTTTCAACCAATTGTGGACGGAAAGCAGTAGCTATATTTTCTGAAAAACCATTTATAGTGCTTTGTATTTGAAAAGTTACTCCTCGTGCAGCATTTACAATTGGGCCAAAGAATGCATTTATTAAGACATTTAATCCTTGCCCTTGCATTGTATAGGCGAACGAACCAAATAAATTCCAGCCAGAAAAGGTTAACATCTCTTTAAACTTTTCTTTTCCATAATGTTTTTGATATTTTATCTCCTCAAAATGCCTCTTACAATAAATATAATATAACAAAAAATTAGTAATTGATATTAATAACAAACATATTCCATAAAAAATAAGCTGATCATAACTAATATGTGGAAGAATTAAAACTACTATTAATTTGATTAAAACATCAAATATGCTTACAATGGCAAAATAATCCATTTTCTCATGTGAAATAATAGCAGCACTATAAGGTATTTGTAAAACAAGAAAAACTAAAGACAATGTAGATGAATGAAAAACCCATACTGCCGCATCTAATCGCCCAGAAGGTATAACCATTTTTGAATAAATATACCATAATCCTAATGATTCAAGTATTATAAATAAAATAATTGCTAAGACAATTTGAATTCTTAAAGCAGTATTATATATTTTGCATTGCTCATCCTTATTATCTGTTCCCCTCACAAAATTATAAAAACGCTGTGTTGTATTATTCATTGAGCTATTTAAAAAAGCAAACATTGATACAAATCCAGCAACCACATTGTATATGCCATAATCTATAATACCTAATGTATTTAATACTACCCTTGTTGTATATAAAGATACAAAAAGGACAAATACCATTCTTAAAAACAAAAAAATGGTGTTTTTTGCTATACGTGTATTGTTAGATATTTTATCCGTCATTCAATTATTATTAATCTTGATGTAGCAAGCAAATACAAATAATCACCTAAATCAATGTATTATCATTCTATTTAATTATATATTCACTTCTAAAATGAATTGTCAATTATATAGACTATTAAATACTTTTTATCTACTATGATGTGTGTTCCACAATCTGGTTTTTGATACTTGTAATCGGGCGCCAGCACACTTCTTCGGGATAGCGGGTGAAGAAACGCATGATGCGGGCTTGGTTATTGAAAAAACTATATAAGTTCTTTTTGCCGTTATTCCTCTGCTGCTGAGGGTCCGACTTACCGAAATTGCCTGAAACAAATACTTCCTGAAGAAAGAAACGGCCCTCGTCTTCGTTAGGTTCCAACAGGAGTTTCTCTCGCTCCTGTCCTAAAAGATTTGCCAAAATCCAACTGAGCGCAGTTAAAAACTTAGTCATGTTGAATTGCTCAATGACTTTCAGCAATTCTGCCTTTTCTTGTTCCGTATGATGCTCGGAATAGTATGCGTTGAGTATGTAGAAATAGTCGATGATATGACGAACTCCTATGCCACCGTTGAAGAAATGACGAAAAATGTGGTTCAAAGAATAAATCACATTGAACGAGGTGGTAGGAGTCGGTATTTTGTATTCTGTGTTAGGGATAGGTGTATAATTGTTAATTTGCGCATCCTGCTGTGATTCAAACCAACGCTGCATGTTCGGATTCTTGAAAGGATTAAACATGTAGGATGGAGTAAAATGGACTTCAATGACATCTTTTTTATTGAGTTTGAAGCCCATGTGAACATAACCAGGCCTATCAGCACCTGGGATTTTTCTAACATACTTAATGATGTCCTTGCGTTTCCCTTTGAGCCAGACATCAACGTCACCCGAATGGCGACGGTGGGGTTTGGGATAGAGGAGGGCTACGCCTTGACCTTTCAAGATGCAATTAGGGAAACCATCCTTGCGGAAGCGGTTGCTCACACTGGCAGTCAACTTGTTCATGTGCTCGTTGCGCTGCTCAATGGTATCGACCCACTTATACATGTCGATATAGAGGTCGTTGTAGGGTCTTTGCTCCTCGGGCAACGTCTCCACAGCAGTGAAGAGGATGCCTAAAACACTCTGTTTCACAGCCATCTGTGCCACGTCCTTCCATTCCGCATCGTTCAGGGCAACAGTCATCTTTTCCTGCGTACCCAATGCGATACGAAGCAACTCAAAAAAGGCATTTTCAATTTTATTTAAAGTCATAAAAAAAATAGTGAGGAGTGAGGAGTGAGAAGTGAGGAGTGAGAAATTACTTACCGATATTCTCTTTGATTTTCTTAGTAATGGCAATTAGTAATCGAAGGATCTCATCAGCATCATTGTATATGGATTCAAATTCAGAATCTGTCAAATAATCTGCACGATGAAGAAGGCGTAACCAATACTTACTCTCATTACATTCCTTCAATGATATATACATCTTAGCCTTAAAATCGTCCTTACTAATTGCAAACTCGGCTTCAGCTATATTTGCACCAATACTTGTGCCACTACGGAGTAATTGTAGAGATAGAACTTTTTCTCTATTGACAGGCCTTTCAGACAAGTATTGGTACAACTTAACAATTCGTAGTGCAAATTCCTCGCTTTTATCTAGAACTATACTTGAAGGCATAAGAAACTTATTTTAATGAGTAATTAGAAGTGAGAAGTGAGGAGTGGGTTGAGTTAATGAGTAATGAGCAGTGAGGAGTGAGAAGTGAGAAGTGTGTTTAATTAATGAGTAATTAGTAGAGAGGAATGATTTTTGTTTAATTAAAAATCTCCGTCCGAATGGCTCCATTCCTCACTACTCACTACTCACTCCTCACTTATAATAATTCCTCACTAATAATAATTCCTCACTCCTCACTACTCATTCCTCACTTCTTAATATCCATTAGGATTTTGAGACTGCCAATTCCAAGAGTCGCGGCACATGTCCTCAATACCATATTTTGCCTTCCAACCAAGCTCGCGCTCTGCCTTCGATGGGTCGCAATAGCAAGTAGCGATGTCACCTGGGCGACGTGGCTTAATGCTATATGGCACCTTCACGCCGTTTGCCTTCTCGAAAGCGTTTACCACGTCGAGCACACTGTAACCATGACCTGTACCGATGTTGTAAATGGCAAGTCCAGCATTCTTCTCAATTGCCTGAAGTGCAGCCACATGCGCAGTAGCAAGGTCAACCACATGGATATAGTCGCGTACACCCGTGCCATCATGTGTGTCATAGTCGTTACCAAAGACACCGAGTTCCTTGCGGCGACCGATAGCGGTCTGTGTGATATATGGCATGAGGTTGTTTGGAATACCATTAGGATTCTCACCGATACGTCCGCTCTGATGAGCACCGATAGGATTGAAGTAACGCAACAGCACCACATTCCATTCAGGATCAGCCTTCTGCACGTCCATCAGCACCTGCTCAAGCATCGACTTGGTCTGGCCATAAGGGTTTGTGCAATGTCCCTTTGGACATTCCTCTGTGATAGGAATGATGGCAGGGTCGCCATAAACCGTTGCGGAACTGGAGAAGATGATGTTCTTGCAACCATGTTGACGCATCACATCGATAAGGGTGAACGTACCGCTCATGTTGTTTTCGTAATACTCCAATGGTTTAGCAACACTCTCGCCCACTGCCTTCAGTCCTGCAAAATGGATGCAAGAGTCAAACTTATATTGTTCAAATACCTTGTTGAGTGCCTCGCGGTCACGGATGTCAGCCTTTACAAATGGCACTTCAGCACCGATGAGTTCACCCACACGACGAAGTGCTTCAGGATTGGAATTAACGAGGTTGTCAACAACAACGAACTCATAACCAGCCTTATGGAGTTCGATGAGTGTGTGGCTGCCAATAAAACCAGCGCCACCAGTAACTAAAATTCTTTTAGCCATGATATTCTTGATTTAAAAAGGATGAATATTATAGTTGTTAGGAAATAAATCAACCTAAAAACTGCATATTTGTTAGCTTTTGCCCTAAACCTTTAGCTCGGCGTAGCCAAACTTGAAACTTGAACCTTTAGCTCGACGAAGTCAAACCTGAAACCTGCGCTTGCGCTCTGAAACCGGCACTTTAGTGCCTTAAACCTGCGCCCCGCATCACATAAGGGCATAGCAATATTCCCCTAATCGTTTGTAATTAATTAAAAAACAAACAATTAGACTCTTCATAAATAAACTCTTAACAAATTTTAACGTGTTCTGACCACATCAATTCCATCAGTCACGCTAAGAAAAGGATAAATACATTTTTGGGAATCCTAATCTTTTGAAAATCAACAACTCTTTCTTGTCAAAGTGACTAAAAAAAGATAAAGTTTAATTTATATTCGCCGCAAAGTTACGCAATTTATTTTTCATTTATCTATTTTTCACCCATTTTTTTCCATCTAATACTAACGAGTAGGTAATCAGTATCATATTCAAAGTAATATGTGCCACAAACAAACGGCGATAGCGGATAAATGTAATAGATTAGGTGAATTAAAATGGCTTTTAAGAGTATTGTTTTTAGCTAATTCAAGGATTGTTATTCATTTCACATTGCGAAATATAGCACGAGTTCGAACTCAATAGAACATCTCGACTTTCGCATGTACAAACGCATTGGAAAATGACGACCCGAAATGCTTCGAATGTACTGGCACTCACCTTTGATTGTACAGAACTATCCCTTTGATTGAGCTAAATCGATTCTTCGATTCAACTAAATAGCCGAGCTCTCAACGTTTACACGGCGAGCCCTCGTTATCGCAACGCCGAGCGCTCGCCGTTTCGATAACGAGCCCTCGGCAACTAGTTGAATCCAAAGGATCGCTTCAGAATGTCCTCACACACGCGACAATTCTTCCCCAAACGCGGGTTAGAAAATCCCTAGAAATAAAACTATCCGGCGGAAGAGGAAAAGAATCAAGGATTAAGAAAATTCTTTCAAGAACAAAGAACAAGGCATCGCTTCACGCTTCACTCTTATCGCTTCACGCTATCATGAAACCTGAAACTGGCGCTCTGCGCCCTTATTCCACATTCTTCCCCCACTTGCTCAGTCCAATATGGGAGAAGACAAATTCCTTCGTAAGAACGTAAATTCTTCCGATGGATTCGCCCGGAAATGAATGAAAGAAGCGTAAAGAATTGGCAATTTTCACATACGTGCGTTTCAAATGTTGAGCGTTTCGTTCAGTAGCCAAACGTTTGTCTTCACGTCCAAAATTACCCATCTGCATGAGTTCCCTCAGGAGGAACATACCGTGTTTTTCACTTGGTTCAACCAACAACCAACTCTCGTCCATATTCAAATACTCCTTGAATAACCACATCATCGCCTGGGCAAAGGTCGTAATGCCCAACTGCCTGTAGGTTTTCTGAATGCGTGTCTTCACCCTCTCAAAATCGTCGGGATGCTCGGCATGGAGTGCTTTCAGCACATAATAATGGTCGAGAACATGGCGCAACCCCACTCCACCATAGATGAAATGGCGCAAGGCATGTTGCAAGATATGCACGGCATTGAACTCATGCGTAGGCATCGGGATGATACTTGCACCCTCTGGCATCTCGGTCATTCGCGTCACTTCTTCCATCTTGAGCGTGCGAATCCATCGCTTCACACGCAAATTTGCAACAGGATTGAAAGAAAAAGTAGGAAAGAAATGCACTTCGATTTCCACATTGTCAAGGATATTGAAATCCACATGATGGTATTCCACCTCATCGGGTTCCTTGTATTTCCGGACGTGGTCGAGAATCTCCTCTTTCGTGCCGCTCACCCAGATGTCAATGTCGCCCGACAAACGATGTAAAGGCGCATCATAGAGTGTCGCTACACCCTGCCCTTTGAGGATAATGCTTTTGAAACCAGCATCCGTGAAATGTTTGTAGATTTCCGAACATTTCTGGTTCATGAAACGGTTACGTTCCTCAATCTCAGCAACTTTCCTCAGAATGATGAGTCGCACGTCGAACGGAGGACACTGCTCAGCAGGCAGACGGGTGATGCCATCGAGCAACACGCCCATCACGTATTGCTTCTGTGATATTTCAGCCACGGTCAGCCACTCTTCCCGTGTCAACACAGAGGAAAGACGTGATTGATTACCAAGCGCCACGCGCATCACCTCATAAAAATACTGCTCTTCCTTCGTGAGCAAATCATCTACTTTCGACATTCTGAAACCTTATTTTTGCTAATTCATCGGCAAAGGTAAGGATTTTTAAACGAAAACTAAAACGAAAACGAAAACCTTTTTCCTAAAAAAGGAAGAGTGGCAGAAACCATCTCTATGTTTTCGTTATCGTTATCGCTATTATCTACTCTGTAAGCGAAGATTTTGTCTTCGCCTCAGATATCGTTTTCGTTTATTCCAAAATTTTATTGACAAGAGCTACTACATCGGAGATATTTACCTCACCACTGTCGTCCATATCGCCATATTTCAGCACGTTAGCAGCGTTGTCTGTTGAACCTAAGATGTAGTTCACCATCATCACAACGTCAGCGATGGTAACTTCTCCGTCAACATTCACATCGCCCTTTTGAATGGCTGAGCTGGCAGGGATATAGGCAATGAACTTGCAGAATGTGTTGTTTGACATGGTGTAGCTCCAATGGCCTTCGGAATCGGCGAATTGATATCCTTCGTCGTAACTGGCTGCATGACCCCAACTGTTGTCTGCTTTGTAATAGACAATTGAGTAAGAATCGCCCAATCCATCGGCAGAAATCACAATAGGCTGAGTGGTTTTGTTATGTCCGATGCCAAAGCCTTCGATAAGGGTTGTAGGGTATTGAGAGCCCACATAGTTGATAGAAACAACCTTGTCCTTGTCAACATAGCCACTTGTGCTCTTTGCATCAACCATTACGTATTGATCTTCATACTTAGCATTTGCCTTGTTCCAGTTTGCCCAACGTGACGTGTATGAAGTAGTGTTCCAGTAGTCTTCACCAAGAACTGTTGCCACGTCGGCAGCATTGATTTCGTTGTAAGCAGGTGATTCATACTTGATAATGTATGGCTCAACTACCTTAAATGTGGATTCGCTGCTTTCGAAGCCATCAGCCTCGAGCACCACCTTGAGTGTGCCAGGTTCGGTGAAGGTGAAGGAATCGCCGAGAGCAACTGCTGGCTTGTAAATACGAATGTTATCCAACTTAATGGAAGCATCATAGCGTCCTGCAACTAAATAAATACCGGCGAACTCTGTACTTGTTCCTTCAGGCAAAGCAAAAGTGCCACTATCACCATTCCCTATTGTCCACGCAACCGTACCAGCCGTCTGGTCAACAACTAATTTGTAATGATACCAAGTGCCAGAAGTAAGAGTGGTTGTTGTGGAAGTTCCATTCAATTTGTATGTTGTGGAATTCTTACTTCCCGTTAAATCGAAAAGCATATTGGCATTACTATTGATGGATGCATAATTGTCCCAAGTGTTCTTTGGCATCGTACCGTTTTTGCTCATCACACAGAATTCACTACCATCCGTGTTTCCTGCAGTTAAAGCCAAATCAAATTCAATGATATACTCACTGCATGATGATACATCCACAGAACCGATTTTAGTGTAAGCATATCGGGTATTAACATGGTTAGCAGTTGAAGCAAAAATATAATTACCATAGGTCGCATCTGTACCTAGTGAAAGAAGGTTAGATTGGTTTGCAGCGATTGTCCATCCTGAAACACTTGTTTCTTGCTCATAGTCTTGATTAAACAACAATTCTGCCTCTTCGTTCTCAAATGTAGTTTCTGTGCCATTTATATCGGTGAATACGAACTTTTTTGTTGTTTCAGCACCCGTATTTTCATCGTTGATGGAAATCGTAGGATAGTAAATATCGTCAGTTTTCACCATGTCGGTAATGGCAAGTGTTGGCTCTTTCAGCATCTGGGCTTCACCTGTGACGAGATACAAGGTCGTACCATCCAGTTCCAAATAGGAGTCTGCTGGAGCTTTGCTGCATTCAATCACCCATTTCGATAAGTCGCCAGTCACGCTGTTTACAGTACCGAGTGGGTATCTGCCTCCTGCAAGGTTCTTCGTAGCATTGATTTGAAGAACAGGCGAGCTGTACTGAGGACCGTTCTCCCAGTTCTTTGTGTTTATCACCAATGTTCCAATTGTCAGTTGGTCGTTCTGTGCAGCATCGTTCATGCTGTTTACATCAATCACCACGCGAGCACCATAGTTGAGCGTCAGTTTGCTCACTGTTACGTTGCTGATGCTTTGAGCTGTTGCACCGCCCACATTCAGCGTTGAAGCGTATTCCATGGTCAATCCACCATTGAAAGTACCACCTGAAGTATTGAAGGTTGTGAAGCGGTTCATCCATACAGGACTTTTCGAAAAACTTCCGTTGAATTCGACTGTTCCTGCCCAAATATCAGTTTTTCCCGTGTAGGTTTGTTCTACCGTTGGGAGTACCAATGTTCCATCGCCTTGCTTCACCAAATTCATATTACCAGTGAAAGCACCACCTGTCACGGTGTGAGTGTAATAGGAGTAGTCGATGGTTGGATTCATGCCACTCGTACCATTCACGTCCGTACCCTGCACCCACGAAGGAGCGTTGTCGTAGAACACCCAAGGGGAAGCGCCATCTTCCACGTTGATATTCATATTGTTTGTCTCACAAGCAATGACTTGCTTTCCGTTGTGAGAACTACTGATAGTACCACCATTCGCAATCTCCGTGCGGTCTTGCATGGAATAAGGAGGTGGAGCCACTGTGTAGCCTTCTAACTCGCCGAGGAAATAGCTGAGGTGAGGTGGCTGATTGTAAGCCATCATCTGCCATACCATCGCCTGACGATACTGGTGGTCGTACCATAGACAAGGCAAACTGTAGTTGGTGCCCATGCCGCTCGTATAGACACGCACATTTGTGCCACAACGTACTACGATTTCCTCGCGCCAGTCGCCAATCAGGTCACCTTGGAAACAAGGATTATTTTTTGAGCCGTTATTCATGTTACAACCGCTCGATGTGAACAATCTGCCGTTTTCGTAATCCCAAATCGCTGCTTCTTTTGCAGTGCCTGGACTGTCTAAGATTTCCGAACCGAGATCACCATCCCAATAAATGCGGAAATTGAGATGTGACCAATAGAGACCATTATCAGTTTCATCACTTGAAGGGGAATCAATAATCTCATTGTCCACCACAGAGGAAATCAGGTTTGTGTTGACAGAACGACCAATACAGCCTGGATAGACACTGGAGAAATTACCCATCATGCCACGACCATCATCACCGCTTGCAGTCCTTCTCACATAGATTTCACTGGTTGTAGCATTACGATAGTTCATTGCTGGTTTGTCCTCGTTACAACCGAAGAACTCCAATCCTTTACGCCAAGGATCAAAATCGCTCACGTGCTGTGCATCGCCATGACCAAACCCAGTAGTGGAAAGACCCTTGCCATTGTCGTCAATCACCATCGAGCCATACACAATTTCATCGCGTCCATCTTCATCCACATCAGCAATGATGTAATTATGATAACCATTTCCATACCAAGGACTATTGCTGTTGTTGCAGTTCCATGTCCAGCGTTCACTCCATTTATGTGTTTCGCGATTCAGGTCCATCGCCATCATCTTGTGGCGCGTGTAGATGCCACGACCTAAGAAAAGACTGGCATGACGTCCATCCAAGAATGGAGCACCAAAGAAATACTTGCTCGAACGATGTCCATAACCATCACCCCAAGCAGCATTTAAATTGCTTTCTCCTGATTCCAGACGTTTCAAAGGATAGTCCATCACTTGATACTTTTCACCTGTTAACCCATTCATATAAATAAGGAATTCGGCACCAGAGTTTGTGTATTGTTGACCACCCAAGTCCGCACCATCTTTTTGGCGTGTACTAGGCCAATCCACGCGAGTGTTCACACTCATGTCTCCCACCGTCCAAAGTTTAGTCTTTCCATTGCTGCCATACACAATCATGTTGTCAGCACCACGAAGCACCACTTCTGCCTTACCGTCTTCGTCCCAGTCGTAAGCAATAATATTCATCTCTGTTGACATGTGGCTCACCATATTTGGACCACAATCAATGCGCCAAAGCAGTGTTGCAGCACCTGTTTGCCAGTTAATATCGTAGGCATCAATCACACTAAACTCCGTGGAATTCTTTGGGTAGAGATACCAAATGTCATTGCCCTTGGCATCCTTAACACCAGTGTTGATACCCGTCGCATCCACCGTGTTCAGACGCTTGATAATCATTTCCAACTGACCATCACCGTCCAAGTCGGCAAACTCAGCATCGTTAGGAGAATAATGGTCAGTGATATCAACTCCTGTGCGGCTATACACTGTATCCAAGGCAATGTCAAGATATCCCGTGGCACAACGATTATTGTTAAGTTTATACACATATTGACTCCATGCCTTCACTTCAGTACTGTCTTGCTTCACGACACCATTCACCACTGCTTCCACTTGATAGGTAGATGTGGGCAGACCGCTGCTATTGTCCGCATAGCTGGTGGTGGTCAATCCTGATTTAAACAAAGAACCATTCTTGTAAAGATTATACGTCACGTTGTAGTTTTCCTCGCTCAGCCTGCGCCAAGTAATCAGGTTTGTTGTACTGCCAGTCGTAGGACCAGTTGGAATGACTACTAATCCACGGTCCAACTTGTCAGTAAAGCGTTGGGCCATCACTGCTTGACTAAATAGAAGCAGCAACACTGCCCAAAAATAGTTTTTTTTCATTTGCATAGTTGATGTTATGTTAGTTAATGAGATTATCAAACACACAATTTCCCAATTTCGCCGCAAAGATACGAACAATTCCTCACAACCCTCTTTCAAAATCGTACTTATTCCCATCAAAACCGTTCAATTCAACATCCATTCCATCACCATATTTCCACAAATGGATGCTTGCCTAGCACCACTATCTTATTTCAGCTCCGAAGGGTGCGATGCATTTTGGAAAAGTGCCAAAGGAGCGAACGAGCACAGGTGGGGTTGAGAGTCCCCAATAGGTCAACTGGAGTTTACAAAATGGGAGGTTGGGGGGATTATTTTGAGAGTTGACTAATTTTTTTTGAATAAAAAACACGAATTAAGAAAAAATACATTATCTTTGTCACGATTATGTGCCCTTTTGGGAGAAAGTGGCGAAACAACCAGGCTAATAACACTGAGAGCCAGTCGTAAAACCATGAAGAAAAAAGAATGGGAACCTTAATTTGGGAGGCTAACCAAGTTCCTTTCGTCATGCCAGAACCAGAAATAAATAAAACTTCTATATATTAACTTTAAAATTTATCAATTATGAACATGTTTACGAAAAAACTAAATTGGTTAATCATGAGCATGATGCTGATGGTTAGCGGAAGTGCGTGGGCAGGAGAAGAAACTATTGACTTCTCTAAACAAGGTTACAAAAATGGAGATGTTGTGGAAGCTGTAGAAGCAACAAATTTCACGGTAACTTTTGATCAAGGAACTAATGCCAACAATGCTCCTACATACTATACAACAGGAACAGCTATTAGAGCGTACGGAGGAAATACTTTTACTGTTTCTTCAAGCTACACTATCACTAAAATCACACTAACTTTTGGCTCAGGCGATGGTTCCAACAAAATTTATACCGATGTCGGTTCTTTCACAAGTCCTAACTGGACAGGAAGTGCGAACTCTGTAACATTTACTATCGATGGGAAAACTGGTAACCGTAGAATCCTAAGCATTACAGTGACTTGTGATGGCGGTGGAACGGTTGTTACCAAAACTCTCTCTTCAATTACACTTTCCGGAGAATATCCAACTGAATTCCAGCAAGGCGATGAATTCTCTCACGAGGGAATGACTGTAACCGCTACATACAATGATGGAACTTCAACTGATGTAACTTCAAGCGCTACATTCTCTGGTTATGACATGTCCGATGTTAGTGAACAGACTGTTACTGTAACTTATGAAGAGGGAGGAGTAACGAAGACTGCTACATATCAAATTATCGTAAACGAAGCTCCTGTTGTTCCTGCTGAAGGAGAAAAAACTGGAACTATTATTTTTGGTAATAGTGGTACTAAAATCAATAGTGCATCTGTTACAGGAGAGGACAGCCAAGGAAACACATGGACTATTACGACTGAAGGAACTACTTCATTTACTGCGAATAGTGAATATTACCAAGTAGGTTCTGGTAGTAAACCAGCTACAAGCATCACCTTTACCACAACCTTGCCATCTTCAAAGCCTATAAAGTCTATGTCTGCCAAATTTGGTGGTTTCAATGGAACAGCAGGAACTGTAACTTTGAAAGTTGGAGATACCACAGTTGGAACAGGTAGTCTGAATGCAACAGCTGATGTTACTGTTTCTTCTACATCCGAAGCAGCAGGAACAGTTCTTACCGTGACACTAACTGATATTGCAAAAGGTGTAAAATGCTATAACATTTCTTATACATATGAGGATGATGGTACCGTTGTTACCAAAACACTCTCTTCAATTGCACTTTCTGGAGAATATCCAACTGAATTTGAGCAAGGCGATGAATTCTCTCACGAGGGAATGACTGTAACTGCCACATACGATGACGAATCTACGGCTAACGTAACTGCAAAAGCTACATTCTCTGGTTATGACATGTCTGCTGTAGGTGAACAGACTGTTACTGTAACTTATGAAGAGGGAGAAGTAACGAAGACTGCTACATATACAATTACCGTTAATGAGAAAGCACCTATTGCCATTGAAGACGGTGTATTTGATTTCACTATAGGTGAGAATTACGGCTCTGGCTATGAATATTCCGAAGCAAAGACTCAATCAGGCACATGGACGGCAGTTAATGTTACTATGGCTTTAGCAGGACGCAACTGTTGGTATGAGTCGACTACTGATGGAAGCACAACACTTCGTCTTTATAAGAAATATTCTGATGAAGCTCCAGCTGGTTCAATGGAATTCGCTGTTCCTGCCGGAAATGTCATCACGAAGATTGTATTTGAAGGTAAAGAGTTAGGAAATCTTGTGGCGGAAGGAGGTACTTACAAAGATGGTACATGGACAGGCGCTGCAAATCCAATTAAAATCTCTGCAAAAGATAACGCAGCAAAGACTATAATTATCACTAAGATTACCGTTACATACGAAGAAGGTACTCCTGTAGATAAGGCAGATGCTGGTCTTGCTTATACGGAAACTGAATTCACAATTGATTTTGGTGACGAGTTCACAGCTCCTGAGCTGACCAATCCTAATGGTTTAGACGTTACTTACGCTTCAAGCGAAGAAGGAGTTGCTACAGTGGATGCTGATGGCAATGTAACAATCGTGGGTGCAGGTACCACTATTATCACAGCAAGTTCTGAAGAAACAGACGATTTCTATGAAGGAAGTGCATCATACACACTGACTGTCAATGAGGTTGTTGCTCCATACGAAAACATCGCAGCTTTGATTGCCGCTAATGTAAAAAGCGGCACAGTTGTTTCCGTGCAATTAACAAATGCACAAGTTCAATATGTAAACGCTACAACAAAGGACATATTCATTGCTGATGAGACTGCTGGTATCGATTTGTATCAAACAACCCTTACTTACACACAGGGTCAAATTTTGAACGGTGTTCTTACTGGTAAATGGTCACCATATAACAATCTTCCTGAATTAAAAGAAGTTAATGCTACAGGTGTTACCGTAACAGATGGTACAATTGAACCTAAGGTTATTGCTGCAAACGAAGTGAAAGACAATGTCTGCCGCTTGGTTAAGATTGAAAATCAGACAGCAACAGAAACCGATGGTAAGTATTATATTGATGATGATGTTCAGCTCTTCAATAAATACGGACTTAGTACATACTATACTACTAATCCTGCCGACTATGTTGGTATTGCAGTCGTTTTCAAAGAAATTTATGAGCTGAATGTTATTTCTTTCACTGAAGTAGCAGAAGAAGACGTCATCAAGGTGGGTCCTGCTGGTTATGCAACTTACGTGACTAAGAATGCTGTTGAATTCAACGGTGTGAAGGCATACGCTGTAACGAAAATCAACGAGAAGAGTGTTTCTCTCCAAGAATTGACATCCGCTCCTGCTGGCACTCCTGTAGTAGTAGAAGCTGCTGAAGGTGAATACACTTGCACGATTATTGAGTCTGCTGAAGCTCCTGAAAAGAATCTGCTGACTTATTCTGAAGAAGAATTCGAAAGCGATGGCACTATCTATGCTTTGGCAAACAAGGATGAAGTCGGCTTCTATCCAGTGAAGAGTGGCGTCAAAGTTCCTGCTGGCAAGGCATACCTCGTTGTTGGTGCAGAAGTGAAGGGCTTCCTCTCTCTCGGTGATGTGGCAGATGCTATCAACAACATCCTTGTTGAAACAGCTAACGGCAATATCTTCAACATCGCTGGTCAGAAGGTTCAGAACATCACAAAGGGTGGTCTCTACATCGTGAACGGCAAGAAGGTATTTGTTAAGTAAGGTTCCCCCTTTGGGGAATGAGCAATGAGTAATGAGTAGTGAGGAAGGAGCCATCTAGTCTCTTATCACTCCTCACTTCTCACCACTCATTACTCACTAAAAACCACTCCTCACTTCTCACTACTCATTACTCATTATTTTATTATTTAATAAAAATCAAAGAACAATGAAAAAATATATTCAACCAGAAATTGAGGTAAAAGTATCAAACCTCGAAATGTTTATGCAGAATGCATCTCTTCCAAAAGGCGAAGAACCAATCGATAATTCCAACCAAATTCTGACGAAGGAACGCGAAGGTTTCGAATACGAATGGTAATCACAAGTACAAAGGACCTAAGTACAAGGTACAAATTAATATCAAAAATGCTTCTCAACACAACGCTGAGAAG